>Ga0307423_1000369_pt1 | contig 30504 bp, 23 predicted proteins | sample SalMarWE160310MG_FD_202154 | JGI IMG/M metagenome (GOLD analysis project Ga0307423, IMG submission 202154) | Salt marsh sediment microbial communities from the Plum Island Ecosystem LTER, Massachusetts, United States - WE1603-10 | ecosystem: Environmental > Aquatic > Marine > Intertidal zone >... | reverse complement strand
CGTCAAACCACAATCAACCCGCCGTACCGGACGGCCGGTCATGTCGCTCCGGATCCTCTCTAAATGAACGGTATTGGGTTTAGCCCGCATCATTCACTCGCAATCTACTGCGACCGACGATACGCCAGCCATCGCCGTGCTCTTCGCGTCTCGGTGTCCTCAACATACCTTCCAGGTATGCCTCCGGCGCCTCGACGCCCAGAACCCAGCGCTGACAGACGTCTCGCCGGTCTCGCTACGATCGCTCATGAATAATGCGGGCTAGCGGTTCGTGAGGCGAATCGCTCTGAGTAGGTTCCCGGTTTCGTGCTGTGACGAGCCCTCCCCCGGTGTCATCCTGATGAGCGAGCGAAGCGAGCGAAGAAGGATCTGGGTGGGGGATCGGTGACGCGTCAGCCGTGGCGGGGACTCCGGATGTGAGGAGGCATGGCGACGGTTCTCTGCAGTTCCGGCGGCCGGACGGTCGCGCTGCGACCGCCGGGAATCGTTCGAGCCGCCTCCTTGGTTGCTGAGGCCACATCTCCGATCGCCCTTCCCGTGAATTGCCACCTATGACATTCCGCTCCGGCGCGATGGGCTCGTGAAGAGCACACAGCGGAGATGTCATAGATGGCACGTTCCGGCCGGCGCACCATTCTCTGAAGGGCGCTGCGTCCGCGTTCTCCGGGTGGGTGGGAGGGACCTCCTCACTTTCTCACTTCCTTACCTTCTCACCTCCTGGGTGGGGGGGTCTTGACAAGCGCGCTTCCAGATTGTATTAATACACTATGACACTAGAGCACTAGGACACTGTGAAAGGAGCACCGGTTGGCCCTGCACTTCCAGCTCGACATCAAGAGCGGCGTCCCTTTCTACCGCCAGATCATCGATCACGTGAAGAGCGCGATCGCCACCGGATGCCTGGAGGCGGGCGATCGCCTGCCCACGGTCCGCCAGCTCGCCGTCGACCTGTCGATCAATCCCAACACGGTGGCGCGCGCCTACACCGAGCTCGAGCTGACCGGCCTGGTGGAAACGCAGATGGGAACCGGGACCTTCGTCAGCCAAATGGAGGTCGAGCACGACGAGCTGGAGCGCCGCCGGCTGCTCGATCAAATCTGCCAGGAGTTGCTGGCGCGAGCCTCATCGCACGGCTTCACCCTCAGCGACGTTCTCGACTGCCTCGGTCAGCGCAGGAAGCGCTGAGAAAGGAGCATGGTCATGACCAGCGTCAAGAAACTCAAGCTCGATAGCCTGGAGCGGTTCGCGACGAGCTTTCGCGCGGACTTTCGCTTCGGGCCGCTCAACATCATGATCCTGGTGGTGATCTGCCTCGGGGGCCTGATGGTGCACCTCGCCGTCTACCCGTTCCGCCTGCAGGCGGTGATCACCATGATCGGAGCGGCGCTGATTCTGGCGGTCCTGCTTCGAGTCTCCCAGATCTGGGAGGCGGCCGTCCTCTTCACCACTGTCGCCGGGCTGGCGACGTACCTTCGCCACCGGCCGGAGAGCTGGATCCTGGTCACGGCCATCGCCGTCGCCGGCCTGCTGGCGGCAAGCGTGCAGATCGCCTACCAGTGGGAGAAGGCGGTGATCCTGCGCTTCGGGAGATTTCAGAGCCTCAGGGGCTCGGGGCTGTTCTTCCTGATGCCGGTGATCGAGAAGGTGGCCAACTACGTCGACCAACGCATCCGGGTGACCGACTTCAAGGCCGAGACCACGCTCACCAAGGACACGGTTCCGGTCAACGTCGACGCGATCGCGTTCTGGATGGTGTGGGATGCCGAGAAGGCGGTCCTCGAGGTGGCCGAGTTCGAGGAGGCGATCACGCTGTCGGCCCAGACGGGCCTCCGCAACGCCATTGGCAAGCACGAGCTCGCCGACATGCTGTCCCACCGCGACCGTCTCGGCGGCGAGATCCAGGAGGTACTGGACGCCAAGACCAACGCCTGGGGGATTACCATCCAGTCGGTCGAGATTCGCGACGTCATCATTCCGAAGGCTCTCGAGGATGCCATGAGCCGGCAGGCGCAGGCCGAACGCGAGCGCCAGTCCCGCATCATTCTTGCCAACGCGGAGACCGAAATCGCGGAGAAGTTCGCCCAGGCCTCCGAGCACTACAAGCGCAACCCGGCCGCCCTCCACCTGCGGGCGATGAACATGGTCTTCGAGGGCCTGAAGAAGAAGGGCTCGATGATCATCGTTCCCTCCACCGCGGTCGAGACCATGGGCCTCGGCGCGATGGGCGGGCTGACCGCGTTCGACCGCATCCTCGGTCAGAGCGTGCGGGACGAGGAGGAGGAAGCGAGCGGCGGGGTGGACGAGAGAGAAGGTCGGTCGAGCGACGAGCCGGCGAAGCCGGACGACACGGAGTGAGGCGTTGCGGGAATACGTCACGCGAGGAGGGGGTCATGAAACCCTACGATGAACGAACCGATGCGCGGCGCGGACCTCTCGTCGAGCGTCTGTTGGCGGTGGCCGTGCTTCTCGTGCTGTGGCTGTTGGTCAGCACCGTGGTGGTGTGGGGAGACCCGATCGACCCAGCGGGCGCGTTTCCCGCCGACACGCTGCTGTTCGCCGACCTGCGGGAGCCCCTGAACACCATCGACACCCTGAGCGGGATGCCCCCGTGGCAGAAGTTCGAGAACCTTCTCGGTGCGGCCGCCGAGACCGGGGCGGACGAGGACGGGATCGTGCCTGTGCTGCGACACGTCATGGCGGCCTGGCGCGACGACGCCCAGCTTCGCGAGCAGCTACGAGCGCTGGCCGGCGACCGCCTGGTCTTCGGCATCGTGCCGGGAGCCGACGGGCAGCCGCCGTCGCCGGTCATCGTCCTCCGGGGAGGACTGCCTGCCGCTCAGCTGGAGGCGTTGGCCGCGCTGCTGCTGCGGCTTGGACCGCGGGCAGCCGCAGAGGTCCGGTGGACGGGCGACGCGTTTCACCTGGTTGCCGGCGACGGCACCGTTCTGCTCGAGGTCCGTGTCACCGGAGGGTGGCTGCTGCTGGGTAGGCCAGGCGACAGCGGCCCACTCCGAGCGGTGGCGGAGGCGCTCGCGTCCGGCGAAGTCCGGCCGAGCTCGCTGGCCGCGCTGGAACCCTACCGAGAAGCCATGGCCCGCCTGCCCGAAACCGCCGCCGTGCACGGGTTCGTCAACGTTCCTGCGATCGCGGTCCGGACCGGACAGCTTCCCGGCCTGCCCGCCTCGGCGGCCGGCGCCGTGGCCCGCACGCTGGAGTGCTTCGACGGCTTCGGTTTTGCGCGCGAAATCGACCCGCTAGCCATCCGCACCCGGGTTGCCGGGCGTCTGGCCGCCGGCCGTCCAACGAGTCGGCTCTGCGATCTCGTCCACTCCCTGGAGCCGCTTGCCGAGCCGCTGTCGCGGCGGCTGCCGGCTGAGGCGCTGGCAACCCACGACCTCGGTGCTCCTCCGGGTGCCCTCTTCAAGCTGATTGCGGGCGCCCTGACGGAGGCCGACGGCGCTGGCGCCGGAAGCCCGAGCGCCTTCAGCGAGGCGAGCGGCCTCGATCCCGCCACGGATCTCTTTCCCTACCTCGGCCGACGCGTGGCGAGCGCTCTCCTGCCGGCACCGACGACGTCCGGCGACATCCCGCTGCCGCGTCCGGTGGCGGTCGCCGAAACGTCCGACGAGGCTGCGGTGCGTGCGTTCCTCGACACCTTGCTGCGCTGGGAGGCGGGGGAGGTCGCGGCCAGGTCCGAGGGTCTCGTCAGTGCCAGGGTCGTAGCAGAGACCCATGAGGGAGTCGAGATTCGCGGGCTCGAGATCGAGTCCGTCGTGCCGGGCCCGCTGCCCTCGCCTTCCTATGCGGTGACCGACGGCCTGCTCGTGGTGTCCCCGATGCGCTCAGCGGTAAGAGAGGCGATCTCGTCGATTCATGCCACTGCCGGCACGGTGCAGCCGCTGATCGAAGGCTCCCCGGTCGAGCTCGTTCACGCCGATCTCTGCGCGCTCGTCGGGGAGCTCGGCAGGGGCTTGTCGCCCCTGCTGTCGCGGCTGAGGCAGGGCGACGGACTCCCCGTGGTCGGACCTGATCTCGACCGGCTCACGCGTCTCGCACCGCCGTTGCTCGCCCTGGTGGGCTCACTGGGCCAGGCGGAAGGTTGGACCATGCTCGCAACAGACGGCGCCTTCGACGCCACCTTCGAGCTGCATCCCCGGGAATGCGCCACGGGGCTGGACCAGCTGCAGCAGGCGAGGCCCGCCGCACGGCGGGCGAGACCGTCACTATCCGAGTGACGGGCCGGAAGAGCCTTCCCTGCTACTCCGGCGCCCGGACGTCTGCTCTGCAGACGCCCGTCGCCGCCTGCCGCTGAGCGGGCAACATCGGGAGGATGCTCCGAAGCTCCAGCGGCCGCGCGGTCCAAAGCGACCGCACGTCTCGCGTCTCTGGCGGTCGCGAGGCAGCGAGTTGGGATGATGGATTCGGCGACGACCGCCAGAGCCTGCTCGAGCCGCCTCCTCCAATCGTGTGGCCGATACTACGATCGCCAAGGACCGAGGTTACCCCCCTTGACGTTTCTCGCCAGCGCGTACGGCTTGTGAACGCTCTTCAGAGAAACATCAAGGACGGTACGCCCGTTTGAGCGCACCATTCTCTGGAGCGCGCTGCCGAAGGGTTCTCCGGGTGGGTGGAGGTCCCCTTACTCCTTACACCTCACTCCTCACCGTCTTCGGTGGGAGGGGGTCTCCGTCACTCCGTCACCTCCCCAGCCCCCATCTCGTCATCCTGGTAAACTGTCACTTTGGGGGGGAAGAGCCCTTTCGGCTCGGACGAATGGGGTCGCCGCCCGTCGCGGAAGCCGGCGGCAGGCGGTGCCGTCGGGGCCTGAGACGGAGGCGGGAATGGCGGTGCTCTTCATCTCCCGTGGAACGGCAGCCGGCGCGCGCAAGCTGCTGGACTGCCTCCAGCGGCACACGAGCTTTCGCTTCGTGTCGCGCGAGGACCTCGTCTCGGTTGTCAACTGCCACGGCGCGCTCGCGAGCAAGGTCGTGAAGAAGCTGGAGAGAGCAGACCGCGCCTACCAGCAGTTCAGCGAGCTGCGCCGTCCTTACGTGGTGCTGATGCGGCAGGCGCTGCTGGAGAAGGTCCACGGCGACGGAGTCGTATACCACGGCCACTCGGGTCACCTGCTCCTGCCGCCGCTCCAACACTTCGTGAAGGTGCGCATCGAGGCGCCCATGAGCGCCCGCGTCGCGATGACGATGGAGCGCTTCAAGTACGACGAGGAGATGGCGCGCGACTACATCCGCACCGAGGACGACCGGCGCGTCCGCTGGGCGCGCTTCATGTACGGCCGCGACGTCCGCGACCCGAAGTTGTACGACCTCTTACTCAACCTCGAACGGGTGCCCATCGAGGTCGCCTGCCGTGTCCTCAAGGGGATCATGGAGGACGACCAGTACCGCTGCACCGAGGACTGCGAGAGGGAGCTCGTGCGGCTGTGTCTGGCCGCCGAGATCGAGGCCGCGCTGGTCTCCGACGCGCGCACCTACCTGTTCGAGATCAGCGCCAACGTCGAAGACGGCGCCGTCACGCTGCTCGGCCCCTACATCGAGGACGAGACCCTCGAGGTCGTGCTCAGGATCGGGCGCGGTATCGCGGGGGTGAGGAGTATCGACTACAAACCCGGGTACGCGCCGTACCTGAGCCCGACGGCCTGAGGGGCACGGCCGGGAGGCGCCCACCGGACGGGAGATGACACTGCAGGCGGCAGCGGCCATCGCTGCAAAGGGAGCATAACGATGACCGAGAGCAACTTCAGGGACGAGCTGCAGTCACAGCTGACGGCGATCCGCTCGCTGCTCGATCGCGCCGTTGAGCTGCAGGAGACCGGCACAGAGCTCGAGCGCGGCATCCACGACCTCGAGCAGCAGCGGACGGTCACCAGCACCGGCCTGCTGGAGTACGCCGCCACCTCCGACACCTACAACCGCCACCAGACCGAGATGGCGCAGGAGCGCACCGACCTGACGCGCGAGCAGACACGCCTGTCGACCCGCAGCACCGAGCTCGCCACCATCCGCACCGACCTCTCGCGCGAGCGGAGCAGCCTGGCCAGCCAACGCACCGACCTCTCGGTCCTGCGCACCGACATGGCGCGAGGCCGCACCAACCTGGCCGGCCAGCGCACCGACATGGCGCAGACCCGCACCGGCCTGTCCGAGAAGCGCACCGACCTTGCCGAGGGGCGGACCAAGCTCGCCGAGGGGCGGACCAAGCTCGCGGGTTCGCGTACCGTGCTCTCACGCATGCGGACCGAGCTCGCTCGGGGCAGAACCTACCTCGCCCTGACGCGGACCGGCCTCGCCTTCCTGACCCTCGGCATCGGCCTGTTCCGATTCTTCGGCGTGTCGTGGTGGAGCCTGTTCGACGGCGGCCTGGTTCTCGCGAGCGCCGTCATCACCGCGGTCGGGCTGCGTGGGTACCTGCGGGCAACGCGCGCCACCGAGGGGCTGGAGGCGAACCTCGAGCCCGTGAGCTGATGAAAACGCCCCCTTCCGGGGAAGGGGGCGTCCCTGAGCTTTGGGATCATCCCGCAGGCTGAGGCGTCACCTCGCCTGCACGGGATCGGGCGGACGCGTGGGCAGGGCTCGCGGCTCGCGCTTCATCGCCGCCAGCACCTCCTCGACACCACGCTCGAGCTGCGGATCGTGGCCGGCGATCACCGATGCCGGGTCGTTCTCGACCACGATGTCGGGATCGACGCCGTGACCCTCGATGATGTACGAGCCGTCGACGTCGTTGGTGGCCTGCTGCGGCACGTAGACCTGGCCGCCGTCGAGCAGCGGCCCGTGGCCCGAGATCCCGACCACCCCGCCCCACGTGCGCTTGCCGATCAGCGGGCCGAGGCCGGCCTTCTTGAAGCGGGCCGGGAAGATGTCGCCGTCGGAGGCGGAGGTCTCGTTGATCAGGCACGCCATGTGCCCGTAGAAGACGGTGTACGGGTAAGTCCGCGGGTGGTCGGAGGCGTAGCCGAAGCGGGTGCCGAGCAGCTTGGTGTCGAGGCGCTCGATGATCCACTGCGACACGTTGCCGCCGCCGTTGTTGCGGACGTCGATCACCAGCCCCTGCTTGCGGACCTGAGGGTAGTACCACTTGATGAACTCGTAGATCCCCTCCGCGCCCATATCGGGAATGTGCAGGTAGCCGACCCGCCCGCCGCTCAGCTCGGCGACCTTGTCGCGGTTGCCGTCGACCCACGCCCTGTACAGGAGGGCAGACTCCGAGAACACCGGCGTGTAGGTGACCCGGCGTGCGCCCTCGAGCGTCGGCTTGTCGTTCACCGTCAACGTCACCGGGTCGGTCTTGTTCTGCAGCAGGCGGTAGGGGTTGTCGCCGCCGCCGAGGTTCTCGCCGTCGATCGCCAGCACGTAGTCGCCTGCCTTGACGCTGATCCCGAGGGCGTCGAGCGGCGCGCGGTACCGCTCCTCCTCGGGGTCGCCCTTGAAGATCCTCGCGATCCGGTAGCGGCCGGCTTCAGCGTCGAGCTCGAAGCGGGCGCCCGGCAGGCCAACCTTGGCACGCTCGGGGATGTCGAAGTCGCCGCCCTGGATGTAGCAGTGGCCGGTCGACAGCTCCGCCACCATCTCGCCGAGCACGTAGTTGAGGTCCGAGCGGTGCGCCACGTACGGGACCAACGTCCGGTAGCGGTCGCCGATCTCCTTCCAGTCGTAGCCGTGCATGTTCTTGAGGTAGTAGAAGTCGCGGTAGCGCCGCCACACCTCGTTGAAGATCTCCGCCCACTCCTGCTTGGGCACGCGGTCGACGTACAGGCCCTTGGTCGAGACTGTCTTCTTGTCCGTTGCCTTCGGCTTGACGTCGAAGAGGTTGTAGCTCTTGTCTTGCTCGACGAGGACCTTGGAGCCGTCGGCGGACACGGCGTAGCTCGAGACGTCCGCAGCCAGCTCCGAGGCCTCGCGCTTGTCGAGGTCGAAGAGCATCAGGCGCGGTTTCTCGTAGCTCGGGCGGCCGTAGAAGTACGCTCCTCTCACGCTGTACAGCAGGTAGCCCTTGGTGGCGACCAGCCCGCCGAGGTTGTCGGCATCAATCGGCACCCTGACCGCACGGCCGGCAAGACCGTCGAAGTCGATGACCACAGGTTTGAGCTCTGCCTTGGCCTTCTTGGCGTCTGCTTTATCCTTCTCCGCTCCGCCATCGGCCTTCTCGGCGCCATCCTTCTTCTCCCCGACCGTCACCTCGTCCGAGCGCGGGCCGAACGGGTCCTTGACGTCGGGACGGAGGGCGTAGCCGAAGATCCCGGTCATCCGGTTGCCGGCGTAGTTCCACTCGATGGTCGAGATCTGGGGCGCGAACTCCCGCTCCGAAAGTACCCACAGGAAGCTCCCCTCGGGGTCCCATGCCGGCTCCTCGACGTCGAACGTGTCGTCGGTGACGCGGTGCAGCTGGCCGCCGTCGGCACCCCAGACGTACAGCGACCGGAAGCCGTTGGCGTTGGCCATCGAGAACGCGAGCCAGCGTCCGTCCGGCGACCAGGCGTAGTCGCGAAGGCCTCCATACTCGTCATCGGCGACCTGGGTCATCTTGCGGTCGGCGACCGTGACCACGTACAGCTTGCCGTCCTTGTCCGAGAACGCCAGCCGCTTGCCGTCGGGCGCCCAGCTCGGCGCGTACAGCATCGCCGCCAGGCCCGACGTCAGACGCTGCGGCTTGCCCTCGCCCTTCTCGTCGACCAGGTACAGCTGGTCCTCGCCGTCGGCGTCCGAGATGTAGGCGATCTTGGCGCCGTCGGGCGACCACCGCGCCCACTTGTCGTGGGCGTTCGAGGAGTCGGTCAGGTTGCGGGTCGGGCCGTGCTCGATCGGAACCGTGAAGACGTCACCCCGGGCCACGAACAGCGCCCGCTCGCCCTTCGGGGACAGCTCAAAGTCCTCGATGTTCTTCCACGCCGCGTATCGCGACGGTCGCGTGTTGAGCCCATCATCCGGCACCGTGATATCGAGCTTGGTGTCGGTGCCGGTGGCCGCGCGGTAGACGTGCAGCTCGCCGTCGGACTCGTAGACGATGGCGCCGAGGTTGTCCGAGGAAGGCCAGCGGACGTCCCACGTCGTCGAGTGCGTGAGCTCGGCGACGTCTCCGGAGGCGACGTCGTAGGAGTACAGGTTGAGCGTGCCGTCGCGGTCGGAGGCGAAGTAGATGGTGCCGCCGATCCACATCGGGTCGCGCTCTGTGCGCACCGACGGCGCGATCTTCTTGACCGCGTTGGTCGCCAGGTCGTAGATGTAGAGGTCCTGGGCCCAACCGCCCGAGTAGCGCTTCCAGGTGCGGAAGTCGCGGAACAGCGGCGAGTATGCCAGGCGTTTGCCATCGGGCGAGAAGTCACCGGCGCCCGAGGTCGGCATCGGCAGCTTGACCGGCAGGCCGCCGTCGACCGAGACCGTATACAGCGCGGTCTCCGTGCGTCCGCCGTCGGCGTCGCGCAGTGACCGGAACAGTACCCTGGTCCCGTCCGGCGTCCAGCCGTAGACCTGGTTGTCGTACCCCCACCGCGGGGCCAGGGGGCCGTGGGCGGGGTACCAGGTGAGCCGTTTCGGCACGCCGCCGTCGGCAGGCATCACATACACCTGCTCGTCGCCGTCGTACTGCCCGGTGAAGGCAATCCACTTGCCGTTGGGGGAGAACTTGGCGAACAGCTCCTGCCCGGGGTGGGCGGTCAGTCGGACCGCGATGCCGCCCGCCGCGGGCGCCTTCCAGAGGTCGCCGGCGTACGAGAACACCACCGCATTGCCGGAGATGTCGGGAAAGCGCAGCAGCTTGGTCGCCGCGCTGGCGGGCGGCGCCAGCAGCAGCGCCACGCATGCCGCGAGCACACCTTTCACAAGTCCTGTCATGTGTCGGGACATAGCTCCTCCTTCCGATTGCATCTAGGGCTAGTGTACGTTGGCGCAGCCGGGGGGTTGCATGGAGGTGGTGACGGAGTGACGGAGTGATGGGGTGACGGACGTCTCGCCCATCCCAGAGAACCGTCCCCGGTCCGCCTCACTACCGGTGTCCCCGCCACGGCAGATCCGCGGCCTGCGGCCGCCCCCCTCGGAGCGCGGAGCCCGGTCTCGAGGAGGACCTCGGCCCGGTCTTCCCGCCCCGAGGGGCCGCTGGGCTCGGATCTGCCTCCCGGGTTCTCTGAGAGGTTGTGAGCCCCCCTCCCTTTTGGTAGGGGAGGGATCGCGCAGGAGTGCCCTCTCGCCCCCCGCCGCTGCGCTCGCTTCGTCGTCGCGACCACGAGGTCAGCGACTCCTCGCTCGCTGGAGGCGAGGCGCGAGGAGAACGCCCTGCGCGATCCCGCTGGAAGGGTGTTGCGCGATCGCTTGTCCCGTGCGGGCGTTGCCCGCAGCCCGCTCTGCGGGCCGTCGGGCCGGGGACGGATCGGTGCGTCGGCTCACGGCTGCACCCGTCGCGGCCGCCGGGGAAACCGTGCTCGGAGGCTTACCCTCGGAGGCCCTCGGGCCAAGCCTCCTGCGCCCGGTCCCCCCGCCGCCCGCGGCGGGATGGCCGCGCGCCTCCTTCCGCTCCGTCCCCAACCCACCGCGGGACCGTCCCAGGGGACAGACCACTACCCGCCCAGGAAGTGAGGCGTGAAGAGTAAGGAGTAAGGGGAGCCCCACCCACCCGGAGAAAGCGGGTGCAGTGCGCTCCGGAGCAGGGTGCGCTGGGTGGCACGTGCCGTCCTTGATGTTTCTCTGAACTGCGTTCACGAGCCGCAGACGCCGGCGAAAAACGTCAAGAGGCAATGTACGGGAAGAGCGATGGCCCGTGTGGCCGCAGCTACGGAAGAGGCGGCTCGAGCGATTCCAGGCAGTCGCCGCCAGGCCGGTGGTCCGCTGTCATGGCTTTGCGACTGCCCGGAAGCGTGAGACGGGCGTTTGCCACGCGAACGCCCGGCCGCCGGAGCCGCTAAAGAGGTTTCCCTAGGCTGTCAGAGAAGCCGGGTATTCCCCCACCGCACCCGCCCGGCCGCCGGAGCACCGGAGAACCCTCTCGAACTGCCCCACAAACCCCCACCGACCGCGTTGACACGTTGGCGGCCCTGTGCTAGAACGTACGTTCTTGAGGTGAGGTGTGCGATGAGCGACTTTGCGATCGTGGAACATGGCGGCAAGCAGTACCGGGTGGCTCCCGGCGAGGAGCTGCTCGTCGAGCGGACCGAGCCCGACTTGAAGAAGGGCGACAACCTGCTGTTCGAGCGGGTGATGCTGGTGAGTCAGGGTAAGGACGTGCGGGTTGGATCTCCGGTCGTCGACGGTGCTCTGGTGCGGGCCCAGGTTCTGGCTGCCGTGCGCGGTGACAAACTGATCGTTTTCAAGAAGAAGCGCCGCAAGGGCTACCGGAAGACGCAGGGCCACCGCCAGAACTACTACCGCGTTCGCGTCGACACGATCGAGGCGTAGGGGGAGAGATGGCTCACAAAAAGGGACAAGGCTCCAGCCGCAACGGCCGCGACTCCCAAGCGCAGCGCCTTGGCACCAAGGTCGGCGACGGCCAACTGGTGACAGCGGGCTCGATCCTCGTTCGCCAGCGTGGCACCAGGTTCAAGCCCGGGCGCAACGTCAAGCGTGCCGGCGATGACAGCCTGTTCGCGCTGGTCGAGGGGCGCGTGAAGTTCGAAAACCGTGGCCGCTCCGGCCGCTTCATCAGCATCTCGACGAGCTAGAAGGCTTTCCAGATTCCACCATGTTCATCGACTCCGCGCGCATCACGGTCGTCGCCGGGCGCGGTGGCAATGGGTGTGTGTCGTTCCGACGTGAGAAGTTCGTTCCCCGCGGCGGGCCCAACGGCGGTGACGGGGGTCGTGGCGGCAGCGTGATCTTTCGCGCCGATCCCTCGTACAACACCCTCCTGCACGTACACCACCGGCGGACCGTCCGCGCCGGCCGCGGCGCCCACGGCCAAGGCTCCAATCGCACCGGCGCAAGTGGTCACGATGCGGTGGTGCCGGTGCCACCGGGCACGGTGGTGCGCGACGCCGGCAGCGGCGAGGTGCTCGGCGACTTGGTGGAGCCCGGCCAGACGCTGATCGTGGCGCGCGGCGGCCGCGGCGGCCGCGGCAACGCGCGCTTCGCCACCTCGACCAACCAGGCGCCGCGACGCGCCGACGAGGGGCAGGCCGGCGATGAGCTGGAGCTGGAGCTGGAGCTGAAGCTCATCGCGGATGTCGGGCTCGTCGGGCTGCCGAACGCCGGCAAGTCGACCCTTCTGTCCAGGGTGTCGGCCGCGCGTCCCAAGATTGCGGCCTACCCGTTCACAACCCTCGAGCCGCACCTCGGGGTGGTCGACCTGGGCGGCGATCAGCAGCGGACGCTGGTGGTGGCCGATATCCCGGGCCTGATCGGGGGCGCCCACGACGGCGCCGGACTGGGCATTCAGTTCCTCCGCCATATCGAGCGCTGCCGCGTGCTCGCTCATCTGGTCGATCTCACCGAGCCGGAGAAGCTTGCGGCCAGTGTCGAGGCCGTCAGGGGGGAGCTTGCCGCTCACTCCCGGCCTCTGGACGGTCGCCCGTGGGTCCTGGTCGGCACCAAGCTGGACGCCGCGGTCCAGCGGCAGGAGGTGGTGGCCGCCGTCGAGAAGATCGCGTCCCGCCACGAGGTCGGCTGGGCGGTAATCTCGGCCGTGAGCGGCGAAGGTCTGGATAGGCTGCTTCAGCTGCTCGGGACACTCGTGGCTCGGCAGGAGGTGGAGGTCTGATGGCACGCATCGCGGTGTACGGCGGCAGCTTCGATCCGTTCCACCTCGGACACCTGATTCCGACGGTGCGGGCCCAGGAGACGTTCCGCTTCGATGCGGTGTACTTCGTGCCATCCGGCAAACCGCCGCACAAGAGCGGTGAGCCGCTGACGCCGGCGACGCACCGGCACGCGATGGTGGCGCTGGCGACGTTGCCCTACGAGCGGTTCTTCGCCTCGGATCTGGAGGTATTTGCGGACGGCCCCACCTACACGGTCGACACGGTGCGGCGGTTTCGCGAGATGTTTGCCGGCGACCACCTCTACTTCCTCCTCGGCTCCGACTCGTTCTCCCAGATCGCCACCTGGGAGCGGTGGCAGGAGCTCGCGGACCTGGCGCATATGGTGGTTCTCCACCGCGCACACATGTGGGGAGACGAGCTCTTGCGCAGGGTACCGCCGGTGCTGGCGTCGAGGACCAGGATGGTGGCGCCGTTCGCGTCGGTCGCGGACCCCGAGGACCACACGATCTACCTCCTGGACCACGAGCCGTTCCCGATCTCCGCGACCTCGATCCGTGACCGGCAACGCCACGGCCTGCCGATTCGCGAGCTGGTTCCACACGAGGTATACACCTACATCGAGAAGTACCGCCTCTACCGGCACGAGGGGGGACGCACCTAAATGCTGAGCGATGACGTTCTCGGTCTGCTACGCACCGCAGCGAGCGCAGCGGCGGAGAGGAAGGCCTTCCACCTCAAGGCCATGGACGTTGCGTCGGTGACCTCGCTGGCGGACTCCTTCCTGCTCTGCTCCGGAGCGCACGCGCGCCAGGTGGCGGCCATCGCCGATGCCATCCAGAGACGGCTGCGCGACGCCGGCCGCAGGCCTTTGCACGTCGAAGGGGAGCGGCAGAGCGAGTGGGTGCTGCTGGACTACGGCGAGATCGTGATCCATGTCTTCTCCGAGGAGCGCCGCGCATACTACGGCCTGGACGGCTTGTGGGGTGACGCCGAAACGGTGCCGGAGGAGGAGCTTCTCTTCGAGGCGGAGAGCGGCGGACGGGCGTGAAGGTCCGCGTTCTCTGGTTCGGCCGGCCGGCGGCGAGCCCGTACGAGGGTGAGGTCGAGACTTATCGGCGCCGGGTCGGACGGCGCTGGCCGGCGGAGGATATGCCGTTGAAGCCTGTGGCCGCCGGTCGGCAGGCGGATCCGCGCCGCGCCCTCAGGGACGAGGCGGAGCGGGTCGGCGGGCGACTGACGGAAGGATGGGTGACGATCATCCTCGATGAGAACGGCAAGCTCCTCGATAGCGGGGAGCTGGCGCGGCTGCTGGCAGAGCTGGAGGCCGGGGGCGTTCCCGGCGTCTCGTTCGTCATCGGCAGCGACCTCGGCCTGGATCCGAAGCTGCGGTCCGGCGCCTCGCAGGTGTTGGCTCTCGGCCGGCTCACCTACCCGCACCTGCTGGCTCGTCTCGTGCTCTGGGAGCAGCTGTTCAGGGCGACCGACATTCTGGGTGGTGGTCGATATCACCGCCACGGCTTACAATAGGGTTCAGTCAGAGGACGGAGGACCGAGGCGATGAGAAAGGCCGACCTCAAACGCTACGAGAAGCTCCTCCTGCAGAGGCGGGAGGAGGTAATGGAACGGGTTCGTGCGCTGCGCGACTCGGAAGCCGAGGGCTCGGGGGAGGATGCGCCCGACCTCGGGGATCGTGCCCTGACAACCGCCTCACGCGACATGCTGTACCTGCTGTCGACCGGGGAACGGGCCGTACTGCGGCGGGTGGAGAAGAGCCTGGCCCGCGTTACGGCGGGCACCTACGGGAAGTGCCTGCATTGCGACGGCAAGATCCAGAAAGGTCGGCTTGACGCGGTGCCGTGGGCTCGATACTGCATTCAATGTCAGGAGCTCTTGGACCGGGGGGAGTTCACGGACCCGGAGCCGTGACCGGCGCCCGTCTGCTGCTCATCGCCGCCAGTGACGATTTTCTGCTCGAAGAAGCTCGCGCCGAGGCCGTGACCGGCCTTGTCGAGCAGCTCGGCGGTGGTTCCGTGGAGATTCTGTCCGCCGAGATCACGCCGGAGTCCGCGGCGACGGAACTGCTGTCGCCGTCGCTTTTCGAGCCGCAACGGGTCTTTGTCGTCGAGGATGCTCGCGCCTGGGTCAAGACCTCGGCGCCCGCCGGAGCCGTGGGCAAGCTGCCGGCCGCGGACCCCGCACCTCTGGTGGAGACGCTCCGCAGCGGCCTGCCGGCCGGTGTGGGGCTGGTGCTCGGCGTCTGGTGCGGCAGCCGCCCGACGGGTCCGCTGGTCGATGTCATCCGCGAGCGGGGAGAGGCGCAGTGGATCCCGCTGCCACCGCCTCCGAAGCCGTGGGAAGAGGTCAGCCTGTCGGCGGAGCAGGTGGCGGTGCTGCGGAGGATCCTGCGCCAGGTCGTGCCGGGGGTCGAGATCCTCCCTACGGCCGAGACCATACTCCTCGAGCGTCTCGGCTTCGCGCCGCGGCGGCTCGCGCAGGAGGCGCGCAAGCTGGCGGCTGCATGCGGAGGCAACCCGATTGACCAGGAGCTGGTGAGGCGGATGACCTTTCCCAAGGAGCGTTCCCTGGAACAGCTCCAGGAGGCCGTGTTCGGACGCCAGGTCGGGCCCTTCGTGGACCTCATGAGAGCGGCCTCCGAGGGGGTCCCGGTGTCCGATTGGCGGGGCCAGCGCCTGGAGCCAAAGGCCTTGCAGTTTGTAGCGCTCGGCCAGGGAGTGAGCCTGGCGACCCAGATGCTGTACCTCCTCGAGCTGGGCCGCGAGCTCGGCCTGGGCTCACAGCTGTGTGGCGAGCGGGTGCACATCCGAGGGTGGTACTCGAAGGAGTTCAAGAATGACCTCGGGCCGCGGTTGCAGGAGGCCATCGCCGCCGACGAGGCAGCGCCGTGGAGCGGGCGCAAGCCGCCCAGTGCGTGGAGACTCAAGCAGCTGGTTGAGGGCGCGGTTCGCTACCAGCCCGAAGAGCTCGCACAGACGTTGGCGACTGCCGGTACCGTGGAGGAGCAACTACGGGGGCCGATGGCCGAAGAAGCGGTGAGCTCGTGGATGACGACGTTGCTGGCGTCTTAGCCCGGATCATTCACTCGCAATCCACTGCGACCGACGATACGAGAGCCTAGCCGTGCTCGTCGCGTCTCGCTGTCCTCAACATGCCGTCAAACATGCCTGCGGCGGCTCTCTCACGATTGTCGGGTTCAGATGGGCCATCGGGCGGAGTGGTGAGATCCGGGTTAGAATAGGCGAGGTGTATCGGAACGGAGCATTCCTCGACGGGGGCGGGCGCATGTCGGCGTCTGATCGGTGGTCTTCTTGATGACCGGCGCCGACGGTGACGTGTTGGCCGAATCCCGGGAGCGGATCCGCCGCCTGCAGGCGGTGGTGGACGCCAGCCTGCTGGTCAACTCGACTCTCGACGTGGGGGAGCTGGCACGGCACATCGTGGGTCTAGCGACCCGCCTTATCGGAGCGGAGCGGGGGAGTCTGTTCTTGGTCGACGGCGACGCCAGACGGCTGCGGGCCATGGTCGCGCAAGGTGTGGACGGCGGCTTTCTCGAGGTCGCGATGGGGGACGGCATCGTCGGTGCCGTGGCGGCTACCGGTGAGGCCATCATTCTCGAGGAGCCGTACAACGACCCACGCTTCGATCGCCGTGTCGATACGGCAACGGGGTTCCGGACGCAGTCGCTGCTGACGGTTCCGGTACGCGGACGGAACGGCGCGCTGGTTGCTGTTCTCCAGCTCCTCAACCACCGGCAAGGGCCCTTCACGACCGCCGATGTGGACTTCCTCGCCGACCTCGGGGTGGCCTTTGCCATCGCTCTCAACGCGGCGCAGATGCACCGGCAGATCGTCGAGCGCGAGCGGCTTGCCGAGGAGGTGCGCCTGGCGGCCGAGATCCAGCGTACCTTGAGGCCGCGGTCGCTGAGCGATGTGCCCGGCCTACAGCTGGAGTCGCTGGTGCGCCCGTGTCGTGAGGTCGGCGGTGACTACTTCGATGTGATTCCAGCCCGCGGCGGCAACAGCTGGTGGCTGGTGATGGCGGACATCTCCGGCAAGGGGGTGGCCGCCGGCCTGATCGCTTCCAACGTGCAAGCGTATTTGTGGACACGGCGCGCGGACCGCCGTTCGCTGACGCGGATCGTGGCCGAGGGCAACGACCTTCTGTACGGGCTGACCCATGGGCGCAAGTTCGCGACCCTCATGCTCGCGGAGTGGGTCCCAACGAGCCGAACCCTGCGCTGGGTCGGCGCCGGCCACCCGCCGGCGCTGCTGGTTCGCAACGGGAGAGTTCGCCGGCTCGACAGCACCGGCCGGCCGATCGGGATGTTGCCGAACCAGGACTACGGCAGCGGCTCGGTTCGGTTGCGGCGTGATGACCTCGTGCTGCTCTACACAGATGGGGTGACCGAGGCGACCGAGGACGGCGGCGAGGACGAGTTCGGCCTGTCGAGGCTGACCGCCTGTCTCGGTGGCGCGACCGGCTGCAGCGATGCCCTGCGGCACGTGGCGGAGGCGCTGGAGAGGCACGTGAACAACTGCCCCTTCGAGGACGACGTCACGCTCCTGTGCGCGCGCTGCACCGTGGCCGCATCGGCCGCAGCGAGAGGCGCAGGCAAGACAACGGTGGAGGAGGCAAAGGCACCATGAAGCGGGAAGGCGAGTCGATCTGGCTTATCGACGATGATGCTGCACTGCGGGAGCTTGTCGGGCACATCCTCGAGACCGCGGGCTACCAGGTCAGCACTTTCGCCTCCGGTCCGGAGGCGCTGGCTGAGACCGGAGGGCCACCGGACGCGGTCCTGCTCGACCTGATGATGCCGAAGATGGACGGAATGCAGGTCCTGTCCGAGCTCAAGCGTCGCTGGCCCGATCTGTCGGTGGTAATCCTGACCGCTATCAACGATGTCCACAAGGCGGTGGAGGTCACCAAGCTTGGGGCGTACGACTACCTGGTCAAGCCAGTCGACGATGACCGGTTGCTGACCACGCTCCGGCACGCGGTTTCCCACCGGCGCCTGGAGCGCGAGGTCGAGCGTCTGCGCGGGGAGCTTGGAGATCGTTACCACCTCCGCAACATCGTCGGCTCATCGGCTCCCATGTGCCGGATCTACGAGCAGATCGAGAAGGTGCTGGAGTCCGATATCTCTGTCTTCATCTCGGGCGAGAGCGGTACCGGCAAGGAGCTGGTCGCCAAGGCGATCCACTACGGTTCCCAGCGCGCCGACGGACCTTTCATCGACGTCAACTGCGCAGCGATCCCGGAGAGCCTCCAGGAGAGCGAGCTCTTCGGCCACGAGAAGGGCGCCTTCACCGGTGCCATCGCGGCCCACCCGGGCAAGTTCGAGCAGGCCCAGAACGGTACCGTGTTACTGGACGAAGTGGGTGAGATGGCGCCATCCTCGCAGGCCCGCCTTCTCAGGGTGCTCCAGGAGCGCTGTCTGCAGCGGATCGGCGGCACCCGCCGCATCGATCTCAACGTGCGCGTGATCTCGGCCTCGAACAGAGACCTCGCAGAGATGGTGCGGGACGGAGGCTTCCGGCGCGATCTGTACTACCGGCTGGTGGTCTTCCCGATCCATCTTCCCCCGCTGAGTGAGCGTCCTGAGGACGTGCCGCTGCTGGTGGAGCACTTCCTCGCCAAGCACGGCTCCGACGCCCGGCGCCGGGTCGAGCGGGTGTCACCGGCGGCGATGGAGCGGCTCGTTCGCCACTCCTGGCCGGGAAACGTGCGCGAGCTCGAGAACGTCGTTCACCGCACGCTGCTCGTAGCCTCCGGAGTCGAGATCAAGGCTGAAGACCTGCCGCCGGAGCTTGGCGGTACCAACGTCCGCGAGCCTGACGATGCCGCAGGGGCGTTTCTCACCCTCGACGAAATGGAGGGGCGGACGATCCGTCGGGTGGTCAAGGCCTGCCGCGGCAACCTGTCCGAGGTCGCTCGCCGGCTCGGGATCGGCCGCTCGACCCTCTACCGCAAGCTCGATCAGTACGGCATCCCGCGCAAGTAGAGCAATTCACTGCGCGAATTGCTAGAGAATGTCGTCCCAGCCGAGCTCCTGGAGACGGGAGACGACCTCCTTGACCCGCTGTCCGGAGGCGGCTGGGAAGACCAGGACCGCGTCGGCAGTGGCGACGACGATGACCCCCTCGATATCGACGGCGGTAATGACAGGACCCTCGCTGATGAGGACGTTGTGGCGGGCGTCGATTGGGAGCACGCGTCCCTGCAACACGTTGCCGTGGGGGTCGCGCGCCAGGATTTCGGCCAGGGCCGGCCACGAGCCGACATCGGACCAGCAAAAGTCGAGCGGGATCGTCCATGCGTCCTTCGCACCCTCCATGATTCCGAAGTCGAGGGAGGTGCGAGGGAGGTGCGGGTAGACTTCGCGCAGGGTCGAGGCCTCGTTTGGCAGGCCAATGGCATCGGCGATCAGCTGCAGGCCGTCGGCGAGGAGCGGCAGTTGGCGGCGGATCTCGTCCAGCAGGTCGCCCGCCCGCCATGCGAACATGCCGGAGTTCCACAGGTAGCCGTCCGATGCCACATAGGTGCGCGCCGTGGCGACGTCCGGCTTCTCGACGAAACGTTCGAGCCGATGGACCTGCCAGCCGCCGAGCTCGGAGTAAGCGTCACCTATCTTGAGGTAGCCGTACCCGGTCTCGGGCCGTGTCGGGCGCACGCCGAAGGTCAACAGACCTCCCTCGCTGGCAACGTGGCGGGCGCCGGCCGTGAGCGCCGAGCGCAGGCGTTCGGCGTCGTCAATGACGTGGTCCGCGGGAAGGACGACGCACACGCCGTCGGGGTCGCGGCTCAGCACCACCTGTGCGGCATACCCGGCACAGGCGGCGGTGTCACGCCCGCTGGGCTCGCCGAGCACGTTGTCGCGCGGCAGCTCGGGCAGCAGCAGACGGGTTGCCTCGATGGTCCGCTGACCGCTCACCACCCAGATCCTGTCAGCCGGGATGATCGGCGCCACGCGCTCGAACGTTGCTCTCAAGAGCGGCCTGCCGTCGGCAAGCTCGAGGAACTGCTTGGGCCGATCGCGCCGCGAAGCAGGCCAGAACCTGGTCCCCGCGCCCCCGGCCATGATCACGGCATGGATCATGAACGGGCGTCCAGTGGTCCGGCGGCGATGGACTCGACCTCAGTGAGGTTCGCGACCCGTCGGTAGGGGGAGCTCTCGAACAGGCCTGGACGGTCTATCAGGACGGCCTCTAGTCCGGCCGAGCGCGCTCCCTCGTAGTCCTCGCGCGGGCTGTCGCCAACGTGCAGGACCTGTCCAGGCTGGACGCCGAGTCGCGTTGCCACCCGGTGGAAGATCTCCGGCGACGGCTTCTCGACTCCCTCGAGGCTGGACACGGCGACGGTGTGGAAACGGGAAGTGAGTCCGAGGCCGTCGAGAATTCTCGGCAGGCGAGTGTCCCAGTTGGAGATCACCGCGAGCAGGACGCCTCTCTTACGAAGACGGTCGAGCACTCCCTCGACCTCGGGGAACACTTTCCAGGCCTCGGGCCGTGTGAAGGCGGCGTAAAGCCGCTCCAGCGCCTCCTGCCATGATGCATCGTGGTCGAGGTGCGACAGCACCTCCCGTAGAAAACCGCCCCACCAGGCCCGCTCGCCCCCAGTGGCCGCCTGGTAGCGGTCGCGACCGCCACGGGCGTCGCGCTGGGCGTCGGCCCAGACCTCGGCGAAGACCGGGCCGACCTCTTCCGGGGTCACCTCCCGACCCAGGTGACTGAGCACGCGCGCGTAGAGGACAGGCGGTGGCGGGTCGGCAGCGAGCAGCGTGTTCCCGGCATCGAATGTGACAGCGGCGAATCCGTTCCGGAGCATCGGCCCATTGTAGTCGAAGCACTGCGGGGCGACGGCTGCGGGCGACACTCGGTCTCGCCTGACGGAGCCGAATCTGCGATACTGACCGCCATGAGACGAGTCGGATTCGTTACCGTCGCAGTGTTGCTGGTGGTGGGTGGCGTGGGGGTGTCGGCGGCCCAGTCGACCGTGGCCCTGCGCCGCAACGCCGTGGTGCGGGTGGTCGAGAAGGTGCGACCCTCCGTTGTCAACATCAAGGCGCTCAGCCTGGTCCAGGTTCCCCGCCGCTCTCTCTTCGATCAGCTGTTCTCGGGCACCTGGGGGATGGACCCTACGCTCCAGAGGGCGCAGTCCCTTGGCTCCGGGGTGATCATCTCGGCGAAGGGCTACGTGGTCACCAACGAGCATGTGGTCGAGGGCGCCTCACAGATCAGCGTCACGCTGGTCGACGGGCGCGAGCTCGGTGCGAGCGTGGTCGGCTCCGATCTCGAGAACGATCTCGCGTTGCTCCACCTGGAGATCGAGGACAAGCACGGTCCCCTCCCGTACCTGGCGCTGACACCACGTTCCGACCTGATGGTGGGTGAGGAGGCGGTAGCCATCGGTAACCCGTTCGGCCTCCAGTCGACGGTGACCGCGGGGGTGATCTCCGCCCTCAACCGAACCGTCACCTCTCCCCGGTCGGGGCGGACTTACACCGACTTCATCCAGACCGATGCCTCGATCAACCCGGGTAACTCTGGGGGGGCCTTGGTTGACATCGCCGGCGATCTGGTCGGTATCAACAGCGCCATCATCGAATCCGCTCAGGGCATTGGCTTTGCCATTCCGGCCTCGCGGGCGCGCCGGGTCGTGGACGACCTGCTGCGGTTCGGCCACGTGCGGCCGCTCTGGATGGGCGTCGTCTTCCGCTCCGTCTCCGCCCATGGCAAGGACGTACTGCCGGGTAGTGTACAGAGAGGAATTCTGGTGCGGAACGTGCTGACGGACTCACCGGCGGGACACGCCGGCCTGCGTCCAGGGGATCTCGTCATCGAGGTCGACGACAAGCCGGTACGGTCGGTGGCACAGCTGCGCACCAGGGTCGCGTCTATGAGTGCCGGAGGCAGCCTGCGGCTGACCGTGGTTGGGGCGCAAGGCCAGTCTGCGGTTACCCTGACTCCGACGCGCCCACCGAGCGACATCGGCCGGCGCGTGCTGGATCACTACCTGGGTGTGATCGTGGGCGACAGTCGCGGCGGCGTCGTGGTTCGCCAGGTCCGGTCGGGGAGCCCGGCAGACGAAACCGGTCTGCGTCCCGGCGACCTGGTGCTTGCCGTGCACGGTCAGCAGGTCAACACGATATCTGATGTTGACCGGGTCGTGGCCAGCGACCCGGACGCGTCGTCGATCCTGATGGCGGTCGGCCGCGGGGGCTACGCCTATAACCTGACCTTCCCACTCGATGAGTAGACGGGCGCTCTTCAATCGTGTGGCGGTGCCGCTGCTGGCGGTGACCGTCGCCGCAGCCGCGTTCGCGAGCGATCTTGACCGCCGCGTCGAGCAGCACGTCGCCGCCGCCGTCGAAGGCGGCCTGCAGCCTGCCGATCTGCACCACCTGGTGCTGTTGTACGCTTTCCGCGAGGGGCTGTCGGACTGGGGCATTCTCGATCGCGACCTCGACCGCTTGGCTGCCGCGCGGCCCGCCGACCCGCTGATGACCGACGAGCTGCGCGCGTTGCGCGCCCGTGTAGCCGCCGCGGAAGGTCATCCTGAGGCCGCGCGCGAGCTGTTCCGGGCGATGGGCGGCCTCGAGCTGTGGTGGGCGCAGGGTCCGCAGCCGCTGCAGGAGCTGACCGACTTCTCGGGGGTGGCACTGCCGCCGGCGGATGGCGCCTGGCGGCACGCGGCAGGGGTGGATCCCCTCGGCTGGGTGAGGATTGCTGGGCTGGCGTGGCCGACGGAACGGCAGCTGATCTACCTCGCGACGACCGTGAACAGCACACGCGAGCAGGCGGTCGCTGTCCGGCTCGGCGCGGCGCAGGCCGCACGCGTGTGGCTCAACGGGCGCCAGTGCCTGACCACGCCGCAGCCGCTCGTCCGTGGCGAGGATCAGGCGGTGGCCGGTGGCTGGCTCGAGAAGGGCCCCAACGTGCTGGTGGTGGCGGTAGCCACGGAGCGTGATGACTGGTGGTTGCGCGTCCGCCTGACCGCTCCAGACGGCGCTGCGCTGCAAGGCGTTCACGAGATCGATGACAGGCCGGCGTCTGTCACTGCCGCAGACAGGAAGCCACCCCCGGTTCGTGATCTTCTCGGTGAGATCGAGCGCAGCCGGCGGCAGGGGGAACCGGAAGCGGCCATGGCGAGGGCCGCGTTCTTCGTTGTCCATCACCCCGGAGCGGCCGGCTCCGGCGCGGCTGCGGCCGCCTGTCGGGACGCCCGCGCGGAAGATCCCGCAGAGGCACGGCTTCTGGAATCGATGGTGACCACCGAGGCGGGTGCGGTGCGGAGCGTGCTCGAGGGAGCCCTGCAGAGCGACCCCGGGCTGACCCCGGCGCGAGTGCTGCTCGCCCGTTGGTACAACGCGCGCGACCTCGACCAGCAGGCGCACGACCTGCTTGCGACGCACACCGGTGATCCCGAGGTGGCCGCGACCGACCTCGACATCGCCGCTGATCAGTGGGGATCGGCGATCTACCCCGACCTGGAGCGGCTCGCCGCGACCTGGCCGCGTTGCGTGGAGGTCCAGCAGCTGTGGGCGAGGCGAGCGCTTCAAGCCCGCCTCGACGGTGCGGCTGCGACGGTCCTGACCCGCCTCGAGAAGCTGGTTCCCGGGGCGGAAACGACGCGCCAGCTCGGGGAGCAGCTTGCCGCCGCGCGGGGCGACGGCCGGTGGTTGCGCAAGACCGCCGAGCAAGAGCTCGAGAGTGATCCGAATCAGCCCGAGCTGCGTATCCGCCTGTCCAGGCTGCTGACGGCCTCCGGCGCTGCCGAGAAGGCGCAGAATGTGCTGGCCCAGGGCGTCGAGCGGTGTCCCACCCAGGTCGATCTTCTGCTCGAGGAGGCACGAGTCGAGCACGAGCGCGGTCGCGATGAGCAGGCGGCGGAGCTCGCCCACCGTTTGCTGAAGCTACGCCCACAAAGCCGGCCCGCCAGCCGCCTTCTGAAGCTGTTGGGACAGGAGACCGAGAACGAGGCGTGGCGCCGATCGGCGGCCGACCTGCTGCGAATGGCCGCCGAGACACACCCCACGGAGGGAACGCAGACGCTTCTCGACCATCATGAGGTGCGGTTCCTGCCCGGCAACCTCACCGAGGAGCGCGTGCAGCGCGTGGTGTTGGTGGGCAATCCCAAGCAGGCTGACAGTGTGCGACAGGACACCATTCCCTACGTGCCGGAGAGACAGCGGCTGCGGGTGCTGGCGGCGCGGGTGCTGCGTACCGGCGGCGCCGAGATGAGCGCTCAGCAAGACGACACACCGCGTCTCACGGATCCAGCGGTCAACATGTTTTACGACACCCGGCTGAGGGTGATCAGCTTTCCCGAGCCTGAACGCGGCGACCTGCTCGAGGTGACTTATGTCCTCAGCGAGACGGCCGAATCGAACGAGTCCGGGCCGTATGACGGCGGCGTGGTAGCGATCCGCAACGATGCACCGGTGCGCACGGCGGAGATCGAGCTCACGGCCCCCGAAGCGCTGATGCCCAAGTGGGAGCTGGCGAACCTCGATGGCCAGCCGAAGCGGCTCGAGGACGCGGACAAGACGGTGCACCTGAGCTGGCAGTGGCACGACATCCCGGCGGCCCCGGCGGATGCCCCGCCGGCGCCGATGCTGCTCACCACCCCACATCTTGCCTACTCGAACCATCCGGGTTGGGGCGAGCTCGCCGACTGGTACCGGCGCGACGTGGCCCCGAGGGTCGTGACCTCCCGCTCGGTGGCGGACACGGCGCACAGGCTCGTTGACGGGATCACGGATCATCGGGGGAGGGTGGCGGCCATCTACCACTTCGTCACCGACGAGATCCGATACGTGGCTCTGGAGTTCGGTGAGCACCGGTTCCGGCCATTCTCCGCCGACTGGGTACTGAGTCACAAGCTGGGTGACTGCAAGGATAAGGCCGCGCTCATGGTGGCACTGTTCCGAGCGGTCGGGATTGAGGCGCGCATGGTCCTCGTCAGAACCGCTGACGAGGGACCGCCCGCCGTTCACCTTGCCCTGATGGAGGACTTCAACCACGCCATCGCGTACCTTCCCGAGGACGGGCTGTGGCTGGACGGAACCGCGACCGGCCATGACCCCTTCCTGCCGCCGGGACCCGATCAGGGGGCCTGGGCGCTCGTCATCAACGGTCTGGACAGCCGGCCAACGACGACCCCGGAGGTCGGCTCGGGAGTCTTCCAGAGCTCGACCGAGCTGCGGCGCGATGCCGGCGGCACGGTGCGTGTCCACCTCGCGGTCACGGCAACAGGCGACGCGGCGGGCGCGATGCGCGGCCGTTTCGGCGGCACCCACGATCCACTCCGTTTCGCCCAGTGGCTGCGCCAGCTGTACCCGGGCGCGGAGCTGGTCGGCGACCCGGTGACGCAGGTCGAGCCCGGGACCGACCCGGTCAAGGTGGAGCTGGTGGGTAGCCTGCCCGAGAGCGCACTCGGCGCTGCCGGCGGGGTCCGGGTGCGGCCGGGCAAGTTCGAGCTGGCGTCGCAGCTGACGCCGACCGAGAATCGGCGTTCGCCGCTGATGGTCTCCATGCGACCGGACCTGCGCTGGACGCTCGAGGTCGACCTCGGGCGGCCGCCGGGCGAGCTGCCGGATCCAGTGCATGCCGACGGACCCTGCGGGCGCCTCGATGTCGTGGTCGAGGCGCGACCCAACGGTTACCGTGTACAGGGCTTCTTCCACCTCCAACCGGGGCTGGTGCCGGCCGCGCGAGCGCCTGAGCTGCGGCGTTTCCTGGTCCTGGCACAACGCACCCTCGAGCGGCGACTGGAGGCACCATGATGAGACGCCGGTCACCGTGGGTGTCAGCCATCGTCGTGGTCATCGCGTTGTCGGCGACGACCGCGCGAGCGGGCTGGATGGAGGTCTTCAGCAATGATGCCAAGCTGAACCTCGCTGCCGCTCGAGAAGAGGCGCTGCGGACGATTCGTTCGGATTCGACCTCGGCCGAAGCGGTCGCGGCCGCGGGATGGTGGCTCGAGAACATCCAGGCGGTACCGGAGCCGGAAGCGATTCTGGGTGTGGCCGGCGCCAAGGAGGACCCGGAGCTGGCCTTCATCCTGGCTCGCGTCGAGTCGACTCTCGACCATCGGCCGCCGCGCGGCGTCCTCGGCAAGGTCGAGCTTGCGGGGCCGTTCGGTGTGTTCGACACGCTCGATCTCGAGCGCAACGTGGTGCCGGACGATGCCGACCTGCCTCCCCTCGGCTCGCCCTGGCGGGCTGCGGCAACGCCGTTTCGTCTCGTCCTCCGTCCTGCCTACGGCACCGTCAGGCCGCCGGAGGAGCTCGCGGCAAGCGGTGTCTACCTGGCCGCGTGGACGCTGACGGTCCCATCCGCGGTGAACGGTTGGATGGCGGTCGAGGCGCAGGGCGGCTACAACCTCGAGCTGGACGGCAAGCAGGTGGCGCAAGAGCGGGAGTGTGGGGACATGGGCGCGGGGGTGCACTGGTACCGCCTCCGCCTCGATCCGGGAAGCCACCGGTTACGCGCGAGCTTCGCATCGGTCACTGTTCCCCAGCTCCGCGTCTCGATCTTGTCCCATGACGGTGATGCGCCCCGCCTCGGAGTCAACGAGCCGGGAGCGGGCCGGCCGTGGGCGCCATCGAGCATAGTTGCTGCGAGACCTCCAGCCGAGGAGGAGACGGTCGCCGGCGCCGGTCACAGCCCATCGGTTGCCACGGCGCTGCTCGCCGCCCAGCTCGCCCACCTGCGGCACGACCCGGTCGAGCAGCAGAAGTGGCTTGAGGCGGCCGTAGCCACGGGTTCCGACCCGAAGCTGGTCCACCTGGCCTATGCCAGGTTCTTTCTCACCGAGCGCACCGGTGAGGCTGCCGAGGTCGACTACCGCCACGCTCGAGAGCACCTCGATCGCTGCAGCGGGCTCGGGTTTGCGTTGCTGGTGGGGCGGCTGCTCGCCGAGCGTCAGCAAAGGCAGCAGGATGCGGAGACGGCGCTCGACCAGCTTGTCGACAGCTACCCGGACGATCCGCGAGTGCTGCAGATGTCCGTGCATGATGCGATCAAACGGGGTTGGGCGCGGGAGGCCGAGAGTGGGATCGCCCGCTTGCGGGCCGAGCTACCCGGCTCTCCCTGGGTGACGCGTCTGCGTCTGGTGGTGCTCAGGGCATTGGAACGTTGGGGGGAGAGAAAGAGGCTGCTCGAGGCGTTGGCCGAGAGTGAGCCCCTCGCCCCGGACACCGTCGACCTCGTCGCCTCGGCAGCGCTCAAGGAGCTGGCGATCAAGGTCGTCAACGAGCGGCGGCGCGAGATCGACGATCCAGCGCTGGACCTCGGGCTCATCCGGCTGCTGTACGAGACTGGAGAGCTGGATCAGGCTCGTCAGGAGCTTGCTAGGGCGCGGCAACGGTGGGGTGACCTGCGAGGGCTCGACGAGCTGGAGATCGCGCTGGCGGCCCAGGACGGGCACCAGGCGCTGGCGACTGCCGTCAACCGGGTCCTCCATCACGCGCCGTCGGACCTGGGCCTACGCACGTTGGCCTGGCGCTTCGGGGCCGAGCCGTTCTTCTCCTCGTTCCGTGTCGATGCAGGGTCCCTCGCGGCGGCTCAGGGGAGTGGTCCGAAGGACGTCGACTCGGAGCTCATCCTCGACCAGGCAGTCGAGCGCGTGTACCAGGACGGCTCAAGCATCTACTACTACCACGGCCTCACTCGCGCCCTGACCTCGGCCGGCGTTCAGCAGGCGGCGGCCCTGCAGCTCCTGCCGGGTTCGGTTCTACTGCAAGTCCGTATCTTCAAGGCCGACGGGACCATCGTCGTGCCGCCGGACCTCGACTCCGGGCAGGCCGGACAGGTTCTGGACGGCGTCAAGCCGGGCGATATGGTCGAGAGCGAGTACATCGCTGCGGTGGCGCCGACGGGCGCCTCACGCCGGGGGCACCTGTCGCCGTACGTGTATAGGTTCGCCGATGCCGGCCGCCCATTCGATCGCTCGGAGTATGTGCTCCTGGTTCCGCGCGACGTCGCTCTCAAAGTGGACGGTAACGTCGCCGGCCTCGAGCACCAGGACCGGGACTGGAACGACTTGCGTCTCATCAGCTGGAGCGCGAAGAATGTTCCTCCGGTGCAGGAAGAACCCCTGTGTCCGCCAACGCAGGAGCTGGTGCCGTGGGTCAGCTACGGCTTCGGCGTGACGTGGCAGGATGTCGGTGATGCCCTGCGGAACCGGCTCTTGCCGAGCCTTCAGGGCAGTCCGGAGCTGTGGGCGTGGGGTGATCAACACGCCGCGAGCACCAGCTCCCTCGACGTCGTGCGCGCCCTCGTCACAGCCATCGACGACGAAGTAGAGCAGGGCCAGGGGCCGCTCGATCCGAGGTCGACCGCCGGTGAGAGCTTCTCGCTGCGCAAGGGCAACCGCCTCGGCATCCTGGCCTCGCTGCTGCAGCACCTCGGGTGGCGAGTTGACCTCGTCCTGGCGCGGCCGCGCGAGCTCGCTGGAACTCACCTCGAGGTGCCGACTCTCGACAGCTTCACGGTGCCGTTGCTCCGCGTCGCGCATGGAGGCGAGACGGTGTGGATCGATCCCGCGGAGCAACGCCGTGGCGTCGACCACATTCGACCGATCCTGCAGGGGAGTGACGCGTTGTTGGTGCCGCTCAGCGTTCCGCAGGAGCCGGTGTCACGTCTCGCGCGGTTGCCGGAGTTCCCCAACCCGGACCTCGAGCAACAGGTTCGGCTCGAAGCTCGGATAGACACCTCCGGTGCCGCCGATCTCAACTACCGGCTGGTGGTCCACGGGGCCCAGGGCGAACGACTTCTTGACGTTTCTCAAACCGTGTCCGCAGAGCGTCTTCAGGTCATGTACCAGCAGCTTGCCGCGGGGCTGTTTTCGGGCGCCGAAGGGGTCAGCGGCGCGGTAAAGCGGACCGACGACGGCGTCCTGCTCAGCCTCGACCTCCGCCTGCCCGATGCCTGCACGGCGGAGGCGGGAGCGTTGGTGTGTCGCAACCTCGTGCTGCTGCGGCCGATCTCACCCGCGCTCGCCTCGCTGTCGAAGCGAACCATGCCGCTGGTCCTGCAGCTGCCGCTCGAGCAGCGGTTCGACATGACGCTGCACCTGCCCGCCGGCCGACGTATCGAGGGTGATCCGCGCCGCCTCGACTCACCGTGGGGCAAGGTGTCGGAAGAGCTGTCGACAAACGGCAACGTGTACCACTCGATCCTCCACCTCAGTATCCCGGCACAGACGGTCTCGCCTGCCTCCTACCCCGAGTTCGCACGCTTCTGTCATGCCGTCGACGAGCTGCTGGCGAGGCCGGCGCGGCTGACCGGGGCCGCTCGGTGAGCGACGGTATACTGTGGCGATGACGCAGACGGTGGAGGGCACCATCATCGCCACCCATGGACCGCTGGTTCGGGTGCAGGCCGGTGGCGAGACCATGGTCGTGGCCGCGCGTCGCAAGCTGCGGTGGGAAGGCGGCACCCCGGATGCTCCTCGTCTGGTTGTCGGCGACAGGGTCGATGTCGAGGTTCGCAGTGACGATGGCGTCGTGGTGGCCGTTCACCCGCGGCAGACGGCGCTGCTGCGGCGGGCGGCTCACGGGCGGCGTGCGCAGGTCCTCGCGTCTAACGTCGACCAGGCACTGATCGTCCTTGCCGCACGCACGCCCGAGCCGAAGCGCCGCCTCCTGGATCGCTTCCTGGTAGCGTGCTTCCACGCCGGCATCGAGCCCGTCATCACGATTAACAAGGTCGACCAGGGGCTCGATGTCGTGAATCCATGGCTCGGCATCTACTCGGGGCTCGGCTACCCGGTGCTGCAAGCCGCGGCCCGTACGGGCCGCGGGCTTGGGCAGGTCAAGCGGCGGCTCGCGGACCGGACAACCCTGTTCTGCGGACCCTCCGGGGTCGGCAAGTCTTCCCTGCTGAACGCGGTCTACCCTGGGTTTCGTCTACGGGTGGGCTCGATCTCCGAAGTCACCGGCAAGGGGCGGCACACGACGACCACGGCGGAGCTGATGCCGCTGCCCTACGGCGGATTCGTGGTCGACACTCCCGGTCTCAAGGAGTTCGGGCTGTGGAACCTGACCCAGCCGGAGCTCGTTCTCGCCTTTCCAGAGCTGTCCAAGGCGGCAGCCGGCTGCCGTTTTGCCGACTGCTCCCACGTTCACGAGCCGGACTGCTCGGTGCGTGGGGCGGTGGAGGAGGCCCTGATCGACGCCGAGCGCTACGGCAGCTACCTCAGCCTTCTCGAAGAAGCCTAACCCGGGTGATTCACGGACGATCGGAGCGAGACCAGCGCGAAGAGCACGGCGATGCCCGGCGTCTAGCTGGTCGCAGTCAGTTGCAATTGGATGGCCCGGGTTCCGGCAGATCCGCGGCCTGCGGCCGCACCCCTCGGGGTCCGTCAGTCCGGCCTCGAGGAGGACCTCGGTCCGGTCTTGCCGCCCCGAGGGGCCTCTGCGCTCGGATCTGCCTCCCGCGTTTTCCGACAGATGAGTGAGGCCCCTGCATCTTGGGAAGCGATCCGAGGGGGTGCGAGGACTGTTTGAGGAGTCATCGCAACGAGACCGATGAGGGTGTCATCAGAGGCACGGCCTCGGCCAGAGACCAGGGCGTTGCGGCAGCCCCGATCTTGTCGTTCAGAGTCTCGGGAGGTCCGGGCGGAGAGTCCGTTCGGAGCGAAATGCGCGAGGCGGGTGTCAGATGCGCGTTTTCTCGCGCCGGAACACGTCGCAGGCGTACCTGCAGGTACGTTGGAGACGTGCGACAAGCGAAAAACGCGCAGATGGCCCCGGATCGCGCATTTCGCTCCGAACGGAC
>Ga0307423_1000368_pt1 | contig 30529 bp, 24 predicted proteins | sample SalMarWE160310MG_FD_202154 | JGI IMG/M metagenome (GOLD analysis project Ga0307423, IMG submission 202154) | Salt marsh sediment microbial communities from the Plum Island Ecosystem LTER, Massachusetts, United States - WE1603-10 | ecosystem: Environmental > Aquatic > Marine > Intertidal zone >... | reverse complement strand
CCCTTTGGGGCTGCTCTGTGTTGATTCAGCCCTGTCCTTGGCTGGATGTTTGCCCTTTGGGCAAACTCCAAGCTGAAGCGCCCTGCGCTTCAGCCCTTGACCAGTTTTCCGCCTTTCCAGATGTGGGTCACGCGGTCGGCGTCGCCCCATACCGATATATCGTCGATGGGGTTGACATCGAATGCGATGACATCGGCGTCGTAGTCCTCTAGCAACTGGCCCGATCTCGGGGCCTGCGGTCCAAGAGTCAATGGGCCTGTAGCCGTGGCGGCCTCGATAGCTTCGAGGGGCGTCAGCCCTGCGTCGATGAGGTACTTGACCTCGAGCGAGTTCTGTCCGTAGAAGGGGCCGCTGACGAAGATGTCGGTGCCCATGGCGATCTTGACGCCTGCCGCTACGGCGATCTTCATCGCCATCTCATGACGATCGGCGATTGCGACACCCTTCTTGTATGCATAGGCAGGCAGGGTGGCCTCCATCCCTAGCAGGGCCGCGACCACGAACCGGGTCGGCACGAGGATGGCGCCCTGGTCGATCATCATCTGGGCGCTCTCTTCGGTGAGGTACGAGCCGTGCTCGATGGTCTGCACCCCCGCCTTGAGAGCAGCGACGATGCCGGGCTCGCCGTGGCAATGCGCCCCGACGTACCTCTCGGCGCGTCCCGCTTCCTCGACGATCGCGGCGAGCTCTTCGTGGGAGAACTGCTGATGAATTGGGTGGTCGATCTCGCTCATGACGCCACCCGAGGCGCAAATCTTGATGACAGACGCGCCTCTGCGCAGTTGCTTGCGGACGGCCTTGAGAGCCTCCGGGACACCGTCGGCCAATTCGCTGAAGGTGAACCCGCGATCCGCGACACCGAGTACGAAGTCGAGAGGGAGTCCGTGGATGTCCGCGTGACCGCCGGTGGGGGAGAGGATTGAGCCCGCCGGGTAGATAGTCGGTCCGGGGATGGTTCCTTCATCGATAACCGGCTTGATCGAGATGCCGAGGCCACCCATCTCGCGAACGCTCGTGATGCCCGCATTTAGAGTTGCGGCGGCGTCGGCGGTTGCTCGTGCCACCAGAGTGCCCGGGTCCGCGGTCGCCATATGCTCGAGGTCGGGGATTGCCGAGCCGACAAAATGCCCGTGGGCCTCCCACATCCCGGGCATCACCGCAGGTACCTCATGCGACTCGTCGCCCGCTGACGGTGGCGGAGCCGCGGCGGTCGGGCCCGCATATGCGATCTTGCCGCCCTCGAGGATCACCGTTCCATTCTTGATGGGCTCGCCCTTGCCGGGGATGAGTGTGGTCGCGGTGATCCTTACCGTCATCGGCGCTCCTTGTGGATGTTGTGGTTGGAATCTACTCCAGAAGGAGTGTCGACCGGTCCTCGGACCATTGCATGTGTGACTAGTCATGTTGTACGACCACGCTTTGTGTCTGGACCACCACATAGAGTGGCGGTACCTTGCTGTCGTGGGTCGAACGACCTACAACCGCAAACGGCGGGCCAAATGCAGGTCCACACGGTTTCGCAAGCAGGGGGAATGCTTGGGGGGGCCAGGTGGGAAAGCAGCATCGCAACAGACCCGGGACCAGCGCCCCGGGTCTGCTGCGTTATCATGCGCGACTCCCTGCAACGATCCCCACCGGCTAGAGGAATGATGGAAGCTGCCTACGACCCGAACGCTGTCGAATCCCGCTGGTACCAGGTGTGGGAGGAAGCCGGTGTATTCAGGCCGGAGGTCAATCCGGACGGCGAGCCTTTTTCCATTGTGATCCCACCGCCAAACGTCACGGGTGTCCTTCACATCGGCCATGCGCTCAACATGTCCATCCAGGATGTGATCATTCGTCGCAAGCGGATGCAGGGATATGCGGCCTTGTGGCTACCCGGCACCGACCACGCAGGCATCGCAACCCAGAACGTTGTTGAACGCGAGTTGGCCAAGGAGGGTGTCACCCGTCATGACCTGGGTCGCGACCGGTTTGTCGAGCGAGTCTGGGAATGGAAAGCAAAACACGGGGACCGGATCAAGGAGCAAGTGCGACGTCTCGGCTTCTCCACCGACTGGAGCCGGGAGCGTTTCACACTCGATGTCGGCCTCAGCGACGCCGTCCAGAAAGTGTTTGTCGATCTCTACGACCAGGGGCTCATCTACCGCGGTGAGCGGATTATCAACTGGTGCCCCCGCTGTCATACCGCCCTCTCGGAGATCGAGGTGGAACACGAGGATGAGGTAGGCGAGCTGACTCACATCCGCTACGACTTCAGTGATGGCAGCGGCTCGGTGGTCGTCGCCACCACCCGTCCCGAGACGATGCTCGGGGACACCGCCGTCGCCGTCCACCCGGACGATGAGCGCTACCAGGGCGTTGTGGGCAAGACGATCCGTCTGCCACTCGTCGGCAGAGAGATCCCGTTAGTGGCCGATGAGGGGGTCGATCTCGAATTCGGCACCGGTGCGGTGAAGGTCACGCCCGCCCACGATCCTCTCGACTTTGAGATCTCACAGCGCCACGACCTGCCTGCGATCAAGGTCATCGACACCGAGGCCAACATCACCGAGGCGGGTGGCGACTTCTTTGGTCAGGATCGCCTCGAGGCCAGAGAAGCGGTTCGTCATGAGCTGAACAAGCAAGGCTTCATTGTCAAGATCGAAGATCATCACCACGCGGTCGGGCACTGTTCCCGGTGCGGGACCGTGGTCGAGCCGATGCTCTCGCTCCAGTGGTTTGTCAAGGTGGGCCCGCTTATCGAGCCCTCCGTCAATCCCATCAAAGACGACAGGGCCCGCTTCATTCCCACGCGGTGGGAGAACAACTACTTCCGTTGGATGGAGAACCTTCGTGACTGGTGCATCAGCCGCCAACTGTGGTGGGGCCATCGGATCCCGGCCTGGTACTGCGACGAGTGCGGCGAGGTCATGGTCACCACCAGTGAGCCTGAAGGTTGCAGCTCGTGCGAGCATGGTGAGCTACGGCAAGAGAGCGATGTGCTCGACACCTGGTTCTCCTCTCAGCTCTGGCCGTTCTCAACCATGGGCTGGCCGGAGGAAACCGATGATCTGGCCAGGTTTTACCCGACCGACGTGCTCGTCACCGCATACGACATCATCTACTTCTGGGTGGCGCGCATGATCATGATGGGCGTCCACTTCACCGATACGGAGCCGTTTGAGGACATCGTCATTCATGGTCTCGTCCGGGCAGCCGACGGGCGCAAGATGTCCAAGTCAACGGGAAACACCATCGACCCGTTCGACATTGCCGACGAGTACGGCGCCGATGCCTTGCGTCTGGCGCTGCTCCAGTCGGCCGCCCCCGGGCACGACATTCCGCTCAATGTCGAATGGATCGACGCCGCCCGGCGTTTTGGGAACAAGTTGTGGAATGCCGTCCGCTTCACACTCCGCCACGTCGATCCGGGCAGCGTCCCGGCAGAGGGCGGCTATCCCGAGATCCCCGGGCCGGTGGACGCCTGGATTCTCAGCCGTCTCGACGAGACTCTTGCTGAGTACGACCGGTTGCTCGATGAATACCGCTTCTCCGACGCCATCGGCCTGCTCTACAACTTCGCCTGGGCCGAGGTCTTCGACTGGTACCTCGAGATGGCCAAGACGCTGCTCCAGGACGAGACGTCGTCCGGGGCCACCCGGCAGACGCTCGGCGTAGTGATCCGCAACTTGCTGGCTCTCTTCCACCCGGTCATTCCGTATGTAACCGAGGAGCTCTGGTCCGAGCTGGTCGGTGATGGGCTCGTCGCTGCCGCCAAATGGCCGGAAGCATCAGGGAAGACCGGCCCGGACGGCATGGGCGAGCTTCAGGAGTTGATCATCGCGATCCGTCGCTTCCGGGCCGAGCACGGTGTATCCCCAAAGCGGGAAATCCCGGTGCTCGTCGATGATCCGGCCGGTATCGCTGCGGATTGGTGGCGTACCCAGTTTGCCGCGATGGCCAACGTCGCCGCTAGCTTTGAAGGTGCTCCGGACGTCGTCGCCGGGCACACGAGGATGACGGCCGGAGCCATGCAGGTATTTGTTCCCCTCGCCGGGCTTGTCGACGTGGAGGCTGAGAGGCCCCGTCTCGAGAAGGCGATTGCCGAAACGGAGAAACTGTTGGAGAGATCTGAAGCGAAACTCGCCAATCCCAACTTCGCGGAGCGGGCTCCGGCCGATGTCGTAGCCGCCGAGCGGGAACGTGTCGTTGAACACAGCGCCCAGCTGCAGAAGCTGCGTACTCAGCTCGCCGAGTTGACTCCTTGAGCGCCGACTATCCGGGCGACTACGAAGCCGCGGTGGCATTCCTCGACCGTCGCATCGGTGACGGGATACGCCCGGGTTTGGAGCGAATCCGCCATCTCCTCGAGTTGATGGGTGATCCCCAAATGTCGTATCCGGTCATCCACGTGGCCGGAACGAATGGCAAGACCACCACGGTCAGGATGATCTCAGACATCCTGGGTGCACACGGGCTGTTCACGGGTTCGTTCACCTCGCCGCATCTGCACCGCGTCGAAGACAGGTACTCGATAGGTGGGGCGTCTTTTGGCCCCACCCACCTGGCTCGGGCCGTCGAAGATGTTGCTCCGTTTGTGCTCATGCAGGAGGAGCAGTTCAGTGAGACGCCGACCTATTTCGAGCTAACCGCCGCGGTCGGCATGTCGGCATTCGCCGTCGACGCCGTCGACGTTGCCGTGATCGAGGTCGGGATGGGGGGGCGTTGGGACGCGACGAACGTGGTTCAGGCCGAAGTCTCGGTTATCACCGGCATCGCCATGGACCACATGTCGGTGCTGGGGGACACCCAATCGCTGATCGGTGCCGAGAAGGCCGCCATTCTCAAGGAGGGCGGAACGCTGGTAACCGGGCCACTCAGCGACGAAGCGCTCGAACCGGTGCGAGCCCGGGTCGAGGAGACCAATTCGACCTGGTACCGGTCGGGTGTCGACTTCGACATCGTGTCTACCGACCGGGACGAGCGAGGACGGGTGGTCGATATCCGCGGCCTCTACGGCGAGTACCCCGACATCGTGCTTGGTATTCACGGCCGTCATCAGGTAGTCCACCTGGCAACTTCCGTTGTGGCGGCTGAGGCTTTCTTCAACCGGGCGCTGAACATCGACGCTTTGCGAGAGGCAGCAGCCACGGTACGGTCCCCGGGTCGTCTGGAGGTTGCAGGTCTGGCGCCCACGCTCATCATCGACGGCGCCCACAACCAGGAGGGTTTCGAAGGGCTCGCAGATACGCTCGACAGTGAATTCGCCGAGGACAAGTGGGTTCTCGTGGTCGGCGTTCGTGGCGACCGCGACGTCGCATCGCTGTTGGCGCCGCTGCACGGGCTGGTCTCCCGGGTGATAGCCACCAGGGCCGACGACTACATGGGTGTCGAAGCCGCGACGGTAGCCGCAGCCGCAGAAGAGGCGTTGGGCGTGCCGGTAACGACCGTGACTCCAGTTGCCGATGCGATCGAAGCGGCAATCTCGTCGGCAGAAGGTGGCGAAGGCGTAGTGGTCGCCGGGTCTCTGTATGTCATCGGCGAGGCCCGTCACACGCTGGGCCTCGAGAACGCACCATCACCGGTGCACCGCAGATTCGAGTCCGAGATAGGGGAGTAAGACGCCAAAAGCGCCTCCTGCTGACGCGACTACCATCTCGTCCCGGAAATTACCGCAATAGAGGATTCTTTCAATGGCTGTAGAGCACACGTATGTGATGGTGAAGCCCGACGGGGTGCGTCGGGCAATAGTCGGCGAGGTCATCGCACGGTTCGAGCGTAAGGGTCTCAAGCTGGAGAAGATGAGAATGCTTCAGTTGGACGAGGCGACCGCCGGCCGGCACTACGCAGAGCACACCGAGAAGCCCTTCTTTAGCGAGCTCGTTGAATTCATCACCAGCGGTCCTGTGGTAGCAATGGAGTGGTCGGGCGAATCTGCAGTCAGTGTTGCCAGGACTCTCATGGGGCCGACTAACCCCGCCGAGGCCCCTCCGGGCACGATCCGCGGCGATTTTGGGCTCATCATGACCAACAACATCGTCCACGGCTCCGACTCGGTGGCGTCTGCGGAGCGGGAACTTGGGATTTTCTTCCCTGTCGGCTAGCGCGATAGATTTGGCGTAACGTAGGACCACCTATACGGTTAAGCTGACCTCAGGGTCGCTGATTCGGCCACGATGCCCGCTGGCGCCTGGGTAAACTGAACCAATTCCTGCACTGTGAGCAACGATGCTTGACAATCTCTTCTCCGTCGCAGGCCGCGATATGGCAATCGATTTGGGCACGGCTAATACGCTCGTGTTCGTTCGCGGCATGGGCATTGTTCTCAATGAGCCATCGGTCGTCGCCATCAACACCCGTGACAACCGGCCCCTCGAGGTTGGCATGGAAGCGAAGCGCATGATCGGCCGGACACCGTCGCACATCCAGGCGATCCGCCCGTTGCGACACGGAGTGATCGCCGACTTCGACATCACCGAGAAGATGCTGCGCTACTTCATCAACAAGGTGCACAACCGTCGGTTTGCTGCCCGCCCCAGGATCGTCATCTGTGTGCCGTCCGGGATCACCGCGGTCGAGAGACGAGCGGTCGAAGAAGCTGCCTATCACGCCGGGGCCCGTCGTGCCTACACCATTGAGGAGCCGATGGCGGCCGCGATCGGCGTCGGTCTGCCCGTTCACGAACCGTCGGGATCGATGGTTGTAGACATCGGTGGTGGCACCACTGAGGTCGCCGTCATCTCGCTGGGAGGCATCGTCGTCTCCAAGAGCACCCGCATCGGCGGTGATGAGCTCGATGAGGCGATCATGGCCTGGGTCAAGAAGGAGTACAACCTGATGCTCGGCGAGCGTACCTCCGAGCAGCTCAAGATGGCCATCGGTTCGGCGTTCCCGTTCCCGGATGAGCCGTCTGCCGAGGTGCGGGGCCGTGACCTGGTCAGTGGTCTTCCCAAGACCGTTGTGCTCAGCGCTGCCGAAGTGCGCGAAGCGATCGAGGAACCGGTGCAACAGGTTGTCGATGGTGTGAAGTTTGCACTCGACAAGACACCGCCGGAGCTGGCCGCGGACATCATGGACCGAGGCATCGTCCTCACCGGGGGCGGAGCCCTGCTGCGCGGTCTGGATCAGCGACTCGCCAATGAGACTGGAATGCCAATCGTCACAGCCGACAAACCACTGCAATCGGTCGTGATGGGATCGGGGGCGTGTCTCGAAGAGTTCGAGGTCCTCCATGTCGTACTGTCGAGCAGCGGCCGCCGGTAGGAGTGTGCAGAACAACTCCGGTTGTGGCTCAGCCGCGGCGACCGCATCACAGATGTGGGCCGAGAGGCGATCGGCGGCGGAGGTAACCCGCCAGCTTCCTAGCATCAAGGCCGCAACCACCCGTCGAGTGCATGAGGCCGGCTGATGCAGTCGTTTCAGCGTTTTGATCGTTCGACCACCCTTATGGTTGTTCTGCTCGTCGTTTCTTTTCTGCTGGCAACCTTCGATGTTCGCAGCGACGGGACGGGCGTGGGGACCACCATGCGCGACGGAGCCCAGACCCTATTCTCCCCACTCCAGGATGTCGCATCCGCGATCACACGTCCTGTCGTTGGCTTCATCGACGCGCTTTCCGATATCGCAAGCCTCCGCTCCGAAAACGAGAGATTGCGACGTGAGAACGAGGGTCTGCAGAGCCAGCTCGATCGTGTCGCCAGTCTGGAAGCGGATTTCGCCCACCTCAAGGAGATAACCGGCCTGGAAGATCCCGGAGGGCTTCCCACGGTGGTCGCCCGAATCGCTTCCTCGGGATCGAGCTCGTTCGACCATGTCCGCTACATCGACAAGGGCTCGGATGACGGTATCTCGCTTGGTGACGCGGTTGTCGATGAGAAAGGGTTGGTTGGGAGAATCGACCTGGTTCTTGACAACCGGGCGCGGGTGCGCCTCATCCTCGACCCAAACGTCGAGGTCGCCGTCGTCGATCAATCGACGAGTCAGGCCGGGATTGTGCGCGGCGACAACGAGAACGATCTGCTCTTGCGCATGTTCGACGTCGATGAGCCGGCTCGAGAGGGCAGCGTTGTCGTCACCGCCGGGAGCCGATTTCCGCCGGGGATCACAGTGGGAGTCATCACTCAGACGGCCGTTGACGATGCGGGATTCGGGCTGGTCACCGGGGTGGCTCCCTCGGTGAGCTTCTCCCGTCTCGACTACGTGAAGGTCATCGTGCAGTATTCGCCATTGGATGCTGCCAGTGTCGAGGAAGAGCAGCAGCAGCAAGAGGATGCCACCGACGGGGAACAACCGGCTGACGGCTCCACAACCGATGGCAGCGACGGTTCTACCACCACGGAGCCAACGGGATGATCGGTCGAAACGTCGTCATTTCGCTTGTGCTCGTGGTGGTTGCCGTCGTTGCACAGACGGCCGTGTTCGGTGACGGGCGGATCAATCCCTTTGGCGTTTCCCCGGCGGTCGTCGTCGTCGTAGTACTGGCTTGTGCCCGCTACCTGGATCCGGAGCCGTCGATTCTGCTCGGTTTCACCGGCGGGATGTTGCTCGACTTGCTCGGCGGAGCACCCCTCGGGCTATGGGCAATGGCATACACCGTCGTGGTGTATGTAGCGTTTCGTTTCAGGGAGCGCACCGACGACGGTCCCTTCATGCTCGCTATCGGTGTTGTCGGCTTGACCCTCTTGGCGAATGCATTGTTCGTGGTTGTCGGTACTCTCTTTGGGGAACGCTTCTTCACCAATGCGGATGTCATCAAGAACATGGTCGTTCCCGCTTTCTACAACCTATTCATTGCCGCGGTGGCCTTTCCGCTCGTGACCCGTCTCATCGGTGACCGACGGCGGGTGGGGTGGTCGGCGTGAAATCCGGCTGGCGTCTTGGCGCCGTTGGGCTTCTTTTCGTGGCGATGTTCGCCATCCTGACCCTCCAGCTCTGGCAGGTTCAGGTGGTGGCCACCGAGGAATACGTGCAGGCCGCTGAACAGTCACAAGTGAAGTTTGTGGCAACACCTGCCCCGCGCGGCCAGATCGTGGATCGTGCCGGGCGGCAGCTCGCCGGGACCACGGCTGCGCTATCGGCCGTCGTCGACGGTGCACTCGTGCCCTCGGATGCTGTTCCCCAGTTGGTATCGCTGCTCACCGCATTCAGCGGTCTCGATTCCGATGAGGTCCTGGCCATCGTCTCCGACGCTCGCGATCGTGGCGACCGGCGTGTGGTTGTCAGCGATCTCAGCGAACGAGACGCGGTGTATCTCTCGGAGCACAGTGAGGACTTCGCTGGCGTCACTGTTGTTGCCGTCCCACAGCGGGTGTATCCGTATGGGGATGTTGCGTCAGGTGTTATCGGCTACATCGGGCGTCCCTCCCCGACCGACATCGAGAATGGTGCCAGATCCACAGATATTCTCGGGAAGGCGGGATTGGAGAAGCAGTATGACCAACAGCTCCAGGGCACCGAAGGTGCCATCAAGTATCAGGTAGATGCGCAGCGCAGTGTCCTCGCCGTGCTTGGTGAGGAGTTTCCCGACGCAGGCGAGAAGCTGGTCACTGAACTCGACATCGATCTTCAGCAGGTGCTGGAACAGGCCCTGCGCGATGGCCTGGACCTCGCCAGAACCAAATACAACCCTGATGGTTGCGACCCCGGCAGTAAGGAAGACGGCACTGAGGACAAGGGATGCCCGGTGCGCGCAGTCGGTGTGGTGCTGGAAGCCAATACGGGTGCGGTACGGGCAATGGCATCAGTGCCGAACTTCGATCCGGGCCTGTTCGTCAACTTCGACGCCGCAGAATTCGAAGCCTTGCCAGAGGGGGCGCTCACCAACTTTGCGGTCACGGGCCAGTACGCACCGGCTTCGACATTCAAGGCGCTGACATACGTCATGGCGATGGAGGAGAACATTGCCCCGGCGACGGTCAGCTCGGTCGAAGACGAGATCCTCTGCGCAGGGCAGCTCTCAGCAGCCGCGCTCGGCGAGGGCAGCCAGCAGGTGTTCCGGAACTGGACGAGGGCAGATGACGGTATGCAGGACATCCACCGGGCTTTCCGGAGGTCATGCAACACGTACTTCTGGGAGATCACGCTCTCGCTGTGGAATCAGTACAAGGAGACAGCAAGAGAGAACCTGCTTCAGGATTGGGCCCGGGAAGCGGGGTTCGATGAGAAGACGGGTATCGACTTGCCGTTCGAGAAGAAGGGCCTCATTCCGGATCGTGCTCTGTTCGAGCGCTGGGCCGAGGAGAGAGACCCCCGTCTCGATACGAGTCGATTGGAGTTCGCCAGTCCCTGGTTCGGTGGCGACTTGTTCCAGGCGGCCGTCGGTCAGGGCTCGGTGTTGTCCACCCCGATTCAGCTGGCGACTGCATATGCCGCGTTGGTGAACGGGGGCTCGGTGTACCAGCCGAGAGTGGTTGCCGAGATCAGGACCGAAGATGGTCAACTGGTCAAGAAGTTCGACCCGGTAGTTACGGGCACAATGGATGATCTCTCGGCGTCGACTGTGCGGGCGCTGCGTGATGATCTCCAACAGGTCGTCAATAACCCGGAGGGAACTGCACACTCGGCGTTTGCCGACTTTGGCCCTGCTGTCACCCAGGTCGGTGGCAAGACGGGGACGGCCGAGATCATCCAGGCGCAAGTGGATGACAACGGAAATGTGATCCAGGACTCGGTGACGACCGCGCTGTTTGTCGGAGTCGCTCCGATTGACAACCCCAGGTACGTCGTTGTGGTCATTGTCGAACGTGGCGGCAGCGGTGGCGGCATCGCCGCTCCGACGGCCAAGCCTGTGCTCCAATATCTTCTGGATCAGGAGGTCACAGCAGTCAAGCCCGGTCAGGAAGCCGACTGATGGTCCTCACCGCCAGGCGCACTGAGCCGGTCACCCTGTTGCAGCGGGAGCGGTCGTTGCGACCCGACTTAGTCCTGATCATCGCCTATCTGGCACTCACCGGTCTGGGACTGGTGATGATCTACTCGGCATCGGCCCCCAAGCTGATCGAAGACGGTCTGAGCCCGACGACTCTGGTAGCCCGACAGTCGATATGGGTGGTTGTCGGGATCATCGGTTTCTTTGCCACGTCTCTGATCGAGCCACGCACGCTCAAGATGCTGACACCCATTGCATACCTGGCGAGCCTCGTTGCGCTCATCATCGTACTGTTCGGGCCGGAGCGGCAAGGGGCAACGAGGTGGATCCCAATCGGCAGCTTTCAGTTCCAGCCGTCCGAAATCGCCAAGATCACGGTGCTGCTGGCAGTCGCATACCTGCTGGCCGGGTCACGCGACAAAGCGCTCCATTGGGCCGAGGTGGCGCGGGCGGTCGTGTTGGTTGCGATCCCGTCCTTGCTCATTTTCCTGCAGCCCGACCTCGGCACGATGCTTGTCTTCGGCTTCGTCGCTGTCGTAATGGTGTTCAGCGCCGGCACAACCTGGCGACAGTTCGCTTTCCTGGTCATTTCGACCGTTGTCGGTTCTGTGAGTCTCTTTGAGGTTGGAGCCATCCACGATTATCAAATCACCAGAATCACGGCGTTCCTCGACCCCAGCGCCGATCTGGCCAACACCGGATACAACCTGGCGCAGAGCAAGATCGCCATCGGGGCAGGTGGCCTGTTCGGCCGTGGGCTCTTCCAGGGAACTCAGACCAACCTCTCATTCGTACCGGAGCAGTCCTCCGACTTCATCTTCACCGCGATCGGTGAGCAGTTGGGCTTCATCGGCGCGACCGTCGTCATTGCACTATTTGCCATAATCACCTGGCGTCTCCTGGTTGCCGCCGCCAACGGACGCGATCGGTTCAGCCAATTGGTGGCGATCGGTGTCGCGGCCATGCTTGTCTTCCAGGCGTTCGTCAACATCGGTATGACCGTGCGGATCACGCCGGTCACGGGCCTACCGCTTCCATTCCTCAGCGCGGGAGGTACGGCGTTTGTCGCCATGAGTATGGCTCTGGGATTGGCGCACTCCGTGTGGATGCGAAGATCGCCGGTCCCTGTCGACGTCGACATCTAGATCAATCGCGAACCAGACGCGCTCCTCGTCCGTATAGGCACCCGTACGGAAATCGAGGAGGAAAAGTGAAACTCAGGTTGGGACTACTAATCGCATTCGCATTGCTGGTGGCGGCATGCGGCGGTGGCGACGCCGGGGGCACCACGACTGCCGCTCCGGAGACGACGACAACCGTCGCCGAGACAACCGCGGCCGGGGCCACCGAAGCTCCTGCTGCCGGGCAGACGGTTGCGGTGGCAACTACCGATCTCGGCGAGATCCTTGTAGATGCTTCGGGGAGCACGCTCTACCTGTTTGTACCCGACGACCAGGGTGCGAGTACTTGCTACGACGCCTGTGAGTCGAACTGGCCACCACTGGTTGGCGAGATCAGCGCCGGTGACGGTGTCGACGGCGCCTTGCTTGGTACCGTGGCGAGGGACGACGGCTCTGTACAGGTCACGTACAGCGGTTGGCCGTTGTATCACTTCGCCAACGACGCTGCCCCCGGCGATGTCAACGGTCAAGGCATCAACGACGTCTGGTACGTAGTGTCGGGAGCAGGCGAAGCCGTAGGACGCTGATCACTTCGTGGAGGAAGTGCTGTGAGAGTCTCGAGTCGGACGGTGCGACGCTTCAGTGAAGGCGATCGTGATGCAGTCCGCGAGGTGTATCGAGAATACGGCAGGGCCGTCTTCACCGTAGCGCTGGGAGCGCTCGGCGATCGCGGCCTGGCCGAGGAGGCAGTCCAGCAGACCTTTCTCCAGGCATGGCGGGCAGCCGGGCGCTTTGATCCCGAGAGGGATCCGGGCCCCTGGCTGTACGCCATAGCCCGTCGGGTAGCCGTCGACCTGTACCGCAGGGAACGGCGGCACCAGGGTGTCGACAACGTCGAAGCGGAGGTTGCGGTGTTGTCGCCGTCCTTTGAGGGGACGTGGGAGACCTGGCAGGTGAGGTCAGCTCTCGACAAGCTCAGCGACGAGGAGCAGGCCATCATGAGGGCCACTCACTATCTCGGGCTTACTCATGAGGAGACCGCCGAGCGGCTCGGGCTACCTGTCGGCACCGTCAAGTCGAGGTCGTACCGGGCTCACAAGAAGATGGCTACGTTCCTAGGCCACTTGAAGGAGAGAAGCGCATGAATTGCGAGGAGTTCCGGGCATCGGTTCTCGCCGGTGAGGAGAACGCGGTCGGCGTCGCCCATCTCGAATCCTGCGCGTCTTGTCGCTCCCAGATCGGCCGGCTCCGTGAGATGCAATCGACTCTCGGCGATCCGATGCTGTGGGAAGAGCCATCGCCTGAACTGGGTGACCAGATCGAGGCGCTCATCGGATCGGCGACGCGGTCGCAGGATGAGAAGGCGCCGGCCAGGCATCACCGGTGGTGGGCTGTAGCTGCAGCGGTCGCGGCGATCGTTGTCGCCGTCGGGTCGCTCAACGTGGCCAGTGGCCCGGCTCCGGACTGGGAGATTGCCCTCCCTGCGACCGGGCTGGCGCCGGACGCGGTGGCCACAGTCAGCGGCTGGAATGAGGAAGCGGGAACCAGGATGCTGCTCGACGTCGACGGTCTGGAGCCGGCTCCGCAGGGATACATGTACGAGCTCTGGCTGAGCGACGGGCCGGTGCACATTTCGGCGGGCACCTTCCGATCCGGTGGTGAGGTAGAGCTGTGGGCGGGCGTTCACCGTGCCGACTTTCCCCGGCTGTGGGTGACCCTGGAGCCCATAGATGACGACGAGAGCCCTGCGGCTGCGACCGTACTCGATACGGGATACGAGGGCGCCTGAGTGGTATCAGTCCTCAACCAGCTGAAGCCTGGTCTGTCTCGCCTCGTGCGGGTCGTAGCAGCGACGACACCGTGCCTCATAAGAGTCGGTTGCACCGAGCACGACGAGCTCGTCTGAGTCCACCACCCGTTGCGTGAAGAGACCGGGGCCACCGCAGCGGTGGCACACTGCCAGGCTCTTTGTCACGTACTCTGCTCGCAGCATGAGGGAGGGGATTGGCTCGAATGGGCGCCCCAGGTAATCGAGATCGAGCCCTGCCACAATCACCTGTTTCCCGGCCTTGGCAAGCATGGTCGCCACCTCGACGAGGCCGATGTCGAAGAACTGGCCCTCGTCGATGCCTACGACGATGGTCCGGTCTTCGACTGCGCTCAGCAGGGCGACCGAATCCGCAACCGATTGGGCCTTGATCGACAGGTTGCTGTGCGAGACGACCTGTTCGTCGGCGTAGCGGGTATCCAACTCCGGCTTGAAGGTCTGGGAGGGGACTCTGGCGAGCTGATAGCGGACGATCCGCCTGATCAATTCCTCGCTCTTGCCGGAAAACATCGGGCCGCAAATGACCTCGAGCCAGCCCTGATCTGAACGTCGGTGCATGACGAATGAGCGTAGCACCGTGCGACCGCGGCCACATTGACCCAGGAATGGCTCAGGAGGCGTGGTTTCCCCACCGATATCAACAACGTAAGAAACGGTCGGTTTTCGCGGGGTCTCTGCTACCCTTCGGACCTACCGAACCGCTTTCACAGCGGGAGAGTTCTCGATTCAGGGATAGGGGATGCGGGCCAGCTTCGCACATCCAAAATCAACATTAGACCCGTCAGCGGTTGGCTTTTTGACCGCTCTGGCGAGCTGGTCTTGCGTTGTTGATAGATCTTCCAGCTTCATCGAGAACCCCCTTCCGGTACCGGCACCTTTGCCGTCATCAGCGTCTTGCCCGATCGGGCATCTCAAGGAGATCATCAATGCCATTGTTCCGCAAGAAGACCGCGCGGGTAGTCCGCCGGGGAGCGGTCGAGGAACCAGAATCACAACAGCAGGAGCAGGCGCAATCGCCCTCCGGCTCTAGTAAGTCAAACGGCCGGGCATCGCGACATCAGCGTAGCCAACCGCAGCGGGGGAGCAACAGCCGCAGTAAATCGTCTGCCCGGAACGGCTCGAATGCCCGGGCGCGCGGTGGTGAGAACCGGCAGAACCGGCCGTCCAGGCCACATCTCGAGGTTGTTCCCCCACCAAACACCGCCCGTAAGCAGATGCTGGTGCGTTCCAGCCCGCATCAAACCCAGATTGTCGTTCTCGAGGGCCCGCTTCTCGTAGAGCACTATGTGGCTCGCTCCGATCAGAAGTCGCTGGTAGGCAACGTCTATCTGGGCAAGGTCCGCAACGTCCTGCCCGGAATGGAAGCTGCTTTTGTCGACTTTGGTGAAGGCAAGAACGGCGTCCTCTACGCAGGTGATGTCAACTACGACGACGCCGAGATCGAAGGTAAGACACGTCGCATCGAGATGGTCATGAAGCCGGGCGATACCGTTCTCGTGCAAGTGGTCAAGGATGCGCTCGGCCACAAGGGAGCCAGGCTGACCAACCAGATCAGTCTTGCAGGCCGCTATCTCGTCCTCGCCCCGAATTCCGATGTTCGTGGGATCTCCCGCAGACTGCCCGATGATGAGCGTCGGCGTTTGCGCTCAGTCATCGGTGAGGTACGACCCAAGGGGATGGGCGTAATTGTGCGTACCGCCGCCGAGGGTGCATCGAAAGAGGACATCCACGCCGACATCAAGCGTCTCCTCAAGATCTGGGAGGACATCGAAGGCAACAATGACGCCAAGGCGCCCGCGCTCCTTCACGAGGAACCGCCGTTGATCCTCCGGGTGATTCGGGAGCATTTCACCAGCGATTTTCGCAGGTTGCTCGTCGACGACCCCATCACCTACGAGCAGGCTCTCACCTATCTCGAGGGCACTGAGGCCGACCTGCTTGACAAGGTCACCATGTATGAGGACGAGTTGCCGCTGTTTGAGCGCTTCCACGTCGAAGACCAGCTGCGCAAGGCGCTCGACCGCAAGGTGTGGCTCCCCTCGGGTGGGCACATCGTGATAGACCGAACCGAGGCGCTGACAGTCATAGACGTCAATACCGGTCGGTTTGTGGGTAGATCCAACCTCGAAGAGACAGTGCTGCAAAACAACCTGGAGGCTGGCGAGGAGATCGCCAGACAGTTGCGGCTACGCGATATTGGCGGGATCATCGTCATTGACTTCATCGACATGGAGATCATGAAGAACCGTGCCGCAGTGTTGCTGCGGTTGCGGGAGCACCTGGCGAAGGACAAGACCCGAACCCAGGTCTTCGACGTCTCAAACCTGGGTCTTGTCGAGATGACACGCAAGAACGTATCTGCAGGGCTTCTCGAATCGTTCAGCGATGTGTGCCCACAATGCAACGGTCGCGGTGTCGTGCTGTACGAAGAAGCGGCGACCACCGGGGTTCCGATGCCCAGCATGGACAGGTAGCCAGGCGGCAACCTTTGCCACCGGGTTTCGGCATTGCGAAACCTGTACTATCATGCGCCGGCGCTCACCGAAAGGGTCTATTCACTCGCGCTTGAGCGTTTACCGGGACGATAAGTAGTCCGGGGATCTCGGAGGAAATGATGTACGCGATCATCCGCGCCGGCGGAAAACAATCCAAGGTAAGTGAAGGCGATGTTCTCGACGTCGAGCGTCTCAGGGAGACCGGTGATGTCACTTTCACGCCGCTGCTGGTCGTCAAGGACGACGGGACCGTCATTTCCGACGCCAAGAAGCTCGAGAAGGCCAAGGTCACTGCCGAGGTCGTCGGCGAGCATCGTGGCGACAAGATCGAGGTCTTCAAGTTCAAGAACAAGACTGGCTACCGACGGCACACCGGTCACCGACAGACATACACCACCATCAAGGTGAAGAAGATCACGGTTTCCGGCGGCAGCAAGAAGAAGGCAGCCGACAAGGTCGCAGCGGAAAAAGACGCCGCGCCAGCCGAAGAGGAGTAGCTCATGTCCAAGACAAAATCGGGTGGTTCAACCCGTAACGGTCGCGACTCAGCGGCCCAGCGGCTCGGCCCCAAAGTATTCGACGGCCAGACAGTCACCGCAGGCTCCATCCTGGTCCGCCAGCGCGGCACCAGGATCCACCCGGGACTGAATGTCGGGCGGGGCAGCGATGACACCTTGTTTGCCAAGATCGACGGTGTGGTCGAGTACGGCACCCGTAGGGGCCGCCGCCAGGTGAGCGTCTCTGTCTCCGATTAGCGAAGCCAGATGGCTTCGTTCGTAGACCAGGTCGTCATCCATGTGCGGGGTGGCTCCGGTGGAGCCGGGGTACCTTCATTCCAGCGCCAGAAGGGAAGACCGCGCGGCAAGCCGATAGGTGGCTCGGGCGGCTCTGGTGGCTCGGTGATCGTGGCTGCCGACGCTGATACCTCCACCTTGTTGCGCTACGCACGCAAGCCGCATTGGAAGGCGGAGTCGGGTACCCATGGTGAAGGCGATCTCCGTCAGGGCCGGGTTGGTGAGGATCTGATACTCCCGGTACCCCTGGGGACTCTGGTACGTGATCTCGATGGGACTCTGCTTGCCGACCTGGTCGAGCCGGGCCAACAGGTCGAGATAGCGGCAGGCGGGAGAGCCGGGCGTGGCAACGCCGCGCTTGTGGCTCGTGACCGCAAGGCACCAACTTTTGCCGAACAGGGCGAATATGGTGAGGAGTGCTCGGTGATGCTCGAGCTCAAACTCATCGCTGATGCCGCTCTCGTCGGCTATCCCAACTCCGGGAAGTCAACTCTCATCTCGCGCGTCTCGGAGGCTAAACCGAAGATTGCCGACTATCCGTTCACAACTCTGGCGCCAAACCTGGGCGTTGTCTCGGTCGAAGACTACGAGTTTGTCCTCGCCGATATTCCCGGACTGGTCGAGGGCGCTGCCGACGGCAAGGGACTCGGGCACGAATTCCTCAGACATGCCGAAAGAGCAAGGGTCCTCGTGATTCTGCTCGACCCAACTCCGCTGCAAACCGACCCGGTCAGAGTTCAGTATGAAGTGTTGATCAACGAATTGGAGCAGCACTCACCGGACCTGGCCGCCCGTCGCCGGATCGTCGCGGTCAATAAGATCGATACGATTGCCGACGACCACGATTGGGAAGGCCTCGAGGCGGACCTCGGGACCGCGATTCACCGGATTTCCGGAATCACCGGGCTCGGCGTGACCGGGTTGTTGTATGAGATCGGTGATGCAGTCGCCGTTGTGACGCGGGAGGCCCCCGACCGCGCCGGCTACCAATTGCACCGTCCCCTCGCCGAGTCCTTCAGGGTGGATCGGATTGACGAGCAGTGGGTCGTTGGCGGCCGGGCGGCCGAGAGGGCCGTGAACCTCGACGACCTCACTGCAGGGCCTGCGGCCGATTTCGCTGCGAAACGCCTCAATCGGCTCGGTGTTGATGAGGCGCTGGCCGCTGCCGGGGCAGTCGCCGGTGACGATGTGCGGATCGGCGATATTGTGTTCACGTACGAGCCCAGGGATGATGGGGAAGGCGAGTGAGAACGAAAACCACGGTGGGGCGGTCGGTCGTAGTCAAGGTTGGCTCGTCCAGTTTGGCGTCACCTGAGGGTGGCATCGATCCCGACGGCTTCGTTCGAACGGTTGAACAGGTGGCCGATCTGTGGCAGAGCGGCTATCCAACGGTGCTCGTCTCGTCCGGGGCGGTTGCGGCAGGTCTATCGACCATGGGGCTGACCGAGCGGCCCGCCGATGTCCCCGGTCTACAGGCAGCCGCAGCAGTCGGCCAGGGCAAGCTCATGGAACGCTACTCGGCCGAATTCGACAAGCGTGGTCTCATCGTCGGACAGGTATTGATCACCCGTGACGTGGTCGCTGGGCGGGGCCAGTATCTCCACGCCAGGGACGCCCTGGATCGATTGCTGAGCCTCGGCATCGTCCCGATCGTCAACGAGAACGACACCGTTGTCGTCGACGAGCTGAAATTTGGCGACAACGATCGATTGGCTGCCATCGTGTCACATCTCGTGGACGCGGCGCTTCTGGTGATACTCACCGACACACACGGCCTCTACGACAATGATCCCCGTATCGACGTCAGCGCCCAGTTGATCACGGCGGTGAGGGACACCGACGACGTCCTGGATTTGTTGCATCGCAACCGGGGATCTGTCGGCGCTCTCGGCTCCGGCGGTGTCGGTACCAAGATCGCCGCAGCCCGTATGGCGGCATGGTCCGGGATCCCGACGGTGATCGCCGCTGCAGGTGACGGGAAGGCTGCCGCCAAAGCAGTTGCAGGCGAGGAGATCGGCACGTGGATCGCACCACGGCAGAACCGGCTCTCGGCTCGCAAGCTGTGGATTGCATTCGGAACGCCTTCGTGGGGCCGTATCCATATCGACAGGGGGGCTGCGGGCGCGCTCATTGAACGGGGCGGCTCACTGCTTGCTGTCGGGGTGACCGATGTTGAAGGCGACTTCTCAGTTGGCGATGCTGTCGAGGTGATTGACGCAGACGGCGCGCTGGTGGGGAAAGGGCTTGCCGGATTGGCTGCCTCGACGCTGACCCGGGTGGCCGGTCGTCATACATCCGAGGTTGGTGGCGAGGTGATCCACCGTGATGACCTCGTGGTCCTCCAGTAGCCGGTGGCGGCATCGGTCGGTTGCCACGGTGTCTGATCAGGTTCTTGTTGCCACTACCTCGCCGTGCAAGAACGCGAACCAGCCGGCGGGCTCCTCCGCCCATTGCAGCCATGCCCGCGCCATCTCGTCGACGTTGGCGCTCGCATCGATGATGGCGGCGCGCTCAGCGAACCGGGCGACTCGAATTCGGTCCGCCCACAGGGTCGCCCATTCCAGCCGCTGCTCCGGAGTCGTGTAGTACCACGTCGACGCGGTGGCGCGAACCTCTGCGAACCCTGCCGCAGCGACCCACTCCTGGAGCTTTCGCCCGGCATCGGGTTCGCCACCGTTGTGGCAGGCAACGCGGTGATAGACATCCAGCCATCGATCGAGCTCGGGATAGTGAGGATGATGGACCATCGAGCCATAGTCGGCGTCACGCACGGCAACGAGCCCGCCCGGCCGCAGAACACGGTGGATCTCGGCCAACGCAGAGACGGGATCGGCAAGATGCTGGAGAACCTGGTGACCATAGGCGACGTCGAACGACCCATCGGGAAACGGCAGGTTGTAGACAGATGCCTGCAAATACGAAACGTTCTGTGCCGGATGTTGATGCCCGGCGATGGCGATGGCGTCGCCACTGCTATCGACGCCAACGATCCTGCCATTCGGGCCTACGAAGTTGCCCAGGTCGGCGGTGATCGATCCCGGCCCGCAACCGAAGTCGAGCAATTCGACTCCGGGTGTCAGGTAGGGAACGAGGAACCGGGCCGAATCGGCGACACTCCGGCGGGCGTGTGACTGAACAACAGGCCGGCTGTGACCGTGTGTGTAGAACTCTTCTTCCGGCTGCATCTGTTCGAGCCTACCCGGCCGCATTCGGTTCCCGGCCCGGAACAGAGCGGCTAGCGTTGCTGCCTATGACCGATCGATTGACCAAGCTCGAAGCAGGTATGGCTGTTCTTTACGGCGGTGACAAGGTCACCCACGTCTCGCCGGAGCTTGCCAACGCGTTCCAACCGGGCGACCACGTGATCGTCGTCCAATCGACCGGTGACCTGCTCCACATCCCGGCAGCAATCCACACGACCGCCACGCACGCTGTCGATGCGGCTGAGAGGGCGTTTCAGGCCTTCGGTGCCATCACCGACGAACAAATCACCGCTTTCTACAACGAGTTCGCTGCCCGTCTCGCAGACGACTCGGTGTTCGGGCCGATCTCTGCTGCAAATGAGGCTGATGTCGCCAACGCCCGTGAGCGCGGCCAGTCCGTCACCCGGCTTGTGCTGTCGGACACGATGCGCGGCGACATGATCGACGGCCTCCGATTGTGGGCGGGGACCGCCTCGAGCCGTGACCAGGTTATCGAGACGATCCCTCACGATGGCTGGAGCCTCGATCTCGTTCGCTCCGGTCTCGGGATCGTCGCGTTCATCTTCGAGGGGCGACCCAATGTCTTTGCGGATGCCACCGGAGTGCTGCGCAGCGGGAATGCCGTTGTTTTCCGGATCGGCTCGGCTGCTCTGGGAACGGCTCGAGCGATAGTCGAGCACGCCCTGTCTCCCGCCGTCGCCGCGGCGGGTCTTCCCGATGGGATCGTTTCGCTTGTCGACAGCCCGACGCGTGCTGCCGGCTGGGCCCTGTTCTCGGATTCGAGGCTTGCCCTGGCCGTCGCCAGGGGGTCGGGGGCCGCGGTTGGCCAGCTGGGTGCCGTTGCCCGTCAGGCGGGGGTTCCCGTCAGTCTGCACGGCACCGGGGGAGCCTGGATCGTCGCCGGGGAGAGCGCAGATACCGACCGGTTCCGCGCTGCCGTCGAGAATTCTCTCGACCGCAAGGTTTGCAACACCCTCAACACCTGCTGCATTGTGGCGTCGCGGGCCGACGAGCTTGTGCCCGCCTTCCTCGATGCGCTGGCCAAGGCAGCGGCGAACCTGGGTACCAACCCTAAGCTACATGTCACCGCCTCGGCACAGCCCTTGATCCCGGATTCCTGGTTTGAGATGGTCGAGATTGCCAGGGCGGAAGGTCGAGTCGTCGAGCCCCAGTCCGAGCCGATCAGCGATAACCGGCTGGGTGTCGAGTGGGAGTGGGAGGACAGCCCCGAGGTGACACTGACGATTGTGCCCGATCAAGCGACCGCGCTGCGGCTGTTCAACGAGCAGAGCCCCAAGTTTGGCGCCAGCCTGATCGCGGAAAGTCGGGAGGAGCACGCCGCGTTCTTCGCCGGTGTGGATTCGCCGTTTGTCGGCAACGGCTTCACCCGTTGGATAGATGGTCAGTACGCTATGAACCGGCCCGAGCTCGGGTTGTCCAACTGGCAATTCGGGCGTCTCTTTGGCAGAGCAGGTGTGCTCAGCGGCGATTCGGTTTATACAGTCCGGTCCGTAGCCAGCCAGACCGATCCCCATGTCCGTCGTTGACGCCCGCGAAAACAAGGCGAGGTAATCGCTTATACCAGAGCGATTCCGGCCGACTGATGCAATGCAAGTCAAATACCGTGTCGGACTACGCATAGGAGTCTTGTGTCCACGCAACGAGCGCTAATAGTTGACGATTCCGACGTGCTGCGCCGTCTCATCGAGATGTGCCTCCGGCCCGAGGGTTTCGAACTGGCGTCCGCAAGCAGCGGGACTGAGGCGCTCGAGGTTGCTGCAACGTTCCACCCTGACCTGGTGCTACTGGACATCGGATTACCCGACATGACTGGTTGGGATGTGCTGGCCGCTCTGCGCGAGTCGCCCATCGGTGACCAGGTGAAGGTCCTGATCTTGTCCGGCTACGAAGATGTGCATATCGAAGCCAGGACCCGCGGTGCCGATGCCTCTCTTATCAAGCCCTTCCGCAACGATGAGCTGCGCCGGGTTGCAGTCGACACGCTTGCCGCCCCTGCCGGGGAAGCAGCCTCCTAGCCGTTCTGGCGTACATACTGGCCAAATATTGCCGTTTTCAGCGCCAGAACAGTAGAACCCTTCTTCTGACCAACGGTCTGATCTATGGTTGACGTGCGGTTGGTGGCTCGAAATCGCTGATGTTCTTCCTGTTGTTGATGATCTCGTTGCTGGCTCCGTCCCCGACCTTCTACGGTTCGTGCCCGGGGCTCTCACTTCCCGTTGACGACGAGATTGTTCGCCCATACGCACCGGTGGGACGATACGCAGGTCACTGGGGCGTCGACATTGCCGCTGAGCCCGGTACACCTGTAGAGGCAGCTGAGGCGGGTACGGTCACGTTTGCCGGGCAGGTCGCAGGGGTCAACTCGGTCACCATCGACCACGGTGGCGGGCTGCGCACCTCCTACTCGTACCTTCAGGAGATCGAAGTCGCACGGGATCAGCGGGTAGCAGCCGGCACGATCGTCGGGCGCAGCGGGCTTGATCACGAGTTGGCGGCTGTGCACTTCTCCGTACGCATCGGCACTGTCTACCAGGACCCCGAGAACTGGCTCGTTTGCCTATCGTCGCCACAACCGGCATTACATCTGGTCTCCTCGACCGTGGCCTAAGCTGCGGCGGTGCGACGCGGCATTCTCGGTGGAACCTTCGACCCTCCTCACCTCGCTCACCTCTTTGCGGGGGAGGCGGCATATCGAGATCTCCAGCTCGATGTGGTCACGTTCCTCCCTGCGGGGGCGCCCTGGCAGAAGGCGGGCAAGCAAGTCAGCGGTGCGGAGCATCGTTGGAACATGACGGTGGTCGCGCTTGAAGGCATCGAGTACTTCGAAGCAGACGATCGAGAGATCCGACGGGACGGTTGGACGTACACAGCCGAGACGCTGCGCAGCTTCCCCGATGAGGAGGATCTGTTCCTGATCGTGGGCGCTGACACCGCCAGGGGGATCCCAACCTGGCACGAAGCGGGGGCGGTCCTGGAGAGGGCAACGATTGTTGTGATCCCGCGGCCCGGAGTAGACCGGCTCGAGGTCGATGGCGCTCTAGCGGCAAGCCGGTTCATATGGCTCGACACGCCTGATGTGCGCCTGAGCGGCACCATGCTTCGTCGTCAGGCGGCCGCCGGCAGGAGCATCCGGTTCCTGGTGAGGGAAGCAGTCTGGCGATACGTCGTGGAGAACGATATCTACGCACGGTGAGTCTGGCGATGGCCCTATCATTGGGAACCGCCACCCCCGCGAGGCAACCCGCCCCGCAGGTGTTATCCGGTGGCGCAGCGACCGAAGGACTCGAGCCATTAGCGCAACACAGGAAGCCATCGAAGCAGCCCTGGCAGCTGCCGCGGCCATCGATGACAAAAAGGGCCTGGATGTCGTGCTACTGGACGTTTCGGAGCTTCTGGTTGTCACTGATGTGTTTGTGATCGCCTCAGGGACCTCCAACCGGCATGTGCGCACGCTTGCCGATGAGGCTGAGGCAAGACTCTCAGCCGATCTGGACCGTAAGCCGCTGCGACGCGAGGGTCGCGAATTCTCGACGTGGGTGCTGCTTGACTACGGCGATATGGTGGTTCACGTCTTCGACCTGGAGACGAGGGACTACTACCAACTGCAGCGACTCTGGGCGGATGCACCGGTCATCGCGTTCGAACCGACACCGTCAGAAGCCTGATACAATCACAAACCCTCCATGGGGCTGTAGCTCAGCTCGGCAGAGCGCCTGCATGGCATGCAGGAAGTCAGGGGTTCAAATCCCCTCAGCTCCACCAGGACCCGATCTACTCGATCGGGTCCTTTTGTGTTTTGTGTGGTCGTGGTGCGGGATGGCTTGTTGATGCCTCCGGGATGGATTGTGGTGTGGGTTGGTGGCTGGTTTGTCGTGGTTTGGGCGATGGCGGGGCAGGTTCAAATCCCCTCAGCTCCACCAGGACCCGATCGAGTAGATCGGGTCCTGGTGTTTTGTGTAGGTGTTGGAGTGGGACCATCAAGAGACCGGATTGGCGGCAGGCGAGTAGTGTGTCGCCCTGATTCAGGCTCTCTCTGCTCTACTTCAACTTCACCTTGATGTTCCCTTTGGTCGGCACGGTTGTCGGTGAGGCGTATGAGGAATCACCAGGTTGCGAGTCGTAGAAGACTTCCAGTGTGTTTGCATTCCACAGCTTGAATCGGAACATGTCGTCAGTACCGGTTCGTGCGCCGTCGAGGATGACCAGCAGGAACTCGTACTCCTCTCCAGCCGAGTCCAGCGTGCCCTGGCCCTGCGTGAACGCCCAATCTCCGAAGATCCAGAGATACTGGATCTCCTCAGCTTCGAACTTCACCTTGCCGTCCGCATCCTTGTGGGTGTAGTTCAGGTGACCTTCAGGATTTCCCGTCTTCTTGTCGTACTTGACGCTGAAGTTCACTTTGTCACTTACGTCGCCGACAACGACCTCCGGGCTACCCGAGATGCTCTTGCCGTCCGGGTCGAAGACGACCGCAGATTCGTATTCCGCCGTGTCGGAACCGCCGCTGTCATCCCGCACCGTCAGAGTGATCGTGTAGATCCCAGGTGTTGAGTAGAAGTGCGAATCATCTAAGGAACCAAGGCTCCCGACTAAGTCGAAGCTCGGAGTTGTCACGGTCCCGTCGCCCCAGTCAACCTCCACGGTGATCACATCGTCAGTATTGGGATCGGCAAAGGTGCCGGCCACAAACCCTTCGAACCCGAGCGCATAGGGATCAATCGGGCCCTCGAAGTTCTCGATTACCGGAGGCGTGTTCTCGATCTGTACATCGAACGAGTGAGTCGCCCCGGAATCATTGCAAGGTTCGAGGACGGTCACCGTGACCGTGTAGACGCCCGCCTTGGGGAAGGTGTGCGTCAGCTCGACCGTGGAGAACGGCGCAACGTCGTCATCAACGTAAGGCGCCGTGTCGTCTCCCCAATCGACCGTCAGATGCAGCGGCAACGAACAGTCTGATACGTAGTCGATGACGTAGATGTCGAACGGGGCATCAATCCCGTCCCCCGGTCCCGGGTAATCCACGATCACATCCGGCGGAGGATCAGCTGGTATCTCCTGGCGTTGGATTGTGAAATCGAACACAATTGTCAGGATCACGTTGGAGTCGTAAGTCATCGGCACGTCGGAGATTGTCCAGGATGCCAATTCGCCAGGATCACCGCTTACGGTGACACAGAAGGTGCCATCGGTACCGACAATCTCGATGCACACCTCTGAACCAGCCATCGCATAGCCGGATACCGTCCCCGCCGCGGGATCGACAATGACGCCCGGATCAATCGTCGGATCCTGCGAGTGATCGAGATCCTCGACTACGAGGGACCTCGTATACACGCCATCAGTGAGTTCGACCACCATGCCAGGTAGCAAGTCGACGCCGAGTGTCTCAAAGACTACGGAACCGGATTTGTCGCTCACGTCGGTGATGGTGACCGGCAGCTCATCGTTGCCGGTGATGGTCAAGGTTGTGTCTGTCTCCCACAGCCAACCATCACCAAAGATGGTGTCTGGTCCGTCGAGAGGTCGATCGACCCCCAGCACCGGCTCCGGTGTACGCCAGAACGTCCAGGTGCCGTCACCGTCGTCATCGATCTCGGCGGTCGCAAATAACTCTCCGTACCCGATGTCCCAGGCGGGCCACTCGGATCCATCAGAGAAGTCCGCAGTCCACGTTTCTGTCGACGTGTCAATCACACGCAGCGGCGCCTCGTCATCTTCGGGGTGCGGCATCCAGACCGTGGCACCGATCGGCGCAGTGCCGGAAACCGTGTCCGCCTCTACATCGACCGACGTCACGGTTGCCGATCCCACGACCAACTCGCGCGACCACATCGGCGGTTCGATTCCGAAGACCGTGCCAACGGCTGTCCACGTCTGAACCGCCGTGACTGTGTCACCGGCCACGAGCGGTACATTCCGGAACCCAAACTCAGATGGCTGGGCATCGGGAAGACCAATATCGGGCGTAGCAGTGCCCGACCACTTTTCGCCCCCATCTGCGTCGGTCACGGTGACCTGTACATCTGCGTAGCCGGGCCCGCCACCGAGTACCCAACCCGCGCCACCGATCACGGTGGAAGTATCGGGCTCCGGGAAATCGGGGAGGCTGGGCAGCGCCAGTGGGTTGAGTACCACATAAAGCTCCGGCTCGGTGAACGACTCCACATACGTTCCGGTCTCGGTTCCGGCATCAAGGTCCGCAATCGACCACCAGGTTCCGGGACCCAAGTCAACGGGGGCACCAAGAGCCTGAAGATCCAGATACCACCCGCCACTGCCGTCCGTTTCGATCTGAGTCTCCCAGAGCGTTCCGTCAAGCTCACCCTGCCGCCATGGGAAGAACTGCACACCCAACTCATGGTTGGGTCGGGCCTGTCCGGTCAGGACAAGGTTCTCCCTGTCAACAGTCTCGATCGTGAGGTTGGTCACCTCGGTGGACAGCATGGTGTCGCCATCGGTAACCGAGACCAGATCACCGGGCAGAATATCGAACGAGGGCATAAAGAGGGCATGCCACACACCGGGATCGATTTCGAACTCGCTGACAGGATCAAAGCTGAACGCGACGCCGTCACGCTCGACATCGAGTGTTGCTCCTTGGTTGAAGCCCTCGACATCAACAATGTCTGTCCACCCGGGCGCCGCGGTCGTTGAGTAGACCTTCATGTGAGCCTCGGGTGGTGAGTCCGGCATGACGAGAAGATCCACGACATCACCAAATGGGCCATGATCGACCAACTCTTCAACCATTCCTGTCTCAGGATCGACACGCCACAGTGCCGGATCGGACCCGCAACTGGATTCATCGCAGCTCGAGTCGATTACATACAACATGCCGTCCAATCCGACGGCGACGTCCTCCGTGAAGATGGCATCTGGGATGAGATACTCGTTCAAGATCTCCCATGACCCGTACTCGAACTCGACGACCGCTGGGGGCCCGACCGAAGTCGCCAGCAATGTGCCTTGCGGAGAGAACACCAGACCATTGAATCGATACGGCATGTCACCGCCGATGATCTGTACCGCAGCAGGCGTGGCTGCATACGGATCCACTTGGAATACCTGGTCGCTGCCACCTGTGGTGAAGTAGACCAGCCCATCTGGACCGAACTCGATACCGTCAGCGGCGATACTGCTCAGCTGCGGGATACCACCAGGTCCATCGATATCAAGGTTGAACACCCCTTGCTCGTTATCGGCGATGAATAGGGCGCTGTCCTCACGATTGTCGAAGGCTACGCCGATTGGGAATGACAGCGGATCGCCCTCGAACAGGACCTCAAACTGGCCACTTCCCATGTCGAGCCGCAACACACGGCCTGCACCGGAGTTGGCCAGATACAGGAAACCGGGATCGCCCCAGCGGATGTCCCATACCCCGCCAAACGGCAACGGGAGTTCGTTGACGATTTCGCCGGCGCCGTCGTTCGCTTGGGGGTCATAGACCCACAGCACACCGTCCGTCTGCGAGATGAGTAGTTGCCCCGGCTCGACCGAGAAAGGTTCCATCCAGAGGTCGTTACCGCCACCGTCACATTCGAAGCACCAGTCGATGTGGGTGGCGTCGCCGTCTTCGTCGAATACTTCCGCCCAGCCGCCCGTGCCTGGATCGAAGGTCAGGATCGTGTCCTGCTCCCAATCCTCTACTCCAGGGTTGGCAAAGTCAGCGAGCCAGAATCCGTTTTCGTCGGATTGAACCTGTCGGCTGATCCAGTCGACGCCCACCTGGAGCTGAGAATCGGGTGGGCCATATCCGGACACAACAGCTAGGTCGGGATCGATGGACTGGATCACCACATCAAAGACGTCATGGCTCTTGATCGCCGTACCTGCCGACTCGATCTCTACCCGATCGTTCGGCAGGATCGTGACGGATTCGTCGAACTGCACGTCGAACCAGCCACTGTCGTCAGGGGTGGCGGACGTAATGACGTCGCCATTGACCGCGATGTCAATCTCAACACCCGCCGCAAACTCGTTGCCCCAAACAGCGGGTGGTTGGTAGACCTCAACCGGACCGGGCACTGGCTGCCAAGCCGGTTGCGTACCTGCGACGACAAAACGAAGACCGGTGCCATCCGGGGCGACGGCCCAGATGCCTGAGCCGTACCGGTAGAACAGGATTTCCGACCCGTCGGGCGCCCATTCAGGTTGTCCCCTGAGCGGCGCAGCATCGACCACAACATGTGGATTCTGTCCATCAGCGTCCATTACCCAGAGCACGATGTCCGGTCGATCCGGGTGCTCGGTGACGAACGCTATCTGGGTTCCGTCCGGTGACCAGGCCGGGTTACCCGCCGCTCTCGGCAAATCGGTTAGTTGCTGCAGGTCTGAGCCATCCGGTGCCACGGTCCAGATTTGATACGGCCCGGTCCGATTCGAGCTGAAGGCAATACGTGACCCATCCGGCGCCCACGTCGGTTCCCTGTCAATCCCCCTCTCGTTCCCTGCTTGCTCGGGGTTGTTGCTGACGTTCATGGGAACGCCGCCGCCGGCGGGCACGACGTAGATCTCCACGTCGAAAGTGCCGACCGAAGCCTCATATGCGATCTGATCCCCCTGTGGCGACCATGCGGGGTTCTGTTCAGTGAACCCCTCGGAAGCGACACGCGTTGAGCACGACTCTATGGCGGTGTAGCAACCGTCGGGCAGCGGATAAGGCACCACCGCAATATCCGGCCCACCCCCTGTGTCCAGACCGTAGGCAAAGGCGCTGCCATCGGGTGCCCAGCTCGGATCCTGCTTGCTATCACCATCACCACCATCAGCATGGAGGTGGATGATGTCGGTGCCATCCGGGTTGACGGTCGAAAGGTAGCTGAGTCCTTGGTAGTGGTTGAACGCGATCAGTCCATTAGCAACTGGCCCGTATTCCCCCATCGATGGTCTTACGACGAAGGTCGGATTGGTAATCCCCCAGTTCGCCATTGTGCAATCCCCGTCATCATCACATTGAGCCGAGTTGCCGTTACTGCCGGGCACCAGATCGGCCTGCATCGCAAAGTCGGCATGCCAGGTTCCGGGATCGTCCCCGCTGCATGGGAACACATCATCGTCGCAGGCTGTGACCTGGATCCAAGCTTCGGAGCCATGGACCCACACGTCGACGGTGGATCCAGGCGCCGCGGTGCCAGTCACAGTATCTGTCCCGGCATCAGCACTGAGGATATCGAGTGGGGTCACCTCGTGTTCCTTGACGAATTCGGCCTCGTCATCGAGGTCCATGTCGGCGACAATCGATACAACGTGTCCCGGGAGTATTTCAAAGGCAGCGTTGAGATCGAAGTAGAATCCGGGGTTGTCCCATCCCTCCTGCAGCGCGACCGTTGTGTTTGCCTCGTACAAGAGGGGTCCAAAAGTACCCTCAGAGACGTAGCCGTCGTAGACGGCCAGGTCTACTGGCGCTCCGATCTGCCAATCCGGGGATTCAGCCCACACCGAGTTAGGCGGATCTACCTGGAAGCCGGGCTGGCCCTCGCCACCGCCGTCACAGTCGTGGCACCAGCCACGATGGGTCGAATCACCGTCGTTATCGAACACCTGGGCGCTGCCACCCGTGTTCGAAGCAAACGGCACGCTCAGCGCACCCGAACCATCAAACGGATCAAGCGGCTCAGTAGCCAAATCGACAGTCCAGTATCCGGGATCGACGTCGGCATCAGATTCCGCCTGCACCTCGCGGCCGACGTTCTCGAACTCGTTTCCTCCATTCACGGTCACCCACGCCTCAGGAGGGGCATAACCGGTGATGACGCCGGACTCGGAGTCAACTTCCGTGATCGAGAGATCGACAACCAACAGATCCTTATAGATCTCCGGACCGTCGACTCCATCAGCATCAGAGAACACCGTGACAATGTTGCCCGGCACAATCTCACAGGGGCTGTCGGGATCGTCGAAGTTGACGTTGAAACCCTGATCCCACGGATTCTCACCCCACGAATACGTTTCCGTGCTCGCAGAACAGAGATATGTCGACGGATCTTCGATATCGAAGCCGACACCACCGACGAACACGTCGACGGGGATACCCAGCGGCCAATCCTCACCATTGCTCCACACCTGAAACGGCGCCTCAACACTGAACGACGGATTCGGAACGAGAATCGATACGTCAGTTTCGCCACCGCCGCTTCGTTGTTCTGAGACGATGTGGGCTCCAGGAAGGATCTCGAAAACACCCTGAGGCGTATCGGGATCTTCGCTGGGCCCTTC
>Ga0307423_1000367_pt1 | contig 30591 bp, 21 predicted proteins | sample SalMarWE160310MG_FD_202154 | JGI IMG/M metagenome (GOLD analysis project Ga0307423, IMG submission 202154) | Salt marsh sediment microbial communities from the Plum Island Ecosystem LTER, Massachusetts, United States - WE1603-10 | ecosystem: Environmental > Aquatic > Marine > Intertidal zone >... | reverse complement strand
CCAGCAGCTCGAGATCGTGCCTCGGCCCCGGCACGGCCATCTCCGCCTTGTACTTCCTCCTGAACGCCGACCACTCCGCCGGCGTCGCCGCCTTCTGGCCGAGCTTCATGGTCTCCACGCTGGGCGCCAGGTTCGGGAACCACACATCGTACCAGTCCTGCGACGCGAACTCGGTCCGGGGCACGCCACGGGGAGGCCGACGGACCGTTCCGATCCTCGTTCCCTCGCCTCGGACCCGCGGCGTTCCGAGGCGGACGACACGAACGCTCATGGGTGACTCCTGGCAGCTGGGGTGGCACGGTCCGGATCTCGAGAATCGTGAGCCGGCATTCCCAAGGCAACCGGACGCGGCCTGGTCCGGTGCGCGCTCCCCATCGACCGGCGAGGAGCCGTCCCAGATCATCCTCGACATCATTGCGGAGTGGCGCCGGCGCGCCGAGAAGCGCACCCTCTAGTCGTGGATATCCGGACCAGGCTGGTTTTCGCCCTCGTCGCTGTCTCGTTGGGCAGCATGTTCGTGCTCGGTGCCGTCGTCGGGCCCCGGGTGGAGGGGTACATACGCGACGGCACCCTCGAGCGGCTCGACGAGATGGCGGAAGCCAAGCGGGAAACGCTGCGCTGGATCATTGCCGGCTGGCGCGACGGTGCCGACCTGGTGGCGAGCCGAACGCAGCTCAGGGCGAGCCTCGACGCATACGCTCGTCGGGGCGGAGACGCTCCCGTCGCGCGCATGCGGACGATCCTGAACGACGCGATCACCGCGTCTCGCAGCCTGACGCTCCTCGAGGTCTACGACGTCGACGGCAATTCCGTCGCCTCCGTGACCCGGGGTGCCGTGGCCGACCTGCCGGCCCTCGCGACGCCCCTCGTGCCGCCTCCCGAGGGTGAGGCGGCCTACGTTGGCGTCGCCTTCACGGAATCCGGCTCGCCTCAGGTGGGCTTCCAGGCGCGCATGATGTTCGACGGCCGAGCCATCGGGAGCCTCCTCGCGGTGTTCGACGCCCACGAGCTGGTCGAGATGACCGCACCCCACCACGGTCTGGGGGAGACCGGCGAAACGCTGATCCTGGCGCGGGACGGTGCCGGGGCGCTGCGCACGCTCCACCCGACGCGGCACGATCCGGGCCAGGAGGGGACCATCGTCCTCTCCGGTGACCCGTCCGGCCTGGGCGCGCGAGCGCTGTCGGGGGGGGCGACCCCCGTGGTGGGAGGGATCACAGACTACCGTGGAGCGGAGGTGTGGGCCGCCACACGTCTCATTCCCGAAGTCGGGTGGGGGCTGGTGGTCAAGGAAGATCGGGTCGAGGGAATGCGCGCCGCCGAGGAGTTCCGGGATTGGCTGCGGCGAACGGCGCTCATTCTCTCGGCGTTCGCGATTCTGGCGGGTGCCGCGCTGGGGCTTCGGTTCGCGTTTCCGATCCACGACCTGGCGGAGGTGGCCAACCGCATCCGGAAGGGCGAAATGGATGCTCGCGCCGACGAGAAGCGCGAGGACGAGGTCGGCGTATTGGCCCGGACCTTCAACCAGATGGCGGACGAGCTCGAGGCGCGCATGTCCCTCCTGCGCGAGTTCCGGAAGTTCTTCGACGTCTCCATCGACCTGATGTGCATCGCCGGAACGGACGGCTACTTCAAGCGCACGAACCCCGCCTTCCAGCGCGTGCTCGGGTGGGGCGAGGAGGACCTCCTGACTCGGCCCTTCCTCGAGATCGTGCACCCGGACGACGTCGCCAAGACCGAGCGAGAGATCGAACAGCTGTCCGAAGGCATCCCGACCATCTCGTTCGAGAACCGGTTCCGCTGCAAGGACGGGAGCTACAGGTTGCTGCGTTGGACGAGCTATCCGGAGGATGGGGTCCTCTACGCGATCGCTCACGTTCTCGACGACTCACCCGAGGCGTGAGCCGGACGCCCCGATGACCGGAGCCGCCGATTGATCTACGCCCAGCTGGCCGCCGGCTTCATCTACCTCCTGGGAGGAGGCGACCTGCTCGTCCGGGGCGCGGTGGCGCTCGCCCGCCGTGCCCGCGTTCCCCAGACCGTCGTTGCGCTGACCATCGTCGGCCTCGGTACGTCGCTGCCCGAGCTCGTCGTGTCGGTCCGTGCCTCGCTCGCGGGACACCCCGGTCTCGCCCTCGGCAACGTGGTCGGGAGCAACATCGCCAACGTCCTTCTCGTGGGCGGCCTGGCCGCCGGAGTCCATCCCCTTCGAACGGGTGACCGCAACGTCACCCGGTCCGGGGTCGCGATGCTCGCGATCAGCCTCCTCTTCGCGGGGATGTGCTTGCAGGGCCACGCGCTGACGCGACCCGATGGCGGAGTGCTGCTGGCTCTGCTCGCCCTGGGCGTGGTGCTCACCTCTCTCGACGCCCTCAGGGCGCAGCGCCCGGTGGCCACGAAGCCGATGGAGTGGGTGCTCGGCCTTCCCAGCAGCTTGCCCATCATCGCGCTGTTCATCGGCGCCGGCCTCGTCGTGCTGCCGCTCGGAGCGGGCCTCCTGGTGGATGCGGCCGTCGCCATCGCAGGCCGCCTCGGCGTGTCCGACACGGTGATCGGCCTCACCGTTGTGGCGGTTGGGACGTCCCTGCCGGAGATGGCGACCACCGTCATGGCGGCCCGCCGGGGGAGGACGGGCATGGTCGTCGGCACGATCGTGGGGAGCAACAACTTCAACATCCTCGCGATCATGGGCGCCGCGACCGTGGTGAGCAGCGAGCCGGTCGCCGTGCCCGGGCGCTTTCTCCTGCTCGACCTGCCCCTGATGGTCCTCGTCAGCCTGGTCCTGGTTTCGTTCTCGTGGCGACGACGACCGATCCGACGCAGGACGGGGATCGTCCTGGCGGCCGCCTACGGCATCTATGTCGGAGCCCTCTACCTGATGGCGTAGTGGATCGCCGTCATGCTGTCCACTGACCCTTGGCACTCCAAGGGAATGGCCCGGCCGCCTCGGGATGGGATTCTGGTGCGGCTCCATCCACCCAGATCCACCGGCTGACGGCACCGAGGGGATGCCGCGCCCAGGGATCCACGCCAGATCCAGACCACCCGAACGGATCTACGGCCACGCCCCCTTCGGCGGACACGGGCAGCCCACCCACGGTAGTGGGGGCTTCCCAGCGTCCCTGGTATTCCACCTGGAAATGCAGGTGCGGCCCCGAGCTGCATCCGGTGTTCCCCGAAAGGGCCACCACCTGGCCCGGTTCCACGATGTCTCCTACTGCTACGTTGACCGCGCTGACATGGGAGTAGGCGACGACGAAGCGCTCACCCTCCGGCGTCTCGTGGAGGATGACGACGGACGTGTTCGCGACGCTCTGGCCCAGCGGAGGGCAGTAGGCTTCGGGGCTCAGGCCGGCCCGAGTGATGAACCCACTGGCGGCCGCCAGGAGCGGAGTGCCTTCGGGCATCACCCAGTCATAGCCCATATGTCCGTCGAGAGCTTGAATGGTGTCGCCCCACCACGCCAGCACCGAGCCGTTGTTGTCGCTCCAGGAGAGCGGCAGGTCGTGGTCGAATACGCTGGTCACCGGGAACTGGCCGGAGAAAGGCTCATGGAGGAAAGGAGCCACGGAGAGCTGCTCCGGAGCCTCGGGCACCAGCACGTTCTCACAGCTCGGCATGACGAGTGCGAGAGCCGCCGGGATGAAGGCCCGCCAAGGCGCCCTCATGATCCGGTTCCGGCGGGTTTCGTGAATACCGAAAAGCCGCCGAGGACTGCAAGAGTGGTACCGGCCAATCTCCGATCACTGCGCAAGGACCGGCTGATCTCGATGGCCGGCCGGAAGGCGAAGTACCGGCCCATGGGTACCTTCACCCCGACGCCACCTACGCCCATCCATTGGACATCGGTGCCATTGTAGCTCAAGAGGTCGAGGCCTGTCCCCAGGGAAACGAACATGCCGGAGCGGACACCGTCGCCCGTGAGGTGGTAGTTGCCGGCAAGGCCCGCCGCGAAGCGCACCGTCGAAATGTCACCGAAGTCGGCCACGGAAAAGGCTGTGGAGATCTGAACCTGAAACCGTTGCGTGGCCCACTGGCCCATTCGGATCCGCTGCAACGGGAAGGCCCAGCTCTGAATCACGGAGGACTGCACACGATCGGTGTCCTCCCTCCTGGTGAACGATACCGCACCGTCGATCCCCAGCTCTCGCGGCCGTGTTTGAGCGGACGCGGTGGTCGGCGCACCCAGGAGGGCAATCGTCCCCAGCGTCGTCATCATCCACCACGCGGTGGCGCTCTTGTTCAATCGCACGAAGCCTCCTCGCACAGGACGTGCCGTCCAACCCGAATGCTATCATAAGATTGTCTAAGGAGGACGTGTGCAATCGACGTGCCAAGCGGGAGTCGCACGCAGTGGCCCGCGTTGTCGCGCGGCGCATGTCCACCTCAGGAGACGGCGGAACCCCCTCAGGGGACATCCACTGGAGGCCTTGGAGACGCGCGCGGCGCAGGGCCTCGTCCACGAGTCCGACCTCGGAACGTCGCCATCCGGACGCTTGGATCGCTCCACGACGCGTCGTATTCTGCGGCAGTCGTCCCCCAGGGAGGGTGTCATGCGTCGATCCGCTGCTGGCCGCCGTAAACCACCCGCCGTCATCGCGCTGCTCTCGGCCGCGGCGGGGCCGATTCTGTTCTGCTCCGCGTCCGCACAGGTCCCGCCGCAACTGGGCGGCAGCCCGATGGAGGACGTGATCTCCGCCATGACCCTGGAGGAGAAGGTCCGACTGCTCGTCGGGATGGGCATGGGCATCGACCTGCCCGGCGTGCCGGCGCAGGATCCCGCGGACGCGGCGACTCCCGAGAAGGTCCCCGGCGCCGCCGGACGGACGCACGCCATCCCGCGTCTCGGCATCCCGTCCCTGACGCTGTCCGACGGGCCGGCCGGCGTGCGCATCGCCCCCGTCCGTGAAGGCGACGCCGGCCGCACCTACTACGCGACCGCCTTCCCGGTCGCCACCCTGCTCGCCTCGACCTGGGACACGGCCGTGGTGCGCAGCGTGGGCGCGGCCATCGGCGACGAGGCTCGCGAGTACGGCGTGGACATCCTGCTGGCTCCCGCCATGAACATCCACCGCAACCCTCTGGGCGGGCGGAACTTCGAGTACTACTCGGAGGACCCGCTCGTCTCCGGTCGGATCGCGGCCGCTTTCGTCGACGGTGTCGAGTCCGAGGGCGTCGGAACCTCGATCAAGCACTTCGTCGCGAACAACCAGGAGTTCAACCGGATGATGTTGAACACCGTGGTCGGCGAGCGCGCGCTCCGGGAGATCTACCTCAAGGGGTTCCAGATCGCGGTGGAGACGGCGCAGCCGTGGACGGTGATGTCGTCGTACAACCTCCTCGACGGCACGTACACGTCCCAGAGCCGGGAGCTGCTGCGCGGGGTCCTGCGCGACGAGTGGGGATTCGACGGCTTCGTGATGTCGGACTGGTTCGGGGGCCGCGATCCCGTGGCCCAGACGAACGCCGGCAACGACGTGCTCATGCCGGGCACAACGTCGCAGACGGAGGCGATCCTCGCCGCCGTGGCGGACGGGGCCCTGGCCGAGGCGCAGCTCGACGAGAATGTGGCGCACGTGCTGTCCATCGTCGTGCGCTCGCCCACGTTCCGGCACTACGCGTACAAAGAGCGTCCGGACCTGGAGGGACACGCGCTCGTGGCGCGTCGCGCGGCGACGGAGGGCATGGTGCTGCTGAAGAACGACGCCGGCACGCTGCCGCTGGCAGGGGTCCACCCGGTGGCGTTGTTCGGAAACGCGGGCTACCAGCTGATCGTCGGCGGCTCGGGCAGTGGGGACGTGAACGAGGCCTATTCGGTGTCCCTGGCTCGGGGCCTGGAGGCCGCGGGGTACGCTCTCGACGCGGCACTCGGTGAGGGCTACGCGTCCTACCTCGCCGAGCAGGAGGCGAACCGGGCCGCTCCGCAAACGTTGCGGGCGCCTCCGCCGATCCCGGAGATGCCCGTCGAGGCCACCCGGATCCAGCGGGCCGCCGGCGCCGCGGACGTGGCGGTCGTCACCCTCGGGCGGAACTCCGGAGAGTTCGAGGACCGCTCCACCGAGGCGGACTTCGACCTGACGGACACCGAGCACGCCCTGCTCCGCGACGTGGCAAGGACGTTTCACGCCGCCGGCAAGAAGGTCGTCGTGGTGATGAACATCGCCGGCGTAACGGAAGTCGCCAGCTGGCGTGACGGCGTGGATGCGATCCTGCTGGCATGGCAGCCCGGACAGGAGGGGGGCAACGCGATCGCCGACATCCTGAGCGGGAAGGCGAATCCGTCGGGGAAGCTCGCCTCGACGTTCCCGGTCGCCTACGCGGACGTGCCGTCCGCCGGGACCTTTCCCGGCAAGCCGCTGCCCGGGCACGAGGACGATGCGCCCGACGCCATCTTCGGCATCCCGTCCGAGGTCGTCTACGACGAGGGCATCTACGTCGGCTACCGCTACTACGACGCGTTCGGTGTCGAGCCGGCCTACCCGTTCGGCTATGGTCTCTCCTACACCGACTTCGGGTACGGCGACCTGGCGCTGAGCGCCGCGTCTTTCGAGGCCGAGATCCGGGTGACCGTCACCGTGACGAACGTCGGCCCGGTCGCGGGGCGCGAGGTGGTCGAGGTGTACGTGCGCGCACCGGACGGTGGGATGGACAAGCCGGAGCGCGAGCTGAAGGCCTTCGCCAAGACGGAGCTGCTACCGCCCGGCGGATCGCAGACCCTCGCGTTCAGGCTCACGGCCGCGGACCTGGCATCGTTCGATGCGGACCGCGGCGCCTGGGTCGCCGCGGCGGGCCGCTACACCGTGGACGTCGGCGCCTCCTCCCGCGACATACGGCAGGGGGCCTCGTTCAGCCTGGATCGGGAGCGCACGGTCCGGGCGGCGCACGTCTCGCTGGCGCCCGGGGCGTCGCCGAACGAGCGCAAGCCGGCGAGACGATGAGCCGTCGGGGAATCGCCTAGCCCGACACCCTCCGCCCCGGCGTCCACGGCGCCCCCGCGGCCTCCAGGTCCTGCTCCAGCCGCGCCAGGTCTCCCTCCAGCAGCGTCCGCAGCTCCTCGGCGAGGACGGCGAAGCCCGCGCGGCCCAGCTCCAGGCTCCTGCGCGCCGTCACCGTGGGTGTCTGGCGCGTATCCCACGGTCCGTAGACGGCGTTCCCCACGCGCTCGGAGATCGAGGGGACCGAGGGTTCGCTCAGGCCGCCCCGGATGCGGTCGCCCGAAAGCCGCAGAGCCAACGCGTCCAGCGCTCGGTTCAGGTCGTCCAGGCGGGTGAACAGCGCCGGGTCCGCTCGGGGCGTCTCCAGCAGCGCGGCCCGCATGGCACGTAGTCGGTCCCGGGCCCGACCGATCTCCTCGGACGCGCCCGACACGCGGCGCATGAGCTCCCGGGCCTCCTCCTGGAATGCCGCCACCGCGACCAGGTCCGTGCCCGGAGGCGTGGTCGGCACCGACTTCACCTGGAAGGCTTGGGGCGTGCCCAGCGTGCGGGCTTCCCCGTGGTCGAGGAGCAGCAACTCCACGGCGTACCGCCCCGGCGCCACCAGGGGCCCCTGCGGGTCGGTGACCCAGGGGGGGGAGAAGCCCGCCGTGCTCAGGTCCACGGGGTCGGGCGGCGGCCGTCGGAGATCCCACGAGACGCGGTGGAGGCCTTCCTTCGCTGGTCCCTCCACCCAGCGGACCGGCTGGCCCTGCACGTCCCGCACAACCAGCAGCACCTTGGCCGCGCTCTCGAGAGACTCCTCCCGCAGCGCTTCGTATCCCGGGAATGGGGCGTTGGCGCCCCGGGCCCTCAGCGCCTCCTCCCGGGCGTGGCGGTCCTCCCGAGCTGTCGTGGGCGTCTCGGCGAGCCAGTAGGTGAACACCGCCCCGAAGGGCGGGTTGTCCGCCGTGTAGAAGTCGCTTCCCATGGTAGGCTGGCCCCGGGCCTGGGACGGGACCATCGGGATGTACGACCAGGCGTCACGCGGGGCGAAGAGGGCCCCGTCGCCGGTGAGCGCCCCGGCGGCGATCCCCCGCAGCGGCGTGTAGTCGTCCAGCACGTAGAACCCGCGGCCGAACGAAGCTGCCACCAGGTCGCCGTCCCGCTCGTGGAGCTTCAAGTCCCGGAACGCGATGGTGGGGAGGCCGGCCGACAGCTCGATCCAGTTGGTGCCGCGGTTCGGCGTGAAGTAGAGGCCGAACTCCGTGGCCAGGAAGAGGAGGTCCGGGTCCACGAAGTCCTGCTGGATCGCCCAGACGATGGTGCCCTGGGGCAGGTCCCCGGCGATGGAGCGCCAGGTACGGCCCCGATCGGTGCTCTCGAAGACGTACGGCGAGAAGTCTCCGGTCTTGTGGGCGTCCGCGATCACGAAGACGCCGGCCGGGTCGTCGCGGCTGGCCTCGACGTCGTTGATGAACGCGTTCTCCGGCACGCCGGGGAGGTCGGAGGTCCGGGTCCACGTCGCGCCGCCGTCGGGGCTGACGTGCACCCACCCGTCGTCGCTCCCCGTGTAGAGGACGCCTTCGGTCAGAGGCGACTCGGACACGGCGGTGAGGGTCGCGTACATGGACATGGCGCCGTTGTCGTAGAGGGCGTCCACGCTCCACACCCGTCCCATGAACTCCATCTCGTACCGGTTCCGATTCCGGGTGAGATCCCCGCTCACCGGCGTCCAGGAGTCTCCCCGGTCGTCGCTCCGCCACAGGCGCTGCGAGGCGAACCAGAGCCGATCGGAGGCGTGGGGGCTGATGAGGATGGGCGAATCCCAGTTCCACCGCTCGGGCGGATCACCTGGCGCGGGCTGGGGCTGGATGGGCAGCGCCTCCTCGCTCCTCCGGTCGTATCGGTACAGGTTTCCGACCTGCGTTTCCTCGTAGAGGATGTCGGGGTCGGTGGGATCGATGGCCACGCTGTACCCGTCGGCGCCCATGGGCACGTACCAGTCCTGGTTCCGGACGCCCTCGATGTTGGTGGTGCGCACGGGCCCGTGGAGTGTGCCCAGGTCCTGGGCGCCGCCCAGGATCTGGTAGAAGGGCTCGTCGTTGCTCAGCGCCAGCTTGTAGAACTGGGAGACGGGCAGGTTGGGGAAGTGGCGCCACGTGGTGCCCTCGTCGAAGGTCTCGTAGAGCCCCGCGTCGGTGCCTGCGATGAGGTGCTTCCCGCCGTGGGGGTCGATCCACAGCGCGTGGTTGTCCGAGTGCTTCTCCCGCCCGGTGCCCAGGTTGTCGAAGGTCGCGCCTCCGTCGTGGGTCACCTGGATGAAGACGTCCATCTGGTAGACGAGATCGGGATCCGTGGGAGACGCCTCGATCTCCTGATAGTAGTGGGGGCCCGTTCCCCCGGAGATGTAGGAGCTGCGGCGCTCCCAGCTCTCGCCCTTGTCACGGGAGCGATAGAAGCCGCGCCCCTCGGCGTCGGCCTCCACCGTGGCGTACACCAGCGTGGGGTCGGCGGGCGTCACCGCCAGGCCGATCTTGCCCAGGTCACCCTTGGGCAGCCCCGTCTCCACCTCTCGCCAGGTCACGCCGCCGTCGGTGGACTTGTGGATGCCCGAGCCCGGGCCTCCGCCCAGATAAGCCCACACATGGCGACGGCGCTGAAACGTGGCGGCGTAGACCACGTCCGGGTTCTCGGGGTCGAACTCCAGGTCGGTGGCGCCGGTGTCGTCGTCCACGGCGAGCACGCGCGTCCACGTCTCCCCACTGTCGGCGGTGCGGTACACGCCGCGGTCCCCGCCGGAGGCCCACAGCGGCCCTTCCGCCGCGACCAGGACCACGTTCCCGTCCCGAGGGTCCACGAGGATCTTGCCGATGTGCTCGGAATGCTCCAGCCCCGTGCGCTTCCACGTGCGGCCGCCGTCGGGGCTCCGGTACACACCGTCCCCCCATCCCACGTGTCGGCCGCTGACGTTCTCGCCGGTTCCCACCCACACTATCTCGGGGTTGGAGGGGTCCAGGGCCACGTCGCCGATGGAGTATGAGCCTTGATGGTCGAAGATGGGCGTCCAGGTGACTCCGGCGTTGACGGTCTTCCACACGCCACCCGATCCCGCCGCCACGTACCACGTGTGCGCGTCGTTGGGGTGCACCGCGACGTCGGCGATGCGCCCGCTCATGAGCGCGGGACCGATGCTTCTGAGACGCAGGCCCGCGACGGCCTGGGCGACGTCGCCCATGTCCAGAGTCTGGGCGGGCGCGGGAGCGGGTAGGCAGAGGACGAAAGCGGTCAGGATCGCGAAGGCCGCTCGCGAAGGGGGGTAGCCCATGGGAAGTCCTGTGGAATCGGGTGCGCTGCGAGTTCCGGCATTCTGGTGCATGCGGAGCGATACCGCTAACCCCCCGCCCATGCCGCCGCCGCCGCGTTGGCGGTAGTTTTCTTCCACAAGCTCCCGCCTCCTGGAGAATCACCGATGGCGACCAAGGCAGAGAAAGAGAAAGCGGCGAAGGCGAAAGCGGCCGAGAAGGCGCGGGCGGCCAAAGCGAAGGCCGCCGCCGAGAAGAAGCTCGAGGGCGAGCGCGCGAAAGCTGCGAAGGCCACGGCGACCGCGAAGACGAAGCTCGCACGCGAACAGGAGAAAGCCGCGAAAGCCAAGGAACAGGCCAAGGCCGAGAAGGCGAAGGCGGCCGAGAAGGCGAAGACCCTGAAGGCCAAGGACGCCGCGAAGCTGAAGGCGGCTCGCGCGAAGGCCAGGAAGGCGAAGAGCAAGCTCCGGGCCGCCGAAAGGAGGGCCGCCGTCAAGAAGGTCGAGGAGGTCGTGGACGCCGCGATCGGAGCGGCCCAGGCCGCCGGCGACCAGGTGAAGGCCGGAGTGGCGACGGCGAGGAGGGCCCTGGCGGATCGGGCCGCGGCTTCCGCGAAGAAGCCCGCCAAGAAGAAGCCCGCCAAGAAGAAGGCGGCGGCCAAGAAGAAGGTGGCGGCCGAGAAGAAGGCGGCTTCCGCGAAGAAGCCCGCCAAGAAGAAGCCCGCCAAGAAGAAGGCGGCGGCCAAGAAGACCCCGGCGAAGAGGAAGGCCGCCGCGAAGAAGGCGTAGCCCGACCTGGAGGCATGGGCCCTGTTGCCGCTTCCGGGCACTGGGTCTACCGTCCTTCCGACCCTCCGGACCGTTCGATTCCTCCGACCGTCCCGGTACTCCCATGCGCCCCCGCACGCACTCTTCGCTCCTCGTCCTTCTCGCGCTGCTCGCCGTCCCCGCCGCCCTGTCGGCCCAAAGTCCCATCACCGCCCGGGACCTCTGGTCGATGGCGCGGGTGGGGAGCCCCGCCCTGAGCCCTGACGGGAGCACCGTTCTCTACACGGTCACCACCTACGACCTGTCGGCATTCCGTTCCAGGACGGAGATCTGGAGGGTTCCGGTGGCGAGCGGGGAGCCGCGTCCCTTCATCACCTCCGACAGCGGCTCCAACAGCGCCCCCGCGTGGTCTCCCGACGGCCGGAGCATCGCCTTCGTCTCGAGCAGGGGCGGGAACGGCCCGCAGATCTACCTCGTGCCGGTGGACGGCGGCGAGGCGCGGGCGCTCACCTCCGAGGAAGGCGGGGCCACGGGGCCCGTGTGGTCCCGCGACGGTCGGCGGATCCTCTTCGTCAGCTCCGTCACGCCTGCAGGCGATCCCATCGCCCGGCGACTCGAGGAGATCGCGGCGGAAGGCTCGGAGGCCAAGGTCTACGACGACCTCCAGTACCGCCACTGGGACGAGTGGGAGGACGGCCAGCGGAGCCATGTGTTCGTCCTGGACGTGGCTACCGGGCAGAGCAGCGACGTCACGCCCGGCCCCTACGACACTCCGCCCGTGGCGCTGGGGGGCTTCTCGGACTACGACATCAGCCCCGACGGGGAGGAGATCGCGTTCGTCCGCAACACCGACGTTCCGAGCATGGTGGGCACGGGCAACGACGTGTGGCTCGTCCCCGCCGGCGGCGGGGAGCCTCGCCTCCTCACCCCGAGCGACGCCAACGACGTGGCGCCCCAGTACTCGCCGGACGGCCGCTATATCGCCTACCTCGGCATGAGCCGGCCCGCCTTCGAGGCCGACCGGACCCAGCTCCTGCTCTACGATCGGCACACCCAGGAGACCCGCAGCTTGACCGCGGACCTGGACCAGAGCGTGGATTTCTTCGCCTGGAGCGCAGACTCCCGGACCCTCTGGTTCCAGGCCCAGGACCAGATCTTCCACGCCACCTACCGGGTGGCGCTGGCGGGGGGAGCGCCGGTGAAGGTCACAGACGGCGTCTACGACGGAGCGCTCCAGGTCTCCGAGGACGGAAGGACGCTGGTGGTGGCACGGCAGGCGACGGACCGCCCGGTGGACCTGTTCGCCCTCGACGGGGACGGGAAGGTCCGGCGACGGCTCACCCAGCAGAATCGGGACCTCTTGTCCCGACTCGCCCTCCAACCGGCGGAGAGCTTCTGGGCCACCGGCGCCGAGGGAACGCCGGTGGAAGGCTTCATCGTCCGGCCGCCCGATTTCGACCCGTCAAGGAAGTATCCGGTGGTCTTCCTCATCCACGGCGGACCGCAGGGAGCCTGGACCGACTCGTGGAGCTATCGGTGGAATCCCAACATGTTCGCCGCGCCGGGCTACGTGGTGGTGGTCGCCAACCCCCGGGGAAGCACGGGCTACGGCCAGATCTTCACGGACCAGATCACCGGCGACTGGGGCGGCAAGGTCTACACGGATCTCATGGCGGCCCTGGATCACGCCCTGACCACGTACCCGTTCCTCGACGAGACCCGCGTGGCGGCCGCCGGTGCGTCCTACGGCGGGTACATGATCAACTGGATCAACGGCCACACGGACCGGTTCCGGGCCCTCATCGACCACGACGGCCTGTTCGACATCCCCAGCATGTACGGCGCCACCGAGGAGCTCTGGTTCCCCGAGTGGGAGTTCGGCGGTGAGCCGTGGACGAACCCCGAAGGGTTCGAGCTGTGGAACCCGGCCAACTACGCCCAGAGCATGAACACGCCCACCCTGGTCGTCCACGGCGGCCTGGACTACAGGGTGCCGCTGAACCAGGGGCTGGCCACGTTCACGACGCTCCGGCGCAGGAACGTGCCGGCGCGCCTACTCTACTTCCCCGACGAGGGCCATTGGGTGCTCAAGCCCCAGAACGCCTTCGTGTGGTGGGACGAGATGCTGGGCTGGCTGGACCGGTACCTCGGGCCCCGAGGCATATCCGAGTAGCTCCCTTCACCGAAAGGCGCGTGACACCCGGTCGAGCGTCCCGATCTCCTCCTCCTCGAGCTGGAAGTCCAGCACGCCGGCGTTCGCCTTCGCCTGAGGGACGTTGCTGGCTCCCGGGATCGCCACGACGGTCTCACCCTGAGCCTGGACGAGCCAGCGCAAGGCCGCCTGCGCCGGAGTCACGCCCCGCTTCGCCGCGATGGAAGCGAGGGCCGCCACCACGGGTGCGCTCCTGCGCATGCCGCTCGGCCGGAACGGGCGCTGAAAGCGGCGGGGTCCACCCACGCGCTTCACGAGGTCGGGGTCGTCGTGGAACTTGCCCGACAGCAGGCCCTGGGCCAGGGGCGAGTACGCGATGATCGTCGCACCCAGCTCGCGCGCCGCGGCCAGGACCCCGTTCGTCTCGATGCGCCGGTCCAGGAGGCTGTAGCGGACCTGGTTCGACGCCAGCGGCAGGCCGTGCCGTTCCAGCACGCGAGCGGCGCGGCGCATGGCCCGGGCCGAGAAGTTGCTCACCCCCACGGCCCGGATGCGCCCCTCGTCCGCCAGATCGGCCATGGCCTCCACCTGAGCCCTCTTGGTGGCGAGGGCTCCGAAGCCGATGTGGATCTGATGCAGGTCGATGCCGTAGGGGGACAGGTGGGCCAACCGGTCGTCGAGCGTCCGCCGGATCGAGCCCGCCGTGCGCAGGAGGGGCATCCACTTCGTGGCGATGACGACAGAGCCGTCCTGCCGGCCCGCGGCCCGGAGCGCGACGGCCAACGAAGTCTCGCTGCGGCCGACGCCGTAGGCTTCGGCAGTGTCGAACCAGTCGATGCCGCCCTCCAGTGAGGCCCTGACGATGGCGTTCACGGCGTCCTGGGTCAGCGCCGGCCAATACCGCCCCCCCAGGCCCCCCTCACCTCCGGAGAACTGCCAACAGCCCAGCCCGATGGGCGTCACCCGGATCGTCGTCGGGCCCAGGGCGCGTGTGGTCATGATGCGTCGCTCGAGTTCGGGAGTCGTTGAGGAATTCTCTCGAGCGAGGTGATATCCTGAAAGGCCGCCGCGAAACGGCGGCCCCTTCCTTCTCGAGCGAGCGGGCCAAGATGATCGTAGCCATGCTGGCGACCGTGGGGGTGGTGCTCCTTGCCGGCCTGCTTACGGCCGCGTGGACATCTTGGAGGGAGGACGAGCCGAGGGCAGCCTCGCTGCTCGTCCTTGCCGCCCTCGTCGTTCCCGTCCCCTATCTGGGCGCAGGCGTGGCCGACTTCGTCGGCAAGCCCTTGGTGGGCATGGTGCTTCTCGGCGTCACCGCGTTGGCCGCGGCGGCGCTCCTCGTGCCGCACGGTGCTCCCCGGCTCGCGGGCGACGACACCCCGCGCGGGCGCATCGACGAGCGGGACATCATGTTCTCCCGGGCGCTGCTGCGGCCGGGCTCGGACCGGTTCGAGGCGTACTACGCGGCGAAACCCGACAAGAAGGCTCTGGACGACGTGTGGCGTGCGAAGCCCGGTCTTCTGCGGCCGGGATCCTCCTCGTACCATCGCCTGGCGTTCGCCGCGGCGGACGCCAGCTTCACCACCATCGAGCACCTGCGGCCCTTCGTCGACGGTGAGCCCGCGATGGCGAGGGTCGACCTGAATCCCACGCAGGTTACGCGCTTCGTGAAGTGGTGGACCCGGAAGCTCGGCGCCGTGTCCGTGGGCGTCACCGAGCTGGAGGACTACCACTTGTACTCCCATGTGGGCCGGGGGCCCGACTGGGGGAAGCCAGTCACTCTGGATCACCGGTATGCGGTGGCGCTGACGGTGGAGATGGACAGGAGCGCGCTGGGGCACGCTCCCCTGGCGCCCACGGTCATGGAATCGGCCCAGCAGTATGTGGACTCCGGAGTCATCGCCGTGCAGCTCGCCGAGCTCATCCGGGGCCTGGGCTGGCCGGCTCGGGCGCACATCGACGGGAACTACCGGGTCGTCTGCCCGCTGGTAGCCCGGGACGCGGGCCTCGGCGAGATCGGTCGGATGGGGCTGCTCATGACACCGGAGCTCGGTCCGCGCGTGCGCATCGCCGTCGTGACCACCGATCTGCCCCTGGTGCCCGAGCCGCGTCGACGCGATGCGACGGTGATCGACTTCTGCGCCCACTGCAGGAAATGCGCGGACGTGTGTCCCGGCAACGCCATCTCCCTGGAGGGTCGGGTGGACATCGACGGTGTCAGGCGCTGGCGGATCGACTCCGAGGCGTGCTTCACCGTCTGGAGCACGGTCGGCACGGACTGCGCCCGGTGTATGGCGGTGTGTCCCTACGCCCATCCGGGCAACTGGATGCACGACCTCGTGCGGTGGGGCGTGCGCTCCTCGAGTAGGTTCAGGCGGGTGGCGATCCGGGGGGACGACGTGCTCTACGGTCGCCGTCCACCTCCCCGGCCGGTACCCGATTGGATGGGCCCGGCCGATCCGCCGCCGACTCCTTCAGAGCCCGCACCAGCAGGTCCAGATCTTCCAGGCGCGTGAAGACGTTGGGTGCGATGCGTGCACCCTGCTCCACCGCCACCGTGAAGATCCGGTATCGGTCCCACAGGGTGTCCACGAGCTCGCCGGGCGTCAGGCCGTCCACCAGGACGTTGGCAATGGCGCACGACTGCTCTTCCCTCAGAGGGGTGTTGATGCGGATGCCCGGGACGTCCTTCACCCGCCCGACCCAATTGTTCTTGAGGTAGCGGAGCCTGGCTTCCTTCCGGGCGCCGCCGATGGCCTCGTGGAATCGCACGGCGTCGCGGATCGCCTGGTCCGTCCCTTGGGGATGGGTCCCGATGTGATGGAACTTCTCGATGTCGTCGCCCCGCGCGTTCCGGTCGCCGAACAGCGGCCAGACCTTGGAGATGTGCTCCTTGCGCACGTAGAGGAGCCCGGTGCCCAGGGGGCACCCCAGCCACTTGTGCAGGCTGGAGCCCATGTAGTCGGCACCCAGGTCCGGGACCTTCCAGTCCAGGTGCGCGAACGAATGGGCCGCGTCCACCACGACCTCGATCCCGCGGGCGTGCGCCATCTCCGCCACGGCCCGCACCGGGAGCACCTGTCCGGTGAGGTAGATCATGTGGGAGATGAGGATGTAGCGCGTCCGTGGCGTGACGGCGTCGGCGTAGGCCTGCACCACCTCGTCCTGGGACGTGGGGAGCCACGGGAGCTCGATGACCCTGTTCACCGTCCCGTAGCGCATGGCCCTTTGCTCCAGCGCCTCCTGCATGGAGGGGTACTCCCGGGAGGAGTACAGAACCTCTTCGCCCGGTTCGATGGGGATCCCCTGGAGGACCACGTTGAGGGCCTCGGTGGTGTTGCGCACGAAGGTGAACTCCGCCGGTGACACCCCCGCGAAGCGGCCGAACATCTCCTTGAGGTCCGCCCGCTCCTGGGCCATGATGCGGCGCATGTAGAACGAGGGGATCTGGTTGATGCGGCGCACGTTCTGCACCTGGGCGGCCAGAACCGGATCCGCGGCGGGGCTGAAGAAGCCGCTCTCCAGGTTGATGAAGCCCGGGTCCTGGGTGTAGGCGCGCTGGATCACCTCCCAGTACGCCTCGTCGTCCGCGAGCTCCCGGGGGGCGCGCACGCCGGCGATGCGCTGCAGCGCCGCAGGCGGCAGTGCGGCGGCGGAGAAACGGGGCGTGGCCAGGGCGCCCAGGGCGGCCCCGGCGGCGGTGCGGACGAACGTGCGGCGGCTGGTCATGCGGCGGTGCTCCAAAAGGGGGTGCGCCGCCAGAGTAGTGACGCGGACGGCGCCGCGCCAAGAGGAGGAACATCGGCGACTGACCTGGCCGAGGACCTCGACGACGCGCTCGTCCCTTCGCCACCCGGGCCTCACGCCCGGGCCATCAATCCCACCTGATCCACGATCCTGAAGATGGCCGCGCACCGGCAGGGCATGGTCGACCCGTCCGCGTTGACGGGGAACGAACCTCCGTCCGTCGGGGCGATGGACAACGTGCCCTCGGCCCGGTGGTGCTCGAAGCCCCACCGCTCCGGGTCCTCGTCGATGGATGAATCGAAGGCCCGGCGGAACTGGGCCGGCAGCCGCGTCACCCCGAGATCCCGGAGACAGAACAGGTGGAAGTCCCCGGAGCCCAACGCCACGCCGTGGGCGAAGGGAAGGTCCTTCCCCAGGTCACCGTTCACAAGGATCATCGCCTGATACGGGCCCCTCGCCCGTTCTTCCCCGTCGAGGGAGATGGTCCAGATCCTGCGCCGACGCACGAGGCCGCGAGCCACCTTCTCCATCGTAGCCAGCGAGGTCCCCACGAGGAACGGCCCCAGGTCACCGAAGAGCTGGCTCAGAATCCCTTTGTAGTACTTCATGAACCGATTCTCGGTGTAGTGGGGCACCCTCCCGAAGATCTCGGCCCCGCCGTACCCCACCAGATGGCGCGGGGGCGCGCCGCCCTCCTCGCTCTCCACCCGGATCACGTCACAGGGCACGGTACGGTCCCGTGCCAGGGAGTCCACGAACACCGCGACCGCTTCTTCCACGTCGTCGGGCATGCCCAGGGCCTTGCCGATGAGGTCGGCGGACCCTTTGCGGAGGAAGCCGAGCTTCAGATCTCCCAGGCCGACGCCAGAGTCGATGCACCCCTCGAGCACGCTGTTGAACGTCCCCGACCCCCCTGCGGAGATGACATGCCGGCACCCCGAGGCGACGAGATCTCGGGTGCGCGCGCGTGCCTCGGCGTGGCTGTCCACCGCGCACAGGCGCACGTCGTCGCGGCCACGCTCCCGGAAGAGAGGGATGATCCGCTCGACCTTGCCCCAGTCCTCGATGGAGCCCGATATCGTCGTGGCGACCACGTGAACGCCGTGGGACTCAGGCATCGGCGCCCCCCTCCATCGCCGCGTTCGGCTCCGACATCCCGTGCAGATGCGACATCGTGGTCACGTGCGCGCGCCGAAGCTCCTCGATGGCCGCGGCCGCCACCTCGACCAGAGGTCGATGTCCGTCCAAGGTACGAGCCGGGGTTCCCAGGTCCCTCTCCACGACGGTGCACACCATGCGATAGCCGTCCCGCAACCTTCCCAGCTTCTCCTCGGTCTCGTGGACCTGCCGCTGCTGGCCCCGGGAGCGGATGCGCTCCAGGGACACGGCGGGATCCACGTCCAGGAAGAGCACGACGTCCGGCACGGCCAGGTGCGTGAGGCGGAACCGCTTCAAGGCCGCCAGCTCCGGGAACACGGCGAAGACGGGGTCGTCCCGGGCCACCGCCTCGTCCCTTCCGCTCAAGACCCGGAGCGTCGATCGGCACATGGACTCGTCGAAGTCATCTTCACGGTAGAGCTTGGCCCAGGCCGCGACGTTCAACAGCGGTGATCCGTCCATCACGATGACGTCGGGGGCGTACCACTTCCGGATCTCGGCCGCGATGTGGTCACGCAGCAGGAGCTCGGCGAGCTTCGGGATCTTGTAGCTCTTCAGGGAGCCGGCGGTCTTCGCGCTCCGGCCGATGGACTTCCTGAGCCGTTCGGCGAGCAGCGGCTGCAGGTCCTTCTTCTCTCCGTTCTCGAAGAACTCCACGTCGTCGGTGACCAGACAGGCCCGCGCCCCGGGCGACAGACATTGTGCCAGGGCCCGGGACAGAGTGCTCTTTCCTGATCCGTCGATTCCCAGCACCGCCAGGGTGGGCACGCGCCTGGCTCGCACGAGGCGGCGGTGTCGTCCGCCTGCGTCGGACTCCCCGAGCTCCCTGACCATGCTCTCCAGCTGCCGGGTGAAGGTCTCTGCGGTCCCCGTGAAGCGTTGCGGCGGCCCCACGGCCACGTGGTTCCAAAGGGGGATCGCCAGGGATTCCGTCTTGGGAAGGGCTTTCTCGGGTCCCGACAGGAACAGAGGAACGATGGGCACCTCGGGGAATCCCTCCGCGAGCCTGCCCACGCCGGTCTTGAAGCGGGTGAGCTTTCCGGCCTGGCCTCTGGTGCCCTCTGGGAAGATCACGATGCTGTGCCCCTGGGCTAGGCGTTTTCTCATCCCTTCCAGAGGATCGCCCGCCGTGTCTCCGCGTACGATCCAGACCGGCTGAAGGAGATGATCGGCCAGCCAGAGCAACACCCGCGATCTGGAGAAATACTCGTGGGCCGCCACGGGATGAGTGTATCGGATCCGCCGGGCAGGCAGGACGTGGAAGAGGAGCAGGACGTCCAGGTGGCTATTGTGGTTCGCCACCAGGATGCACTGCTCGAGCCGGGTCAGGTTGTCCCTCCCCTCCACGTGCACGCCGAAGATCAGCTTCAAGATGGGACGCAGCACCAGCAGATGGATGAGGACGGGCAGCGACAGCAGCTCCGCGACCCGGCGCATGTCAGAACTCTTCCAGGAAGTACCGGAGGTAGTGGAACGCCACCGGGGCCACGTAGAGGTAGGACTTCAGCGAGTTGATGACCTGGCCCCGCCCGGGCTGGAGGCGGCTCCGCTCGATCCCCAGATCTGCCTCGAGATGGTCCATGGTGTGGCATCCGACGGCCACGAGGGCTGGAATGAGCGCGGCGAGCACCACGGAATGGACCGGAGGGATCGTCGTCCAGGGCGTCAGCAGCCACGCGAGGAACAGGATGACCGGCGCCGGCGCGAGAAGCTGGTAGGCAACGCTCTCGATCCCCTCGCGGTCCCGGGCCCTGAATGCCCACGCAAGCAGATCGCACACGGCCACGGCCGCCACGACGAAGATGGCCATCCAGGTGGAGTAGGACGCCAGGTACCCGATGTGCCCGATGCAGTAGACCAGAAGGAAGAGCCCCAGATCCAGCGCCCCGATGGACATCACCGTGCCGTCCACCTCCCGACCACCCAGCGTGATGACGAATGGGATAACCAGGAACCCGTACACGGGGATGGAGATGATGAACATCCCGTACCAGTCGATCTGGATGAAGTAGAACATGAACGGGATGGCCAGATAGGCCGCCAGCATCCCCCAGCGGTCCTGGATCCTCAGATCCACGAGCGTGAAGTACTCCCGAAGGGCGAGAAAGCTGAGGATCGCCATCACCCAGATGCCCACCGCGAACGACACCAACTCCGACAGCGCGAAGAAGAGAAAGAACGTCCCCAGGTAGGGCAGATAGGAGACCACGGGCGTGGGGAACCCGATCCTCTTCCCGGTAAGCGCGAAGAGCGTGAGCATCGCCAGGATGATGACGATGGTGACCTGCGGGGCCTCGACGACCATGGATCGACGCAGGAGCACGAGTTCGGGCGCGACGCAAGAAGAATGGCGAAGGTCACGCGTCGCCGACAGGATGCGTGCCGACACACGGACCGGGGCGAACGCACCCGGGTCTCACTCGTGCGCCGTCCTATTCGTGGGCCCCTTCGGCGGTGCGTGGGTTTTCCACGCCCCGGGTGTCATAGAGGGTACGGGGCCGTGCATCCCCCGGAGATTGCCTCCTGACCCCAAGGCCATGGGGAAGGTCATGGACGAGCAGACGCTCACGAAGACGTACCGGGAGTTGGTACGTCCCCTCTACGGGTACGTGGCCAGTCGGTGCGGCGGGGATCGGAGCCTGGCCGAGGACGTGACCCAGGAGGCGTGGCTCCGGGCGGTGGAGGCGTGGGGGCGGAAGGGGATGCCCGACCATCCCCTGGCATGGCTCAAGACGGTGGCCCGCAACCTCGTCTTCAACTACTACCGGCGGGTGCGCCCGGTATCACTGGATGCGTTGCCCCCGGGGCTCGAGGCCACGACGAACGAGGATGGGCTCGACTGGGGTTCGCCGGATCACGCCTCGCTGGTGAGTTGGGGGCTGGCTCGTCTTCGTCCGGCACAGGCCCGGTTGCTGGAGGCCTTCCATCTGGAAGGCCTGTCGGTGGAGGAGGTGGCCCGCGAGACGGGGCTCTCACAGCGCGCGGTGGAAGGCCGGCTGCGCAGGGCCCGCCAGAAGCTCCGCAAGCAACTCGAGAAGGTGGTCGGCCCCGGAGGAGCACTGACATGAATCGAGACCAAGAGCCGAGCCCGGAGTTCCTCGAGAACCTGGAGTGGCAGGTACGTACGGCCCTCCATCGGCAGGCACGCTTCTCGGCGCCGGCCCGGCGACAAGACGGAGGAACCATGAAGCTCATGGCCGTGATCCTGGTGTCGGCCCTGTTCGGCGCCGGGGGTGTGGTGGTGAAGGACCAGGTGCAGGAGGGGAAGGTGCAGGAAGTCCTCCTGGCCCAGGTGGAGATGGAGATCCAGTTGGCCGAGCTCCAGGTGGAGGCGGTGCGGGGTGACCTGGACGACCTGCAGCGACAGGTGGCCGGGGGAATGGTGGAGGACGACGCCCTCGTCCCCGCGCAGGCTGCTTTGCGCGAGGCCGTGACCCATCTGAACCGGCTCCAGCTGGACCGGGAGGAGATCCGTCTGGCGGGAAGGGAGCCGCAGGACATGGTGTCGGCGCCCCTGGTCCGCGGGCGTGATTTCGTCACCGAGCGGCTGGACCTGGATGTCCAGGTCGTGGAGGAGCAGATCCACCTCGCGGAGCGGGATCTGGCGAGGGTCCAGCAGTTGCAGGCCGCGGGCATGATCCGGGCCGACGAGGCGAGCTACGGCGCGGCCGCCCGGCTCCAGCAGGTCCGACTGAGGCTGGATGGGCTGCAGCAGCGGCGACAGCTCCGTCGGCGCTTCCTGGCCGGGGAGGTCACGGCCGCCGAGGCCACCTCCCAGGCGCTGGTCATCGAAGCCGACGCGGACCTGGCGGTCCAGGCACAGGGCGTGGACATGGCCCAGCACGTACTGCAGGCCCTGGAGGCACGTGCGGCGCAGGGTCTCGTCAACGAGTCCGACCTCAGGCAGGCCCGACTGGAGCTCATGCGGAGGGAGCTGGCGCGAAAGCTCGCCGAGTTGAAGCTCGAGCAGATCCGGGGTGGAGGCGGGGCAGGGCGGTAGCGGCGAGCGGATCACTCCGCCCGGAGCGCCTCCATGGGATCCACCCGGGTGGCCCGGAATCCGGGCACAAGCGAAGCGATCACCGCGACGACCATGAGCAGCAGCGCGACGCCGACCAGGACCACGGGCTCCGCACTGTCCACGTGGAAGAGAAGGGGCTGAGCGAAGCGCGCGGCCACGAGGGAGACCCCGAGCCCGAGAAGAACTCCCAGGACCGCCAACCGCGTGCCCGTGAATACGACCCCTCTCAGGACACGCGCCTTCTGTGCCCCCAGCGCCGCTCGAATCCCGATCTCCCTGGTCCGCTGCGCGACGTCGAAAGCGAGCACGCTGTAGAGGCCTATGGCCGCCACGATGAGTGCCAGCGCTCCGAACGCGGTGAAGAGCGCCGCGCCGAGGGTCCATGCCCGCGTCTGCGGATCCAGCAGCTCACGGAAGGTCTGGACCTGAGCGAAGCGCACGCGGGGTGAGAACGAACGCAAGGCCGGCGCCAGCGCCGCCGCGAGCGCGCGCGGCTCACCGTCCGTGCGTACGTACATGCCTGCCGGTGCGCCCCCTGTCTGGGCCAGGGGCAGGTAGTACGCGAGGATCCCGTCGACCTGCAGCTCGGCCCGCGAGGCGTTCTCCACCACGCCGACCACTCGCGTGCATTCCTCGGACTCGTCGATGTGGAAACACCCGCGGAGAGGATCCTGATCCGGCCAGAAGGCCCGCGCCATGGCCTCATTTACCAACGCGACCGGCTCCGACCCTTCCCCGTCCGTGTCCCGGAGGGGCCGACCCTGGAGCACCCGCAGCCCCATGGTCCGCATGTAGCCCGGAGACACGGCGTAGTAGAAGGGCCCTCCACCCGGGGGAACCGGCAGCGAGTCCAGGCCCGGAACGCTGATGTCTTCGACGTGGGCCCACTGGAACGGGACGTCGGTGGCGGCTACTCCGGTCACGCCCGGCAGGCGGGCCGCGACGTCCATGGCTTCGGCGTACATCCGGGTCGTCTCCGGCTCGTCCGGCTCATCGCCCTGGAACTCCAGCTGCGCCATGACCAGTCGGTCGACGTCCAGGCCCAGATCCAGCTTCCGGACCTGGAGGACGCTCTGGATGAAGAGGCCGGCGCCCACGAGAAGAATGGCAGACAGCGTGGCCTGGGCGACGGTGAGGCCTCCACGAACCCTGGCCCGGGCTCGGGAGCTTCCCCGACCGCCTTCCGCCAGGTCTCGCGTCAGGTCGGCGCGCGTACTCTGCAGGGCGGGCCCGAATCCCGCGATGAGGCCCGCCGCCAGCGACAGGAGTGCCGTGAACGCCACGACTCGTCCGCTCAGGGCCGAGGTCGTCCACAGGATGTCCGGGATCAACAGCCTTCGGATCAAGCTCCCGCCCCAGTGGGCCAGCGCCAACGCGGCCAGACCGCCCAGGATCGACAGAAGCAGCGTCTCGAGGACCATCTCCCGCAGGAGCCGCATCCGCGACACCCCCAGGGAGAGCCGCACGGCCACCTCACGTCTCCTTCCGGCTCCGTGCGCGAGGAGCAGGTTGGCCACGTTGGCGCACGCGATGAGGAGGACGATGAGAGACACGCCGGCCACCCAGCGGGCGACCTTCGATTCGTTGCTGGCATTGGGCCCCTGAGCCGCGATGAGGGGCGCGGTCAGGATGCGCACGTCCGGGTCCCGCCGGCTCTCCTCCCTGCCGTTGATGTGGAGCGCGGTGGCCTGGGCCTCGGCGGCCTCGACGCTGGCCCCGTCCTTCATCCGCACCACCGCTCGCAGCCACCAGTAGGTACGGGCTGTGAGGAATCGGTCGCTCCCGTCCTGCGCGTGCTGCGCCGGCACAGCGGGCAGCCAGACGTCCACGCGCTCCAGGTCGATGCCGGTGAACCCTCGGGGCGCCACACCGATCACCGTCACCCGGTGGCCCGAGAGGTCCAGCGTGCGCCCCAGCACGCCGGCGTCCCCCCCGAGCGCGGCCTGCCAGAATTCGTAGCCCACCACGGCCGTGAGCGGCGAGTCCACCCGATCGTCGTCGGCGTCGAAGAACCGACCCATGAGGGGCTGCACGCCCATGGTCGTGAAGAAGTCGTGCGTGGCCTTGACGACCATGACCTGACGCGCGCCTTCGCCGGCACCGAGGGTGAGCGGAACGCGGCTGCTCACCGCTCCCGCCGACACGAACTCGGGGATCGTGCGCAGATCCACCACGTCGGGGTACGTCGTGGCGGAGATGACGGAAGGCTGACCGAAGAAGTCTCCGTCCCGGAGGACCCGGCGCACCTGGTCCGGCCGCGACACGTGGTCGGGCGGTCGGAGAAGCAGGCGATCGACCACGCCGAACATGGCGGCGTTCACGCCGATGCCCAGCCCGAGCGTGAGCACCACGGCCGCAGCCAGGCCTGGCGAGCGCCGTAGCCCCCTGAGCGCCTGGCGCAGACCGGTCCGGGCCGCCTCCCAGAACTCCCCCCGCTTCCCCATCACCACCCTCCTCCGGTCCGTTGCCAGGATCTTCCTGCGCAGGTGCGCCACATCGCCGAGACGGCGTTCGGCCTCCCTGCGCGCCTCGGCCGGGGCCCTCCCCTGGTCCACGAGGCGATCCGTCTGCTCCGCCAGGTAGTGCTCGATCTCCCAGTCGACGGCCTGCCGCACGTCGGGCTTGCCTAGCCCGAGCCGGAACAAGCGCCGAATCGGGCCCATGGCGCCTACGTCTCCGACTCCCGGGGCGTGATCTTCGCGACGGCATCGACGTAGCGTGTCCACCGGAGCTCCTCCTCGACGAGGGCCTTCGTGCCCTCGGCGCTGAGCCGGTAGTACCGAGCCCTCCGCCCCTTCTCCGAGATCCCCCAGTCGCTCCGGAGCCACCCCCGGCCTTCCATGCGATGCAGCGCGTGGTAGAGCGCGCCGTCCTCCACCAGGAGCTCGTCGTCGGTGGATTGGAGGATCCACTCGAGAATCGCGAATCCGTGCATCTCGGAGCCGGCGCCCAGGGTCTTCAGGACGAGCAACTCCAGGGTGCCGGGCAAGGGGCCGAGTGGCATGGTCATGGGTGTCGATGCAGGAGTGGATCGTTGGCCTGAGCTACTCAGGTCAACGTATTGAACTGAGCGGTTCAGGTCAAGATGTCTGCAGCCCCACTCGACGGTTCCCCCTCCGGGGGGGGCGGTAGCTCAGCCCCTCAGCTGATCCCCGATCGGCAGACGACGGATGCGCTTTCCCACCGCGGCGAAGATACCGTTGCACAGGGCGGGCGCGACGGGCGGAACGCCCGGCTCTCCGGCACCGCCCAGGCCGTGGTCGTTCTCGATCAGGGCGACCTCCACCAGCGGCGCCTCCTCGATCCGGCACACCGGGTAGTTCCCGAAGTTGTCCTGGACGACCGCGCCGTCCTTCGTCGTGATCTCACCGTGCAGCGCGATGGACAGTCCGAAGACCACCGCTCCCTCCATCTGCGCGGTGACCCTGTCGGGGTTGACCGCCATGGCGCAATCGATGGCGGCCCAGGCTCGGGGGATCTTCACGTCGCCCTGTTCGGTCACCGTGACCTCGAGGGCGGCGGCCGTGAAGCTCCCGAAGCTCGTGAAGGCGGCCAGGCCGATGCCCGTGCGCGGAGGAAGGTCGCGGCCGTAACCGGACATCTCCACGACCCGACGAAACACCGCCCTCAGCCGTTCGGCGTCCACCGGCTTCGGCTCCGGACGGTCGGGGTCGTTCGCTTCCGCCGACGTCAGCACCGAGCCGAAGAGGTCGTTCCAGACCTCGTCGGGGCGCCTGCCCGTCGCCTCGGCGATCTCGTCCACCATGGACCCCACCGCGAAGGAATGCTGGATGCTGGTCACCGACCGCAGCCAGCCGACGCGGACGTGGGCCTTCGCCTCCCCCGACGAGAGCCTCAGCGAAGGGACGGCGAGGGGCTGCTCCATGACCGGGACGACCTCGAAGTCGGTGGCCGCGTCAGTGCGCTGTCCGGAGTAGACCTCCATCAGCGACGGATACGCGGACCTGTGGTCCCACGCCTGCACCCGGCCGGCCGCGTCCAGCCCCACCTCGACCCGCTGCGCCGAGATCGCGTGATAGTAGCCGTGGCGCACGTCGTCCTCGCGCGTCCACACCATCTTGACCGGCTTGCCCGTGTGCCGAGCGAGGAGCGCGGCCTCGACGGCGAAATCCGGCTTGGACTTCCGGCCGAAGGCGCCCCCGAGGAGCGTCACTTCGACGTAGACGTCTTCCGGCTTCTTCTCGAAGTAGGGCGCGACCGTGCTCTGGACCGCCTGGGGATCCTGGCACGACGTCCAGATCTTCAGGTCGTCGCCCACCCACTCCGCCGTCGCCGCGGGCGGCTCCATGGGAATGTGGTGCTGATGGGGCACGAAGTAGTCGGCCTCGATGCGCCGGGCCGAGGAGGACAGCGCGGCGCTCACGTCTCCCCGGTCGTAGGTGACCGCTCCGCCGGCCTCGATGGCGCGCCACAGGGAGGCCTCGTACGCGGTGGTGTCGTAGTCTCCGTTGGGTCCGGTGATGAAGGTTGCGGCCAGCGCCTCGCGGCCCTGGATGGCCGCCCAGGTGTTCGTGGCCACCACGGCCACGCCGCCGAGAGGCTGGTATCGCATGGGGAACTCGAAGACCGGCAACTCGACCACGTCCAGCACGCCGGGCACGGCCATCGCGGCGGCCCGGTCGTAGCCGTCGAGGCGCCCTCCGACCACCGGGGGCCTGGCCGCCACCGCGTAGACCATCCCTTCGCGGCGCACGTCCTGCCCGAAGACGGCCCGCCCCGTCGCGAAGTCCTCGGCGTAAAGATTCTGGACCGGCTTCCCGATGTAGCGGTGCTGGGCGCGGGACTTGAGGGTGACGGTCGAGGCGTCCGGCACGCCGAGGAGCGCGGCCGCAGCAACGAGCGCCCGGTAGTCGAGGACCTCGCCGCTCGTGCGGTTGAGGACCTGGTGGTTCCTCGCCTCCACCTGGCTCGGGTCCACGCCCCAGCGGGCGGCGGCGGCCTCCTCGAGCATCGTGCGCGCCGTGGCGCCCGCCGTGCGGAAGGCGTCGTAGAACATGCGGATCGACGAGGACCCGTCGGTGTTCTGGCTGCCGAACTTCGTGTCGCCGTAGGCCGGCATGACCCGGAGACGATCCCAATCCGCCTCCAGCTCGTCGGCGATGATCTGGGTCAGCCCCGTTCGCGAGCCCTGGCCCATCTCCGCCCGATGGACGTACACACGCACCGTGCCGTCCTCGTCGATGGCCAGGTACACGGAGGGAGACAGGGGACCGGCCGCCTTTCCGCCGACCAGGGCACGGAGGCCGCGGGGCACCACGGACGTCGACAGGACGAAGCCGGTGGCGAGCCCCAGGGTCTTGATCACGCTTCGACGGGAGACGTTGGTGACGAGGATCGACATGGTCATCCCTCCCGGGCGGCGCGGTGGATGGCCTTGCGGATCCTCTGGTAGGTGCCGCAGCGACAGATGTTGCGCGACATCGCCGCGTCGATCGCCTGGTCGTCCGGATCGGGGTTTGCGACGAGGAGCGCCGAGGCCGCCATGATCTGGCCGGACTGACAGTACCCGCACTGGGGCACGCCCTCCGCGATCCACGCCTTCTGGAGCGCGGTGAGTCGGGGGGCGAGGCCCTCGATCGTGGTGATCTCGCGGTCGGCCGCCCGGGACATGCGCGTCATGCACGAGCGCACGGGGGATCCGTCGATGTGGACGGTGCACGCCCCGCACAGGTTCTTTCCGCACCCGAACTTGGTGCCGGTGAGGCCCAGCACGTCGCGCAGGACCCAGAGCAGCGGCATGTCCGGTGGCGCGTCGACCTCCTGGCGCTCGCCGTTCACGGTGAGGGAATACCTGGGCATGTGTGCTCCGGGGCAGGGGAGAGGGTCGGGCGGCGGCCGTCGGGGAGGGTCGCCGGGCGGACAGTCTACAGGTTTCTCCGGGGTTCCGCGACGGTCGGCGGGTGCCGTCGCTTGCCGCGGCCAGCCGCCGGCGGCCCCGGTCAGAAGCGAGCCGTCGCGGGTCGGAGTGGCCCGATCGGCTGGAGGGCCAGCCCTCGGGAACGAGCGAAAGGCGGCTGTTCGGCGATACCGATTCCTGTCCCGTCACCGCCGCTTCATCGCAGGTTTTCCGCTCGTGTCTCTACTCCCTTCCGCCACGACCTTCCCGTGGTTACCCTCCATCCATCCGGGGCACGGCGGGAGGACCCCCCCCATTCCTCGCTCCCCTAACGGAGGCGGAACATGAATATCCGCACTAGCTGTGGTCTCCTCATCGCCACCCTGCTCCTCCTGCCGCCTCGGGATGCAACGGCCCAGGTGAAGCCTGCCAGGACGGGCTTGGAGATCTCGGGCTTCTTCGGCGACTTCGACGACCGACCCGAGTTCGGCCCCACCGACGCCTTCGTCAACCCCGCGAAGGGCGGCATCCTCGGGGGGTATCTCGGCTACCACTTCGCGCACAACCTCTTCATCGAGGCGGAAGGTGGCTACTCCCCCCTCCAGATGGCGGGACGGCTCGGGCGGGTGGCGGACCTGAACCTCACGCTCGTGGGCGCCTCGGTGGGCTACACGCTCCCGCTCGCCGAGTCCTTCGAGATTTTCGGGTTGGCGGGGGGCGGCATGGCCTTGTGGGACCCGAGCGGCGCCGACACCGAACGTGACTTGATGATCGACTACGGCGCGGGGGCCCGGTACTTCGTCACGGACTGGCTCGCCGTGCGCGGCGACGCCCGCATGCACCAAATGCCCGATGCCCTGGATGCGACGGCGGCCAGCGTGGCCGGCGTCACCCTCGGGAGCGGGTCCTTCTGGGGTTGGACCTTCACGGGCGGACTGTCCCTCTGGGTGGGCGGCAAGCGTGATGCCGACCGGGACGGTGTGGTCGACGACATGGACGCCTGTCCCGCCACGCCGCGGGGCGTCACGGTGGACGCCCGGGGGTGCCCGGTGGACTCCGACGCCGACGGTGTCGCGGACTACCTGGACCAATGCCCGGCCACGCCGGCGGGCGCGCGCGTGGACGGCACCGGCTGTCCCGCGGACGAGGACCACGACGGCGTGTTCGACGGCCTCGACCGGTGCCCGGCCACGCCGGCTGGCGCCACGGTCGATTCCAACGGCTGCCCGAGCGACGCGGACCGGGACGGCGTGTTCGACGGCATCGATCAGTGCGCGAACACACCGGCGGGAGCCACGGTCGACGCCCGCGGCTGCCCGAGCGATGCGGACCGGGACGGGGTGTTCGACGGGCTCGACCAGTGCCCGGGCACGGCCGCCGGATCGGAGGTCGATGCGCAAGGCTGCCCGGTGAGCGAGGTGCAGAGGGCGCTGGAGGAGGAGGGTACCTTCACCTTCGGAGACGTGAATTTCGCGTTCAATTCGGCGGAGTTGCGCCCGGGCGCGGAGTCCACGCTCCAAGAGGTGGGGCGTGTCCTGACGGGTCGCCCGGACGACCGGATGGAGCTCGTGGGCTTTACGGACTCCGTCGGCCCGGAGGCCTACAACCAGCAGCTCAGCCTCCGGCGGGCGGAGGCCGTGCGGGATTACCTGCTCCGGAGCTTCCCCGGCCTCACGGCGAGTCGCTTCGACGTGCGCGGAATGGGTGAGGCGCAGCCGGTCGCGGACAACAGCACCGAAGAGGGTCGCAGCCAGAACCGCAGGGTGGAGGTCCGGCTGGTCCGGTAACACGGGCTCGCTTCGGTTCCGCCCACTCCGGGCGGTTGCCGGCCCCGGCCGAAGAGACTCTTCGGCCGGGGCTTCGGCGCTCGTGATGCTGGCCGATTGCGGGGGGAGTTCCGCTCAGCCCAGCTCCGCCAGCACGTGGTCGGCTACCGCTTTGCCCACGGCCGAACAAGGGGCGGCGCGCGCCTCTCCCACCAAGTCGTAGGTGAGGGGCTCTCCAGCCTTCAGCAGATCGACGACAGCGGCCTCGACCGCGTCGGCGCCCCTCTGCAACTGCGCGTCTCCCTTCTGTCCGGACAGCCAGGAGAGACCCTCCCGGGTGGCCAGGATCATGGCGAGAGGATTCGCCTTGTCCTTGCCGGCGTGCTTGGGGGCCGAGCCGTGGATCGGTTCGAACATCCCGTGGTGGTCGCCGACGTTGGCGCCTACGGCCAGACCCATCCCGCCCTGGAGCACGCTCGCCAGGTCGGTGACGATGTCACCGAACATGTTGGTGGTGACGCCCACGTCGTACCACTCGGGCTTCTGCATCAGCCACTGGGTGAAGGCGTCGACGATGGCCGTGTCCTTTTCGATGTCGGGATACTCCTGTCCGATCTCGTGGAAGATCTTGACGAACATGCGGCAGCCGTCCAGCACGTTGTCCTTGGCGATGCACGTGACGCGCCTGACGCCGTCACCGGGAGCTCCGTTGCGGCGTTGGGCCAGCTCGAACGCCTTGCGGATCACGCGCTCGGAGCCCTTCCGCGTGACGACCCGGCAATCCACGGCGACCTCTCCGGACCCGGCGCGACTGAGGATCCCCCCGATGCCGGAGTAGAGGCCCTCCGTGTTTTCCCGAACCAACACCATGTCGACCTTCTCGGGATCCCAGACCCGCACCGGC
>Ga0307423_1000366_pt1 | contig 30593 bp, 29 predicted proteins | sample SalMarWE160310MG_FD_202154 | JGI IMG/M metagenome (GOLD analysis project Ga0307423, IMG submission 202154) | Salt marsh sediment microbial communities from the Plum Island Ecosystem LTER, Massachusetts, United States - WE1603-10 | ecosystem: Environmental > Aquatic > Marine > Intertidal zone >... | reverse complement strand
TAAAGGATTAAAAGCTGAAGATATCACAGATGTAATTCTTACTCACCTCCACTTTGATCATACCGGTGGATCAACTATTTCGGTTGAGGGTAAATTGAAACCTGCTTTTCCCAATGCAAAATTTTATATCCAGAAAAAGAATTATGATTGGGCGATAAATCCATCAGATAGAGATAAAGGAAGTTACCTTAAAGAAAATTTTTTACCTTTATTCGAAGAAGGATTACTCAATTTTACTACTGAGGGTGAACAATTCGATGATGAAATTGAATTCATAACTGTTAACGGACATACATTTGGTCAACAGATGGTTAAAATTTCTGATAGTAATAATACATTTTTATTTTGTGCCGATTTGATACCTACATATTCACACATTCCTCTTCCTTATATAATGGGTTATGATCTCCAACCACTCGTAACGTTGCAGGAAAAGAAGAAGTATCTAAAGCTAGCTGTTGATGAAAACTGGAAACTGTTTTTTGGTCACGATCCTGAATTTGCTTTTGCAACTGTTAAAAAATTAGATAAAGGATATTTTGCTGAAAAGAAATTCAAATCATTTGAAGAATATTGAAGAAGGTTTTCAGTTTGTCTGTAAACTAGATGAGCTGAAAGATAAGGTTGGCAGGAGGTTTATTGTAGATGAAGTTGAAATCGCAATCTTTAAAATTGAATCAGAAGTATTCGCTGTAAGTAATATCTGTCCACATCAGCAAACGCATCTCATTTACGATGGATTTATTGAAGATGAATTTGTTACTTGCCCCGCTCACGGTTGGAAATTTAATCTACGAACTGGTAAAAAAGATTCGGGCAGCATTGGATTAGATTCCTATCTTGTGCAAATATATGAAGATAGAGTTTTTATTAAAGTCTATCCTAAAAAATACGGCTGGTAGTGGCAACTAAAATTCTTTCAAACGAAATCGTAATTCAAAAAGCAAAACAGTTTGGTTTTGATTTGGTTGGTTTTGCCAAAGCTGAAATTCTTGGAAAAGAATCTAAAAATATGAAAAATTGGCTCCAAAAGAATTATCAGGCTGGAATGGATTATATGGAAAGGAATTTTGAGAAGCGAAAAGATGTTAAAAAAATTCTTCCTGGAGCAAAATCCATAATTTCCCTCGGACTTAATTATTACACTTCGGATAATTATTCTAATGATAAAAACAAAGGTAAAACCTGCCTGCCGGTAGGCAAGGTATCCTGTTACGCCTGGGGAAAAGATTATCATCTGATTATTTGGGTAATGCTTGATGAACTTGAGGAAGAGTTAAAGAAAATTGATCCGCAATTTGAATCGATTTCATATGTAGATACAGGACCTGTAATGGATAAAGCCTGGGCTGTTCGTGCTGGTTTGGGTTGGTTGGGAAAACATACAAATGTTATTAACCGTGAAATCGGAAGCTGGTTTTTTATTGCAAACATTATAACTAATTATGATTTCAATTATTCTGAACAATTTCCGGATTTTTGCGGAACCTGCACAGCCTGTATTGATGCCTGTCCAACAGATGCAATCATTCAGGAGTATGTTGTTGATGCGAATAAATGTATATCATATTTGACGATTGAAAATAAAAGTGAAATTCCAGATGAATTCAAAAATAAGTTTGATAATTGGCTTTTTGGTTGTGATATCTGTCAGGATGTTTGTCCCTGGAATCAAAAATTTCCAATCGAAACTTTGATTAAAGATTTTCATCCTCAAAACAAGGAATTAATTTTGGATGAAGTGCTGGAATTGACTGAAGAAGATTTTAAGGAAAGATTTAAAACCTCACCTATAAAGAGAGCAAAACTGAGTGGATTAAAACGAAACTCATTATATCTTAAAAATATTTGAGTAATCTCAAACAGAAATCCACTGCTGAATCTTTTGTAGATTTGTACAATCAAATCCTAACATATTAATTTTTAACTATAATTCAATTAAGGAATAGAAATGGCTGAGAATCATCACAAAGTAATAATAATCGGTTCAGGTCCGGCGGGATTCACTGCAGCACTTTATAATGCAAGAGCAAATCTTAAGCCCGTTATATTCGAAGGAATGCAGCCGGGTGGACAGTTAACTATAACAACTGAAGTTGAAAACTATCCTGGTTTCGAGCATGGAATTCAGGGTCCGGAATTAATGGACATTATGAGAAAGCAGGCTCAACGTGTTGGTGCTCAAAGTTTCTATAAAGAAATTACCGAAGTTGATTTTTCTATAAGACCTTTCAAATTAAAATCGTACGAGGAAGAATATTTTGCTGATGCAGTAATTGTCGCAACAGGAGCTTCAGCAAAATTACTTGGATTAGAAAGCGAGAAGAAATATATGGGCTACGGTGTTTCTGCCTGTGCTACCTGTGATGGATTCTTCTTTAAGAATCAAAAAGTTTTAGTCGTTGGTGGTGGGGATACAGCTATGGAAGAAGCAACTTATCTCACAAATCACGCTTCAGAAGTAACAATAGTTCATCGCAGAGAGGGATTCCGGGCATCAAGCATTATGCTTAATCGTGCAGAGAAGAATCCGAAGATCAAGTTTATGCTCAACAAAACTATTAAAGAAGTTGTTGGAGTTGAGCAGAACGGTATTAAGAAAATGACAGGAGTTTTTCTTGAAGATACTCGTGATCATTCAACTGAAGATTATAAAGCTGATGGATTATTTATAGGTATTGGTCACAAACCGAATACGGAAATTTTTAAGGGTCAGCTCGAAATGGATGAAGTTGGATATCTGAAAGTAAAACCTGGTTCAACTTACACTAATATTGAAGGTGTTTTTGCTGCTGGTGATGTTATGGATAGTAAATACAGACAGGCAGTTACAGCAGCCGGTTCAGGTTGTATGGCAGCAATTGATGCTGAAAGATGGCTTGAGGCTCAGGAATAAACCCTCCCCTTAATCCCCTCCCAAAGGGAGGGGAGAATTAATTTTAATTACCGTTCTTCTTTTCTAAATCGTACTTTCTTTTCAGTTTATTTCCATAAACATTTGCGATCACAAAACCGAGACCGGTGAAGATAAATATTGATGTTGGAGTAACCACTTCTTGTGTTTCATCGCCACCTGACATCAAACCGATACCAAGTCCGATTCCAAAGAAAATACAAATTATTCCGACCTTCATCAGCCAGAATGGGTCTCTCTTCTGCTCGAAGAATTTTTTCATATCTTCTGCTGACAGACCTTTATCAATAAGCATTTGTCTCTCTTTGGATCGGTAAAAGATTAGTGTGACCGCAATTAATCCGATAATTAGAAACATTACTATCGGGATGAATACAGCTATTGTCGCTTCCATTTTTATTTTCCTTTTTTGTTTTTTTCTACTGGTTGAGACATGGAGTATTGATTAAAGGTTACACTTTAATTCATAAAAAAAGGATAAAAATGCATCTTAATTGTTTTTCTTATCATCAAATCATATCTTTTGAAAGAAATAAACTTCGTGTAACTTAAATCACAGCTTTATAGTCTAACTAATAAAAATGAGAAATCTTTCTGATCAGGAAATAATTGATTCTGTTAGAAAAGGTAATGACTCCGATTATTCAATTATTGTTGACAGATATAAAAACAAAGCATTCTCAATGTTGAAAAGAATGCTTAAAAATGAATTTGATGCTGAAGAAGTTTTACAGGATTGTTTTTTGAAAGCATTTAAATCGTTAAGCAGTTTTAAAGGTGAATCAAAATTTTCAACCTGGTTTTATAGAATAGTTTATAACACTGCTTTGACAAAGTTATCTTCTAAGAAAAGAATGACTGAAACTCAGATGTCTTCAGTGGAAGATCATTTTAATCTTGAAAGTGAGTACGGATCTGATGAAATTGAAAAGGAAGATGTTAATCAACTTATTCATGATACAATTAGTAAATTACCGGAAAGGTATTCAGCAATTATTACAATGTTTTATTTGAATGAAATGACAATTGAAGAAATTAGTGAAGCGATGCAATTAAGTGTTTCAAATGTTAAGGTAATGCTTCATCGTTCAAGGAATTCAATGCGTGATTTAATTTTGAAAAGCAAATTGGTTGAGGAATTGAGATGATTCAGATTAATGATGAAATATTAAATAAATATCTTGATGGTGAATTAAGCAGGGAAGAAGCCGAACAGGTGAAATCAGCACTTCGTAATTCGGAAGAATTACAAAGGAAATTCAATGCGTTAGAGTTTATCAATGATAAATTATACGATATAAAAGAAGAGGAAGTCAGTCCTGATTTCACTAATGATTTAATGAAACGAATTTTAAAGAATAGGTTTGTTGTTCCAAAACAACAGAAATATTTTATTGTTTCAATTGCATCCTTCATAACACTTTTGTGTCTGGTGATCTTTGGTTTTTCTATTTCTGCAATGATATCATCATCCCCATCTTCAATCGGTGAATCTAGCTCTGTTGTTAATTCAATAACGTATATGAGCGATGGAATAGTAAAATTGGTTGAAAAAGTTTTTAGCGGTCAGGGATTATCAATTGTTGGTTCTATCTTTTCAATTATAATAATTATCTCCGGATACTTCTTTTTTGAAATGCAGAAAAGAGCCAAAGCTAATCTGGGGAATGGACAACAGCTGTAATATTTAATCCATCCTTTCGTACCTTTAATTAAACAATTTTATATTTTTATTAAATGACTGAAAACAAAACAGGCTACGTTGTAATTCTTGGATTACCAAATGTTGGTAAATCCAGTTTACTAAATGCATTGCTTGGACAAAAGCTTGCCATAATTACTCCGAAACCACAGACGACGAGAAAAAGAATTCTTGGAATTTTAAGTGAAGAGAGTTACCAGATAATTTTTCTAGATACTCCCGGTATTCTATCACCATCATATCTTCTGCAGGAAAAAATGATGGATGATGTTGCTGAATCGGTGAAGGATGCCGATGTTATTGTGCTTATCGTTGATGCATTTGATGATCCTCAAGGGGATATTCTACTGAACCATGAATTTGTAAAAAAGTTTGTAATAACTTCAAAGAAGATAAAGCTGCTGGTAATAAACAAAGTTGATATGCTAAATCAGGAGAAGGTAACAGAATTAATAAAGCAATTCGAGAAGCAGAAACTATTTGATGAAGTAATTCCGATTTCTGCCACTGCTGATTTTAATATTCAACGGGTGAAAGAAGAAATTATTCGCTTTCTTCCTGAAGGACCAAAACTTTTTCCTGATGATCAGGTGACTGATCAGAATGAGAGATTTTTTGTTTCAGAAATTATTCGTGAAAAGATTCTTGAACTTTACCGTGATGAAGTGCCGTATAGCTGTGAAGTATTAATTGTAGATTTTAAGGAAAGAGAAGAAGGAAAAAACTTTGTAAGTGCGGAAATTGTTGTTGAGAAAGATTCCCAGAAGGCAATAATTATTGGCAGGGGTGGTGCTGCAATTAAAAAGCTTGGTGAAGTTTCAAGAAAATCCGTTGAAGAATTTTTACAGAGGGAAGTTTTTCTTGAACTTAGAGTAAAGGTTCGAAAAAAGTGGCGAAGTGATGAAAATATGTTAAAAAGTTTTGGATATTCTAAAAACGAATAATTTCATCTGTATAACTATTCCCGTCTTTGTACTCACACAAAAAATCTCTAATTTTTGAATCATTTCTAATGAAAAAGATGAAATTAAATGGAAGTTCGTGCTGAGATCTCTGTTAATGGGCTGGTACAGGGAGTAGGATTCAGGTATTTTGTTATGCGCGAAGCCCAAAAGCTTGGACTTAATGGATTCGTAAAAAATCTCTATACCGGTGAGGTGCTTACTGTTGTAGAAGGTGAAAAAGCAGTTGTGGAAGAAATGGTAAAGAAATTAAAAGTAGGACCAATGCACGCTGCAGTAAAATCCTGCAAAGTAGATTGGCAGGAACCAAGAAATGAATTCACAGAATTTGAGGTGAAATTTTGATAATAGATTTAAGAACAGGAATCGGATTTGACGTCCACGCATTTACCGAGGGAAGAAAATTAATTCTTGGTGGAATTGAAATTAAGCACGACAAAGGCTTAGCCGGTCACTCAGATGCAGATGCAGTATTACATGCAATCACAGATGCGCTTTTAGGATCACTTTCACTTGGGGATATTGGAACTCACTTTCCGGATGATGATCCAAGGTATAAAAATGCAGACAGCACGGTCTTCCTTAAAAGAACAAACGAGTTCGTAAGAAACAGAGGTTTTTTTGTTAACAATATTGATGTAGTTGTGATGCTGCAACAACCTAAAATCTCACCGTATGTGCAAAAGATGAAAGATAAAATTTCTAAAATTCTTGATATTGGTTCAGAAAGAATTTCAATTAAAGCAACAACTACTGAAAAGCTTGGATTTGTAGGAAGAGAAGAAGGTATTTCAGTAATGGCTGTTGTGACAGTTGTAAGAAAATAATGTTTGAAGATATCCTCAATCAGATTTCAACTTTTCCTCCTCTGTGGATTTATGTCACGCTATTTTTTTTCGCTTTTATAGAAAATGTTTTTCCGCCTTCGCCCAGTGATCTTGTTGTCTTAATCGGAGGATCCCTGATTTCAACCGGAGTTATTCATTTCATACCTACATTAATTCTTACTACAATTGGAAGCCTAATCGGATTTATGGTTTTGTTCTATATTGGTTCCGCTATTGATAAAAAAGTCATCCATTCAGGTAAACTAAAATTCATTCCGATTGAGGCTGTGGACAAAGTCGAGGCATGGTTTAATAAATATGGTTATTGGGTTATACTTGCAAACAGATTTTTACCCGGGACACGTTCAGTAATTTCATTTTTTTCAGGATTGAGTCATCTTAAAGTTGAGAAAACTATTTTGCTTGCAACCATTTCTGCTTTTGCGTGGAATGCTATCATACTTTTCTTTGGAATTACATTTGGAGATCATGTAAAAGTTATAGATAATTATATATCGACCTATAGTAATATTGTAATCGCAGTTACTGTTGTAATAGTTTTATTCTTTATTATCAGAAATATTATACAAAAGAAAAAACAAAAAGCAGCTTGAAATTATTTTCTAAATATAAAGAACACCTAACTCCAGAAGAGAAAAAGCAGAGAAGAAAAGATTGGCTTCTATTATTTTTGGGTGGAATTATACTTGGAATCTCATTCCCTCCGTTCCCATTTCCATTCACGTTATTAATTTTTATTGGGCTCGTACCTTATTTTGTTGTTATCAATAGACGAACAACACTTGCATCAATAAGCAGAGCAACCTTTCTTTTCGGATTCGTATTTAGTTTAGTAACAATTTACTGGGTGGGAAGCTGGTCATCAGAAGCAGATCCGTTTTTGATGATGGCTGGTGCAGCACTTTTACTAACCTACCCGTGCGTAATGATGATTCCCTCAACACTTTACTATTTAACTAAAAAAGTATTTCCCAGATTTGATGCGTTATGGTTATATCCAATTTTTTGGGTGACAATGGAATACCTTTTAACATTGACAGATTTGAGATTTCCCTGGCTTCTTCTTGGGCATGGTTTAGCGAAATTTAATTTGTTTATTCAGGGTGCGGATATTATCGGAACATTTGGTTTATCACTTGTTACAGCATACATCAACGTATTAATCTATAAATCAATTTTTGCAAGAGAGAAAGAAAGTAAAATTAATTTTGTTAACACAACAATAACGCTATTCATTTTTTTTAGTTTGTTGATTTATGGTATTTATCGGAATTCATCTTTTAAAGTATCAGAAAAGAAAGTCAGAGTCGGAGTTGTTCAGCCCAATCTTGATCCGTGGAAAAAATGGAAGAAAGTAAACCTTGGTCAATTAACAAAACAATATCTTGAGATTTCCAAAAAATGTGTTAATGAGGGTGCTGAAATAATTTTATGGCCTGAGACAGCACTTCCTGTTGATGCATTTGGAGGAGCTTACTCAATTGTAGCAGATTCAATATTCAGTTTTATAAATAGAAATGACGTTTCATTGCTAACTGGCATGCCGGATATAATTTATTACGCGAGTGGTCAAAAGATTCCTGAGGATGCAAAATATTCCAAGCAGGGGAATTATTATTATGCGACTTACAATGCTCTAATCGGACTGAACCCTGGAACCAGACAAATCCAACGATATGGAAAAATGAAACTCGTACCATTAGGAGAGCGTGTTCCTTTTGCAGATCAATTTTCATTTTTAGGAGATATTTTCAAGTGGGGAGTTGGTATCACTGGTTGGAACGTCGGAAAAGATACAACCGTTTTTAAAATGTTTAACAGCAAATTAGATACAATAAAAGTTGGCGGAATTGTCTGCTACGAATCTGTTGATCCTGTTTTTGTTTCTGCATTTGTGCAAAAAGGTGCCGAGTTAATTACTGTGGTTACCAATGACAGCTGGTACGGAAATTCAAGCGGTCCGTATCAACATAAAGATTTTGCAATTCTTCGTGCTGTTGAAAATAGAAGATCAGTTGTTCGTTGTGCAAATGGAGGAATTAGTTGTATTATAAATGCCAAAGGGGAAATACTTGCAGAAACCAAGATGTTTACTAAAACAACTTTGGTTGGTGATGTTCCTTTACAGGAAGAGAAAACTTTTTACACAAAGAATCCATTAATTATTCCAGTACTTTGCTCGGTATTTTCTTTCTGGATTTTTGGAATGAATATTTTAATTTGGTTAAAGAAAAAATTTAAAATGTAAATTTTCCTGTCACACTGAGCCTGTCGAAGTGTGACATCTTAAAATAAAATAACCATCCTTCGACAAGCTCAGGATGTCAATTAAAATAAATTATTATGATAGACTTAAGAAGCGACACAGTAACCAAACCATCACCCGAAATGCGTAAGGCGATGTCTGAGGCAGAAGTTGGTGATGATGTTTTTAAGGAAGATCCCACTGTTAATAAACTTGAAGAATATATTGCTGAACTTCTGGGAAAGGAAGCAGCATTATATGTCCCAAGCGGGGTTATGGGAAACCAGATTTGTCTAAATGTTCTCACGGATCCCGGTGATGAAGTTATTTGTGACAGGGAAGCACATATCTTTAATTACGAATCTTCTTCACCTGCAAGACTTAGCGGAATTCAACTTTATCCTCTGGATGGAAAACTTGGAATTCTTACTGCAGAACAAGTTGAGCCATACATTCGTACAACTGCATATCATATGCCTCGTACAAAAGTTATTGAAGTTGAGAACACACACAATCGTGCTGGTGGAACGATCTGGCCGATTGAAAATATCATCACCTTAAAAAATCTTGCAAAGAAACACAATCTGTTTTATCATCTCGATGGTGCGAGGATCTGGAATGCTTGTGTTGAAACCGGATTATCTCCAAAAGATTATGCTCAACACTTTGATACAGTTTCCTGTTGTTTCTCTAAAGGATTAGGTGCGCCGGTTGGTTCTGCAATTGCTGGATCAAAAGAATTTATCAAAGAGGCTTATCGTGTAAGAAAAGCCTGGGGTGGAGGAATGAGACAGGTTGGCATTCTTGCAGCTGCTGCTTTGTATGCAGTTCAACACAATAGGGAAAGATTGAAAGAAGATCACTGGAAAGCAAAAAATCTTGCCGAGAGAATAAAGTTGAATCCGAATCTTGAGATAAACATGGAAGCCGTTCAGACAAATATTCTATTATTTAAACCTTTAAATATGTCACCTTCAGAAGGATTAAAAAGATGCAAAGAAAAAGGTTTAATACTTACTCCTGGAACTATTGATTCAATTCGTGCTGTAACTCATCTTGATGTGAATGATGAGGATATTGAAAAGGCTGCAAATATTCTTGACGACGTCTTTAGTTAGTCTTTGATTGTTAAATCGTTCCGTTGTTGAATTGTTTGGGTCTAAAATTATTTCGATAATATAACAATAAAACAATTTAGCAATCACTTAACCAAATAACCCTTTGCAACTTCCTTGAACGCATCAATCTGTTCCTTTATCCAGGCACTGTTTTTATTCAATTCTCCTGCCATTAGTTCTGCAACTTTTGCTGCCATATCAATTGAGGCTTTAGCATCTAAAAATAAAGCTCTGGTTCGTCGTGCTAAAAAATCCTCTACGGTTCTTGCGAATTCATTTCGTACAGACCAAATAACTTCTCCTTCTTTTATACTGAATTTTGGATGAAGTAATTTGTTTAGCGCCATTTCATCACACAATCTTTTTACACTATCAGCATCCGAACCATAAACTGAAAAATCATTTTCTTCAATCTTGCCCTTAATATAACCGTGAAGATGTAAGTCTTTGGTCGCTGACGGTTTATTATCGAACTGTGCAACAATTAGTGCTTGGTCTACTGTGTCTTCTGCCATCTTGCGGTAAGTTGTCCACTTACCGCCAGCAATCGTTACCAATCCGCTACTCGAAATAGAAACCGTATGCTCTCTAGAAATTGCAGCGCTGTTTTTCTCATCACCGGAAGTAACAAGCGGACGCAGACCCGAAAAGACACTTAATATATCCTTCTTTGAAGGATCCTTAACAAGATACTTTGAAGCTGTAGTTAGCAGAAAATCGATTTCATCTGCTGCTGCAATTGGTTCAAACACTGGATTATTTACTTCAATATCCGTTGTTCCGATTATTACCCTGTTGTGCCAGGGAATGGCAAAAAGAATTCTTCCATCGGAAGTATGAGGAATCATAATTGCATTATCACCAGGAAGGAAAGACTTATCTAAGACAATATGTGTTCCGCGGCTTGGTGTAATTATAGGTTTTATATTATTATCGTCCATTTTTCTGATTGAATCTGAAAAGACACCAGTTGCGTTGATTACGGCTTTTACTTTAAGCTCAAATTCTTTCCCGGTTTCTGTATCCAGTGCAGTTACGCCAGTAATTATTTTGTTTTCCTTTATCAGTGAAGTTACCTTCACATAGTTAAGTAAATCGGCACCAAGTTCATCGGCGGTTTGAACCATATTAATAAGTAAACGTGAATCATCGAACTGACCGTCATAGTAAATAACTCCGCCTCTTAGTCCATTAGTTTCCAATGTAGGGATCCGTTCAAGTGTTTCTTCGATGGAGAGTGATTTTGAATCCCCAAATCCATATTTGCCGGCTAACATATCGTAAAGTTTCAATCCAACACCGTAAAAAGTTCCTTCCCACCAATCGTAAGTAGGAACAACAAATGCAATGTTATGAACCAGATGCGGAGCGTTCTGGCAAAGTAATCCACGTTCCTTTAATGCTTCTAATACTAATGAGATATTTCCCTGCTGCAGATAACGAACTCCGCCATGAATTAGCTTTGTACTTCTGCTCGAAGTTCCTTTTCCAAAATCATGTTGTTCCAGAAGGATAGTTTTCAAACCCCGTGACTCAGCATCTATCGCAACACCAACCCCTGTGGCTCCACCGCCTATTATTATAAAATCCCACTTCGCAGATTTCTCTGATAACCTCTCCAATATTTTTTCTCTTGGTAACAATTGATCGTCTTATTTTAATTATGAAAGTTATTTTCTGCACACTTTTCGTGAACTAACTTCAGCGAAAGCATAAAAATGAAAAGAAAGCTACAATATTAAAAGCTTCATACAAACTACGCTTAGAAATATTACCGCCAAGATCGCAATGTTATTAAGCTCCCTTTAACAAGATCTTTATCAGCTTAAACTTTCTGGATAACCAGATGGCAAATCTGTTTCTTTTATGGTACGTAAACTTAAAGAATCTTTGCTTCTTTAAATTTATTTTTAATCCAGTAAGCTTTGTTTGTAGTAATTCCATCTATGCCATCATTAAATAATTGCTTTGCTCTGACCTGGTCGTCAACAGTCCAGGTATAGATTCTTAACCCGAAATCTTTCACCGTTTGAATTACCTCTTTGCTTAAATATTTTTTTTCTTCTACATCTAAACCATTTAGTCCGGCAGACTTGCACTTCCTGATCATTTCTTCAAAATCGGTTCTCTTTTTATAATCTTTACCCTTGATTATCCAGTATGATTCAAATTCGGGTAGGATTTGTTTTAACGATTTCATTAAATCAATATCAAACCCGATAAACTTAATTTGGTTGGATCTAATCTTTTTCTGATCAATTAATTTCTCTAACGGTTTAATAATTTTTGCGCTGCTTTTTATTTCGACAAAGAGATGTTTGTGTTTAGGCATGCTTTCAAGAACTTTGTCGAGCAAAGGAATCTTTTCGTTTTCCCATCTTTTCCCTTTGTACTTACCGACATTGACCTTTACCAATTCAGAATAATCACTGGTAGATATTTTTTTAAATCTTCCTCCTGTTCTTAATGTTGTTTTATCATGAATAACTACAACCTTTTTATCTTTGGTCAATCGGACATCAATTTCAACAGCATCGTCATTTCTCTCCCACGCTAAATTTATAGAAGCATAAGTATTTTCCGGTGCATTAAAGGATTCACCCCGATGTGCAATGATTAAAAAGTTTTTATGCGGCATTAAAAATTTTCAATATGTGAATTAGTACTTTCGTATAAATATAATGTAAACCTAATTTAAAAGTATAAAATCAACTACTAACTAATCATATGATTAGCTTAATTTTACTTGTTAAGATATTTTAATTTAAAATCCTTAAGGATTATTATGAATGATTTATCAAATTACAAACATAAATTGAAAATCAAAGTGAGATTTGCCGATTTAGATGCAATGCGCCATGTTAATAATGCAGCATATCTTACCTACATTGAAGAAGCCCGCATTGATTATTTTAACACTCTTTTCCATCGTAACAAAGAAAGACTGGATTTTGAAGCTGTCGTTGCCAGAATTGAGATTGATTATCTTCGTCCGGTAGTTTTAGGAGATGATATTGAAGTGTTTACGCGTATTTCGGAAATAGGACATAAAAATGTTAATGTTGAACATATTATAGTAATTAAAAAAGATTCCGGATTAATAAAAGCAGCTACTTCAGTTACAAAACTTGTTTATTATGATTATGTATCTCGTAGGACAATGCAAATTCCTGAAGAAGCGAAAAAAATTATTTCAGAGTTTGAAGGAATAACTATTTAAAATCGATTAAAGTTTTTTAATTGCATCTTCTATGCTTAAGGATTTTTGAATTCTTCTTAAAGTCATTGGTTCGGAAACCCTCTCTGCACAGTCGGATAGATTACACATTTCGCAGGTGTTATTCACAATTCGGAAAGGAATATTCGAATCATTCCAGAATTTAATTTTACTCTTCAGTTGATCATCCATATATAAACCAAGTGTAACGCTGGTAAATGTATTTTTATCTAAAACATTTTGTTGAGCTATTGAAAATGATAGGTACTCGTCATCGGTTTCATGAAACCTGGAATGAATAATTCCGATTTTCATATTGCCACCACTATCATTTCGCTGTTTCTCTTCTTTAATATTATTCAATAGTTCGATTGAACTCCAGCGACGGCAATAATGCTCGCTGGTTTGGTAACCACCAGGATTTTGCTTTATATTTAATCGTACTTCTTTTGTGAGCTCATATCGGTTTATTTCTGCGTTAGTATTAAACCTTAGGAAAATATATCTTTTTAATCCCCATACTTTTCCGGAAAGATTGGCTAATCTTTGAAAGAACATTTCAGGAGTCGCATCATATTTATTAATTAAATTAATGATAAAATTTTCGTCCCATTTTTTCTGAGCGAAGAAATCATCAATATCTTTTATGAATAAATTTCTATTTAATAATAAAGCAGTCGAAATGTATGCAGATATGTAATTATTAAGTAGGTGGTCAAAAGTGTTTAGCTTTAAGCTAGAATGAATATAGCTTCTGTTTTTTATACCTAAGTAATTGTATGCAAGCTCCTTACCAACAATAAATAATTTTTGGGCATTGGAGAGATCAGGATTTAGAAATAAAGTTGGTTGTTTCCCGGGTTTCATTACACCACGTAGTTCTTTAAGCTCATCAAAGTCTTTAAATCTAATTTCATCTAAAGAATAATTATATCGGTTTACCAAAATATTTCTTAGCGTTTCATAACTTAAAGGATGAGTAGCATTTATATTGAATTCTCCAACAAATTTATTTACTGCATTCTCAATATCTTCTAAATAGTTTTCATTAATTTCTTTATAGATCCTTAATGCTGTTCGACTAAAATTATTTTGACTCATTTCTGTATTGCGTGCTAATTCAATTATAGTTGAAACTAAGGCACTTAATTGATAGGAAGCGTCAGACATTAAAGAAATGAATTTGTTCAGATCAATTCCATAATGATCGAGCGGCAGCATCTCAAGAATATTTGAATCTATTAATTCAGCAATTGGTGTCAGGTTTTTAGTAAGCTTTAGTGAAACCAGATTATCATAGTTTACACCTAAGGCTTGTGCTAACTGTGCAATCTTTTCAGCCTTAGGATATTTCTTGCCCTTCTCAATTTCATTAATGTAAGAAACTGAAAGTGAACTTTTTTCTGCCAGTTCATTTAATGAGAGCTGCTTCTCCAGACGAAGCTGCTTCAATTTCAGACCTAATATTAGCTTTATGTAGCTTTTTTTATTTTCCACTTTATTTCTTTCGATTACACTAATATATGAAATCTTTAACAATTATTTGCAAATTTTCATTATTAGCGAAATTTCGCTTGTATTAAAGAACAAGTCGACTTATATTAAAAATAGAAATAATTCTCTTTAGTGAACCATCAACCAACTAAAGCGAGGCGTTATGAAAGAACTAAAAAGACTTTTCGATATTGTTCCTTTCCAATTAGAAAATTACTCGCGGAAAGATTGTGTCTCTGATAAAAAAGATGGTCAATGGATTAGTTATAGTACTGAAGAGGTTCAGTCAACAATCGATAAGTTTAGTTTTGGTTTGCTTAAACTAGGAGTTAACCCTGGTGATAAGTTAGCTATAATCTCACCGAATCGTACTGAATGGAATTTTGTTGATCTTGGAATTCTTCAGGCGGGTTGTATAGTTGTTCCCTTATATCCAAATATAGGCCTTGCCGAATATGAATATATTTTAAATAATGCTGAAGTAAAATACGTCTTTGTTTCAGATGAGGATTTATATGATAAAATTAGTTCAATTAAAACAAAAGTTAAATCACTAATCGATATTTACAGCTTTGATAAATTACCAGAAAAAAAACATTGGAAAGAAATTTTAGATATATCCGATGAAACTCTAAGAGAAAGACTCAATAAAATAAAAGACAGTGTTAAATCAAACGATCTGGCAACAATTATATACACTTCAGGAACTACCGGTACATCTAAAGGAGTAATGCTTTCACACAATAATATATTGAGTAATATTAATTCATTATGTCAGATAATGCCAATAGGTAATTCTCATCGAGTTCTTAGCTTTTTACCCATCTGCCATATTTTTGAGCGAACAGCAGTTTATTGGTATATGAAAATTGGTGCAGCAATTTATTATGCGGAGAGCATCGAAAAAGTTGGTGAGAATTTAAAGGAAGTAAAACCAAATTACTTTACAACTGTACCCCGACTGCTCGAAAAAATTTATGATAAGATTATGGAAAAGGGGAGAGAGCTTAAACAACCAAAACAAGCTATCTTTGGATGGGCGGTTAATTTAGCTAATCATTATCATCCACAAGGCAAGACCAATATTTTTTACAATATCAGACTCTGGGTTGCACGCAAAATTGTTTTTTCAAAATGGTTAGAAGCCCTTGGTGGAGAAGTAAAAGGGATTTTCAGTGCTGCTGCTGCTTTACAACCAAGGTTAGGAAGAATATTTACTGCAGCGGGTATTAATATCATAGAAGGATATGGATTAACAGAAACATCTCCTGTTATTACTGCCAATCGATTTGAAGATAATTATATAGGTACTGTTGGTAAGCCAATTCCTGACGTAGAAATAAAAATTGCTGACTCTGGAGAAATACTGGCAAAAGGTCCAAATGTGATGATGGGTTATTATAAAAAATCAGAAAATACAAAAGCTGCAATTGATGAAGATGGTTGGTTCCATACCGGCGATATAGGGGTTATGGTTGATAAGAAATATTTAAAGATTACTGACAGACTAAAAGAAGTGTTTAAAACATCTGGCGGTAAATTTATTGCACCTCTGCCTATTGAAAATAAACTGAAAGAGTCATTATTCATAAGAAATATTATGGTAGTTGGTGAAAATCAAAAATTTTGCGCTGCTCTTATTGTTCCTGAATTTGATTTTATTAAAAAATGGTGTGAGAAGAAAAGTGTAAAGGAATATTTGGATAAGGGAATGAAATGTGAAGATGCTATCAAAGAAAGAATATTGAAAGAAATTCTACATTACAATAAGCGGTTTAGCCATATTCAACAGGTTAAGAAATTCGAATTAGTAGATGAAGATTGGACAATTGAGACAGGTGAACTAACTCCAACATTAAAACTAAAACGAAAAGTTATAAAGAAGAAGTATGAAAATTTAATTGAAAAAATTTATTCAGAACAATCAAATACAAATTAGAAAAAAAGTATCATGAAAAGAAAAATTAATGAAGTTGCTGTACTTGGTTCCGGTGTGATGGGCTCTCGGATCGCAGCTCATTTTGCAAACATCGGCTGCAAAGTTTATTTGCTGGACATTGTTCCAAAAGAATTAAATGAATCCGAAAATAAAAAAGGTCTTTCTTTGCAAGACCCGGCATTTCGGAACAGAATTGCAAATGAAAATCTGCAAAATGTTCTTAAAGCAAAACCATCTCCTATTTATAGAAAAGATTTTGCTTCAAGAATTACGACCGGAAATTTTGAAGACAACATGAATTGGCTTTCAGATGCTGATTGGATAATTGAAGCTGTTGTAGAAAATCTGGATATCAAAAAGAAAGTTTTTGATAATGTAGAAAAGTTTCGAAAACCCGGTACGCTCATTACAACAAACACTTCCGGAATTCCAATTCATTTAATGAATGAAGGAAGAAGTGAAGACTTTCAGCAGCACTTTTTCGGAGCTCACTTTTTTAATCCACCACGATATCTACAGTTATTAGAAATTATTCCAACTCCTAAAACAAGTAAAGATGTAATTGATTTCTTGATGTGGTACGGTGATTTGTATCTTGGTAAAACACCCGTGCTCTGCAAAGATACACCAGCCTTTATCGCTAATCGTATTGGAGTCTTTAGCGTTATGGCAGTATTCAAACTAAAGGATGAGTTCGGATTGAGTATAAAGGAAATCGATACTCTAACCGGTCCATTAACAGGAAAACCAAAATCTGCAACATTCAGAACTGCTGATGTTGTTGGAATTGATACTCTGGTTAAAGTTGCAAATAACGTTTACAAAGATTGTCCCAATGATGAAGCAAGAGGACTTTTTGTAATTCCGGATTATGTGAACAAACTCGTCGAAAAAAATTGGTTAGGTGATAAAACAAAACAGGGCTTTTATAAAAAGTCGAAAGATGAAAAGGGAGAAAAAATAATTCTGGAACTTGATCCGCTTTCTTTTGAATATAAACCAAGTTCTAAATCAATTATGGCCTCTGTTACTGTTGCAAAACCTATTGATAATTTAAAAGACAGATTAAAATCTCTAAATGGCCAAACAGATAACGCAGCAGAATTTCTGCGTAAACTCAATTTTTACGTTTTTCAATATGCTTCAAATAGAATTCCGGAAATTTCTGATGAGCTTTACAAAATTGACGACGCTATGCGTGCAGGTTTTGGCTGGGAGTTAGGACCTTTTGAGGTTTGGGATGCTTTGGGTGTAAAGAAAACTGTTGAACAAATGACTGCTGAAAATTTTAAACCCGCTGACTGGATTCTAAAAATGCTTGAAGGCGGATTTACAACATTCTATAAATCTGAGAATGGCAAGAAAAAATATTTCGATATACTATCTAAATCTTACCAAGAAATTCCCGGTAAAGGGGAATTTATTATACTTGATAATTACAGAGGCAATGAACCGGTTTGGCAGAATTCAGGTGCAACACTTCACGATATTGGAGATGAAATAGTAAATCTTGAATTCCACACAAAAATGAATTCAATTGGTTCTGAAATTCTGGAAGCCGTAAACAAATCAATAGAAATTGCTGAAAAAGATTTTAAAGGAATGGTAATAGGAAATAATGGACAGCATTTTTCTGCCGGTGCAAATTTAGCAATGATGTTAATGCTTGCAACCGAACAGGAATTTGAGGAAATAGATATTGCTGTTCGTCAGTTCCAAAATACAACAATGCATGTTCGTTATTCTAACATTCCGATTGTTGTTGCACCGCATTCTTTAGTGCTTGGCGGCGGTTGTGAAATTTGTCTGCATGCTGATAAAGTAAATGCATCAGCAGAAACATACATTGGTTTAGTTGAAGTTGGAGTTGGAATTATTCCTGCAGGGGGCGGAACAAAAGAAATGACTTTGCGTGCTTCTGATTCTTATGTCGAGGGAGGAATTGAACTTCCTGAGCTTCAAAAAAGATTTATGAACATTGCAACTGCAAAGGTAGCAACTTCTGCAGAGGAAGCATTAGATATGGGAATATTCAGAAGAGGCCTCGATTCTTATTCAGTTAATCCAAATCGTGTAATCTCCGAAGCAAAAAAATATGCAATACTAATGGCTGATAGAGGTTATACTAAACCGATTCAAAGAACTGATATTAAAGTTTTAGGTCGCACTGTACTTTCAACGTTGTTATTGGGCATTCACTCGTTCAGATTAGGAAATTATATAACCGACCACGATAAGAAAATTGTAGAAAAGCTTGCTTACATAATGTGCGGAGGAGATCTTTCGGAAGGTACTATGGTGTCTGAACAATATTTACTTGATTTGGAACGCGAAGTATTCTTAAGCCTAATTGCTGAAAAGAAAACTATGGAAAGGATTCAAAGCATCTTAACAACTGGTAAACCTTTAAGAAATTAATAAGTAATGAATTTAAAAATTAATCAAGAAGAATTATTATGAGAGAAGCATATATCGTCGCCGCTTTTCGTTCTGCTGTTGGTAAAGCAAAAAAAGGTGGATTTCGTTTTTACCGCCCGGACGATTTAGGCGCAGAAATAATTAAACACTTAATGAAATCTATTCCACAATTAGATCCAAAACGTATTGATGATGTAATTGTTGGCAACGCTTTCCCTGAAGCAGAACAAGGACTTCAAGTGGGAAGAATGATTTCACTTTTGTCTCTTCCAATTGAAACTCCCGGTTCAACCGTGAACAGGTTTTGTGGATCAGGTATTGAGACTATTGCGACCGCAGTTTCACGCATTCAAACAGGTATGATGGATTGCATTATTGCAGGCGGAGTTGAGTCAATGTCGCTTGTTCCGATGACTGGTTGGAAGCTGGCACCCAATTATATGATCGCAAAAAATAATCCGAACTATTATTTAGGAATGGGATTAACGGCGGAAGAACTTGCAAAAGATTTTAAAATCTCCCGTGAAGATCAGGATCTATTTTCATTTAATTCACATAAAAAAGCTGTTAATGCGATAAAGAATGGTTACTTCAAAGATCAGATTGTTCCAATTGAAGTAGAGCATGTTTATGTAGAGGATAATAAAAAGAAAACCACAAAATTTATTGTTGATACAGATGAAGGACCAAGAGCTGATACAACACTTGAAGCACTAGCAAAATTAAGACCTGTTTTTGCAGAGAAGGGAACTGTTACTGCAGGTAATTCATCACAAACTTCCGACGGAGCAGCATTTGTGCTTGTAATGTCAGAAGAGATGGTGAAAGAACTAAATTTAAAACCAATCGCAAGGTTGATTACTTACATTGTGGCTGGTGTTGATCCTCGCATAATGGGTGTTGGACCAGTTGCTGCAGTTCCGAAAGCATTAAAAAAAGCTGGGATGAAGTTGAATGATATCGAATTGATTGAATTGAACGAAGCCTTTGCCGTACAATCCTTAACTGTTATCCGTGAATTAAAATTAAACGAAGAAATTGTAAATGTTAATGGTGGTGCTGTAGCATTAGGACATCCATTAGGATGTACCGGTGCAAAATTAACTGTACAAATTCTTAATGAACTAAAAAGACGAAATAAAAAATATGGAATGGTCACAGCCTGCGTCGGTGGTGGGCAAGGTGTAGCCGGAATTTTTGAAATGTTGAATTAGAAAACAAAAATAAAAATTACTAAAGGGATTTAATATGGCAGACGTAACAACAAAAAAAGTTTTACTTGGTGGAGAATTTTTAATTAAAGATAGTGATCCGCAAAGTGTCTTCATTCCCGAAGAAATTAACGAAGAACAAAAAATGATGGTTGAAACTGCAGGTGAATTTGTAAAAAATGAAATCTGGCCCAAACTTGATGCAATTGATCATCAGGAACCTGGCTTAACTGTTTCACTTTTAGATAAAGCCGGTGAGCTCGGATTACTTGGAATCTCAATTCCTGAAGAATATGGCGGACTTGGTAGTGACTTTAACACTAATACTTTTCTTGCGATGGAATTAGGAACGAGCTATTCCTTTGGAGTTTCTTTTGCAGTGCATACCGGAATCGGAATGCTTCCAATTCTTTATTACGGAAATGATGAACAGAAGGTCAAATATCTTCCGAAGCTTGCAACTGGCGAAATGAAATCTGCTTATTGTTTAACTGAACCGACATCAGGATCGGATGCACTTTCAGCAAAAACAACTGCTAGATTATCAGATGATGGAAAGTTTTATATTCTCAATGGTCAAAAAATGTGGATTACAAATGGCGGGTTTGCAGATATTCTTATCACTTTTGCACAAGTTGATGGTGATAAATTTACCTGCTTTATTATTGATACTAATTCTCCCGGTTTTACTAGAGGTGAAGAAGAAAACAAATTGGGAATTAAAGGTTCATCAACGCGAGCCTTGTTTTTGGATAATGTAAAAGTACCGGTTGAAAATATTCTTGGTGAAATTGGAAAGGGTCATTACATTGCTTTTAATATTTTGAATGTAGGACGTTTTAAATTATGTGCAATGACAACTGGTGGAGCAAAAAAATATTCATCTATTTCTGTTCAATATGCTAATGAACGAAAACAATTCGGTAAAACAATTGCAAGTTTTGGAGCTATTAAATATAAATTAGCAGAACAAGCAATAAGAATCTTTGTATCTGAATCAGCAACAATGCGTACAAGCGGTTTAATAAATGATAAGGAACATGAACTGCTTGAAAGTGGAAAAAGTTACAGTGAATCTATGATTGGGGCTGCTGAAGAATATGCGATCGAAGCAGCAATGCTTAAGGTTTTTGGCTCTGAAGTTTTAGATTATATTGTTGATGAAACGGTACAGATTCACGGCGGTTATGGGTACTCTGAAGAATATCCCGCTGCACGTGGATATCGCGATTCCAGAATCAACAGAATTTTTGAGGGAACAAATGAAATCAACCGTTTGTTAACTGTTGATATGCTTATAAAAAGATCTATGAAGGGAAGAATAAATTTGATGGGACCAGCGATGGCGATACAAAAAGAGCTTATGAGTATTCCTGAGTTTGGTGAAGCACCCACAGGTGTTCTTGCCGCTGAACTAGATGCAATCAGAAATGCAAAGAAAGCAATATTAATGACTGCGGGAATGGCAGTTCAAAAGTTTATGCAGAAGTTAGCTGATGAACAGGAAATAATTATGGATTTGACAGATATGTTAATTGAAGTCTATACTTCTGAATCTGCGATTCTTAGAACACAGAAATTAGCTACGATGAAAAATGAAGATGAGCTTCAGCCATATATTGAAATGACTCAGGCATATGTAAGTGATTCACTTGAAAGAATTAATCTTTACGGTAAGCACGCTATCTCTGCATTTGCTGAAGGTGATGAATTGAAGTTATTAACACTTGGATTAAAACGATTCACAAAATTTGGTCTTATAAATACTACTAAATTGAGAAGAAATATTGCTGATAGATTAATTGCAGCAAATAAATATTGCTTTTAAATTGACAAGAGTCATTGTGTAGAACGTAAGTCCGGAAGCAATTGTAAAATAATTAATTATGGAGTCACCCTAGATAGTTGTCCTGCTGAACTTGTTTCAGCATCTAAAATTTCCATAAATTGAGATTCCGAAACAAGTTCGGAAAGACATAAAAACTAGAAATAATCAAAGTAAATAAATATGTCTGAACAAAACTATAAATCACCAATGCTTAAAGAAGGTTCGCTTGATGGACAGGTTATAGTCATCACGGGTGGCGGAACAGGGCTTGGGAAAGCAATGGCAAAATATTTTTCAGAACTTGGAGCTAAACTTGTTATTGCGAGTCGTAAAATTGATGTACTTCAAAAAACTGCCGATGAAATTTCCAACCAAACAAAAAATAAAGTTTTTCCGGTACAATGTGATGTTTCAGATTACGTGCAAGTTGAAGAATTATTGAAAGCATCTCTTAAAAAATTTGATAAAGTTGATGGATTGGTAAATAACGCAGCCGGAAATTTTATTAGTCCAACCGAACGACTTTCTAGCAACGCCTTTGATAAAATTATTAATATTGTGTTAAAAGGAACTTACAATTGCATACTTGCCTTTGGGAAGCATTGGATTGAAAAGAAGCAAAAAGCAACAGTGCTTAATATTGTAACAACATATTCATGGACAGGTTCAGGATTTGTTGTTCCATCAGCTGCCGCTAAAGCCGGAGTTCTTGCAATTACTCGTTCACTTGCAGTCGAATGGGCGAAGTATGGAATTCGTTTTAATGCAATTGCTCCGGGACTTTTTCCAACAAAAGGTGCCTGGGAAAGATTACTACCGGGAGATATACAAAAGAAATTTGATCTTAAAAAGAAAGTCCCACTTCAGCGTGTTGGTGAAAATCAGGAACTTGCAAACCTCGCTGCATATTTAATTTCAGATTTTTCTTCATTTGTAAATGGTGAAGTGATTACAATTGATGGGGGAGAATGGATTAACGGTGCAGGTCAATTCAATATTCTTCAATCAATTCCAAATGATAAGTGGAATGAAATTGAAAAAATTATCCGTGATTTAAAAGGAAGTTAAATATTAATATTGAAGGAGTAACTTTCACACTGAGCGTAGTCGGAGTGTGACAGACACCTAAATAATTGACAACCTATAAATTTTCTACAAATCTATAATTCATAATGAAACCAAAAAAAAACAAATCAGATTTTAAACATTATTATGATGTAACTGTTACATTCGATCAGGTTGATATGTTACACATTGTAAATAATGCTGTTTATTTTAGTTACTTTGAGCAAGCCCGGATCAAATATGCAAAGGATATAGGATTTTTTCCCAAAAAGGGAATCGCACTTGAAGGTACAACTTTTTATATGGTTAGAAATGAGATTAATTATTTAAAAGCTGCTTTATTTGAAGATAGATTACGTGTTTACACAAGAATCGCTTATATAAAAAATTCGAGTTTTGGTTTTGAGCACATTATCGAAAATTTAGATTCAGGAATTATCGTCTCAGAAGGTTCGGGAGTCCTTGCGCATGTTGATCCGGTTTTAAAAAAATCAATTCCACTTCCCAAAGATTTTATCGAAAAGGTTAGTAAGTTTGAATCATCAGTAAAAATATTAAGAGATTAATTTTATATTGTCATTGCGAATCCTGATCAATCAGGATGAAGCAATCTCAATAACAACAACAGATTGCTTCTCTTCACTTGCAATGACCTTACGTTAATAATGTTAGGAGGAAAAATGCGAAGAATAGTTTTCGATATTGAAACCTGCGCCTACTCTTTCGAATCTCTTGCTGAAAGCCAGAAAGAATACCTTCTCCGTTATGCTGATAAAGAACCTGATCCAGAGAAACGCCAAATGATGATCGATGATGCAGTTCGTTATACAAGTCTTTATCCATATACTTCAAAATGTATAGTTATAGGAATTTATGATGTTGAGAAAGAAAAATCTTATATCTATTACGAAAGTAAATCCGCCAAAGCCGGAGAAGAATGGACAAGCGAAGATGGAAAAGTTTTTTATAAAGGTTTATCTGAAAAAGAAATGCTCGAATCATTCTGGCGTATCGCAAAAGTTGTCGATCAATTTATAACCTTCAATGGTAGAAACTTTGACGTTCCGTTTTTAATGATGCGCTCTGCAATGTTGGGAGTTAAAGTTTCCAGAAACTTAATGGGTTACAGATATGGCGATGAACACATTGATCTGCTTGAGCAATTTACTTTTTACGGGGCTACTAGAAAATTTAATCTTGATTTTTACTGCCAGTCATTTGGAATTGAATCTCCAAAGTCAAAAGATATTTCTGGTATGGAGGTAAAAAATCTTTACGAAGCAGGACGAATAAAAGACATAGCAGTTTATTGCTCGAAGGATATTTATGCGACTTATCAGCTATATAAGATTTGGGAAGAGTTTCTGAATTTGAAATAAAAAACTCACTCTCCCATTTTGGGAGAGGGTAGGGGAGAGGGAAATTATGAGGAACTTAACACACTTAGCTCGAAGACTTAGAAAAGAATCAACAGAAGCTGAAAAACTACTTTGGAGATATTTGAGAAGGAAAAGTTTATTTGGATTGAAGTTCAGAAGACAAGAACAGATAGGTGATTACATTGTTGATTTCGTTTGCTATGAAAAGAAATTGATAATCGAACTTGATGGTGGCCATCATAATCAGGATGAAACAAAGATTAATGATGCAAGAAGACAGAAATTGTTAGTTTTGCAAGGATTTATTGTAATTAGATTTTGGAATAATGAAGTGCTGGGCAATATTGAAGGTGTCTTTCAAAAAATTAAGACAAATATTCCCTCCCCTTAATCCCCTCCCATAAAGGGAGGGGAAATATTAAATCATAGATAATTACTCGTTTTCAAAATCATTATATTTCTTACCTAAAATTTCATGCTTAAACTAAAAACATTGAATAGATGAAAGAACCTGAAGTAACTCTTGAGCTAGCAATTGAGCACGGTCTTAACAAAGAAGAATTCGAAAGAATTCTGAAGATACTTGGAAGGACTCCAACCTTTACTGAGCTAGGTATTTTCAGCGTTATGTGGAGCGAACATTGCAGTTATAAAAACTCGATTGCACAATTAAAAACCTTACCACGTAGCGGTGGAAAATTGTTGGTCGGAGCTGGTGAAGAAAATGCGGGACTGGTTGATATTGGTGATGGTTTAGCAGTCGCATTTAAAATTGAAAGCCATAATCATCCATCAGCAGTTGAACCTTATCAGGGTGCAGCAACCGGTGTTGGTGGAATAATGAGAGATATCTTCACAATGGGTGCACGTCCAATTGCTTCACTAAACTCACTTCGTTTTGGTACTTTAGATGATGCACGAACACGATACCTTTTTGCAGGAGTTGTAAAAGGAATTGGTGATTACGGAAACAGCTTTGGAGTTCCTACAGTAGCAGGCGAAGTTTATTTTGATGAATCCTACCAGCTTAATCCTTTGGTTAATGCAATGGCAGTCGGGATTGTAAAGACAAGCACTTTCGCAAGTGCTACTGCAAAAGGAGAGGGGAATCCTGTGATGATAGTTGGTTCTTCTACAGGACGGGATGGAATTCACGGTGCTACTTTTGCTTCCGAAGAACTTTCGGAAAAATCTGAATCAAAACGTCCTTCGGTTCAGGTTGGGGATCCTTTCACAGAAAAACTTTTACTCGAGGCATCACTTGAAATTATCCGCAAGGGATATTTAATTGGAATTCAGGATATGGGTGCTGCGGGAATTTCCTGTTCGACAAGCGAGATGAGTGCAAAAGGAAAATCAGGAATGAAGATTGATCTTGATAAAGTTCCTTTGCGGGAAGAGGGAATGAGTGCTTATGAGATTATGCTTTCCGAAAGTCAGGAACGAATGTTGTGTGTTGTTAAAAAAGGATACGAAGACAGAGTAAGAGACGTTTTCGAAAAATGGGATCTTCACTGTGAGATTATCGGAGAAGTTATTAATGATGATAAACTCTTCATCAATTATAAAGGAAAACTCGAAGCAGAGATGCCACCATTTGAATTAGTACTTGGTGGCGGTGCACCGGTTTACGTTCGTGAACAAAAAGAACCATCTTATATAAAAGAAAAAAGAAAATTTGATTTTTCTACATTGTCTGAACCAAAAGATATTCAGGAAACATTTCTGAAAGTTTTTTCTTCACCAAACATTGCATCAAAAAGATGGGTTTACGAACAATACGATTCGATGGTAAGAACCAACACAATAATTGGTCCCGGTTGTGATGCGGCAGTAATTTATGTTAAAGGAAAAAATAAAGCGTTAGCAATGAAAACAGATTGTAATGCCCGTTACGTTTATCTAAATCCAAGAGAAGGAGCGAAAATTGCGGTTGCTGAGTCAGCGAGAAACATTGTTTGCTCGGGTGGGATTCCTTTAGCAATTACAAACTGTTTGAACTTTGGCAATCCTTACAAACCTGAAATCTACTGGCAATTCGTTGAAGCAATCGCAGGAATGGGTGAAGCCTGCAGATTTTTTGATACTCCTGTTACAGGCGGCAACGTAAGTTTTTACAATGAATCTCCCGATAGAGCTGTTTACCCTACTCCGACCATTGGTATGTTGGGATTAGTAGAGGACCTTTCTCATGTTACAACTTCATTCTTTAAAGATGAAGGCGATCTAATTTATATTTTAGGTGAAGATAATGAAGAACTTGGCGGCAGTGAATATTTAAAAGTAAGTCACAAAAATGTTGAGGGCAATTCACCTCAGCTTGATCTTCAAGTTGAAAAGAAACTGCAGGATACTGTTCTTGAATTAATAAGAAAAAATCTTATAAAATCAGCACACGATGTTTCAGAAGGAGGAGTTGTTTGCGCTCTCGCTGAGTGCTGCGTTATCAATAATGAAAAAATGATTGGTGCAGAGGTGAATTTCCCAATAAAAAACAGAAAAGATTTTTCTTATTTTTCAGAGTCTCAATCAAGGATAATAGTTTCAGTTTCATCAATCAAAAAATATGATTTTGAAAAATTATTACGTACAAATAATCAGCCATTTACTTCAATCGGAAGAACAGGTGGTTCATCATTAAAAATTAATTCTGATGTTAAAGTAACGCTTGAAGAACTGGCAGATTTATATTTTAACACGATCCCAAGAATAATGAGCGGTGAAAAATAAAATTTTACAAATAGTCCGGAATTCTAAAACTTATGTATTGTTTAGAAAGATAAGATATTCTTTATATCTTATTCCTGCTTGGCATTGGTTTGTTGGATTTGTAAGACATTATTTTGGTGGATTGTATGACAGAACTGATCGTAACCATTTATTTCTTCTCTCAGGTGGTTTAGCTTTTTCTCTTTTTGTATGTATCGTACCTATGACTTTGATCATCTTTTGGTTGCTCGGTAAATTTCTAAACTCAATGGAAGTTGAACAACAAATAATAACCATTATTGATACAGTAATACCATACGATACTTATGCACAGTTTGTAAAGGATATAATTTTTGATAGGGTAAAAGAAGTCGTTGAATACAGAAACATCGCAGGGTGGGTAGGTATTATAGGATTATTTTTTGCAGCAAGCGGATTCGCAAGCAGCTTACGTACAATTCTGAATAGAGTTTATGGTACCTACAAAGACATAAATATTTTCCTTGGAAAACTTCGGGATTTCCTGGTTATAATAATTATTGTGCTGATTTTTCTGGTTTTAGTATTAGTACTTCCCATTTTGGATTTTCTCATTTCATTTGCAGAAACAACTCCTTACCTGCAGGTTTTTAACCAACCAATTTTTCACAGAGTTTTCACTGCCTCATTTTCATTTTTTATTATGTTCCTGATATTTGCTGTCCTGTATAAATTTATGCCGACAGAGAAAATTCGAAAAAGATCAGTTGCTGTTGGTGCAATTTGGGCTGCAATTTTTTGGGTAGGTGCAAAAATACTTTTTGGAATGTACCTTTCTAACTTCACTACCTTCAGCAGAATTTATGGTGCCTATGCGTTGGGAATCGTTGTTGCATTCTGGATTTACTACACAGCGGCTGTTTTTATTCTTGGCGCTGAAATAGGAAAGCTTTTTGATGAGCGTGCTACATTAAAAATTGAAAGAAAAGATAGTTTAGCAGCTGAAACGAAGTAATAACTCCTGAATAACAGGTTAGCTCCCCGTTTAATAAAATGAGATTTGACAAATTCTTTATAAGTTAATTTAAAACAAAATAGAGAAGAAGCATGAAATTAATTCAGCTAAGTACAGCGTTTACGGTATTAATGTTATTATTAATAGTTACATCCTGTTCAAAAAAGCCTGAAGAAATTAATTACAAAAGTGATGAATGCGATTACTGCACTATGCAGATCAGAGATAACAGGTTTGCTGCCGAAATTGTTACGGATGATAATAAAGTCAATAAGTTTGATTCCATTGAATGTTTAATCGGATTTGCACTGGCTAAAAATATTTTGGATGATAAATCTCTATCCTTATTTGTGTGTGATTACGAGAACCCGGGAAAATTATTGAAAGTTAAAAGTTCTTTCTTCACACATAATGAAAATTTCACCAGCCCGATGGGATTAAATGTCCAAACATTTTCAACAGAGTCTGACCAGGAAAAGTTTGTAAACGAAAACGGTGGTACTAAATTAGGCTGGGAAGATGTTGTTGAAATAGTGAAAGAATCTGAAAATTGACTTTCTCAAATGAATCTTCGATTTCTCTCCATTTGTCCTTTTAATAAGTATTTGACAAAAAAGAATTTTCTTTATATCTTTAATCAGATAAAATTATCCGATTATATAAATGACAGTAATATTCTCAAAAAAGTGTGAATACGGAATGCAAGCGATACTTTACCTCGCAGCACATGAAAAAGGTAAGCTTATTTCTGCCGAGGAGATTTCCAAAGTTCTGAAAATTCCACGCGAGTTTATTTCTAAAATTCTTCAAAGTTTAAGAGAGAGCGGATTGATATCTTCGAGCAAAGGGAAGGCAGGTGGATTCTCGCTCGCAAAGGCTGCTTCGCGAATAAAGTTGATCGATGTGGTTGCAGCGATTGATGGTCTTGACTTATTTGACAACTGTGTTCTTGGTTTTCCTGAATGTTCTCCGACTCATCCTTGTCCGGTGCACGAGACCTGGGGAACATTAAGAACTAAAACTTATGATATGCTGACAAGCGAAACTCTTGATAAACTGAAAGAGAAAACTTTGCACAAGATCAGCAGCTTATAAAATTTTTTGAAGTATAATCAGATAATTATATCCGATATGAAAAATAAAATAAATGCAAATTGGAGTTACGAAGGTGGACACATTGAAGTCATTCCGTCTCGTTCGGAATCAGAACTCAAATATTCTGAAATTGCTTCACCTGCCAGAATTACTAAGCATCAACAGACAAAACGGAAGAAAAGAATTGGCAGGAATAAAGAAAAGGGGATACAAAAAATCCGGTTCATTGTTCAATTACTTTTTGCTCTTCTTTGCATTTGGATCGGTGTTGAGTTTTATCAATTTGTAGATTTTTTAGAAACGAATGGCACAGCAGCATTCTCATCACGTCCCCCGGGCGTTGACGGTTTTCTCCCTATCAGCTCTTTTATGAGTTTTTATTTGTTCATTGTTACGGGACAAATTCAATCAGCTCATCCTGCAGGATTTTTTATTTTTTTTGCTATCGTTTTTGTGTCGCTTGTTTTCGGAAAAGCATTTTGCAGCTGGCTGTGCCCGGTAGGATTTTTATCCGAACTGATAGGTGATTTCGGTAAGAAAATTTTCGGAAAAGACTTGAAGCTTCCAAAGTATTTAGATTACCCTCTTCGTAGCTTAAAATACTTATTACTTGGTTTCCTTTTCTTTTCAGTTTTCTTTTTGATGAGCGTAACTGCAGTGCAGGCGTTTCTTGATAGCCCGTACAATCTCGTCTCAGACATAAAGATGTTTTATTTCTTTTCAGACATCTCAAAGTTCTCATTAATAGTGATTGGAGTTTTATTTTTGTTTTCAATTGTACTTCGCGGATTTTGGTGTAGGTATCTTTGTCCCTATGGTGCACTTCTTGGTATGACATCTTTACTCAGTCCGAACAAAATAAAACGCAACCCAGTAAGCTGTATTGACTGCGGACTTTGCAACAAAGCCTGTCCATCTTTCATTAAAGTTGATAAAGTTAAAACCGTAATCTCGGATGAATGTACTACCTGTATGAATTGTGTTGATGTTTGTCCTGTTGAAAATACACTTCTGTTGGAATCAATACCGTTTAAGAAAAAGATAAATAAAAAGCTTGTTGCAATAGGAGTAGTGTCAATCTTTATGCTTGTTACGGGATTTGGAATGCTGAAAGGTACGTGGCAAAATAAGATTACAAAAACAGAGTACCTGGAATTATATAAAAACATGGATTCCTTTGGTCATCCAACTGGAACGAAGGCAATGAAAGAATTTAATGATAAAGCATTGAGTAACGATGCTAATAAGAAAAATAAGAAACTGAATAATTCAAAAAATTAAATGAGGTAAATAAAATGAATGAACTAAAATCAAAAAATTCAATTGTAGATACTCTGGTTGAAAAAACTCTTGCACAAATAGTCACTGATAATATAAAATCAGCAATATTATTTGAAGAGTATAGCCTGGACTTTTGTTGTAATGGAAAGCGACCATTATCAGAAGCCTGCCAAG
>Ga0307423_1000365_pt1 | contig 30657 bp, 30 predicted proteins | sample SalMarWE160310MG_FD_202154 | JGI IMG/M metagenome (GOLD analysis project Ga0307423, IMG submission 202154) | Salt marsh sediment microbial communities from the Plum Island Ecosystem LTER, Massachusetts, United States - WE1603-10 | ecosystem: Environmental > Aquatic > Marine > Intertidal zone >... | reverse complement strand
TTCAGAACAGATCCGAGCAACACCAGCACGATGCTTGGAGGAATGATCTGACCAAGCGTTCCCGCCGCGGAGATCGTGCCGGTCGCGACCTCAGGGCTGTATTTGCGCTTCAGCATCGTGGGGAGGCTGAGCATTCCCATCGTCACGACCGTTGCCCCAACGATTCCGGTCGAAGCAGCCAGCAACGCTCCGACGGCCACAACCGAAATGGCAAGGCCACCCTTGATTCGGCCAAACAGCAGCGCCATCGTCTCGAGCAGTTCCTCGGCGAGTCCGGACCGCTCCAGCATGACACCCATGAACACGAACAGCGGAACCGCCATCAGGAGGATGTTCGTCATCACGCCATAGACTCGTGAAGGGTAGAGGCCAAGAAAGTCGGAGCCGACCAGGAACATGACCGAAAGTGAGAGACCGCCGAGGCTGAATGCCACGGGGAACCCGAGGATGAGGAGCACCATGGCGGCGGCGAAGAGGATGATGCCTTCCACTCAGTGCCCCCTCATCCGATCTTCTCCGCGTATTCAGGATTGCGATCACGCACGAACTGGACAGCCTTGATCAATTCGGCGATCCCCTGAAGAAAGATCAGTAGAAATCCGAGGACGACCGCCCCCTTGATGAACCACCGATATGGCAGCCCCCCTGGATCGTTCGAGATCTCACCGTTTCGGAAGGAAGCCCTGACATAGGGAAGTGTGGCGTACATACCCAGAACAGAAAACGGCAGGAGGAAGAAGACGGTACCGATGATGTTGATCCATGCTTTCACCTTCGGTGGTCGCGAGGTGTAGAGAATGTCGACACGAACATGCCGCTCCTCCTTCAGCGCCCAGCCCGCTCCCAGAAGAAAGATCAACGAATAGACGTGCCACTCCATCTCCTGGGAAGCAACGATTGAGAAGTTGAAGGCGTAGCGGGTGACAACGTCGAATGTGACGTTCAGCACGAGGACCAAGGTCAGCCATTTGGCGACGGTGCCGAACCCGTCGTTGATTCTGTCGATAGCCGCGCTAACTCTCAGCACGAGTCTCTCCGATGAGTCTGGCAGAGCCTAGACAGTGCCGCCGCCCGATGTCGGAAGAGTCTCGAGTCCCTTCAGGCCGAAAGCCAGGACGGTGCCTGCTCGAGGAGGAACTCGCTGATCTCCCGACAGCGGTCGAACACGTCGCAGAGGTGTACGTCCGCCTTCGAGATGTCCACCAGCGAGACATCCACACTGCCCCGAATGGCCAGGCTGCGCTGTGGGGCATCCGTGACCTCTTGGAACGAGTCGATCGCCGACACTTCCAGGGGCAGCACCGTTCCCCCAACGCCGGCAAGGTCGGTGGCCAGTACCAACAGATCCGGTGGTGATGGGAGCGGTGGGAGCACCCAGTTGAAGGTGAGCGGCAGGTGGTACTCGTCCTCCGGTTCGCTCTCGTCTTCCAGCACCCGATCCTCGAATGCAAGGACCACTCTCGGATCCACCTCCAAGGCCATGTGCAAGTCAAGGGGGCCACCACATGCCGTCTCCGGGTGCAGGTCAACCTCCCACTGCTGACCCAGCGTGTACGTTTCGATGAAGTGCCTCTCGTCGTGAACGTGGAAGCCATGCTCGATCGCGTGCATCTTCTCGCTCGCGATGAAGCCGTCGAGATCGACTACTGCCATGAGAGCAAGGTTCGCACAGTCCTGTATCTACTGCAATGGGGTCGAGCTTCGCTCGCGGTCTTCAGTCTTGAGTCTTGAGTCCTCAGCCAGACGCTGCCTCAATCGTGGCAAGACCGGGGGCGATCGATTCGTCCTTCGAAGGCCGCTCACTTCCGTTTCCAGTTCGCAGGCCGGCCACCCCACCACTGTGTAACGCGCCCACGCCGCGCTCTCACCGACAACTCACAACCCACTACCGAAAGCCGGCAGACGAAGTCTGCCTACTGGACGGGTAGGCCCAGTGATCGGGCGATGATCAATCGTTGGATCTCGCTGGTGCCCTCTCCGATCTCGAGGACCTTCGCATCCCGGTAGGCACGCGACACGGGCGACTCGTCCATGTACCCGGCAGCTCCGAAGATCTGTACGGCGTCTCGCGTCGCGCCGACGGCCGCCTCACTGGCGTAGAGTTTCGCCATCGAAGCCGCCTCCCTGTACGGTCGACCGGAGTCCCTCAGCCACGCGGCCTTGTAGGTGAGAAGGCGGGCTGCCTCCACAGCAACCGCCATGTCGGCCAGCTTGAACGCGATGGCCTGGTTCGCGCCTATGGGCCGTCCGAATGCCTCCCGTCCCTTCGCGTAGTCTGTTGCCTGATCGAGGCAGCCTTGAGCGACACCAACAGACATGGCAGCGATCGCGATGCGTCCATCATTCAAGATCTCGAGGAACTGGCGGAATCCCTTGCCCTTGTCGCCCAACAGGTTCGAGGCGGGCACTCTGCAGTCGTCGAACGAGAGACCATGGGTGTCGGAGGCCCTCCAACCCATCTTCTCGTAGGCCGGCTCCACCGTGAAGCCTGGGGTCCCAGACGGCACGATGATGGAGCTGATCTCGTCGGGCCCCGTGAGCACCGTCACGATCACCATCGACGTGATAGGCGTTCCCGAATTGGTGATGAACGCCTTCGACCCGTTGATCACCCACTCGTCTCCATCCAATTCGGCCCTGGTGCGGGTTCCGCCGGCATCGGAACCGGCGTCGGGTTCCGTGAGGCCGAATCCGGCGAGTGCCTCTCCACTCACGAGGTCGGGCAGCCACCGACGTTTCTGCTCGTCGGTGCCGAACGTGAACACCGGATTGGCGCCCAGGCCAACGCCGGCTTCGAGCGTGATGGCGACCGACTGATCAACCCGCGCGAGTTCCTCTATGGCGATGCAGAGCGACAAGAAGTCGGCGCCGGCCCCCCCGTACTCCTCGGGGAAGATCAACCCGAACAGGCCGAGCTTCCCCATTTCGCGAACGATGTCGGTCGGGAACGTGTGGGTGTGGTCCCACTCTTCGGCGTGTGGCGCGACTTCGCGTTCGGCGAACTCGCGGATGACTTTGCGGAACGCTCGATGTTCCTCGGAAAGCTCGAACTCCATGGCTCCTCCTCAGGAGCACTCTACGACACCGACCACTGGTCAAGTCGGGTCGGGATCTTCCTGTTCGATAGGGCGTTCGTGTGCTACCCACGCGCGGGCCCCGGCGAAGACGCCGATGGCCGCCGGGATCCAATACGCGATCACCCGATAGACAAGCACCGGACCCAGGCTCACCGAAGGTGACACACCGAACAGCACGAGCACCCCGACTAGGCCTGCCTCCACTACGCCGAGGCCACCGGGGGATCCGGGCAACCCGCCGACGAGATGGGCCACGCCGAACGTGACGATTCCCCTCACGGGCGTCAACGTGATGCCGAGCGCGTAGAAAGCCAGCGCCATCGATCCGACCTCCGTGGAAAGCCGGACCACCAACAATCCGAGTTCCGGAAACGTGACGCGGCGATCAACCGCGGTCGGGCCGATCAGTTCACGAAGTCGGTCGGGAAGCCGTCTCGTCAACGATCCCAGCCAACGGGGTCCACCCAGCAGCAGTGCCCCGACCCCGACACCGGCTGCGCCGATCATCACCACTCCGGCCTGAAGAACGACCCCGGAACCATGGGCATGGAGCACGAGAATCCCGCTTCCGGTGACCACGAGGAGCCCCCCGTAGTAGAGGACCGTCGTGCGTAGCGCTGCACCGGCGGTTCCGGTGACACGATCCCGGACCGTCCAGGCCATGGCTGCCGGTGTGAACGCCCCGCCGGCAGGGATGAGGCGAGCAACACCACCTGCGACCAGAGCGGCCCGTACCGCGTCGACGAGACGGAGACGAAGACCGCCGGTCACCACCGCCTCTTCGAACATGGCACCGAACGCAAGCTTCGCCACCATCTCCGACAGGAACGCGACCGCAAGCAGCCCGAGCGACTGGATATCGACGGGTGGAAGCTTGGCTCGCTCACCGAGGAACCGGCCCACCGCCATGTAGATGACGAGGCCGAGCAAAAGGAAGACCAGCACGCCACGGCCGCCAAGAAGATTCCGCATGAAGCGCGATGATCGCGAGGCATCGTCGTTCACGCGGATCCTCCCACGAGACGGTCAGACTGCTCGTCGCATCTCTCGGCGGAGTAGGCGACGCTGAGTCCCCGACATTCCTCCCCACACCCCTGCGTCCATACGCATGGTGAGTGCGTAGGCAAGGCACTTGTCTCGAACCACACAGCCTGCACAGATCGCCCTCGCTCGTCGGTCCGGCATACCTTCTGTCGGAAAGAATATGTTGGGATCCATGCCGATGCAGGCTGCCTCATGCCGCCAGTCGCCGGCGAGATCGAAAACCGGATCCATAGGTGACCCCCGATCCTCAACTCGAATGATACCCGGACGGTTCTCTATGTAGCCTCGGGATATGCGTATCCCTGATTACATGGGCGGAGGGCTCGTGAATCTGGCGGCCGAACTGGAACAACGATTGACGGGTCGGTCACCGTCGCCGGCACTCCACGCCCACCTCGCAGCCCACATTCCCGACGCCGACAGCTATGTGCTCGTCTTGATCGACGGACTGGGAAACCACCAGCTCGACCATCCAGAGGCCCTCCCGCTCCGAGATTCGTGTGTCGCGGCACTCGACGCATCGTTCTCGACCCAGACGACCGTGAACACCTCGACCCTCGCGACCGGACTCCCCCCATCACAACACGGGCTGATTTCCTACCAGCTTCGACTCGGCACGCAGGTGCTCAACACGATCTACTGGTTCACCGAAGATGGAACGACGTCACTCGAAGATCCGGGCCTCTTCCTTCCGTCACCCAACCTCGCGGAACGCCTGACTGCGGCCGGATGTCGGGTCGTCGCAGCCGAACCCGGCGCGTTCGTGGGAAGCCCGCTCGATCGGATGTTGTTTCGAGGCGCGACGGTCCAAGGCACCGACAGCGACACAAACGGGATCGAACTCGCCCTGAACGCCTCTCGTACACCCGGGACGCTGGTCCTCCTCTACCTGCCACACATCGACGCGGCCGCCCACGCGCAGGGTCAGGAATCGGCTCTCTACACAGACGCGATGCGACAAGTCACCGACACGTGGGAACGGCTGGTCGATCGCCTCCCCACTGGAGTCGCGGTCGTCGGCACCGCCGACCATGGTCATGTCGACATCGCCGCGAGCAACCGAGTCGCGCTTCCCCGCACCGAGACGCTCATTCTCTCTGGTGACAACCGGGTCGTGTATGTGAGCGGATCGCCGGCCGAGGCGGTCTCCTTCGCCGAATCGCTCCCGGCCACATGGGTGCCAACGGAGGATGCGGAGGGTCTGTGGGGACCAGGGCCCTTCCATGCAGAGTTTGCGGCGCGTCTTCCCGATGGATTGCTCTTCGCCGACGATGGGTACGCGTTGGTGCCTGCTGGAACGGTCGACGAGATGGTCGGTCACCACGGTGGTGTGACCGAAGCCGAGCTTCGAGTGCCGATTCTGGTTTCCGAATCCGTCACCTAACCTCCTACACATGGCACACGAGCATCTCAAAGAAGCAGTCGACTCTCATTTCGAAACCATCCGTAGTGAACTCGAGCACCTTGCGGCGATCCCGTCGGTGAGCGCTGCCGGGTTCGACCCGGAGGGCGTTCACGATTCGGCCGAGTACGTCGCGAACCTCCTGACCAAGGTAGGTTTCCCGGATGTGCGCATCCTGGAGCTTCGCGGCGCCCATCCAGCGGTGTACGCCAACTACCCGGCGCCCGAAGGCGCACCGACGGTCCTCCTCTACGCACATCACGACGTGCAGCCGGCGGGTGAAGGGTGGAGTTCGCCTCCTTTCGAGCCGATAGAACGCAGCGGTCGTGTCTACGCTCGAGGCATCGCGGACGACAAGTCAGGCGTGCTGATGCATGTCGGGGCGATGCTCGCCCACGGAGGCACGCCTCCCGTGGGAGTGAAGGTCGTCGTCGAGGGCGAAGAAGAGATCGGATCATTGCACCTCAATGACTTCCTAGACGCACACAAGGATCTGTTCACAGCGGACGTGATCGTCATTGGCGACTCCGGCAACTGGAAGGTGGGTGTTCCTGCCCTCACGACCTCCTTGAGGGGTCTCGTGGACTGCATCATCGAGGTGAGAACGGCCGACCGAGCGCTTCACAGCGGCGAGTTCGGTGGGCCCATGCCCGATGCGCTGACGGTCCTCAGTCGAGTGCTCGCGACGCTGCACAACGACGACGGCACGGTGGCGATCCCAGGGCTCGTGTCATCGGACGAGGCCGACCCCCTCGATCTCACCGAGACTGAGTTCCGGGCACAGACCGGCGCGGTCGATTCCCTCACACTGATCGCTCAGGGAAGCCTGACGTCCCGGCTCTGGACGATGCCCGCCGTATCCGTGCTTGCGATCGACGCACCCTCTGTCGATCAGGCGATCAACGCGCTCGTTCCCACCGCACGCGCGAAGGTGAGTCTCAGGCTGGCGCCAGGGCAGGATCCTGCTGCCGCCATGGACGCCCTCGTCGACCATCTGGAGGCACACGTGCCCTGGGGAGCCGAAGTGACACTCACCCGGGGCACGTCCGGACAGGCGTTCGCTCTCGTCACCGATGGACCCCTCTTCGACACCTTCCGCTCCGCTATGCGCGAGGCATGGGGAACCGAGCCGGTCAACATGGGTGTGGGCGGATCGATCCCGTTCGTCGCGGCGTTCTCGAAGGCCTACCCGGATGCGACGATCGTGCTGACAGGCGTGCAGGAACCGGAGAGCCGCATCCACGCGGCCGACGAGAGCCTCGATCTTGAAGAGCTGCGGAAAGCAGTGCTGGCCGAGGCGATCGTGCTGGAAGAGCTTGCGTAGCCCAACGGCTACGCGGTCATCAGTCGTCAGTCTTGAGTAGGAACGCGACCAAAGCCGCAACAATACCGCGGGGCGGAAATCCTACCGAACACTGACAACCGAAAACCGCGCTGTGTCCCAAGCCACAGCGCTACTGCGCGCCCGGGAATCCCCTGCGCCGCCACACTTCGTACACGACGATCGACACGGCGTTGGCGAGATTCAGGCTCCGTCTGTCAGGCAGCATCGGAATCCTGAGCACCTCGTCTGCGGAGTCGAGCACCTCGTCGGGGAGGCCGACCGACTCGGGTCCGAACAGCAACGCGTCCTTGTCTCCGTACGGCACGTCCGTATAGCGAACCGCACCGGCACCCGAAAACGCCAGCACTCGCTCTGGCTGCAGCTCGGTGAGGCAGGTGTCGAGATCCGGGTAGACGGCAACGTCGGCCCAGTCCCGGTAATCGAGACCCGCTCTCCGCAGGCGAGACTCGTCGAGGCTGAACCCGAGCGGCTCGATCAAATGCAGCCGGATTCCCGTCACGGCACTGACACGCATGAGGTTGCCCGTGTTCTGGGGAATCTCGGGCCGGAACAGGACGACGTCGATCATCAGAACAGCGTCGGCCGGTCCGACTCCAGACCGCGCAGCTCGTCGTAGTCGACTTCGACGATGTCGATTCCTCTCGCCTCGGCGAGCACCCTTGCCTGTGGCTTCACTACCTGCGCGACGAACATGCCCCGAACCGATCCCAGCCTGGGGTCTTCGCGGAGGCGCTCGAGGTACCGAGTGAGCTGTTCGACCCCGTCGATCTCACCTCGCCGCTTGATCTCCACCGCCACGGCGTCGCCGTTGCTGTCCGAGCAGAGCAGATCGACCGGACCGATATCGGTTGGGTACTCCCTGCGGATCAGTGCGAGGCCCTCCTCCAGTGCCCAAGGACGCTCGGCGAGCAGCGCCTGGAGATGGCGCTCGACGCCGTCCTTCTCCAGCCCCGGATCCTCCCCCATCTCGTGCACCGTGTCGGCAAGCACCTCCTCGAGAGTGATGGTCAGCCGCTCACCTTTCGGATTCGTGACGACCCACGTGTCCGTACCCTCGTCGAGATGGTTCGGTGCATTCATCCAGTTGAGTGGCTTGTAGGCTCCGCCATCGGCGTGAATCGCCACGCACCCGTCGGCCTTCACCATGATGAGACGAACCGCCGACGGAAGGTGGGCGGTGAGCCGCCCCTGGTAGTCGACGCTGCACCGGGCGATCATCAGCCGCATGGGCGCGCAGGGTAGTAGAGACCCCGTCCCAACGACTTGGTGCGACTTCGAGATTCAGCTCTTGTCGACCGTCACGTAGACACAGACGGAGTCCATCTCTCCGCTCTCCGACGAACACGTCTGGACACCGATCGTGGTGGAGTCGGATGCCCACGTCTGGCTTTTCACACCTCCCGCGGTGACCGTCATTGGCTCGTACTCGTCCCCAGAGTTGTCGACCCAGTTCTGGAACGAGGCGACGATGTCGTCGAAATTGCCTCCCTCATACTGGACCATCACGCTGGCCCCGGTCGACGCCTCCGTTGAGACCATCACCGTGCCACCGGAGGGAAACGATACGTCGATGGAGTCGGGAATCTCCCCACCCCCGTAGGTGGCGGACCCTTCACTCGTCTCAATCTTGACGGTACCCCCGTTGTCGGAGAGATCGACGTTCGCGTCCCCTCCGCTCGCGTTCTCGATGGCCTTCTCCGTTACCTTCTCGGCGGCTTTCGCGCATCCGGTCAATGGAACGACCAGCAGCACCGCAAGCCAGATCATCATCGCCTTCCTCATGGTTCCTCCCGGATTCCAGCCACCCATACCCACACCTCACCCTAGACCCTTCGCCACCACTCATGTACCCGGCTGGTAGCGTCGCCGAGTTATGACGGACATCGGAGTACTCGAACGGATTCAGGATCGAGTGCTATGGCTCGCTATGCGGTCGATCTACGAGGCCAATCTCGGCGACCACGAGATCAAGGTTGGGGGACACCCTGCCTCGAGCGCATCGATGGTGTCGCTGACCACGGCCCTCTGGTTCGGTCATCTCGACGAGCACGACGTCGTCAGCGTCAAGCCACACGGTGCACCGGTTCTGCATGCGATCCAGTACCTCCTCGGCGTCATCGATGAACCAAAACTGAGGAGCCTTCGTCGTCTGCACGGCCTCCAGCCCTACCCGAGCCGAGTCAAGGATCCAGGACCACCGGACTTCACCACCGGTTCGGTGGGGCTTGGCTCGATCGCACCACTGTTCTCCGCCCTGGCGACCGACTGGGTTCGCTCCAACCTCGGGAACGTTCCGACCGGCAGATTCATCACCATCCTCGGCGACGCAGAACTCGACGAGGGATCCGTGTGGGAAGCGCTCCACGAGCCCCTCGTCGGCGACCTCGATCGCGTCATGTGGATCGTCGACATCAACCGGCAATCGTTGGACCGATTCATCCCACGCAGGACCGCCGCCCGCACCGGTCGCATGTTCGAAGCTGCGGGCTGGACGGTGATCGACGTGCCATTCGGTTCACGACTCGATCCTCCGGCACAGACGGCCTTGCGGAAACTCATGGATACGCGTCCGGAGCTGGTGCTGCCCCACCTCTCACAGGGAACAGACCGCCTGCGCGACGAGCTCGTCGCGATCGATCCCGACGCGTTCTCATCCACGTCCCCAACCGACCTCTACGGTGCACTCGTCGAATCGGGAGGGCACGATCTCGAGGCGCTCCTCGACGCCTTCAGTCGAGCCGACCGGACCCCTGGCCCGGTCGTGATCCTCGCCCATACGATCAAGGGGTGGCGGCTCCCCGTGGCAGGCACACAGCTCAACCACGCGGCGTTGTTGAGCGAGCAACAGATGGCCGAGTTGCGGTCTGCCCTCGGTGTCGACGGCGACTGGGATCGGTTCCCTCCAGGAACTCCCGAAGCCGACCTGTGCGCGGCCGTCGCCGAGCGCGTCGGCAAGGCGGCATCGACTCCCGAGCGACTTCCCCCACCGGTGCCGATTGCCCGACCAACCACATCGGGGACCGTCTCAACGCAGCAGGCGCTCGGCCGACTCCTCACCCGCTACGCCGACGACCCCGGCATCGGATCGAGGATCATCACGGCCAGTCCGGATGTCGCAGTCAGCACGAATCTCGGTGGATGGATCAACAAGGTCGGTGTGTTCTCCCCATCGGACACCTTCGCCGTCGATGGGGAGGTGCTCCATTGGGACCTCGGCGGAAGTGGGCAACACATCGAGCTCGGCATCTCCGAGATCAACCTGTTCATACTTCTCGGACAACTCGGCCTCCAGCCGGCGAACAAGCGGCTCATCCCGATTGGCACGCTCTACGACCCGTTCGTGCTCAGAGGTCTCGACGCCTTCATCTACAGCCTCTACGCAGGTGCCGATTTCATCGTCATCGGAACGCCCAGTGGCATCACCCTGTCCTACGAAGGGGGCTCCCACCAGTCGTTCGCGACGCCCTCGGTCGGCATCGAGCTGCCCCGTCTCACAGCGTACGAACCTGCGTTCGCCGCTGACACGAGTTGGACCCTCGAACGAGCGATCGCCTCTGTTGCGACCCCCGACGAATCGGGATCCTTCTACCTCAGGCTGTCGACCCGCCCGGTCCCTCAGGAGCTTCTGACCGAGGCAATGGAGCGACTCGGCGAAGAGACACTTCGCGAACACGTCATCGCGGGAGGCTACGTGCTTCATGAGTCGACCGTCGATGGGCCGCCCGTCATCGTCTTCGTTGCGGGACCTCCCGTCGTCGAGGTCATTCAGGCTGCCCGCGAGCTCGAACACGATGAAGGAATCCAGGTCCACGTCGTTGGAGTGACCAGCACCGACCTGCTCTTTCGCGAGTGGCACCGGGCGACTACGACCACCGACGAGGGGCGCTTCCCGAAACCCCCAGCGCACCTCGCCAGACTCGTCCCAGCTCGACTTCGCGGTGCTCCCATCCTCACGGTGCACGACGCGTCACCCCACGCGATGGCGTGGCTCGGATCGGTGTTCGGAGCGAAAGTCCATGCACTGGGGCCGGTCACGTTCGGCGAAGCCGGCAGCATATCGGACCTCTACGATGCACACAGGTTGTCGGTCGCGACAATCGTGAACGCAGCGATCGGCGCCTTGGGAGAGATCTCATGAAGTTCGATGCCATCGGCGTCGTCGTCAAAGACATGGCGAGAACGCTTGCCTTCTACCGTCTCCTCGGCGTGGAATTCCCGCAAGACGCCGACGCGAGTGGCCACGTCGAAACGATGCTTCCGGGCGGGATACGCCTGATGTTCGACTCGGAAGACGTCATGCGGAGCTTCGACGAGGGATGGTCACCACCGGCCAGACCAGGACCTATGAGCTTCGCCTTTCTCTGTGACCGATCGGACGATGTCGACGTGACGTTCGAAAGACTCGTCGGGCACGGCTACGAGGCAGTCGTGGCCCCATTCGACGCGTTCTGGGGGCAGCGGTACGCAACGGTCCATGATCCCGATGGCAACGCAGTAGACCTGTTTGCGCCTCTTGCTGATCGCGAAGACTGACCCGACGCAACGTCGGAAACGTCTTCTACAATGGCGCCGCAGAGAGATCTGATGACCGCGCACGAGGAACCGGAGCCTCAACCAGGGATGCAGCGGCCTATGGACAGCCTCTCGAGCCCGTCGGCAAGGGGCGAACGGCCCGGACGCAGGTCCGGGCCGTCCCGCGTCGTCAGCTGACGGCGCACAGCTGACAGCTCGCATCCCCTGAACGCGTTCTCTCACGCACGAGATACGGCGAGCGCAGCTCGTCCTGCGGGGTACGCTGTTCGATGAGAGGAGGAAGTCCATGGTCATCGCTGTCGGAACCGAGAAAGGTGCGTGGTTTTTCGACCCTGTGGAGCGTCACCTCGATGGTCCCGTCCTGCCGGGATGGAAGGTGACAGCCTTCACCGAAACTGCCGCAGGAGACTACCTCCTCGCAACGGCGTCGAACTGGTTCGGCGCATCGATCCACCGGTCCGCCAATCTCACCGGCTGGGCACAGACGGACGAGAGCCCCTCGTGGCCCGAAGGTGGAGACCGGAGCCTGACCCAGATCTGGACGTTCGCCCGACATGGAGGTCGTCTGTACGCGGGTGTCGACCAGGCGGGTCTGTTCGTGAGCGACGACAACGGCGGCTCCTGGCAGCCTGTTGACGGTATCAACGAGCACCGCACACGCGCCGCGTGGCAACCCGGGTTCGGTGGTCTGGCGCTGCACAGCATCGTGATCGATCCCGACAACGCCGATCACATCTGGATCGGGATCTCCGCGGCCGGTGTCTTCCGCTCGGAGGATGGCGGCGCCACGTGGACACCGGCCAACGCCGGAGTGACGAAGACTGCGGCCTCCGAGGAGTTCGACGACATCGGCTACTGCGTGCACAAGATCGTGCTTGATCCCGACGACTCGAACCGGCTCTACCGCCAAGACCACCGCGGTGTCTACCGATCGTCAGATGGAGGTCGGAGCTGGGACCATGCCGAGGACGGCCTCCCGAGCTCATTCGGGTTTCCCATGGTGATCGATCGATCTACGAAGACGCTCTTCATCGTTCCCCTCGCCAGCGATGAACGTCGACTGCCCGTGGACGGGCGGTTCCGGGTGTATCGCTCGACGAACCGGTCCGGCAGCTGGGAGGTATCCGGAACGGGTCAACCCGACGTGCCCACCTACACACAGGTGCTGCGGGGTGCCATGGACACGGATGACAACGGAGCGGTGGTCTACGGCACCACGGCAGGTTCACTCGGGCTCACCCTGGACAGTGGGGACTCGTGGGAGACATTGCCGTGGACACTTCCGCGCATCCTTGCCGTGAGCTCCCTACAGGTCTGATGGCGTCGGTTCAGGTACGCCTCCCGTCGCTCCTCGAGCCGATCACCGGAATACGATCGCTGACGGTCGATGCGTCGACGGCGAAGGGCGCTATCTCGGCGCTTCTCGAGTCACAGCCGGGTCTCAAGGTGCACTTGTACGACGAGCGGGGGAACCTCAGACCCCACGTTCGGCTGTTCTGGAACGACAGGGACTTCGCGTGGCTCGACGATGAGGCGACCGCCCGCGACGGTGACATCCTCACGGTCATGCAGGCCGTATCCGGCGGCTAGGAGGCTCGCTTCGCGAGCCGCCTTCAGTCTTCGGTTCTCGGTTCTCGGTTTTCGGTAGAGCAATCGCCCTGCGGTCTCGCACCCTTCGAGGTCGCGTGCTGAAAGCTGAAGACTGAAGACTGATGACTGATGACTGGCGAGCGCAGCTCGCCTATTCCATCGCCTTTGTCGGGAGTTGCAGGATGTAGGCGCTGATCCCAACGGCGAGGAGCCCGAGACCGATCCTCACGCCGATGTGTTCGATCACCCAGACGATCGAGATGGTGAACGTCACCGTGATCGCGATGAGCGCCACGGCCTTTGCTCGAACACTGAACCCGAGTCCGGCTCTCCAATCTCTGATGAGTGGACCGAACAGCCGGTGGTGCACCAGCCATGCGTCGAAGCGCTCAGACGACCGGGCGAAGAAGAACCCCGCCAAGATGATCGGAAACGTCGTCGGGATCAGGGGCAGGATCGTGCCCACCGTCCCTAGCGCCAGAAAAAAGACCCCGAGAACGAGGTAGAGCGCTCGCACGAGACGGCTTCGGTGTACCACTCGGCAACTCTATCCACGCTCGCTCGCTACGCCCCTGCCCGAAGTATGAGGACTGGTCCGTGTTCACTACTCTGCCGTCCATGGCCGACCCGGAACGCGTTCATCGAACCTGGCTTCACTCAGGACGAGTCTTCCCCAGAGTGTTCATCTCCCCGGTGCTGGAGTTCATGCAGCTCGAGGCGTCATCGGGCGCCGTCATGCTCGTCGCAGCACTCGTCGCCATCATCTGGGCGAACCTCCCTGGTGGTGAGAGCTACGAACGATTCTGGGAAATCGCCGTCAACTTGCACATCGGTGGGTTCGCTCTCAACGAGACACTCAGGGAGGTTGTCAACGACGGTCTGATGACCATCTTCTTCTTCGTCGTCGGGCTCGAGATCAAACGCGAGTTGGCTGTCGGTGAGCTGAGAGACCGCAAGGCGGCCGGCCTCCCGGTCGTCGCCGCTCTCGGCGGCATGATCTTCCCGGCGCTGATCTACCTGGCCTTCGTGCACGACCTCGGTCCGTCTGCCATCCGAGGCTGGGGAGTTCCGGTTGCAACCGACATTGCGTTCTCGGTCGGTGTGCTCGCGCTCGTCTCCAAACGGGTTCCTCTCGGCGCGAAGCTGTTCCTGCTCACCCTCGCCATCGCCGACGATATCGGCGGCATCATCGTGATCGCCATCTTCTACACACAGAACCTCGCCATCTTCTATCTCCTCGGTGCCGTTGCCCTGTTCGGGTTCGTCAAGATCGCGGAACGGGCCGGCATTCGTGCATCTGGGTTCTACTGGGCCGTAGGAATCGTCATCTGGTACTTCATGCTCGAGTCGGGCGTCCACCCGACACTCACAGGCGTGTTCCTCGGATTGCTGACGCCTGCGATCGCCATGTACTCCGACAAGGCGTACTACGACAAGACCGAATACCTACTCAAGGCCTACGGTCCAGAAGAGACCTCACGCCACTCACAAGCTCGTGCAGATCACGGCGCCAGGCAGGTAGCTTCCATCGCGTCTGAGTCGATCCCACCGCTGAACAGACTCGAGCACGCGCTCGCCCCGTGGAGCTCGTTCTTCGTGATTCCGGTGTTCGCCCTCGCGAATGCGGGTGTTCGATTCACCGGCGTCAATCTCCTGACCGAGTTGACGAGCAAGGTGACCCTCGGCGTCGGAATCGGCCTTCTCGTCGGCAAGTTCGTCGGAGTGTCCCTGTTCACCGCCGGTGCAGTCAAACTGGGTATCGGAAAGCTGCCCAAGAACACCACATGGCACCACCTCTTCGGGGTGGCGCTGCTCGCAGGGGTCGGCTTCACCGTTGCCCTGTTCATCGCGACACTCGCGTTCACCGACATCCAGCACATCGACAAGGCGAAGACCGGCATCTTCGCCGGTTCGCTCCTGGCGGGCCTGCTCGGCTACGCGTACCTGCGATTCTTCACCAAACCGATCGAGACCGACCAGCTCGGCGAGTGACCCTCTACACGCCCCCGGCTCATCGGGTATGGTCGATATATGGGAGATTGGGCGAACTCACGACGTACGTATGGACGCGGGACCATCGATCGCATACCCCAACTGCGCTCCTGGAGCGAGGAGCAACGGAGGACCCTCCAACTCCTGACACACGTGTTTCCTTTCCGGGTCAACGCGTACCAACTCGAGCTGATCGACTGGTCCAAGGTTCCCGACGACCCCATCTTCAGGCTGGTCTTCCCACAACCCGAAATGCTGGACTCGGCCACCCTCGAACGACTGGACATCCTGACCGGTGACGCCCTCCGCGCCGAGGTGCAGAAGATCCACCACTCGCTCAACCCCCATCCTGCCGGCCAGCTCGACCTCAACGCGGCCGTCCTCGATGATGCGCCGCTTCCCGGCATCCAGCACAAGTACCGGCAAACCGTCCTGTTCTTCCCCAAGCGAGGCCAGACCTGCCCCGCATACTGCACCTACTGCTTCCGATGGCCGCAGTTCGTCGGGGACGAACGCATCGTCTCCTCGGACATTGGGCCGCTCATCCGCTACCTGAACAATCATCCCAGTGTGACCGATCTGCTCATCACCGGAGGTGATCCGATGGTGATGCGGGCTCCCGTCCTCTCGCGTTACCTGCAACCGATCCTCGACGCTCGGCCTGGCGGGCTGACCACCATCCGCATCGGCACGAAAATCCCGGCGTCGCGGCCGCACCGATTCGTCACCGATGACGATGCCGACGAACTGATGCGCCTGCTCGAGTCGGTCGCCGACCACGGCTTCCACCTCGCAGTGATGGCCCACTACACCCATCCGCGAGAGCTATCCACGCCGGTCGCCGAGGAGGCAGTCCGGCGCATCCGTGACACCGGGGCCGTCGTGCGATCACAGTCGCCGGTCGCCCGTCACATCAATGACGACCCGCAGGTGTGGGCGAACATGTGGCGAAGACAGGTGCAACTCGGCATCGTTCCCTACTACATGTTTGTGATCAGGAACACGGGCGCCCGTGGCTACTTCGAGCTACCGCTGGCGGAGACCCATAGAATCTTCACCGAGGCGTACCGGCAGGTGTCGGGCCTCGGCAGGACCGTCAGAGGACCGGTGATGTCGACATCACCCGGCAAGATGCTCATCCAAGGCATGCCCACCGTCGGACAGCACCGCGTGTTCTCGCTCTCGTTCTTGCAGGCACGTGATCCGTCGTGGGTCGGGCGCACGTTCTTCGCCCGATACGACCCCCACGCGACGTGGTTCGACGATCTCGAACCTCTCGACGCTCCCTTCTTCTTCCTCCGACCCCGAACCGAACGGCCACACCACCCACGCCCGCCAAGGAGGCTCGCATGGACGGACAGACCATCACGTGTGTCGACTGTGGAGGAACCGCACACCTGATCTCGGAGCCGCCCGAAGGGGGCTTCCAGGCGGGTGACATCCTCGTCTACCGGTGCGCAGACTGCCTCGACCGCTGGGACATCGTGTATGAGGAGCAAGATGACTGAGGAAGGGACCCTTCATCAGTCATCAGTCTTCAGTCATCAGTTCGCGACCACATCCGCTGAACGGCGACCGGTCGTTTCCTCCCCCAGGGAGCGCAGCGACCGTTAGGTGGACTCGGCCAAAGGCCGAGGACGGAGCGGGCCGTCCCCGTTTCCTCCCCTCGCGAGCGAAGCGAGTGGTTCTCTCCCCCCAGCGAAGCCTGGGGCTGAGCGTTGGGGGGAGCCGGAGGGGGGCCGGGCGCAGCCCGGAATGGGGGAGGTGGACTCGGCCAAAGGCCGAGGACGGAGGGGGCCGTCCCCAACAACCTAGCCCGCTCGCGACCCTCCAGGGCACGATACGAGGTACGAGGTACGGCTCGCTGCGCGAGTATTGCTGGAGAACGGCGACTGTCAGCTGTCGACTGTCAGGCCAGATGAAGCCTCCGGTACTCGATCTTGGGGCACCGGTCCATGACGACCTGCAAGCCGGCTGCACGTGCCCTGGATGCAGCCGCTTCGTCGATCACGCCCAGCTGCATCCACACGGCGCTCGCTCCGATCGCCAGTGCCTCATCCACGTGCGGTCCGGGTTCTCGTCTGAAGATGTCGACGACGTCGATCCGACCAGGAATCGATGCCAGATCCGGATACGCCCGCACGCCGAGTACCTCGTCGATGGTCGGGTTCACCGGAACGATCTCGAACCCGAGGTCCTGAAGGAACGCCGCTACGTCGTGACTCGCCCTGTCAGGTCTGGGCGACAGTCCAACGACGGCCCACCGTCCGCGGGGAGTGAGTAGGCGGCGAATCAGATCATCTGTGGCCATCGGGCACAGCGTAGGCGCCGGACGAGGCGCGTGTGGGAGCACCACCGCGCGCAGCGATCACGACTGATCCTGCTGCGAATCCAAGTGACGCGAGTGCCTCCCACCAGACCACGATGTCGCTCGTACACTCCTCGCTCCGCACCTCGCCACCGGACAGAACGCTCGAGACAACGGTTCCCGAGGTTCCTTGCCACAGCCATCCGCCTCCCGTCGCAACCGACGTCTCCGCCGTGCCATCGGAGTAGAAGCGAGTGCACCTCGGGTCCTGGTGGAGAAAGAGAGAGACGAATGCACAGGCCGCGACGATCACGATCGTCGACCAGAGCACCGTCTCTCGCCAGACGGTCCGCACGGGGCGGGGCCAACGGGAGAACGCGCTGATCCAGAGCACGGCCGGAACCACCATGACGAGGCCGAGCACCGACAGCGTGAACGGGCCGGCGACGAGTGCCACTGCTGCAGCGGCCGGCAACAACCTCGGTCTCCCCCGCAGAGCCAGCAGGGCGACTGTCGGCGAGATGGAGAAGAGCCCGGCCACCGCCACTGCTCTGGCAACTCCCCAAAGGTTCGCAGGCACTCGAGGAGAGTCGTTCACGAGTGCGAGGATCAGCGCTCCCAGTGCCATGACATAGCCGATGACGATGGCGTACCTGGCGAGTTTGCGGGCCGACTCAACCTGCTGCAACGTACCCATCATCGACCTCCACAAATCGGACCGGACCAGTTCCAGAAGTCGACCGCCCGCACGACTACCACGGGAGGTGCGGCATCGTGCACGAACTGTCTGACGAGATCGGTTGGGCCTGTCACCACCATCGACACCACCCCCGGGTTCGAACCGGCCAGGTACTCACGAGCATGCTCGACGTCGGCGGGAGAGGCTCCTCCAAACCGACCGATCGCGTCGACGAACTCGGTTCTCGACACCAGATTGTCCATCGCTCGCCTCACCTGATCCAAGGCATGGGTGATGCTTGGTTCCACAAGTGGATCGAGCGAGCCAGCCGATCCCATCGAGAACCCGCCCCAACCGAACCGAGCGTTCGGAGGATCCACCGAACACGTTCCGTACCCCAGATAGCCAGGCATGTCTTCTGCCCCGAAACCGGCCACCAGGCCTGTCGAACCGGGTCCGGTCGGGAACCCGGCCCAGATGACCGACACGTCGGAGTGTGCATCCATCAGCGCCTGTGCGTCGGCGATGTCAATCGCCTGAAGCCAACCCAGCTCGACGGTCGCCACGGTCCCCGGCGGCAGGTGCTCCAGGCTCGCTTCCGTGCCCCGATCTTCCTGAACCTGCGAAACAAGAGGACCGCCGTGCTCTCCCGAGAAGCTCCACGGGCCAAGCCGGGATTGGACCACACCCAGATCTTCTGTACTGCCTCCCACCCGGAGGACCGTCGGGATGTCGAAAGAACGAGAAATCAGTCCTGCACTCGACCGCCACTCGGTGATCTCCGCACCGGGTTGAAGCATGACTGCGAGGTCCCACGTCGCCATCAAGGCAGCATCGGGTCGATCCCCGCGATCGACCACGATCGGGACCGCGACGAACGAAGACAGCGCCCACACGGCGACCACCCCGATCAGAATCCACGCAGCGAGGTCGAACGCGACCCTCGCCAGTCCCCTCCGTGCCGCCCGCCTGAATCGGTCATCTTCCCACGTGCCAACGCGCATCGCCTCCGTGCTGAACCGGATCGGCTCCACGCCTTCGATCAACGCACGACACGCGGCGCACTCGCTGAGATGCGCCAAAACTGCATCCCTCGTCTCCGGCTCCAGTGTGCCGTCGACATACCCCTCGAGAAGGTCACGGGCGATGTTGTGTTCCATCACTCACTCTCCTCATATCGAGCGCGGAATCCGGCCCGCGCTCGGTGGATCAAGACTTTTGTTGCCCCCAGGCTCTTGCCCAGCGTTTCCGCAACCTCGTCATAGGAGAGACCAACCATGTCACGAAGCAGCAGGGCCGACCGCTGTGCCTCCGGCAACGTCACCAAGACACTCCGTACAGCATCGATCTCGGCGACATCGGGATCGTCATGGCCTTCTTCGACCTCGATGGCCGGCATCTCCTTCCTTCGCCGATTGTCATCCAGGAAGGTCGACCGGGCGATCGCACACAGCCACGATCTCGGGCTTCCTCCTCGATAGCCTCCGAGAGCACGCGTCGCTCTGACAAACGTGTCGTGCATCAGATCCTCGGCCCTCTGCGGATCTCGGCTGAGCCACACCAGGTATGCCAGCACGTCACCGGCATGATCTCGGTAGAACGCCTCGATCGTTGCGCTCGCATCCACATCATTCCTGTCCCTCACTGCGTGTTCCACCTACGAGACGAGCTATACATGCCAGAAGTTACGGTGCGATCTCAAATCGATCTCCGATGATGGTGGTTCATCCCGCCGAAGTAGTCTCAGGGTCGCCGTGAAGTACCTCCTTGCCATCATCGTCGCTCTCGCCATTCTCGTGCCCGGAGGCGTGGCATTCGCCCAGACCTCGCCCACCTGCCCGCCGGTCCAGGGAATCACCTGTGATGGGTGGGTCACCGACACTGCCGACGTCATCACCAACGACGCCGCCCTCGAAGATCAGGTGGGCCAGCTCGTCGCCACGTACGGCCACGAGATCGCCGTCGTCGTGGTTCCCGACAGTGGCTCGTCGACACCGAATGAACTCGCGCAGGAGATCGGCAACACGTGGGGTGTCGGGAGCGCGCAGAACAACGATGGGATCGTCATCCTCGTCGACCTGGCCGACCGCCGGATCGCCATCGAGACGGGAAGCGGTGTCGACGTCACGAGCTCGCAACTCGACGACATCTCATCTCTGGCGACCCCCTACTTCCAGGTGGGTGACTTCGACGGAGGTATCTCGGCCATGCTCAACGGACTGGGAGACCTGTTCAGTGGAGAGACCTCCCCACCGGCGACGAGTGTGCCACTGCCGACCACGCCCACGTCGCAACCGTCCGAGAGTCCCATCCCTGGCATCGTGCTCGGAGCCATCATTGTCGGAACCGGACTGGCGCTGGTCACCACGGGATCGGCCAGATCTCGACGAGATCGCGCGGCCTTGGAGAAGAAGCGTCGAAAGGACCTCGTTGACGGTGAACTCGCCCGTCTACGGCCCTCCGGGCAGGAACTGACGCTGCCGGAGGAGTTGACCGTTTCACCACCGACCTCCGCACCATCGGTGTCTACCGCAGATGCGTTGCGGGCGCTCAGGGCTATCCAGGGCGGTGCGCCTACCGCCCCCCAACCTGCCCTCGAGGCGTTGTGGGTGCATCGGGCGATCGACGTGTTCGACAAGGACAAGCTCTCGACGGAGATCCCCCTCGAGCTGCGGGTGACCGGCGAGCAGCCCGTCCTCGAAGACTCCCTCCAGCAGACGACAACCGACGTACTCAACGCACCCGACGATGCAGCATTCGATGTCGCCCGCTCGCACCTCCGATCCGTGGTGGATGCGTTGCGGCCGTATCGCATCGCCGAAGCACGGCGCAAGATGGCGATCTCCCTGTCGGACTCGGCGGTTGCCACGCCACTCGGGCCGGCAGTGGTGAACGACTTCGGCCTCCGTTTCCTCCAGGCGGGACCCGTGCTGACACCTTCCGATCCGCTCGAGACGTCGGTCCAGGCAATGCAGGATGCCTACGGCACAGCCCAGACCAAGTCGGACCGCCTGGAAACGATCTACGGCAAGCTCCCAGATTCGCTGGCGCGGCCGGCGGTCGCTGTTGCTCTGGCGGATCTCACCGAGGATCCAGAAGAAGCGGTCAGCCGGTTTGAGCAGATCCGGATAGAGATCGAGCAGAAGGGTTCCGACCTGCGACAGGACGGCCTCGAGCTGCCGGCCGTCGCTGCGTTCCTCCTCCTCAACAACGACGACGTCGATGAGTTCCTCGATGCCTACCACAAGGCACGACGACTCGGGTACGAGCCGGTCGAGGCGGTCGAGCTGGCCATCGCCGGCCTGACCGATCGCGACAGCATCGAGCGGGTACGCGACGAGGCAAGCCGTCTCGGCCTGCCCATCTCGATTGCAGCGACCTTGGTGAGGAACGGAGATCGTGCTGTCGAGTCGTACACCCAGCTCGCCGATCAACTCGCCAGGACCGGTGTCGAAGGCGATGTCCGTCGCACCATCGCGGCCATCCTCGCCGTGTCGCTCGAGCCTGCACGAGCCCTCGATCGCTGGCTGGAAGCTCGGAAGGTACTCGCGGATCTCGGCCTGACCGGCTCATATGCCGACACTGCGGCCGCGTTCGGCGCCTCCGATCCCAGAGGCCCCCGCGCGTTCGCTCTCGCCTATGCGGCCCAGCGACAGGCACTCGAGCGCTCGTCGATCGACGATGCCGACCGGTACGCCCCTGAGCTGGCCCACGCCGGCACTTCGGCACAGACCGACACGTGGAGTGGGCGCCCACTTCCAAGAGACCTCGGAGTGTTCGACCCCTTTACGCTCTTCTACTACCACTGGGTCATCACGAGAGGCGTCGACCACGCGCTCGGCTGGCATCCCATCTACCGGGACCGCTCCTGGTCGCAACACCGCAACTCATGGTTCGGAGGCTTCGGTGGAGGGGGTGGATTCGGCGGCGGTTTCGGAGGTCACAGTGGAGGTGGCAGCTGGGGCAGTGGCGGATTCGGAGGCTTCGGCGGAGGCGGAGGCTTCGGCGGAGGCGGGTTCGGTGGAGGCGGTCACGGTGGTGGAGGAGGCTGGTAGAACTGGAGTCTTCAGTCTTCAGTCATCAGCAAGCACGCGGCCCAGAACAACCCGGAACCTCGCGGCGAGTGTCCTACCGAAAGAACCGATAACCGGCGAGCCGGCGCCGGAGTATCAGTCGTCAGTCGTGAGCCAACAGTCAACAGTCGACAGCCAGAAAGCGGAGCAATCGGGTCGAAATGGTCTCATGGTCTCCCAGGTTGCGCGCCGACTGTCGGCTGTTCGCTGTGAGCTGTCTGCTGGGGACTGAAGACAGCGAGCGGAGCGAGGCTCATTCGACCTTGTCTCGGAATTCGGCCATACTGCGGCCCCGGTCATGGCATTCCGTAAACGCGCCAAAGCGATCAACGTCAAGAGCGTCGAGCAGATCGATGGCTTCGCCGATGACGGCAAGCCGGTCCTGATCGATTTCATGCAATTCTCGTGCCCCGCGTGCAAAGCGATGGACGGGACGATCGACGAGCTCGCCCACGAGTTTCGCGGCTCCGCTCACGTGCTCAAGGTGAACGTCGGCCGGGTTCCCGGCGCCGCCCAGCGGTTCAAGATCAAAGGAACGCCTACCTTCGTTCTGTTCGGGATCTCGGAACGGTCCCAACGCAAGGCCCGCCAGCGCGGTGAAGAGCCCAGCGAGAAAATCACCCAACGCTTCAGAACCACCGGCGTGGTACAGAAGGCTCAGCTTCGCCGTCTGCTCGTTACCAACGGCGCCGAACCCGCCGGCGACTGAGGCTCGCTTCGCGAGCCGTTGTCAGTTCTCGGTTTTCAGTTGTCGGTAAGACACCGTTGACGAACCCGTTCGCTCTCGACAACCCAGCTGTGTAGCCGCCGACATGTACCTCGTGTCGCGATGGGGTGAGCGAACACGTTCAGGCGGGGAGCGGGTACGGCTCGCCCTGCAGTCTGTCGGTGGGCAACGGTCGCGTACCAGGTACTAGGTTCGGCGGACGAAGTCCGCCTCGGCCTCAAAACCAGAACTTTCCACATCCCGACGGGTCGGACGTGAAGCCCCACGCCTCGGTGATCTCGCCGTCTCTCGTCCGGAACACGTGCACTTCGTCGGCCGTGTAGGTGCCCTCGTCCGTCTTGGCCGTCGTGTGAGCCAGGACCACGGTGTGCTCGTCGTTGGCCAGCACGTCGTGAACCTCGATCATGAAGGATTCGTGGGTGTCCTCGGCGAGCGTCCGCAGGAACGAGCAGATCGCGTCTCGACCCACTTTGTCGCCGGCCAGTGGCGTGTCACCGCGCACGTGCCACACGGCGTCGGCCGCGAACAGCCGCCCGAACTCCTCGTGGTGACCTTCGGCGAAGTGCCGGTACCCATTCTTGATGCGGTCGATTCCCGGATGCTCCATGGGACGATTCTCGCACAGCTCGGACCGGGCCCGCGTACCCTGGGGCCGTGACCGCTCGCACCCTCGTCGGAACCTGCTCCTGGACGGACAAGACGCTCCTCGACTCCGGTGCTTTCTATCCGCCGGGGACCGGCACGGCCGAGGAGCGCCTTCGCTACTACGCCGATCAATTCCCGATCGTCGAGGTGGACTCCACCTACTACGGACCCCCAAGTGAGCGGACCGCAGGGCTATGGGTACAGCGGACACCGCCCAAATTCGCATTCGACATCAAGGCATTCCGTCTCCTGACCCAGCACCCAACTCCCCCACGAACGCTCTGGAAGGATCTCAGAGAGGAACTCCCAGCCGAGCTGGCGGAGAAGCGCAATGTGTACGCCCGAGATCTCCCACGTGAGTTCGTCGCCGAGGCCTTCCACAGGTTCGCCGAAGCTCTCATGCCGCTGCACTCGGCAGGCAAGCTCGGCACGATCCTCCTCCAGTTCCCTCCGTACGTCGGGCCGTCTCGTGGATCGTTCGGCTACCTGGCGTGGGCAGCAGATCAGCTCTCCGAGTTCGATGTAGCTGTGGAGTTCCGACAGGGGACGTGGATGGACGACGAACACATCGACTCGACCCTCGGCCTCCTCAGCGACCACCGACTCTCCTACGTCTGTGTGGACGAGCCGCAGGGATTCAGGAGTTCCGTACCTCCGGTCACTGCAGTCACCGCACCCATCGCCCACGTTCGGTTCCATGGACGGAACTCGGAGAACTGGGAGCGCAGGGGCATCGGAGCGGCCGAACGCTTCCGCTACGACTACCGGCAGGAGGAGCTTCAAGACTGGCTCCCCCGAATCGAACGGCTCAGGCGGGAAGCCGACGAGGTTCACCTGCTGATGAACAACTGCTACGCCGACTACGGGATCAGGTCGGCGCGAATGCTTGCCGGGCTGCTGGACGGGCTCAGCGAGTAGCGACTCGCACCGCGAGCCTGTTGGTTCCCCCAGGAGCCCGGTAGGGCGACGTTGGGGGGAAAGTACCGCGGCGGCGAAGCCGCTGGGGTAGGGGGGTGGTGCGCGGTCTATGTCGTTGGGAACGGCCCCCTCCGTCCTCGGCCTTTGGCCGAGTCCACCTCCCCCAACGGTCGCTGCGCTCCCTGGGGGAGGAAACCGAAGCGAGCCATTGATCCGGCCGCACACGACACGGGGCCGAGTATCGTCACCCGGATGTTCGACTACACCACCGTCACACCCGAGACCATCGCGACCCTGACCGCCGACACCATCGTACGTTGTGACCAACTCATCACCGAGGTAGTCGGCGTCGAGGGAAACCGCACCGACGAGAACACGCTGGCCCCCATCGAGGAGGTCACCGCCGCTCTGGCCATCGCCTACGGACAGGGACCGTTCCTATCAAACGTCCATCCCGACGAGGCGACGCGCGACGCTGCACGAGAGTCGGAGGAGACCTTGTCGAAGTGGCAGGTGGGCATCATCTTCCGCACCGACCTGTACAAAGCAATCCGTGAGCTCGCATCCACCGAGGCGGCCGCCTCGCTGACCGGTGAGAGAAGACGTTTCCTCGACTTCACCCTTCGGGACTTCCGACGGGCCGGTCATGAACTCACCGACGACCGTAGGAAGCGGCTCGAAGAACTCCAGAACAGGATGGTCGAGCTCGGTATCGAGTTTTCGAAGAACATCGCAGACGTCGATGACATCCTCGAGGTCACCCGCGACGACCTCGCAGGGCTGCCCGAGTCCTACATCTCCCGACTCCAGAAGGAGGGAGATGTCTACAAGGTGACGATGGCCTACCCGGATGTCATCCCCTTCATGGACAACGCGGATCGACGCGACCTTCGCGAAAGACTCTCGTTCCTGTTCAATCGCCGGGCGGCAGACACGAACCGTTCCGTCCTCGAAGAGGCAATCGAGGTTCGGGACGAGATGGCGGGTCTCTTCGACCTCCCGTCGTGGGCCGACTACCAGATGGAAGTCAAGATGGCCAAGAGCCCCAAGATCGTCGACGAATTCTACGAATCGCTCGTCGACCCGCTCACCGAGCTCGGCAAGAACGAGCTGGCGGTCCTGACGGAGATGCTCGAAGCCGACACCGGCGATACCGAATTCCAAGCCTGGGACCGGCGCTACTACGACACAAAGCTCCGCAGAACCGAGTACGGAGTGGATCAGGAGGAGATCGCCAAGTACCTTCCACTCGACGCAGCGATCGACGGCCTGCTCGATCTGACCGCAGAGGTCTTCGGCCTCGAATATCGCAAGCGGAGTGATGTGCCCGTGTGGCATCCCGATGTCGTCGCATATGACATCGTGGACGCCGACTCTGGTGAAGCCCTCGCCGTCTTCATGGCGGACCTGTTCCCCCGGCCGGACAAGTACACGCATGCAGCCGCCTTCGACCTCGTACCCGGCCGCAGGCTGCGGGACGGCTCCTATCAGAACCCCGTATCGGCGATCGTGGCCAACTTCACCAAGCCGACCGCCGACTCACCATCGCTGCTCCAGCACTCGGAGCTCGAGACCCTATTCCACGAGTTCGGCCACATCCTCCACATGTCACTCGGGCACACGGAGCTCACCCGCTTCTCCGGAGCGTCGACCGAGTGGGACTTCGTCGAGGCCCCGTCACAGATCATGGAGGAGTGGTGCTGGAAGAGTGAGATCCTCCAACGGTTTGCCCGCCACCACGAGACTGGCGAGACGATCCCACAGAGTCTCCTCGACACGCTGGTTGCCGCTCGGCACGTGAACGAAGCGCTCGACACGCTCCGCCAGGTGTTGTTCGGCAAGCTCGACCTTGCACTCCACGGACCCGGTGATCACTCTGATCTCGACCGAATCACCATCGAATCCGAAGCAGTTGGCCTGATACCACACCAGGAGAGAACGTTCTTCCCTGCGAGCTTCGGACACCTTCTCGGTGGATATGACGCCGGCTACTACGGGTACCTGTGGTCCCAGGTGTTCGGCCTCGACATGTTTTCCGTGTTCGAAGAAGGCGGCGTCAGCAGCCCCGAGGTCGGTCGGCGGTACCGCAGGGAGATCCTCGAGAAGGGCGGCTCCGAGGACGCGATGGACCTCCTGCGGAACTTCCTCGGACGAGAACCGAACAACGAGGCGTTCCTGCGGCACGTGGGATTGGGTTAGAGGTTCGTTGAGCCTCAGGCTCAACGAACCATACGTTTCCTCCCCCAGGAGCCCAAAGGGCGACGTTGGGGGAGGTGGCCGAGGCGAAGCCGAGGACGGAGGGGGTCGCTCCCACCAACGTAGATAGGCCCCTCCACTCCGGATACTCCCCCAACTCAGCTCTTCCCGTTGGAGGAGAGGCGGACAAACCAACCTCGCGTTCCTACCGACAACCGAGGGCTGAAGACTGAAGAACGCGAGCGAAGCTTGCCTACAACCCGAGGGCGTCGATCGCGGCGGTGTCCTCTACTTCCCAGCGGAGGTCATCGATCGTCTCGGCGATCGGCACATCCCTTCGGAGTGTCGTCAGCGTCCGGTAGAAGAGCGCATCGTCGATGTTGGAGACGAGAGACTCGGCAAGACGGGCGGCACCCCGCACGTTCACATCCCATTCACCTGGATCGAGCGGAATCCGTTCGATCCTCGAGTAGCGTGCCAGCAAGGTTGATGCCGACTTCGCGCCCCACGACGGAATGCCCGGTATTCCGTCGGCCGCATCCCCCACCAGCGCGAGATAGTCGGGCATCGACGACGGCGAGATCCCCCACTTCTCGCGGACGCCGTCCTCATTGATCGCAACCCCTTGGCGACGGTTGAACATCACCACCCTGTCCCCGACGACACACTGGGCAAGATCCTTATCCGGACTCATCAACACGACCTGCTCGGCGTCGTCGGCGTACAGAAACGCGGCGGTGGCGAGCGCGTCGTCGGCTTCGAACTCCTCCATTCGCCACACCACGACACCGAGCGCTTCCAGCGCACGCTCGGCGAGAGGAAACTGATCCAGCAGCTCCTGCTCGACCCCCTCGCCGGTCTTGTAGCCATCGAACATCTCATTGCGGAACGAATGAATCGTCGTGTCGAACGCGGCAGCAACATGCGTGACGCCGGGCTCGCGAAGCAGCCTCCGGGTCGAGTCGACCAGCCCCCACACCGCACCCGTCTCGAAACCCGCATCGCCGGTCCGCTTCGGGTACCCGAAGTAGGCGCGAAACAGCTCGTAGGTCGCGTCGAGCACATGAACACGCATGGAGGCATCGTACGCCAGCCCATGCCGTCGGCGCTATGCTCGCCTTACCTGCCCAGCGAGGCAGGTGCCGCGAGCGTCCAGCGAAGTCCGGTGCGAAACCGGCGCTGTCCCGCAACTGTGAGGCCTACGGGCCGAGCCAGGTCGCCTGGCGTCGCGGCGGCGAACGAACCCTCGGGTGAAGGCGTACTTCGTCGGCCATGCCGGTGCAGTTCACTTTCATCCTCCGAAGAAGGAGGATGTTTCTATGCGGAGAGCGGTAATCATCGCATTCGCTGTCGCCTTGGGCGCCTGTTCGGGGAACGGTGCGATCCCAACCACGACGACCCAGACCACCACCAGCCATCTCTTGACCGAAGCGCCGACAACTCCCACGGCACCTTCGCCGTTTCCGGTGGTCGTCACAGCTGGCAACGGCCCTGTCCGGATCCCGTCGGAGCCACACGCGATCGTGTCGCTATCCCCCACCGCGACAGAGATGCTGTTCGCGATCGATGCCGGTGATCAAGTCGTAGCGGTCGACGATCAGTCGAACTACCCGACGGATGCACCGGTCACGGATCTCACCGGCCTCAGCCCGAACGTCGAGGCGATCGCCGGCTACGAGCCGGACCTCGTCGTCATCTCGTTCGACCCAGGCGATCTCGTCCCGTCTCTCGACACACTTGGAATCCCCGTCCTGCTGGAGCCGGCGGCAACGACGCTCGACGACGTCTACGCACAGATCGAGCAGCTCGGTGAAGCGACCGGCCATGCAGATGCTGCAGCAAGAGTCATCGCCGACATGAAGGACCGCATTTCCGAGACGTACAGCAAGGCGGAGCCCGGCGACGAGCTCACCTACTACTTCGAACTCGATTCGACGTACTTCTCCGTCACCTCGTCCACGTTCATCGGAGAGCTCCTGGCTCCACTCGGGCTGCGGAACATCGCCGACCCTGCCGACCCGGACGGGTACGGCTACCCACAACTCTCCTCCGAGTTCATCATCGGTGCCGACCCCGACCTCATACTGCTTGCCGACACCGTCTGCTGTGGACAGAACAAGGACACGGTCGCGGCACGACCCGCATGGGACAGTCTCGACGCCGTGACGAAAGGCAACATCGTGTCGCTGAACGACGACTTCGCGTCCAGGTGGGGGCCACGCGTTGTCGACCTGCTCGAGGCGGTCGGTGCGGCGGCGCGGGAGGCACGACACCAGTGAGCGTCACGGCACCAGATCGACCCACCCGGCTCACGCTGCCGGCGGTCCTCATTGGTCTCGCTGCGATCCTCGGCGCCGTCACGCTCGGCTCGCTCGTCGGACCCGTCCACATCCCGTTCGATGAGGCGATCAAGCGGCTCGTCGGATCGTCATCGACGTTGACGGATCGCCAAGCCGATATCCTCACCGCGGTACGCCTTCCGAGAGTCGTACTCGGAGGTCTCGTCGGATCGATGCTCGCCCTCGCCGGTGCGTCGTATCAGGGCGTGTTCAGAAACCCGCTCGCCGACCCCTACCTGCTCGGCGTCGCGGCAGGCGCCGGCCTGGGCGCTACCGTCGCCATCTCGGCGGGCGCTGCACCGGCCGTGCTCCCCGCTGCCGCTTTTGCGGGAGCGATCGTCGCTGTCGCGGCAACCTACGCTCTCGGGCGGTCCGTCCGACAACGCTCCACGACCAGCCTCATCCTCGCCGGAGTGGCAATGGCGTCGTTTCTCACGGCGGTCCAGACGTACGTCCAGCAGCGCCACACCGACACACTCAGGGAGGTGTACGCGTGGATCCTCGGACGGCTCTCGACGAGCGGCTGGCATGAGGTGCTGCTGATCCTGCCATACCTTGTCATCGGGGGAACTGTCATCCTGTTGCACAGAAGGATGCTGGACGTTCTCTCGCTCGGCGAAGAAGAGGCGTCCGCCCTGGGAGTGCCGGTTCGAAGGGTGCGGCTTCTGGTCGTCGGTGCCGCAACGCTGGGTACAGCCGCTGCCGTCGCTGTGAGTGGACTCATCGGATTCGTCGGAATCATCGTCCCCCACGCGATCCGGCTGGTGACCGGCGCCAGCTACCGGGTGATCCTGCCGCTGTCGGCGATGTTCGGTGCTGCGTTCCTCATCATCGCGGACCTCACCGCAAGGACGATCCTGAGCCCGGCCGAACTCCCGATCGGCGTCGTAACGGCCTTCCTTGGAGCACCGTTCTTCGTGCTCGTTCTACGTACGGCGAAGGGTCTGCGATGAGCGGGCTCTCCGTCGGCGATCTCCGTGTGACATTCGGCACCACGATCGTTCTCAAAGGCGTGAGCGTGTCGGCCGCACGCGGCGAGTGGGTGGGCGTGATCGGACCCAACGGCGCCGGCAAGTCGACGCTCCTGCGTGCGATCCACGGGACCGTGCCGTGGTCGGGAGCGGTCACGTTCGGCGGTCACGACATGGGCACCCTGACCGGCGCAGCTCGGGCTCGTCTCGCTGCGTTCGTCCCCCAACGACCGGCCGCCCCACAGGACATGCGCGTCTTCGACTATGTGCTCCTCGGGCGTAGCCCCCACATCTCCTATCTGGGCATCGAGGGACGCCGCGACCTCACCACGGCGAGAGACGCGCTCGAGTCACTCGGCATGCTGTCGTTCGCCGATCGTCTCCTCGGGGAGCTGTCCGGCGGGGAGTTCCAGCAGGTCGTGCTCGCGCGAGCACTAGCCCAAGAAGCGGCCCTCCTGCTGCTCGATGAGCCGACGTCCGCGCTCGACATCGGCCATCAACTCCACGTGCTGGCCTTGATCGATCGGCTTCGGAGGGAACATGATCTGACGGTCCTGTCTGCAATGCACGATCTCACGCTCGCTGCACAGTTCTGTGATCGTCTGGTGCTGCTGTCACACGGCATGGTCGTGACCGACGGCGATCCTCGACAGGTCCTGGATGCGTCGCTCATCTCACAGCACTACGGTGCGACCATCCGCATCCTCGACGACGGTCTCGGCGGGGTGGTGGTCGTTCCTGTTCGCAAGAACGGTCAGCCCGCCAATCGGTAGCATCAGGACCAAAGGAGGACGATATGGGTGAATTCGAGGACAGTT
>Ga0307423_1000364_pt1 | contig 30685 bp, 26 predicted proteins | sample SalMarWE160310MG_FD_202154 | JGI IMG/M metagenome (GOLD analysis project Ga0307423, IMG submission 202154) | Salt marsh sediment microbial communities from the Plum Island Ecosystem LTER, Massachusetts, United States - WE1603-10 | ecosystem: Environmental > Aquatic > Marine > Intertidal zone >... | reverse complement strand
GGCTGAAGAGGTCTTCGGCGTCGGCTTCCTGACCGCCGACCGCATTGCACACCAGCTCGGTATTCCAGACGACGCACCGGAACGGCTCGAGGCCGGGGTCCTCCACACGCTCGTCGAGGCTGTGGGTCAGGGTCACTGCTTCGTCCCCGACGACGTGCTTCTCGCAACCGCGGCCAACCTCCTCGAAACGGACACAGAAGCACTCCCGTCGGCGCTCGCGGGTCTTATCGCCCGACAGCAGGTGTCGGTCCTGCCACGGAAGGACGAATGCCCCGCGATTTATCTTCCGCGCCTCGAAAAGGCCGAGGCCACCGTTGCCCTCAACCTCGCCGAAACCCTTGAGGCCCCAGCCGCAACACAACCCATCATCCTCAACACATCCATCGCCTGGTACCAGGGCCGGCTCGACATTCGTCTCGCCGAGCGTCAGCGCGAAGCCCTGGGGGCGGCCTTGACTGAAAAGGTGGCGGTGATCACGGGTGGGCCGGGCACCGGCAAGACCACCCTCATCCGGGGTATTGTCGAAATCCTCGGTCACAAAGAACAGAAGGTGGTGCTCGCCGCACCGACCGGACGGGCCGCCAAACGTCTCGCCGAAGCTACCGGGTTGGGCGCCAAAACGATCCACCGGCTGCTCGAGTTCAACCCCATCACCGGCACCTTCAACCGACATCGAGAGCATCCGATCGAAGCGGACTGCGTTGTCATTGACGAGGTGTCGATGCTGGATGTCGAGCTGGCGGCGATGCTGCTCGAGGCAGTGCCGCCGGCGACCCGGATCGTTCTGGTTGGCGACGCCGACCAGCTGCCGTCGGTTGGACCCGGCAACGTTCTCTCCGATCTCATCATTTCGGAGAGCGTGCCGGTGATCCGCCTCGACCAGATCTTCCGCCAGACCGACCGCAGTCTGATCGTGGAAAACGCCCATCGCATCAATTCCGGTGACATGCCAAATGTGGACGACGATCCAGAGTCGAGCGATTTCTTCTTCGTCGCCCGTGATGATCCGGCGGCGGCGGCAGAACTGGCGATCGACTTCGCTACTCGCCGCATCCCCGAGCGGTTCAATCTCGATCCGATCGATGACATCCAGGTGCTCTCGCCGATGCACCGAGGCGAACTCGGCGTCACCCGCCTGAACGAGCGCCTGCAAGCGGTACTCACGCCCGAGGGTCGCGAACTCGTGGTCGGTTGGCGGCGGTTCCGGGTCGGCGACAAGGTGATGCAGGTTCGCAACAACTATGAACTCGACATCTTCAACGGCGACCTCGGTCGGATTACTGACATCGATTTCGAGGAACGGGAGCTGACCGTCAGCTTTGACGACCGGCCGACCGTCATTCCATCCGACGTGCTCGAGGATATCGTTCCCGCCTACGCCTGCACGATTCACAAGTCTCAAGGCAGCGAGTACCCCGCGGTGGTGATCGTCCTCCACCACCAGCACCACGTCATGCTCCAGCGGAACCTCCTCTATACAGCGATCAGCCGCGGTCGTCGCCTGGTCGTCATCGTCGGCTCGCGGCGCGCACTGGGCCGCGCCGTCCACAACGCGTCGGTACGAAAACGCTACACCCAGCTCGCGGAGCGACTGCGGGCGGTCGTCAATTCCTCTGGCTGAGGTTTCTCCATCTCGCGCCTTGAAATAGGAATCGGTCCCATGCGATTTCGAGAGCTGCGTTATGATTTCTGGTACCGAGGACGATCTGTCGTGTCATACTCTGGTTTCCTGCACCCTAGAAAGATCTTGCCGGTAGTCATCACGGCGCTGGTGATCGCCGCTTCGGCCTGCGGACGTACCCAAACCCAGGAACCGGTATTCCCGGTTCAGGATCCAGATGTTCCTCGGATTCTGGTGGTCCCTTTCGCGAACCTGGGATCGCCCGAGGACGCCTACTTCGCCGCAAGCCTGACCAAGGAGACCACCACCCGACTGGCCGCCGTCAAGGGACTGGGTTTTGTTTCCCGGGACGCCGTCGGATCGGATGATCCTGCCCCAAGATCTGCCAGCGAGATCGGTAGAGAGCTCGGTCTCGATTATGTTCTCGACGGTTCCGTCCTATGGGATCGGGAAGCCGATCCGAGCGAGCAGCTCTACGTTGAATCTCGGTTGATGGAAGTGTCGGACGGGACCGTGTTGTGGAGCGACCGCGTCGTGAGACCGCTGTCGGAAATTTTCTCGATCCAATCGACGATCGCCCATGCCGTTGTCGATCACATCGGTGTGGCGGTGGACTCCGAAGAGAAACGAGCGCTCGATTCACGGCCGACAAACAATATGGAGGCGTATCAGGAGTACCTTCGTGGTCTCGCGTACTGCTGGAGCTTCGAGCTCCAGGAGCTCGAGCTTGCCGAGGAGCATCTCAGTCGAGCCGTCATCCTCGACCCGAACTTCGCAGTCGCTCACGCGGCGCTCAGCGAGAATCACAGCCTGATGTTCCACTTTGACTATGACCGCGCCCCACGGCGTCTGGCGAGCGCCAACGCCGCCGCGCAACGCGCGCACGATATCGACGCGAACCTGCCCGAGGGGCACCGGGCTCGAGGCTACTACTACTACTGGGGGCAGCGGAATTACGAGCTCGCCCTGAGCGAGTTCAGCCTCGCCGCTCACGCACGCCCGAATGATCCCCAGATATTCGCCAGTATCGGTCTTGTTCTTCGCCGCCAGGGCCGATGGCAAGAGGCCATCGACGCGCTGCAACGGGCCGCCTCGATGGAGCCCGAGAATCACGACACCATCCTCGACCTCGCGTCGACTCTCTCCCGCGTGCGGCGCTACGGCGAAGCGGTCGAAGCCTGCAAAAGGGTCATTGAGCTGGCCCCGGATGACATCTATCCATATGTTTTTCTCGCTCGGACCCTCCTGTTGCAGGACGGTTCGATCGAGGGCGCACGCGACGTTCTCGATGCCATGCCCGACAAAGATGCCGCCCAACAGGGGTTCTACCGGTACGAGCAGGCCGTGTTCGAGCGAGACTACGACGGCGCCATGGATGCCCTCGCCGCCGTAGATGACGTGATCTCTGACCCAATCGGCGATGTCCGTTTCACGAGATCTCTCGCCGAGTGCGAGTGCGGTATTCTCGGCAAACGTCCTGAGGCGTCGGCGGACGCCTGTTTCAACGCCGTCGAGTATCTGGAAAGGGCCCGAGAGATCGAACCTGGCGATCCGGCGGTGCATGCCGCCCTCGGATGGGCGTATGCCCTCACGGGGGACAAGGAAGGTGCGATCGAAGCCGGGCAACGTGCTGTAGAGCTGTCACCAATCACGGCCGACGCGATGTCCGGCCACAGCTATCTCGTCATGTTGGCCAAGATCTACGCGTGGGTCGACGAACCCTATCTCGCGGTCAAGACGATCCATACCGCGATGAGCACCCCGGGGTGGATTTCAGCGGCTACCCTCGACCGCGATCCCTGTTGGGACCCGATCCGCGACGACCCACGCTTCCAGGAGCTGCTCAGGATGTACAGCAGCGACGAATAGACCTACCGGGCGATCGCCGTCAACCGTCTCTTCGAATAATCCGAAACCACCAGTTCGAGGGCCCGGCCCAGTAACGCGCCGCGGAGCTCTCCCCGACGGGCCAGAAGCCCGAGGCACCATCGTCGGTCGACTTCGTGGCCGAGTCTCGAGACCAACTCCAGGGCGCCCCACGTTTCCGCGGGAATCCCTGCCTCGAGCAGTGCACACAGCGCCCGGCGGCGCGCCCAACCGTCCGGAAATGCCTCGATCAACTCGCGCAGCGTATCGACGCTCGATCCTGCGAATCCGGAGAGCTCCCGGCGCAACACCCGCAGTTGAGAGAAAACGGACTGCTCGGCCCCCATGGCCCCCATCACGGCCCGGGCTTCGAACCGAGGCGGACCGCCTTGGGGCGCTGACGGGCGCAGCTCCGGTCTCGGTGTCGGAGCTGGTCGTGATTTTTCAGCAGCGATCTGCCACCGGCTCCAGTCGGCCGCTGCTGGCGGCGGAGGTGGAGGTGGTTCATATTCTTGCGGAGTCATGGTTTCGAGTTCGGCCTCCGGAGTGTCGTCGATTTCGGGTAAGGATACGGGCGGGGACTCGGGCGCGGGAAACTCCTCATCATCCTCTTCGGGATCCGGTTCGAGAGCGTTGAGGGAGGCAAGAGCCTCTTCAGGTGTTTCGATGGTCGATTCCTCGACAGCGTGCAGCGCGTCGATGGCCTCGGCGATGTCCGGGCCGGCATCCTCGGGATCCGGCTCGGCCAGCAAATTGCTCGCGAGATCGGCGCCGAGAGAAATCGCCTCGTCACGGCGTTGAGGATCGCGAAGAGCTGCCAGCAGCTCTGAGACCGCCGATCCGTCGGTGCCGCGCGCGTTGGCCAATACCCGCAGCAGCATTGCCGGTGCCAACCCTCCCGAGCGCCGGCTGAGACCCTCGAGGATTTCCTCAGCACCGTCGAATCCGGCGTGACGGGCAAGCAGGCGGCGATCGGTCGGGCTGAGCTCGCGCACGGTGCGCCAGGCCCGCGCCAGCACTCTGGCCTGCGCGAGAGGCGAACGCGCATGCTGCAGCTCGTGGAGCAAAGCAGAGAGCTTACGTTCGGTGCTCATCTAGTCAGTCTCGGAGACCTTCCCCGGTTTCCGTTTCGAGCTCCTGACGTCGAGATTGTCCGCGACTGCTCCCGGAAGCCGCGAGACGTTTCGCAGGAGATTGTCGAGATCGACGCCTGAAAGCTGTTTCATGACCGGGCCGAGCTGGGACAGCACCTGGATCACGTCGTCGGTCAGACGGGCGGCGCCTGTGCCGTCGCCTGGTTTCCCACCGCTAGAGATGATGGTCGTTTTACCGGCACGCGCGAGGGGTTCCGAAACCGCGGCCGCGATCTCCGGCAACACCTTGAGCGCTTCGATCGAGAGACCGGCCTCGTTGTAGAGCTTGAGTGCCTCGGCCAGCTTGCGGCGCGCTCCGGCCTCGGCCTCTCCCTTGGCCTGGATAGCCTCAGCCTCGGCGAGCCCGATCTGTCGCCGCTGCACCGACTCGGCCTCCGCCTTCGCGATTCCTTCCGCCTGCAGTGCCTTGGCGGCCTGCTCCCGACGCAGTCGCTCGGCGGTGGCTTCCTGTTCGACGGTGTACTTCTTGGCGTCGGCAAGGCGTTCGGCCTCGTACTTCTTGGCGTCCGCCTGCTCGCGGATCTGCGCATTGAGCTCGAGCTTCTGGCGTTCGACCTCTTGATCGGCGATGCGGATATCCTGGATCTTGAGCTCCATCTCCCCGGCCTTGACCGCCTGCGCATTCGCGACATCGACCTCTTTCTTGATTGAGGCCACCTTGAGGCTGAGCGCCTTGTCGGCCTCGGCGATCTCGGTGTCGACGCCGATCCGTTTCTGCTCCTTCTGTTGCCGCGCCTGTTCTTCCTCGATCTTGGCCTCGCGATCCGCGATGGCGGTCGCTATCCGGGCGTTCTTCAGCGCTTCCTGAATCTTGGGTTGACCGAGGGCGTTGAGGTAACCCTCGTCATCCTGGATGGCGCGGAAGACAAAGGAGCGAAACTCGAAACCCATGCCGTCGAGATCCACATGAGCCTCGTCGCGGACCTTTTCCTGGAATCGACGCTGGTCGCGGTAGAGCTCCTCAACGGTCAAAGTGCCCACGATGCCACGGAGGTGGCCTGCCACTGTCTCCCCGATCGTCGCCTGAATGTCGTCCACCGGCATGCCCAGGAAGCCCTCGGCAGCGCTGCGGATGTGCTCGATGTCGCCCTGCACCTTGACCTGGGCCACCGCCTTGACGTTAATCGGGATGCCCTGGACGGTGTAGACGTGGGGCATGTCGATCTCGAGGGTCATCATGCGCAGCGAGAGAACCTCAAACTGCTCCCAAGCTGGCCACACGAAGGTGCCGCCGCCGCGGATGATGCGGAAGCCTTCGATCTCGCCCTTGACGGTGCGAACCTTTTTCCCGAAGAGCTTGCGGCGACCGAATACGATCAGTGCCTCGTCCGGACCGGCTTTTTTGTAGCGCACGCGGATCACGAGGTACGCAAAAAAGAGCAGCACCGGGACAATGACGAAGAATGCGATCAAGAACGAGGCACCCATGACTTCACCTCCGGTTTTGAAAGCGGCAGTAGTGTATCAATGACGACCCATAGGTAGACATACGTAGTGGGACGAAATTTCTTCCGGCTCAGATTCCAGATGCCGGCAGATATTGTCCTCCACCCGACGGGCGGATCTGGAATCTGTTATCCGGGATCCCTTACAGCTGGCAGGTGTCAGCTTCCCAACCGCACCGTCACCCCTGTGATCGAACAGCGAAGGCCACCATCGGCCGGCTCGAACGGTATCGCCACCAGTCGGCTCGACACCACGTCGATATCAACGGTGACGGATGCCAGCATGTCGGACTTGCGGACCTCATTGCCGATGACAAGGTGACGAATCAGGGTCACCGCGTCTTCGATAGCCAAGGTGCCGCCACGGATGGGCTCTCGGGGAACCTCTTGGGTTCTCCCCGCCACCTCGGACAGTGCCCGCGCGATCCGGGTGAGATCGCCGAGGGGCATCTCGAAAGCCGGGATCACAAAAGTCCGCTGCTCCTGCCAGCCGTCGCTTCGGCGCCCCCCGTGACGGACCCGGTCGCTGACCGTGACCTCTGCTTCGATCAGCCACGCCGGGCGCCAGGTGTGTGCCGAACGGCCTGCCGCCGGGACCAGAGCTGAGCTCTCCACCAACTCCAACCCATTTTCGCCCAGGATCGCCGCATCTCCGCAGTGATCACAGAAGAAGATCGTGTCGAGCCCCTCACCGTGGAGGGCCGAGCCGCAGGATGGGCAGTCGAGTGAAACCAGTCGCAGCGTCATTGGAACCTATCCACGACGTCCTTTACGGTCGCCACCAGGCTTTGATGCTCGCGGTCACGCGCCAGACCCGACCCTTCCTCGACAACGCCACCGTGGCGGAACTGCGAGTAACCCCAGTAGATGAGCCCAGCCAGAACGAGACCGATCATCCCCAGTCCCATCAGCCCGTTATCGGACCGCAAGAACTGGCCCGCGTGCTGGAGAATGGTCGTTCCCACGAAACACGCGCCGGCGCACGCTCCGACCAGGCTGAAGGCACGGTAGAAGTGGTTTCCAGGGGCCTTGGCATATGCGAGGCTGCCGTCTTCGGCGTCGACCAGCACCTGGTAGGTGCGTCCGCGGAAACCGTAGCGCACCACCCACAGTGGATAGTAAACAAGTGCGACCCGCCTACGCATTGAAGCGATCCACGAAAAAGTCACCCGGTCGAGGCGGTTGCCTCGCTGGATGTCGGCGATCGCCTGTTCGCTCATCTCGTCTGCGGCCTCTTCGAGCGATCGACTCGCACGAAAGACCATCCCTCGTCCCCGCAGCAGATCCTCGTCGAGGGGCCGAACCTCGTCGCCCGACAGATCCACCCGGTGGACCCCGAACTCCGCCATGTCGGAGGCCGGCATCGTGAGGTCGACCGCACGCTCGACCTGTCGCTCGACCGGCTCTTTGACCGTCTCCCAACGGTTGCCGCGCTTTCGCTTCTTTTCCCTGATGCCGAGCACCCAGCCAACCGCATCGAGACGGGCGCGGACAAAAGGGAACCAGGCGAGGAATGCCTCCTGATACCGTGCTTCTTTCTTCAGCGCGGGATCCTTTCGGATCCCGCGCCGGAACCAGCGCCGCACGACGTCGCTGGCATGCTCCCGCTCGAGCTTATTGAGCACCATGACCCTGACGATCCCGCGGTCGCCCACAACCGCTTGTGGCGTTTGGCAGTAGCGGCAGGTCACGTTGGTGAAACCCTCCTTCACATCGACCGAACCGCCGCATGACGCACAATTGAGTCCGGTCAGAACGCGCTTCTTCTTGGTTCCTTTGACCTTCGCCTCGACCGCAGGCGTAGCCCCTGCTGCGGGCGATGGCGGTGGTGGAGGTTTCACACTCATGGCCGACCAACGCATCGAATTCTGAATTTTGAATTTGGAATTCGGAATTCCAGCCGCCCGCCCGGTCCGCCGATTCGATCATGGGAGGAGGGGTGGAAATCCGAAATCCGAAATCCGAAATCCGAAATCTCGACCCGAGTGGGCGGGGAAAATCCCGAATTCCGAATTCCGAATTCCGACTTCATGTTCAGACTTTCCGGCTTGTCATCCACGCAATGCTGAGGATCGGCGCCGCAGAGACGAGATACACCGCGAGCTTGACGATGAGGTTCTGAATGAAGAGTCCCTCGAGCCCGAAAACGACGACCGCGAGCACCGCAACACCGACAAACGGCGCCTCCGCCTTGGCCGGAAAGTCGGCCGGAAAGACCTTGCCCGAAACTCCGTCGACCGCCGCCTGATAGGTCCTTCCCTGCCACGAGTACGGAGTTCTGTACATCGGCAGGTGGTAAAGCACGGTCTGGCGTATGGACACTTCGCCGTAGCGAGCCGTCAGCCACTCACGGGCCGTCTCCAACGGCACCTCGGGCTCGACGACCGGTGTCTCGCCGGCCGCGTCCGACTGCATCGGCCTGGTGCTGCCGGCCGGCAGCTCGAGCCCCTGGAGGCCCTGCAACGACGACGGAGCCGCCGGTTGGAGAACCACCCGTTCACCCTCTTTTCCCATGATCGTAAAGGCCCAGAACGGGAAGTATTCGAGCTTGGGATCGCCCAGATGAGCCTTGCGATCGAGATCTGCAACCGTGGACGTACCGCCGAGAAACCTTCGCAGGTGAGCCGGGACCTGTTCGTACGCGATCGTCGGCGCCATCACTTCGTGGATGAGCGTTGCGCTGCCGTCAACCACCAGCGCGGTGTCGCAGAAGGGGCACTCGAGCAGTCGCTCACCGGCACGCGGCTCGATCGAGGCCCCGCACTGGGTGCACGCTACGCCCATGCTAGTACTCCCGTGCATGAATGCGGTTCGGAATCGAGGACATCGATGCGCGACCCTGCCGGTGTTTGGCGACTGAACGCGTACCCATGCTGTACTTCGAGGGAGCCAAGCGCCGGCATGGGGGATGCAGCGGTGGCCGAATTCGACCGCATTCGTGCATGGGAGTACTTTGCTATTCCTGTTTGGCCCCGCAGTTTGGGCAGAACTTGGAACCGTCCGGCACAGGCTGACCGCAGCCGGGGCAGCCGCCACCCGCCTGTGCGTGGCCGCAGCTGGGACAGAATTTGGCTGCCGCTGGTACAGCCCCCCCGCACTCTGAGCAGAACGAACCACCGGATGCCCGAGCCGCGCCGCCCGCAGCGGCCGCCGCGCCGCCGCCTGCCTGTGCCTGCTGCATCGCGCCGGCGATCATTCCCGGCATCATGGCGCCAAAACCCGCGCCGAGCCCGAGTCCCATGCCGGCGCTCGCCGTGCCTCCGCCTTCGCCGCCGGCTCCGCCCTGTGCCGCATCCTGGATGGCCTGGGCCGCCTTGAACTGCATATACGTGTTCATGTCGCCGACCGCGCCCATCGCGGCGCGCTCGTCCATTTTTTCCTGCACCTCATCGGGAGGCGTCACGGAGTTGATGTAGAAGTCGGTAAGGTCGACGCCGTATTTGGAAAAATCTTCGGTCACCCTCGCCTTAGCCGCCGTTCCCAGCTCGTCGTAGTACTTCGGCAGGTCGAAGATCGTCTTGAGGGTCTCCCCCATCAGATCGTTGAGGCGCGAGACGATGATATCGCGATAGAAATCCTGCAGTCGGATGGTCTCGAAGAGGCCCTGCGAACCGACCACCGTGTTGACGAACAGTTGACTGTCCTGGATGCGGTAGGCATAGGTGCCGAAAGCGCGCAACCTCACCATCCCCAGTTCGGCATCTCGGAAGACCACCGGTTCCCGCGTGCCCCACTTCTGGTCGATGAAGGTCCGCTTGTTGACGAAGACAACCGAGACGCGAAATGGCGATTCTCCACCAAAAGGCGCGCCGATGATCTTGCCGAGCAGGGGAATGTTCTGCGTGCTGAGCGTGTGGCGTCCGGGCCCAAAGGTGTCGAGCGCCTTGCCGTCGCGGTAGAGCACCGCCTCCTGCGCCTCGTGGACCACGAGCTGTGCGCCGAGCTTGATATTGGCACTGCCCTCGGGCGGGAAGCGGTAGATAATCTCCTCACCGCTCGGATCATGGTGTTCGAGAATCTCCAATAGTGCCATCACGCACCTCCCGTCCGGGTCACGGCTTCAAATACCGTCGCCCGCTCATCAAATTTCGTGTCCGCCCCTTCGACGGCCTCGAGAAGGCGGCTGAGCATCTGCTCGTCCGCGGTTTGCGGAAGCTGCTCCACCTGGAGGGCGAGGTACTCGATCATATCGGTCAAAGCGAGATCGAACTCATAAAGCCGATCGAGTTCCGCCTCGCCGATCTTGACCGCGTCGAAGAAGCCTGACGAACCGTAGTCCGCGTGGCGGATCCGGTTGGCCATTCGATCGAGTGACTTTTCGATGCTGCCGGCGCGATCGAGGTTGTCGAGGCGGCCCTCGCGCGACCACTCACGGATCTTGCCGTTGATCGCGAACCGCGCCCGGTCCACCTGGTCCGCCAGCCAGTCACGTTGCAGCTTGTCGATCTCGCGCCGCATTTCGCGCTCGAGATACCCGCTGAATCCCGGAATTTTCGACCCGAGCCGTTCCAGAATGTTACGGCGCTCGCGCGCTCTGTCCATCTGCTCGTTCATTTCATGCCTCCCTGTTTCCTCGGGCGGACACTGCGACACCGCGCCGCGCCATTCGGACACACCGTACGCCACAAAATGTTACAAAAATCAGGCACGTAGATTGCGTATGAATAAATCGCCATGTCGTTATCAGTCTTGTATCCCTGCTCGTTTCATAACGAGGGAGCCCGGAAGGCTTCAAAGGCTGGCGGCATGCCCACCTTGTATCGGCAGGATTCCTGCCCCCATCCATCATCGACCTACCAATAATACCCGCCATTATACCTGCCTTTACGAGGCTGTCTCCGGGGTCCAGGGAACCCCGGGGCGGCTCCTCACCGTTCGGAAATTCGGAATTTGGATTTCGGAATTCGAAATTTTCCACCCACCCATCCCCACATGTAGTGTTCGTTGTTCCTCTCATCAGAAGTCTCTACGCTTGGGAGGAGACGCTGATTCCGGGCTGCGCGATACAATGGCTATGCCATGACGAAGAAACCACGCAAGAAAAAGAAAAAGGCGGGCCGGCAGCCTCAGACCGGGCCGGCAAAAAAAGACACGAAGTACTCCCCCGGGGAGATTGCGATGGCGGTTCTCGGTGCCGCGATCCTGATTATGGTCGTGGGGATCATCATCACCTCCCTGCTCGGATGACCTTCGGTCAACCGAACAGATCCCGGATGCCGGCGTCCAGATACAAGATCCGCCCAACCTTCCAATGCCACGCCGACCCCTCACGCTATCCGGCATCTGATCAGGCGTCTGGAGTCAATGAAAAGGGCACGCCGAAGCGTGCCCCTGTTGTGATGAATCGAGTGTCGCGCTACCGATTTTTCCCGTGCGGAGCGGCCGCGCCGGCAAACGCGGCGCGCCGGTAGTCCTTGTTCATCCTCGCGATGCCCGAGATCGAGATCTCCTTTGGGCAAACCGCTTCGCACGAGCGGAAATTGGTGCAGGCGCCGAACGCTTCGCGCTCCATCGCCTCGACCATCTGTCGAGCGCGTTTCGCCCTCTCGGGCTGACCCTGCGGGAGCAGGCCGAGGTGGGAGATTTTCGCGCCTACAAAGAGCATCGCGGCGCCGTTCGGGCACGAGGCGACGCAGGCGCCACAGCCGATGCATTCGGCAAAGTCCATTGCATGCTCGAGGGTATCGGTCGGAATTGCGATGGCGTTGGCATCTGGAGCGCTGCCTGAACGGACGGAGACAAAGCCGCCGGCCTGCAGGATGCGGTCGAACGAGGAGCGGTTCACAACCAGGTCCTTGATGATCGGAAAGGCCTTGGCACGCCACGGTTCAATCGTGATCTCGTCGCCGTCGCTGAAATGGCGCATATGAAGCTGGCAGACGGTGCTGCCCTTGAGGTGGCCGTGCGCGACCCCGTTGACCACGAAGCCGCACGCACCACAGATGCCCTCGCGGCAATCGTGCTCGAAATGAACTGGTTCCTCGCCCTTGTTGATCAGATCGTGATTGAGAACGTCGAGCATCTCAAGAAAGGACATGTGGGTATTCACATCCTCCAACTCGTAGGTCTGGAAACCGCCCTTGTCCTGTGCGTTCTTTTGCCTCCAAACATGCAGGGTCAGCTTCATTTGTAACTCCTCTGCGTAGGTTGCACGGTTTCGAATTTCAGGTCCTCGACATGTGCTTCAGGGTCGGAGTCCTCGCCCGTGTACTCCCAAACTGTGACATTCGCGAAGTTCTCGTCATCGCGGAGGGCCTCGCCCTCCTCGGTCCGGTACTCCTCGCGGAAGTGGCCTCCGCACGATTCATTGCGGTGTCTGGCATCCCGGCACATGAGCTCGGCGAGTTCAAATAGGTCTGCTACGCGGCCCGCCTTCTCGAGCTCCTGGTTGAGGCTCTCGCCGTCTCCAGGCACTCGAACGTCTGACCAGAACTCTGCCTTGAGCGCGCGGATTTTATCGATTGCTTCGGTCAGCCCCTTCTCGTTGCGAGACATGCCGCACTCGTCGAGCATCAGCATGCCGAGCTCGCGGTGTAGCGAATCCACAGAGCGCGAGCCGTTGATCGAGAGCAGTTTCTCGGTGCGCTCGCAGACCTCGCGTTTGACCGCAGTGCACTCCTCCTGGTCGGCGCTGATTGGTTCGAGCTTGGCGCCCGCCAGGTACTCACCAAGGGTGTAGGGAATCACGAAGTAGCCGTCCGCAAGGCCCTGCATGAGCGCCGAAGCGCCCAGCCGATTCGCACCGTGGTCGGAGAAGTTGGCCTCGCCGAGCACGAAGAGGCCGGGGATGGTGCTCATCAGGTAGTAATCCACCCACAAACCGCCCATTGTGTAGTGCGGCGCTGGGTAGATCCGCATCGGCACCTCGTACGGGTTTTCACCCGTGATCATCTCGTACATGTCGAAGAGGTTGCCGTAACGTGCCCGGATCACGTCTTCGCCGAGGCGGGCGATCGCGTCCTCGAAATCGAGGTAGACGCCGCGCTTGGTCGAGCCGACGCCGCGTCCCTCGTCGCACACATTCTTGGCGTTGCGCGACGCCACATCGCGCGGCACCAGATTCCCGAAGGACGGATAGATCCGCTCGAGGTAGTAGTCGCGCTCATCCTCGGGGATGTCACCGGGGGCCCGCTCGTCGCCGACCGCCTTCGGCACCCACACCCGACCGTCGTTGCGGAGCGACTCCGACATCAACGTCAGCTTCGACTGGTAATCACCCGACTGTGGGATACACGTCGGGTGGATCTGCGTAAAGCATGGGCCTGCAAAGCCGGCGCCTCGCTTATACGCCCGCCAGATCGCGGTCACGTTGCATCCCTTGGCATTGGTCGAGAGAAAGTAGACGTTCGAGTAGCCGCCGGTGCACAGGAGTACCGCATCGGCCACGTGACACTCGACCTCACCGCTCACCATGTCGCGGGTCACGATGCCCCGTGCGCGACCGTCGACGACGATCAGGTCGAGCATTTCGGTGCGTGTGTCGAGCTCTACCGTGCCCGCAGCAACCTGGGCATTGAGAGCGGAGACCGCGCCAAGCAGGAGCTGCTGACCGGTCTGTCCCCGGGCGTAAAAAGTCCGCGAAACCTGGGCGCCGCCAAAGGAACGGTTGGCGAGGTACCCGCCGTACTCACGAGCGAACGGGACGCCCTGCGCCACACACTGATCGATGATGTTGTTGGAGACCTCCGCGAGCCTGTAGACATTGGCTTCACGAGACCGGTAGTCGCCGCCCTTGATGGTGTCGTAGAACAGCCGGAAAACGGTGTCGCCATCATTCTGGTAGTTCTTGGCCGCGTTGATGCCGCCCTGGGCGGCGATCGAGTGGGCCCGGCGGGCGCTGTCCTGATAGCAGAACGCCTTGACCTTGTAGCCAAGCTCGCCGAGACTTGCCGCCGCCGAGCCACCTGCGAGGCCTGTACCGACGACGATAACCGTGTGCTTGCGTTTGTTTGCCGGGCTCACCAGCTTGAGTTCGTCAAGCAACGATTGCCACTTGGTGGCCAGTGGCCCCGACGGAATGCGTGCATCCAGTTTCATTCCGTCACCTCCTCACTGCACCACACCCGTCAGCACAGCCAACGGGATGGAGATATTGCCGGCGCCAATAAGCACCGAGAAGAAGACTGCCGGTACCCGCCGCAACCAGCCGTATCGGGGATGATCCCAACCGAATGTCTGAAAGAGGCTCCACAGCCCGTGGTAGAGGTGGAAGGCCAGCAGCAGATTGGCGAGGATGTAGACGAGGGCGATCAGCGGATTGCTGAAACTCGCGATGACGTTGTGGTAGACCTCACCGCGAATGAAATCCGGATTCGCCCGACCAACCGTGAAATCCAGGAGATGGTAGGAAATGAAGAGAGCCAGGATGGGTCCGCTCCACACCATGGTACGCGCTGCGTAGTCCAGCCCCGGCGGATTGAAGACCCGGTACTTGACCGGCCGTGCGGCACGGTTGCGCAGCCACACAACGACTGCCGCCCAAATATGAACGGCGACACAAAACAGCATCACCGACCTGAACGTCCACAAAAACGGCTTGTTCGCCTGCAGCAGATGCGCATAGTGATTGAGCCGTTCCGCCCCGAGATAAATCTGCAGATTGCCGAGCATGTGGCCGACCACAAAACCGAAGAGGATGATGCCGGTGACGGCCATCAAAACCTTCTTACCCAGCGTCGAGCTGATGAAACCTACGGCTTGACTCATGGGCCCTTTGCCACCCCCTTTTTGGATCTATTCGAACCAGCGGGCTGTGCCCGCGTAGAGCTTCCGCCCCGAGCCTACTCCTGTCAGAATAATTTCTCAACGGTTCTGTGAAATTTTTCCCAAGCTCGGCTGAAATGCTCTCTCCGCCTCATTTTTCAGGCTCGAGGTCCACGCGAAAACGTTGGAGGGACCCATTTCTCCGAGGCCATTCGTCACTTTCACGGCGGGTTTTACTCCTCGGTGACTGAATTGCGCCGGTTTGTGTCGTAGAATCCTGCCGGGAGGCACTGGGTTTGGATCGTATCGGCGTCGTCGGCGCCTCGTACCGCACCGTTCCTGTCGACCAGCTCGCGTCCGCCGCTCTTCCGGCCGATTTTCCGCGCGAGAACCTGGTCGAGCTCGCGCGCCTAGCGGGTTTCTCCGAGCTCGTCTACCTCGGAACCTGCAACCGGGTAGAGTTCTATTTCCGCGGTGACACACGCATCCACACCAATCCCCTACTCTTCCACCTTCGCCGCAGTCTTGCCGATCTCACCGACGGACAGTGCCAACTGCCAGACGATGACAGCCTCTACGTCCATTTCGGACGTTCCGCGGTGCGCCATCTTTTTCGCGTCACCTCCGCCCTCGATTCGATGATGGTTGGCGAGGCGCAGATCACCGGACAGGCCAAGGAAGCACATGAAACCGCCCACAACTCAGGTCTTCTCGGCGGCATTCTCGACCAGACCTTCCACGAGTCCTTCCATCTCGCCAAGCGGATCCGCACCGAGACCGAGCTGACACGCCGGCCGGTATCGCTGGTCACCCTTGTAGAACGGAAATTGACCGAACACCTCGACAGATCGTCGGCCCCGGTTCTGATTCTCGGCGCGGGTGAGATGGCGCGACAGGCATTGCAACTGGTCCGGACAAACGATGGCTCCCGTCCGGTCGTGGTGGCGAACCGCACGGCGGCCCGCGCCCTGGAAATGGCCGAGGGGGATCCCAATATCTCGACGATTCCGCTCGACGAGGCGATCTCCGACACACCGTCGGTCGGTACCATCATCGCCGTCACTTCTTCTCACGAGGCGCTTTTTGACCGGACGCGGGTGGCCTCGGCTCGTGATCGCCTTCCGGACGGCGAAGAACTGCTGGTGGTCGACCTCGCCATGCCGCCAAACGTGGCGCCCGAATCGGGCAGCTTGGCGCGCGTTGTCCTGCATGGTATCGAGGAAATGCGTGAAGAGGCGGAGATCAATCGCCAACGCCGCCTCGAGGAAATGGATCGCTGCGAAAAGCTGGTCGAGCACCAGCTCACAATCCTCAGACGCCACCTTCTCGACCGTGCGTTGTCGCCGGCTGCCAGAAGCATCCGAAAGTCCTACGCGGAAATGGCCGAGCGCGCCGTCCGCCACAGCTTCGGAAAAGACCTCGCCCACCTCGACGAAGCGGATCGCAAGGCGGTCCAGCGGCTGACCAACGGGCTCATCAAGCGTTTGGTGCAGGTGCCACTGAAGGGGCTCAAGGGCGCCGCGATCAACCACTCGAGCGCAGTGATCGACGGCTTCCTCAAGGGGCTCGAGGACAACAACGGCTCCGGCGAAGGCGAGGACCTTTGAATCGCGCAACCGCTTTGCTCCTCGGCACCCGGGGCTCCGATCTCGCCCTGTGGCAGGCACGGCACGTGGCCGGACTCATCTCCCACCGGCTCGACGTCGAATGCGCTATCGAAATCGTCAAGACCCGGGGCGACCGCATCCAGGACGTGGCCTTTCAGAAAATGGAGGGCAAGGGCTTTTTCACCAAGGAGCTGCAGGACGCCCTCGCTGGAGGTCAGGTCGATCTGGTCGTCCATTCGCTCAAGGACTTGCCGACCGAGGAACCCGAGGGATTGGAAATCATTGCCATCCCGGAACGGGCGCAAGCTTCCGATCTCCTGCTTGCCACGCGAGGCCTTCTCGCGAGGCACCACGCGGATCCCCTCGGGCTGCCAGCGGGTGCAGTCCTCGGGACGTCTTCTTTGCGGCGCGCCTCTCAGGCGCTGGCCTCGAGCCCGGGGATCGCGGTGCGCGCCCTGCGCGGCAACGTACCCACTCGAATCCGCAAGCTGCGCGACGGCAACTATGACGCCATCCTGCTCGCCGCAGCGGGTGTTCGCCGCCTCGATCTCGAGATCGATGATCTCGAATGCGTCGAGCTCACGCCAGAGGTGATGCTGCCCGCGCCGGGTCAGGGCGCACTCGCCATCGAGGCACGCGCCGGCGATCCGATCACACAACCACTGTCGGCGTTGCACGATCCGGCGGTTGCACGTTGCGTGGAGGCCGAACGGCGTTTGCTGGAGCTTCTCGGCGGTGGTTGTCATCTTCCTCTCGGATGCCTGGCCGAGGAGGATGAAACCGGCATCCGGCTACGGGCGGTTCTCGGCCAGATCGATGACGAGCTGACTCGGGCGACCGTCTCACGGGTCGGCGGTCTGGCTCAGGATCCGGAGTCCGCCGCCCGCGTGTGCTTCGAAGCCCTGCGATTGGCGATGCCGGAGGTCGTGCACTCGTGAACGGCTTTGTCCTCATTACGCGGCACCCTTCGGAGTGCGGTGAGCTGCAATCGCTGCTCGATCCCTGCGGCCTCAAACTGCGGCCCTTTCCGGTGCTGCGCCTGTCGGATGTGCACGATGGCGAGGGCTGGAGCAGGGTCATGAGTCGCTTACCGGATCTCGAGCCGGGGGCATGGCTCGTGATGGCGTCCCCTCGCGCTCCCAGGCGTTTTGTCTCTAAGTGCGACCAGTTCGACGCCAACAAACTGCTGGAGCTTCCGGTCGCTGCAGTTGGCGCCAGCACCGCGGCCGCAGCCCGGAGCGCGGGCCTGCGAGTCGAACTGGTGGGGTCCGGTACCGCCGCCGATCTCGCGAGGCAATTGATCGATGAAATCGAAGAGCCCGCGACGTTCGTTTTTGTCTGCGGTCACGACCGACGCCCGGAGCTTTCACACGAACTCACCGAGGCCGGACACGACGTCCTCCAGGTCGTCGTCTACCGAATGGACCCGACGCCGCCGAGAGAGCTGCCGCCACTCGGACCCAGCCTCGAAGCGGTCGTTCTGACGTCGCCGAGGGCGGCTCAGCTCTACCTCGAAGGAGTCGGCGGTTTGCCGCTGCCGTGCAGGCACTGGGCCCTCGGCCCAACCACCCGAAACGCTGCCGCCGCCATCGGCATCGACTGCTCCATCCCAAACGAACCAACACTCGAATCCCTCGCGGAGGAATTATGCAAGAGCTGATACATCGACCCAGACGGCTCCGGGGGTCGGCAGCCATGCGCGATCTCGTCGCCGAAGCGCGTCTCGATTCGCGAATGCTTGTTCAACCTCATTTCGTGGTCCCTGGAACCGCCATCTCTGAGCCAATCGGCGCCATGCCGGGCATCGACCACCAGTCGGTCGACCGATTGGTGGAAACCGTCGGCCGCGACCTCGAGCTCGGAATCCGCGCGTGCCTGCTCTTCGGTGTCCCGGATGAGGACGTCAAGGCGCCGGATGGGAGTGGAGCGGCCACCGAAGACAATCTCGTCTCAAAAGCAGTCGCGGCCCTCAAGGATGCGTACGGCGAGAAGTTGCTGGTGATGACCGATGTCTGCCTCTGCGCCTACACCGACCATGGCCACTGCGGTCTGGTTATCGATGGCAAGATTGATAACGACGCCACCCTCCCCCATCTCGCGGCGATGGCGCTGGCCCACGCCCGTGCAGGCGCCGACGTGATCGCCCCGTCGGACATGATGGACGGACGGGTTGCGGCGATTCGCGAGACCCTCGATGCTGACGGCCTCGTCGACGTCACCATCATGTCCTACTCGGTCAAGTACGCCTCCGCCTACTACGGGCCGTTTCGCGAGGCCGCGCACTCGGCACCGGCAGCGGGCGATCGCAAATCGCACCAGATGGACACACGCAACCGTCGCGAGGCGTTGATCGAGGCGGAGCTCGACGTCGAAGAAGGTGCCGACATTCTGATGGTGAAACCGGCGCTGGCCTTTCTCGACATCGTCGCCGACCTCCGCGAGGCATTTGCCAACCCACTCGCGGTCTACAACGTGTCGGGCGAATATTCGATGGTCAAGGCAGCGGCCGAACGCGGTTGGATCGACGAACGCCTGGTTGTGCTCGAGAACTGGCACGCCTTCCGTCGCGCCGGCGCCGACATCATCATCACCTACCACGGGCGCCAGGCGCTCGCCGAGGGTTGGTTGTGATGAACCCCCATATCCCACCAACTGTTTGCTGCGGTCGGAAATCTGCAGCAATCTCCGGCGTTTGCTCCCATCGGCGTGCTCCACGTACCGTCAAGCACGCGTCCGCGCCCGCAAGGCTCGGCCCGGGTCCCCAGCGTCATCCGTTGCGTGCGCCATGGGTCCGGATTCGAGGCGCCGCGACGACGGAGATGTCCCTCCATCGCCGAGGCGCGGTAACGACGAAGACGGGGCCATGGCGCCGCAACCCTTCGGGCCGACGGGGGTCGTGGCCGATCTCTGCGTTGCTCGTCGTCGACGATGCTCGGGCATCGACTTCCTCCTCGCGCCTTGATCTCGGCTCACGAGCCCCATCGGCGGACGGCACTGGGGACCCGGGCCGAGCCTCTTGGTCGCAAAAACCACATCTCGCTACAGCTTTCCGACCTCGCGAAGAAAGCTGGTGAGATATGGGGGTTAACCGCGAGCACAGCCGGGAGCTCTACCAGCGCGCCTGCGAACTGATGCCTGCAGGGGTCAACTCCCCGGTGCGCGCCTTTCGCTCGGTCGGGGGCGACCCGATCTTCATCCAGCGCGGCCTCGGTTGCCACGTCCTCGACGTCGACGGAAACCGATATATCGACTACGTGGGCTCGTGGGGCCCCCTGATTCTCGGCCACGCTCACCCCGATGTGGTCGAGGCCGTGGCGACGACTGCCGCCGGCGGGCTCAGCTTCGGCGCTCCCTGTCGCCAGGAGATCGAGCTGGCCGAGCTCGTTGTGTCGGCAGTTCCGCACCTGGAGATGGTTCGATTCGTTTCCTCTGGCACCGAAGCCGTGATGTCCGCGATCCGCCTCGCCCGTGGCGCCACCGGACGCGACACAGTCGTCAAGTTCTCGGGTTGCTACCACGGCCACGCTGACCATCTGCTGGTCGCGGCGGGCTCCGGTCTCGCGACCTTCGGCACACCTTCTTCGGCAGGGGTGCCCGAGAGCTTCGCCAGCCACACCGCCGTCCTACCGCTCGACGACGATGAGGCGTTTCTCAACCTGATGGAAGATCGCGGCAGTGAAATCGCGGCGGTCATCATCGAGGGCGTGCCCGCCAACGCCGGCCTTCTCGTCCAACGTCCCGAGTTCATGGGTCTTCTTCGCGAAGAGTGCGACCGCTACGGTGCCCTCCTCATCCTAGATGAGGTCATTACCGGCTTCCGTCTCGGCGCTGGCGGAGCCGCTACCCACTACGGGATCGATCCTGACCTCGCCACCTACGGCAAGGTCATCGGTGGCGGCATGCCGGTTGGCGCATACGGCGGTCGCCGCGAGCTCATGGAGCAGCTGGCTCCCCTCGGTCCGGTTTATCAAGCAGGCACCCTTTCAGGCAATCCAGTGGCCATGGCGGCGGGGGCGGTGACGCTCAGAGCCCTGCTCGCCGACGGCAGCGCGGCCTACGCCGAGCTCGAAAAGCTGGGCGCCCAGCTCGAGTGGGGTTTCCGCGACGTGCTGGCGCGGCTGAACGCCGACTGGTCGGTCGCCCGGGTCGGGTCGATCCTTTGGTTGGCCCTTCAAGGGGGTGATCCGCCACGAAGGTATGAGGACATTCGGCCCGAATCGGCCGAGACCTTTGCCGCTCTGCACACGGCGATGCTCGATCGCGGAATCATGATGGCGCCTTCGGCCTATGAAGTGATGTTCGTCTCGCTCGCCCACGGCCCCGGCGTCATCGACGAAACGATCGAGGCCTTCGAAGGAGCGGTGAAAGCGATCACATGAAGAAATCAGGAATGAGGAATGGGGAATTAGGAATTCCCACCCGCCCCCCCAGTGATTTTGTCGAGTCTGTTGCGGGTGGATGGGCGGCATTCCTAATTCCTAATTCCTACTTCCCAATTCGGTCCACCGCGTATCTTGAGGAGCGTTGCCGATGAACCGTTTTCTCCGCGCTTGTCGGAGGAAGGCGGTGGACCGTCCCCCGGTATGGGTCATGCGTCAGGCCGGGCGCTATCTGCCGGAGTATCGCGAAATTCGACGCGAGGCGGGCGACTTCCTGACGATGTGCCACACGCCCGAAATCGCAGCCGAAGTGACACTGCAACCGATCCGGCGATTCGGCCTCGATGCGGCGATCGTCTTCTCGGACATTCTCACCCCGCTCGTTCCGATGGGTGCCGAACTCACCTTCAACCCAGCACCCCACATCAGTAACCCGGTGCGCTCCCCGGGGGACCTCGACAGGCTTCGGGTTCCGGAGCCCTGGAGCGGGACCGAGTACCTCTCGGAAACCCTCGAACGGGTGAGCGGCAGTCTCGACGACGACACCGCACTGATCGGTTTCTGTGGCGCGCCGTGGACCCTGGCCTCCTATTTCGTTGAAGGTGTCACCTCGAAATCGTTCACCAAGATCAAGTCTTTCGCATACCACCACCCGGAGGATTTCGACCGCCTGGTGGATCTGCTGGCGGATGCGATGGCCGCCTACCTCAAAACCCAGGTCGAACACGGGGCTCAGGCGGTGCAGGTTTTCGACTCCTGGATCGGCGCTCTCTCGGCCGACGACGCTCGCCGCTGGGCCCTGCGACCCGCCCGTCGCCTGCTGGAGGCTACAGTCGATCTTGGCGTGCCCCGAATCTACTTCGCCAACGGCGGCGCCCATCTCCTCCACGATCTTCCGGATCTTCCGTGCGAAGTCTTCGGGCTCGACTGGAGGGTCGATCTGCAACGTGCGGCCAGGGCGTTACCGGACCACGCCCTTCAGGGCAATCTCGATCCCGGAGTCCTGATGGGGCCCGACACGGAGATTGCACGGCGGACCCGCGCGATGCTCGAGATGGCCCCCCGGCGGGGCTACATCGCCAACCTTGGGCACGGCATTACGCCGGACGTTCCCGTCCACGCGATGGAGACCTTTGTGCGGACGGTGCAAGGGTTCCGTTATGAAAAATGATTTCGGATTTCGAATTTCGGATTTCGAATTTCCGCCCACCCTCCCTCAGTCTGCACGTGTTTGGGCACGAAAAATCCGAAATCCGAAATCCGAAATCCGAAATTGGCACGGTTTCCCGGAGCAATCGACATGACACTCGACGTGTCCGGATTGACGCCGGATCTGCTGGCCAAGTACGACCGTCCCGGTCCGCGGTACACCTCGTATCCGACGGCGCCTCATTTTTCTCCCGAGTTTGACGAGGCCGCGTATCGGGGACGTCTCGAGCTCGCGTCGAGGCGCGCGGAAGAGCCGCTCTCTTTGTACGTGCATCTGCCGTTCTGCGAAGCGCGCTGCACATTCTGCGGATGCAACGTGGTGATCTCGCCGCGCCATGGGCCCGAAGTGGCCTATCTCGAAGCGGTAGCTGTCGAGCTCGATCTCCTGCATGAAGCCCTCGCGCCGCGCAACATGCTCAGCCAGCTCCACTGGGGCGGAGGGACACCGACCTATCTTTCGCCCGCTCAGTGCCGACAGCTGTTCAAAGCCATTACTTCACGCTTCAGGCTCACTGCTGACGCCGAGGTCGCGCTGGAAATCGACCCCTGCGTGACAACCATGGAACATCTCGCGACACTGCGGGATCTCGGTTTCAACCGGCTCTCAATGGGACTCCAGGATCTCGATCCGGCGGTGCAGGCAGCGGTGGAACGCGTGCAGCCCCTCGAGCTCACCCGCGAGCATGTCGAGGAGGCCAGGCGCCTCGGATTCGATTCGGTCAACATCGACCTCGTCTATGGCCTGCCGCTACAAACAGAGGACTCCTTCCGGAGCACCGTTCGCCAGGTCATCAACGCGTTGAATCCCGACCGCGTTGCGTGCTTCTCCTATGCCCACGTCCCCTGGATCAAGCCCCACCAGCGACAGCTCGAGCGATCACCGATGCCCAGCGGCTGGGAAAAATTTCACCTCTTCGTCGGCGCCGCCGACGAGTTCTCTCGCGCCGGATATCGGTTTATCGGTTTCGACCATTTCGCCCGGCCAGACGACGAGCTCGCGAAGGCCCTCGATGAAGGCAGGGTCCACCGCAACTTCATGGGCTACACCGTTCAGCCGGCCTCCGACCAAATCGGCGTCGGAGTGACGTCTATCGGCGATGTCGAAGGTGCTTACGCCGCCAACGAAAAGAAGCTCGCGCGATACCAGAAAACGGCCATCGACGGTCACTTGCCGATCGAACGAGGCATCCTTCGAACCCCCGAGGACGAGCTCCGGCGTGACGCGATCCACCGCCTCATCTGTGGCCTCAAGCTCGACTTTGACTGGATGGAGAAACGATACTCGATCGATCCGCGTGTGCACTTCGCGGCCGCGCTGGACGAGCTCGAAGAAATGGCGGCCGACGGATTGGTCGAGGTTGACGACGCTGGGATCGAGGTCACGAACCGTGGTCGCTTTTTCCTTCGCAACGTGTGCATGCCGTTCGACAGCTACCTCGAGACGGACACTGACCGCCCGACCTACTCGCGAACCGTCTGATTCACCAGGTGGCGAGGTCGGCGCCGCCCGGATCGGCAACCGTGCAATCCGGCACCAGGCGGTAGAGATAGAGCCCCGATCCGCTCCAAAATGGATCCAGGCATCGCCCACAGAAGTCTGCAAGTCGATCACCGACAGCCGCCGCGCGCACCACAAAGAATCGATCATTGCCGCGCAGCTTCGCACTCCGGGCGGCCTCCCAACGATTCGCCAGGACGTGAGTCACACCCATCTGCGCGAGGCGATCTGCAAGATCCTCCGCACCTTGCGATTCGCGGGCGAGATCGAGCAACCAAGGATCACGATAGGGATCGCTGAACACAACTGGACGGTCGAAACCGAGGGCACGAGCCTCGGCTACCATGAACACCAGAGCTTCTTTGTCGAGCGCCGCCACGGGCTCGAACGCAGGCGTTGAGCTCACCCAGCGGGCCAAAACACTGTCAATTGGTACGACCCCCAATGCGCTCCCCAGACGTTGGTATCCGATCGGCGTCACAGTTCCGGCGAGGTTCACCGCGATCACGACTGCCACCGCCACGATCACCGCAGAGCGAAGACCCGACGGTATCCGATCCCTCAAAGACGCCATCGACCCGCCGAGGACTGCGGCCGCGGGCACCAGCACCGGCACCAGATACCGGCTCACGTGCATCGTCATGAGCCAAAACCCGACGCCTGAAAGAACACCCGCGGCGAGCGCGGCGACACCCGGCAAACGGTGGATCTGAGGCCACATCACAGCGACCAGCACCAGCGCGATATAGGCGAAACCGATCGACGGAAATCCATCGATCGAAGCGGAGAAGCTTCCGAGGTCGAGGCCGCTGACGATGTGGTGGAATGAAGTGGTGAGACCGGAGAGCGTCGCCGAGAACCCACTCGAAGTGTCGGCGGGCAGACGCAGCGTTCGAGCGAACACCTCGTTCGCGAACGGAAACAGAGGGTTTCCCGTTGCCAGGAGATTCCGGATCGCCCACGGGGAGAACGTCGCCGCGGCGGTCGCGAACGCAATGGATGAATGGCGAAAAAGAGACCGAATCGAGGTCTCGCGGCTCCACGGGCGGTGGAGGATGACCGTACCGACGGCAAGAGGGATTGCCACCGTTCCGAGGGCGATGTATTTCGTCCCGACCGCGAGGCCGACACACACCCCGGAAAAGGCCCACCACCGGGCGGGCCTCGCCCCATCCTCCCTGGTCTTCAGCAGAGTGATCCAGGCTCCGGCGGCGAACATCGCCAGCACCAGGTCGGATCCCGCGGTAGTCGCCAGGTGCAGGATGACGGGCGTGGTCGCAAAGATCCAGATGGCCCAGATTCCAGAGGACCGCGTCCCGGATCGATTCGCCAGCAATGCAACGGCCAGGACCGTCACCACCCCACTCCACCAGTGCAGGATCTGCGCCGACCACGGTCCGAGTGTATCCAGCCCAAACGCGTACAGCAGGCTCGAATTGACCGGCATGAATGAATACCAGTCGTGGGGAAGGCTATGAATCGATCCGCTCTGCAACCAGATCCACGGAAAGCCCAGATGCTGGTGCCACTGATCGTAGAACGGAGAGACAACCGTCGCGATCAAGGCAGTGACACCGGCGAGCCCGATCAGGGGGCCAACTCGAAGATCAATGGCAGGCCGCGGCATCGGTCGGCGAACGATATCGACGACGCCTGCCACCGCCCACGCCAACACCGTGATCAGCATCGGCCAGGGGCGGAACAGGCCGACCACAGAAAGTCCAGCCGCGCTCGCAACGAGCACTGCGGTGCCGGCGATCATGGCCAGCACCTCGCTCTCCCAATCCCGATCGCCATGACCCGTGAGGCGCCGTACCAGCGGTCGTCCGGAGCCGAGGACGGCCAGCGTCCATACGACGATCCATACCGCTCCGGCGACAATCCCTGCGAAGGGTCCAAAGCCTTCGGCGGCATCGGCACGCCACAACACGAACGCCACGCCCAAAACAAGCGCTGCGAGCGCCAGACCAGTCCGTGGGTCGACACCCGAGAGTTGTTGATCGCCGTCGGAAAGACGTTCCCTCGAAGCGCCGAGACCGTGCGACCCCGGCGCGATCATGGCGACCCCCCCTCTCGATCACCGGCCCTGTTCGATGGGTTCGCGATCGAGGGTTGCGACGTTCGAACGACGTGGGTCAGCACACACCAGACGAACTTCGGCCATTGCCGCCAAATCTTGATGTGGCTCTTGCCGTGCTGGCGGCGGTACTCGTGAGTAGGGATGTTCGTCACCCTGTAACCGGCGAGGAGCATTTTCATGACCATTTCCTGCTCGATGGTGTGAATGTCCTCGCAAAGACCCACCTCGAGGGCCGCCTCCCTTCGCACGGCGCGGAAGCCGTTGAGCGTGTCGGTGAGCTCCACGCCCCAGCGCTTGTTGATGGCTATGTTCATCGAGATATTGCCGATTGTGCGCACCAGCTGACCGACGGTGATCGACAGCTCTTCCGAGCCCCCGGTGAACCGGGAGCCCACGCACAGATCCGTGTCACCGGCTCCAATCGGCTCCACCAAACGGGGTATGTCGGCAGGATTGTGGGATCCGTCCGCGTCCATGAAGACCACAACCGGTTCGCGGACAAGCGACAGACTGGCTCGGATCGCCGCCCCCTTGCCGTTGCCCGGATCGGCGTAGACCTCTGCTCCCTCGGCGCGTGCGCGCTCGACCGTGAGGTCGGCCGAGTGGCCGTCCATCACCACCACCCTTCCGCAGTACCGCCCCGCACCCGAAACAGCCTCGGCGATGGATGGCTCTTCGTTCTTTGCCAGAATCACGGTCACGACGGAGTTCAGAGGTGATTCGTTCACGGTCGGCAACTACCTGCCGGTGTGGCGGAATACGAGAATCTTCACTGATCCCCGTGCCGGACGACACCGCGCTGCATGAGGTTGTTGAGGAGCAGCTTGTTCTCGAGCTCCGAACCCGGAATCATCTTCAGGATCTCACCCAGCGAGTACGAGCCGTTGATCCGTGACAGCAGAAAACCTTCCTGCGGGCTGCAGGTCAGCGAGGTGAGCTCGGTCGCGGGGATCGCGAGCTCGAGGACGGCCGAGCTGGTCAATTTGAGCTCTCGCGCGGCGTCCTCGAGTTTTTTCTGGACCTCGTCTGCCTGTTTCGTGACGTCCGGTTCGGAGGTATATTTCTCGCGGATTTCGCCGAGCCGTTGGAAAGCGGCCAGCAGGTCTCCTTCGGCCATCATCTCCTCGACCTGGTGGATCATGGTCATCCAGGATCCCCTCGAGAAACCCGGGATGGCGGTAATCTCGTCGCCCGGTGCGCGCACCTCGAAGAGTCCGTGGGCCATGCCCTGGTAGACAAACATCAGGACGTGGAAGAACGCGAGTCGATTTGCCAATGCGATGCGTTCGATACTGTTTTCGTCGTTGATCTCGCGCAAGATGTTGAGCTCGATCTCACCGAGCTGTTCGACGTCGACTGCTTTGACGAGCTTTGGAATATATGTTTCGTCCGGAATGTGCTCCGTGCAACGCGCCCACTCGTCCTTGCGCCGGACGCCCTCGAGCACGATCATTTCGACCGGCAAGTTGAGCGGTTGAAACTTCTTGGCCGGCAGGATGTTCTCGAGGAACCGGAAATCACCCTGCTGCCACAGGAAGAGCTCGTAGATGGTTTCTTCGGTCTTCACCTGCAGGATGTGCTGAAGATCTTCGCGGCTCAAGCGCCCGATGATCACCAGGAGCTCGCCGAGGAGGGTCCCGTGCTGCTCCTGCATATCGAGAAGCTCTTGCAGCTCTTCGTCGCCCAAAAGGCCCCAGCCAACCAGGTAATAGCCGAGGAACTCCTTCGGATTTTCCGAAGAAGCGGCCGCGATCAGACCGTCGCGAAAGTAGATCTTCTTGTTGTGGGGCTCCCCCTCAACCGACAGAGTGCCGGTCTTCCGGCTCTGAGAGACCCATTGCAGCAGGTCCGCAAACGGCATTGTTCGGAGATTGCCACTGATCGACAACTGAGACACTCCGGCATCGCGATGGTAGACAAACAGCCTCCGGACGAGGCCGGAGGGACTCGGAGAAAAACTCCCAAAATGTGTCGAGCCCGTAACTTACGGCTCAGGGAAATTATATCATGCCGGCCCGGGTCCCGAGACGACGAAAAGGGAGGCCGGGAGGCCTCCCCGATGGTCGGTTTTGTGCTCCCTCCCTTCGATTACTCGAGCCGGAAATTGACGGTGAGATTGTAGTAGACCCCTACCGGTTTGCCGTCGCACAACGCCGGTTCGAAGAGCCATTGTCGGACCGCGTCGACCGCCGCTTCCGACAGCCGGTCGTCCGGCGACTCGAGAACCCGTATGTCATCCACCACGCCCTCTTCGGTGATCACTGTCTCGACGATCACCATCCCCATGACTCTTTCGTCGCGCGCATCCGGAGGGTACGCGGGGTTGATCTTCTCCACCACCACCGGGGCGGTGATCTCGTCGCAGATGGACTCCGCCGAAACCATTTTGAGCTTCGGTTCGGAGCCTTCTGGCTCCCCTCCTTCAGCCTTCTCCGTCGCTGGTGGATTCGACATCGAAAGCTCCGGCTGGGCAACATTGACAAATGAGTTGGCGCCGACCACTCCGACTGCGGCGAGCGAGATGGAAAGGACGAGGACGCTGAACACGATTCTGGCATTCGACATCGGAATCTCCTCTTTCAACCACGCCACGCGGTCCACCAGGTCGCACCTGCCCAGAAATGGCACCGCCATCGCGGCGACAGGCTGTTGACTGGAGCACACAACACGCCAAAGGGCATCGAGATACTGGCGCCGTTTTCCGGTCAGCCGCACGGTGTCCGCATCGACGACCTGCTCGCGGCTGAGCGCGATTCGCGGGAGGATCAGCCACACCGCCGGGTGGAACCACACAACGGCGCGCAGCACCTCTTCGACGAAGGTGATCGGCCAGTCTCGCCGCCGCACATGGAGGAGCTCGTGGCACGCCACGCCCTCCTGCTGATCGGCAGAAAGAGCGCAAAAAGAACCCGGCAGCAGCACCGCCGGCCGTAACCAACCAAAGGTCAGAGGTGCGGTCAGCCGGTCGCTGACGAGGAACGGCACCTCGAGCCCGAGCCGTTCGAGGATTCTCGATACCGGCGCCGGTGTCGGAGCGAGCGGCTGTGCCTGCCGTCGACACCTGTTGAGATACCTGAGGCCAAGGACAAGCCGGAGGATGCCAAGAGTTGTGACTCCAGCGGCGATGAGGAGCACGACCTGCCAGCTGAGCCCCAGCACCGTCGCCGGCAGCGCGGTTGCCACCACCGACTCCATCTGCAGCCCCTCGAGCGTCATGTATGGGAGCGGTGCCTGAGGGGCCCATTCGAGTGGAGCAAGTGGTAGGAGCAACACAACGATCAGAAGCACACGCCAGTAGATGAGCAGCGTCCTGGGATGACGGAGGCGGATGAGCCGCGGCAGCAGCAGACCGACAACCAGCAGGAGCCCACTCTGGAGGGCATAGGACAGGACGGCGGTCGCGGTGTCGTGGAGGTTCATTCGGTCTCCCTGATCATGCGCGCGATCTCATCGAGATCTTTCTTCGAGATTTTTTTGCCCTTGACCAGGCTGACTACCAGCGGAGCGGCCGATCCCTCGAAGACCCGGCCCACGAATTCGTCGACCATTCCCGAGATCACCTGACTCTTGGGACGGACCGGCTCGTAGCGATAGGCGCGCCCCTCCTTGCGCCGCGTGAGATGTCCCTTTTCCTCGAGGATGTTCATCATCGTCATGACGGTGGTATACGCCAACGGTCGTTGTTGGTTGAGGAGCTCGTGGACCTGGCGCACGGTGGCGCTCTCGAGCTCCCACACCACGTGCATGATCTCGAGTTCGGCGTCGGTGAGTTTTCGTTCCTGTTTTTTCATACTAAGAAAATAGTACTAGAAATTTCGTCTGTCAACCGGTTTTGAAGATTTTTCATTCGAACTTGATTTATGCCTTATTTATACCTATACTGGAAAGCCCTGGAGGAACAACCATGAACGCCCCCGAGCTCGCACCAGCAATTTCCCGCAGCGATGCCGCCCGGACAAGGCATTCTGTACTGCCGGACGAGCTGCGGCACATGCTGTGCCGAGCGTCGGATCTCATCCGCAAGCGGCGTATGGAGCTTCGTGAGAACCCCCTCCCCACCTCGCTGGCCGGTCTCGACCGCCTGCTCGGCGGCGGCCTGCCCCGGGGCGAGCTGGTGGAGCTCGTGGGGCGTGGTTCCTGCGGCCGTTTCGCGGCTCTCCTGGCAGCCCTGCGTGCGGTAACCGGCGCCGGCGAGGCGGCAGCCCTTGTCGACCAGGGTGCACAGCTGGACCCGCAAACAGCGGCGGAGATCGGCATCGACCTCGAGCGTCTGCTGTGGCTGCGGCCGCAAAACCTCGGTGACTCCCTGGCCGCCACTGAGCTGCTGGTCCATACCGGCTTTCCACTGGTCGCCCTCGATCTCGGCCTACCACCGGTGCGGGGCCGAGCGCCGTTGGCCGCCTGGTTGCGGGTGGCGCGTAACGCCGCCGCTCATCAGGCGGTGGTTCTGGTGGGCACTCCCTATCGGCTGAGTGGCTGCGCCGCCGGCGTGGTGGTGGCGGCCGGCCGTGGGCGGGGCGACTGGAGCAGTGGTGGCGCATTTCGTCTGCTCAACGGGCTCCGGGCGTGGTTCCACCTGGCCCGCCGCATCGGTCATCCGGATCACAAGACCGCTCCGAATGCCCTCACCCTCCCCGAGGCGGCGTTTGGGAAAGATCAGATTTCGAATTTCGAATTTCGAATTTCGGATTTGCCACCCACCCATCGCCGGGATTCAGAGCAAACCGAAGTCGAAGAGGAAAGGAGAGAGAAATGTCACAGCCCTTTGAAATGAACACACGAGGTCTTTTCGAGTTCGCCGGCGAGGCGTTCGGACTGTTGCTCTTCGGCTTCTGCTTCCTGGTGCTCGCCTTCTGCGTGTGAGCGCAATGCTCGAACCACCACGGAGACACAGAGACACAGAGAAGACACAGAGCCACCCGCACACCCAAAAACCACGAAGGCACGAAGACACGAAGAAATCACAAAGCCCACCCACCCGCCCGATAGAAACCGTAGATCCCGCAGAGAGACACAGATGGGACCATGCCACGTTGCTCTGTGCGGCGAGGTTCCGGCCGTCCGAAGACGGCCGGAAACCGCTGTGTCGGGCATCCATGCCGAAAACACGCTTTCGTGTTGGA
>Ga0307423_1000362_pt1 | contig 30807 bp, 28 predicted proteins | sample SalMarWE160310MG_FD_202154 | JGI IMG/M metagenome (GOLD analysis project Ga0307423, IMG submission 202154) | Salt marsh sediment microbial communities from the Plum Island Ecosystem LTER, Massachusetts, United States - WE1603-10 | ecosystem: Environmental > Aquatic > Marine > Intertidal zone >... | reverse complement strand
TCCGAACAGCCGCGCGAAGCGGAGCGCCAGGGGGAGGCTCGGGATGTAGCGCTCTCGTTCGATGGAGTTGATGCTCTGACGGGAAACGCCCACCGCGTCGGCGAGCTCGGCCTGGGTGAGGCCCAGCCGGAGGCGCTCCTCGCGCACGATGTTGTTCAGGCGCTCACCCACGAATCGGCATCCGGGTCCGTCCCCTCGAATGACAAGTACGCTTTACGTTATCGAGGGGCGGACGCCGTGTCAAGTATGCTTTACGTCAACGGGAGCTTTTCGTCGTGGAGGCCATGATCCGCAGGATCCACGCACCCGCGAGCATCGAGCCGACCGTCACGGCTCGGCCGACGCCGACGAGGAAGGCGCCGATCTCCCGGTCCTTCGAGAGCTTACCGAACTTCATCAGCAGGACCGTCCAGTCGTGGCTATCGACGTCCACCGAGCCGAAGGGCGAGACCAGCTGAAGGGCCTGCGCCCGCGCGTCGGCGGCGTAGTGGCCTGCTTCGACCAGGGCGGTCCCGAGCCAGAAGGCGCACACGGCGGCGCCGAAGGGGTCGCGTTGCTTCACGGCCAGGTATACGCCCGCCGCGATGGGCACGCCCACCTGGAAGATCGTGCCGCCCGCGGTGGTGAGGATGCGGTTGCCGAGCCAGGAGAAGGCTGCATGGCCCATCTCGTGGAAGGCGAGCGTGATGCCCGAGAAGATCGACGTCGCCCCGGGGTCGGTCAGGTAGCCCCACCCGATCCACGCGAGCACGAGGAGGACGGGCGCTCGCAAGATCCAGCGTCGGCCGGCGACGCGTTCGGCGATCCAGTGGTGCACGGGATTCCCCGGACCGGTCGTCGGTCCGGCCGAGCCTTTTCGGCGCCGCTCCGGAGGGGGCGCCCGGAAGGGGTTCGTCTCCATGGCCCGCTACCTGCGGGTATCGTCCCGCACCACGTCGCCGCCCTTCACGACCAGGACGACGTCCCGGAGCGCGGCCACGTCACGCGACGGATCGCCTCGTACGGCGACGAGATCGGCCAACAGACCCTGCTTCACACGCCCGCGGTCGGGGAGGTCGAGGATGTCGGCGTTGCCCCCGGTGGCCGCGTGCAGCACCGCGACGGGGTCCATGCCGTACTCGGCCATCAGCACGGCCTCACGCACGTTGTCCCCATGGGTGTAGACGCCCACGTCGCCCCCCATGCAGATCGCCACCCCGGACCGCAGGGCACGCTGGAACATGGCCCGCTTGGCCCCGACCTGCGGGGGCTCGGGGTCCGTGCCCTTCCGCCATCCGGCGTACTGGGCGGTGGCGTCGGTGGCGGCCAGCGTGGGGCAGAAGCCGACGCCGTGGTCGGCCATGAGCTCGAACGTCTCCGCCGTGCCCCCGTCGCCGTGCTCGATCGTGCGTACGCCGGCCAGGGTCGCCCGACGCATCCCCTCGTCGGTGGAGGCGTGCGCGGACACGTGGCGTCCGGAGCTCTCCGCCACCTCGACCACCCGTGCGATCTCCTCCTCGGTGAAGGTGGGGCGGGCCTGTCCGTGGGGCCCCCACCGATAGTCGGCGTAGACCTTCACCCAGTCGATGCCACGGCTGATCTGCTCGCGAGCGGCCTTCACAAGGCCGTCCACGCCGTCCGCCTCCTGGGCGCCTTTGGGCAGGTCCCATTCGGGCGCGCCCTTGGGGCCGTAGCTCCCCGTGGCCACGATCGCCCGCCCCGCCACCAGCAGGCGGGGTCCGGGGATGATCCCCTTGGCGATTGCGGCCTCCAGCCCGACATCGGCGAACCCCGCGCCCTCGGTTCCCAGATCGCGCTCCGTCGTGACGCCGGCCATGATCGTGGCCCGCACGTGGACCGTGGCCCTGACCACGCGCTCGGCCAGCGACTCGAACAGCACCTGGTCGTTCCACGGCGTCTCGTCGTAGGGGTGCAGCAGGACGTGGCTGTGCCCCTCGATGAGTCCCGGCAGCAAGGTCGCGCCGGAAAGCACGATCTCCCTCCCCCCCGACGGGACGGACACCGACGGGCCCGCAGCGGCGATCCGGCCGTCCTGGATCAGCACCGACCACCCGTCGTGCATCGCGTCGCCATCGAAGACGCGGTCGGGTCGTAGCACCAGCGCGTCCTGGGCGGAGGCGCGGGCGGGGAGGAGGACGAGGGCGGCGACGATGAGCGAGCGTTTCATGGCGGAGCGGGGGTGGGAGTCGTCGGGACCGGGCCAACTTCGGCGGGACGAGGGTATCGCGCCAGGCGGGCAGGGGCCGGTTCCCTGCGCGCGAAGCGCTCCCTATCTTGCGTCCGCATCTTGCGTCCGCGCGCACGTCGTGCGCAGCACCGCTCAGAGGATTCGAGGACACCATGACCGATCGCGTCAGCACGCTCCTGGGGGGGCGTCGCGAACGCCTGGAGCGTCAGCTCGGACGGCGCGTCGACCAACCCCGGACGGGCCCCAGGGCACCGCTCTCCGACAAGATCCGGGCCTTCCTGCGCGAAGAGGCCGAGGACCTGTACTGGAACGAGCTCGAGTGGGAGAACATCACCGACGAAGAGGCTCTGGAAGAGGGTCCGCTCACCGAGCTCGCGTTCCCCGGGTTCCTGGCGTTCGTGCGCGGGCTCCTGCTCATGGAGGTGATGCCCGACGCCAAGGCCCCGGCGAGTCCGAGGCCGGAGGTCGTCGAGGACATACTCGGCTTCCTCGCCGCACGCGTGGTCGAGCTGGAGGACGGCCTGGACGGGCCCGACCCGGAGAGCGAAGAGCGGATGCGCACCGAGCTGGACATGACAAGCCGGCTCATCGACCTGGTGCTCTACCAGTATCACGGGCTCGCCCGGACGGACATCGAGCGGCTCGAGAATCAACGGCGGAACGGCGGCTAGCCCCCGGTCCGACACGAGCGTGTCGATCCCGTTCCCGCGGCCGGGGCGCAACTACCTGGCCGGTGCGCCGCTCCTGGTGGCCCATCGGGGAGGGGCGCGCCTGGCGCCCGAGAACACCCTCGCCGCGTTCCGCGCCGCCGTGACCCGGTGGGAGGCGGACATGCTGGAGATGGATGTCCGGCTCACAGCCGATCAGGAGGTGGTGGTCATCCACGACCCGACCGTCGACCGCACCACGGACGGCTCGGGGCCGGTGTCCTCCTTCACCGTGCGGGAGCTGCAGAAGCTGGACGCGGGGCACCGCTTCTTCGACCTCGAAGGCGCGCCCACCTTCCGTGGATGCGGCCTGACCGTTCCTCGCTTCGAAGAGGTGCTGACGGCGCTGCCCGGCGCTCGCCTGAACGTCGAGGCGAAGGAGCCCGGCGTGGCCGGGCCGCTCGTCGAGATCGTCCGACGCCACCACGCGGAGGAGCGCGTCCTCGTCGCGTCCGAGTTCGAGGGCAACCGGCGCGACGCTCGCGGATATCGGGGGCCGTGGGGGGCGAGCCGCCACCACGTCCTCCTCTTCTGGCTGCTGCACCGCCTTCCTGCCTTCGGCGCGCTGTACACGCCCGGTGCGGACGTCCTCCAGGTCCCGCAGACGTGGAAGGGGCGCCGCATCGTGACCCCCGGCTTCGTACGCGAGGCGCATCGCCGGAACCTGCCCGTGCAGGTGTGGACGGTCGACGACGCGGACGACATGCTGCGTCTGCTCTCGTGGGGTGTGGACGGGATCCAGACGGATCGCCCCGACCTGCTGGCGCGTGTGCTCGTGGAGACCACCCGGCGTCCACCGCCCCCGGGACTCGGCGACCCCGAGCGGGGCCCATGACCCGGGTGCGAACCTCGCTGGCGAAGCGATTCTCGGACCACGTCCGACGGTACGGGGGCCTGGAGGACGGAGACACGGTGGTCGTGGGGGTCTCCGGGGGCGTCGACTCGGTGGTCCTCCTCCACCTCCTCCGCTTCGGCGTCGACCGACCCCGCCTGCGGCTGGTCGCGGCCCACGTGGATCACGCCATGCGTCCGGGCAGCGCGGCGGACGCCGCCTGGGTCCGGGGCCTCGGGACCTCGTGGGGCGTGGAGGTGCGCGTGGTCCGGCTCGACCCTCCGCCGACCACCGAGGCCGAAGCACGCCGACGGCGCTATGCGTTCCTCGAGGAGGTGCGGTTGACCTGCGGGGCCCGGGTGAGCCTGACCGCCCATCACGCGGACGACCAGGCGGAGACCGTGCTGTTCCGCGTCCTGCGGGGCACGGGAATCCGCGGCCTGCAGGGCATCAGGGAGCGGCGCGCCCCGGCGCTGTGGAGGCCGCTGCTGCCGTTCACCCGCCGCGAGATCTCGGAGCATGCCCGCGCGACGAGGCTGTCGTGGCGGGAGGACCCGACCAACCGCGACCCCTTCGTGCGCAACGTGATCCGCCATCGGATGCTGCCCGAGGCGGAGGAGCGGGTGGCGCCGGGTGCCCGCCGTGCCCTGGCCGGCCTGGCGCGGCGCGCGCGCGAGGACGAAGACGCCTGGCGCAGCCTCGTGCCGACGCTGCTCGAGGGCGCCGGCCTGCGCCGGGAGGGCGGAGAGGCGTCCCTCGACGTGGAGGCCTTCTCGCGCTACGGTCCCGCCGTCCGGGGACGCCTGCTGCGGCATCTCGCGCGTACGCTGGGAGGAACGTTGCGTGAGGCCGGAACCCGGTCCGCCGTCGAGTTTAGTAGCTCGGGCGAAAGCGGCCGGGAGGTCCAGTTGGCCGGCGGCCTGACGCTGCGAAGGGAGTTGGCCCGGATCGTGCTCGCGCGCGGCCGCCCCGAGCGGTCGGTGGGAGCGTTGCGGATCGACGGCCCCGGCGAGGGGGAGGCCCGCCTCGACCTGGGCGGGGCGTCCTATCGGGTCCGGTGGACGTGCGAACGGGGCGAGCCGGGGGAGCGCCACGCGGAGTTCGCCCTCGCCGGCCTCCACTTTCCGTTGGAGGCTCGCGCGTGGGCTCCGGGTGACCGGGCCCGTTTGAGCTACGGCTCGAAGAAGTTGAAGAAGCTTTTTCTCGAGGCTCGGGTACCTTCCGGGCAGCGGCACCGGATCCCGGTCCTGGCGGACGCGACCGGGGCGGTTCTGTGGGTGCCCGACGTCGTCCGCTCCGTGGACGCGCCTCCCGAGGAGGACGGGGAGGTGCTCTTCATCTCCATGACCGATGCCGATTCTGACTGAGAACGCGAAGCTCGGGGGGCAGAAGCTCCAACGCATCGTCTTCACCGAAGAGCAGGTGCGGGCGCGTGTCGCCGAGATGGGCGCCGAGATCACACGTTCGTTCTCGGCTTCCGATCATCTGCTGGTCGTAGGCCTCCTCAAGGGCTCGTTCCTGTTTGTGGCCGACCTGGTGCGTGCGATCGACCTCCCACTCCACGTGGATTTCCTGGTGGCGGCGAGCTACGGAAGCCGTACGGTCTCCTCGGGCGACGTGCGGCTCCTCTACGACTCGGAGGCGTCGCTGAAGGGCCGCGCTGTGATCCTGGTAGAGGACATCGTCGACAGCGGGGCCACCCTCAACCGCCTCGTTCCCCGCCTCCTCGAGAGGGGGCCGACCAGCATCGACGTTTGCGCGTTGTTGCACAAGCGGCTCTCCGACCTGGAGGTCGAGCCTCGTTGGGTCGGCTTCGATGCACCCAATGAGTTCCTGGTGGGGTATGGACTAGATTACGCGGAAGACTTCCGTCATCTGCCTTATATTGCCAGTATCTGAGCGCGACATGACGAGGAAGGTCCAGCGCCCGGTTCGCATGCGAGCGACAGCCGATGCCTGATCACGATCCCATCCGACCTGACGGGGGCTCCCGCTGGGCGCGGCTCTCGAAGACCGCCGCCTTCTGGATCCTCATGGTCCTGATGTTCGTGGTGGCGCTCCAGCTCGTGCGTGGCGAGCGGAAGACCGCGGCGGACTTCAACTATACCGAGTTCCAGGCCCAGCTCGCGGCCGGCAACGTCCACAAGGTCACGTTCAAGGGCAGGAAGCTCGAGGGCGAGCTGCGTGCGCCGGTGCAGCGCGAGGGCCAGGATCTCACGGAGTTCGCGGTGACGCTGCCGCCCGGCGCCGAAGACTCCCTGGTGCCGCAGCTGCAGAAGGCGGACGTGATCATCGAGGCCGAGGAGCCCCAGGCGGGGTGGGGGACGTTCCTCCTCGGTGCGCTCCCCTGGCTGCTCTTCATCGCCTTCTGGCTGTGGATCTTCCGCACGATGCAGGGGGGCGGCAACCGCGCGTTCCAGTTCGGCCGCTCCAAGGCGAAGCTCATCAGCCCCGACACGCCCAAGGTGACGTTCGCCGACGTGGCCGGCGCCGACGAGGCGAAGGAGGAGCTCCAGGAGATCATCGAGTTCCTCAAGGACCCGGCCCGGTTCTCGCGTCTGGGCGGCCGCCTTCCCAAGGGCGTGCTCCTGGTCGGTCCTCCGGGGACGGGGAAGACGCTCCTGGCACGGGCGGTCGCCGGCGAGGCCGGACGTCCGTTCTTCCAGATGTCGGGCTCCGACTTCGTCGAGATGTTCGTCGGCGTCGGCGCCTCCCGCGTGCGCGACCTCTTCGAGCAGGGCAAGGCGCACGCGCCGTGCATCATCTTCGTCGACGAGATCGACGCGGTGGGCCGGCACCGGGGTGCAGGGCTGGGTGGGGGGCACGACGAGCGAGAGCAGACGCTGAACGCGCTCCTGGTCGAGATGGACGGCTTCGAGTCCAACGAAGGCGTGATCCTGCTGGCCGCGACGAACCGGCCCGACGTGCTGGATCCCGCGTTGCTGCGCCCGGGCCGCTTCGACCGCCAGGTCGTCGTGGACGCCCCCGACGTGAGGGGGCGCGAGGGAATCCTGAGGGTGCACGCCAAGAAGCTGCCGTTGGCAGACAACGTCGAACTCGGCCTCATCGCGCGGGGCACGCCGGGCATGAGCGGTGCCGACCTGGCGAACGTCTGCAACGAGGCGGCACTGTTGGCCGCACGCCGGGGCGTCGACAAGGTGTCGATGACCGACTTCGAGCAGGCCAAGGACAAGGTCATGCTCGGAACGGAGCGGCGCAGCCTGGTCCTGACCGAGCGCGAGCGCAAGCTCACGGCCTATCACGAGGCGGGCCACGCCGTGATGGGACTCAAGATTCCGGGGCTCGACCCGGTCCACAAGGTGACGATCGTGCCCCGGGGGAGGGCGCTGGGCATCACGGCCAGCCTCCCCGAGGAGGACCGTCATTCCTACAGGAAGGAGTGGCTGGAGGGCCAGCTCGCCATGCTCTTCGGCGGGCGGGTGGCCGAGGAGATGATCTTCGGGGAGGAGGACGTCACCACGGGGGCCGGCAACGACATCGAGCGCGCCACGGCGATGGCGCGGCGCATGGTCACGCAGTTCGGCATGAGCGAGGTGATCGGGCTGGTAGCGGTCGGCGACGCGGAGCACGAGGTGTTCCTCGGCCGCGAGCTCGTGCAGCGCCGCCAGGTCTCCGAGCACACCGCGCGCCTCGTGGACCAGGAGGTCAAGCGCATTCTGGACGAGGCCCACGACAAGGCGCGCCAGGTGCTCGAGTCCAACGCGGACCTGCTCGAGCGGATCGCCGGCGCGCTCCTCGAGCGCGAGACCCTCGACCGCACCCAGATCGAGGCCCTCGAGCGGGGCGACCCGCTGCCCCCGCTCCCGGTACCGCCGGCTCCGGCGCCGAAGACCCCGGACGTCGCGCACCGTCCGGTCCCCGCATCACCGCCCCCCATGGCTTTGCCCGGTGGGGAGGGACCGCTGCCGGGCCCCGCACCGGGGATCACGCTGCCGTCCGACACGGAGGAGGACGCGACGCCGTGACGCCGCCCCGGGGCGGCACGCCGACGGGGACCGGGGGGACCGGCGTCGAGGCAGGCGTCGGTCCCCCTTCGCGCACCCAGGCCGCCGAAGTCTGGCGCGCCCGGGGCCGCGAGGTCCCTCTCCGTCACCCGGCGGTGATGGGCATCGTGAACCTCACCCCCGACTCGTTTTCCGACGGCGGTCGCCATGGGGACGTCGAACGGGCACTCGACGCGGCGGCGGCGATGGTGGCCGCGGGTGCGGCGCTCGTCGATGTGGGGGGGGAGTCCACGCGTCCCGGCGCGGAGAGCGTGCCCCTCAGGGTGGAGCTCGACCGGGTGCTCCCTTTCCTCGAGCGCGCCGTGACCCGGCTCGACGTGCCGATCACGGTGGACACGCGCAAGGCCGAGGTCGCGCGCGCCGCCCTCGAGGTGGGCGCATGGGCGGTCAACGACGTGTCGGGGCTCCTCTTCGATCCGCGCATGGCGGAGGTGGTGGCCGAGGCCGGAGCCGGCGTAGTGCTCATGCACATGAGGGGGGTGCCGGCCGACATGACCCGGCACGCGGACTACGACGACGTGGGCGCCGAGGTCGCGGCGGAGCTCGGTACCCGCTTGGCTCGGGCCCGCGCGGCCGGCATCCCGGACGCCGCCGTGGTGGTGGATCCGGGCATCGGCTTCGCCAAGACGGCGGCGCACTCCCTCGCACTCCTGGGCGACCTCGGTCACGTGCGGGCGCTCGGGTTCCCCATCCTCGTTGGCCCCTCCCGCAAGAGCTTCATCGGCGCGCTGCTCGGCGTGCCGCCGGAGGGGCGGGTGGCGGGGACGCTGGCGGCTTGCGTCGCGGCCTATCTTCAGGGGGCGCGGATCTTCCGCGTGCACGAGGTGGCGCCGGTGGTCCAGGCACTGGCCGTGGCGGAGGCGATCGCAGGGACCCGTGGAAGGGTGCGGGAGGAGCATCGGCATTGAGGATCTGGGAGCAGCTCCAGTTCATGAGGCCCGGGTGGTCGGACCTCCTGGAGATCCTGGTCGTGGCCTTCCTCCTGTACCGGATCCTCCTGGTGCTGCAGCGCACGCGAGCTCGGCAGATCCTCCTCGGCCTCGTGCTCCTCGTGTTCGGGTACGGCCTGGCCCGACTGCTCGGCCTGCTCCTGATCAAGACCCTCATGGACAAGCTCTTCCAGTACGGCGCCATCGCCGCGCTGGTCGTGTTCCAGCCCGAGCTCCGCGCGGCCCTCGCCCGCCTGGGGCAGAGCCGCATGATGCGCGTGTTCCAGCGGCTCGAGGGCAGCAAGGTCGCCGACGAGATCGTCGAGGCCGTGGAGCGCCTGGCGCGCGCCCGCGTCGGCGCGATCATCGCGGTGGAGCAGGACGTGGGGCTGGAGGAGTACGCCGAGACCGGCAGCCCCGTGCACGCACGGGTGTCCGCCGAGATGATCGCGACGATCTTCACGCCCTACTCGCCGCTGCACGACGGGGCGATCCTCATCAGCGGCGACGTGATCCGGACCGCGGGCGCCATCCTCCCCCTCACGCAGTCGTCCGTGCCCGACCGTTCCCTGGGCACGAGGCACCGTGCGGCCCTCGGTCTGAGCGAGGAGACCGACGCCGTCGTGATCGTGGTCAGCGAAGAGACCGCGCGGGTCTCCGTTGCCGTGGGTGGCCGGCTCGAGCGCGACGTCGAGCCCGAGCGGCTCCGGCAGATCCTGTCCGGCGCCCTTCCGGACACGGATACGCCGCTGGCCACAGCCCCAGCCAAGGCCTGAAATCGGCGCCGGGCGGCGTCGTATCGATCCTTCGAGGGCGCGTTGACATGCCGCGCGGCCCGCCCGTAGATTCCGCGAGCCTTTTCCGGATGTACGGCCCTGCGGGGTGACCCCACTACAGGAGCGGCCTTTTCGTGGGCACTCAGTATCGTTTGCTGACGCTCTTCGCGGACGGCGGGTGGATGATGTATCCCCTCGTCCTCTGCTCCCTGATCGCCCTCGGCGTGATCATCGCCAAGGCATGGACCCTCTGGCAGGCCCACCACGGGACGACGCGGGTCCTCCAGGAGGTGGAACAGAAGGCCATCGCCGGGAACATCGACGAGGCGATGGCGATCGCCGCCGAGACCCCCGGTCCCGCCGCGGCGATCCTGCTGGTCGGGCTACGGCGGATCCGCCACAAGCGCCTGGTCCAGGGCGAGATCGAGAAAGCCGTCGCGACCACCGGGGCCATCGAGCTCGGGTTCCTCGAGCGTGGGCTCGTGATCCTGGCCACGATCGCCAACGTCGCTCCGCTCATGGGATTCCTGGGCACCGTGGCCGGGATGATCCTCGCGTTCGGCGCCATTGAGCGGGCGGGAGACGTGGATCCGAGCCTGGTCGCAGGAGGGATCAAGGTCGCGCTGCTCACCACTGCCGCCGGGCTGATCATCGCCATTCCGGTGAACATCGCCTACAACTTCTTCGTCACCCGCATCGACCAGCTCATCATGGACATGGAGCACGGTGCGCAGGAGATCGTGAACCTGGCTTGGGACCTGGAGAAGGCCGGATCGCTCCAGATCGTCAAGGCGGCCAAGTAGGAACCTTCGGGCAACCTCTCAAGTACCTCTGATCAGAGCCGAGGTCATCGAGATATGGCGGTACTGAACAAGAAGAAGTCGAGGGTCAGTGACGAGATTCCGACCTCGTCCATGGCCGACATCGCCTTCCTCCTGCTGATCTTCTTCCTCGTCACGACGGTGTTCCCCAAGGACAAGGGGCTGTCGCTCGTGCTCCCCGAGCCGGGCGAGGAACAGGCCATCAGCCAGAAGAACATCCTGCACCTGATCATCCAGCCCAACGGGGTCGTGGACGTGAAGCGGGGCGAGAGCCAGCAGATCCAGCACATGCGGCCAGCCGAGATCGAAGGCCTCTGGCGACAGGAGGTGGCGTCGAATCCGAACCTCATCGCGGCCGTCAAGACCCATCCGGACGCGCCGTACCGGATGATGGTCGAGGTGCTCGACGCGTTGAAGCTGGCCAACGCCGAGCGTATCTCCCTCCAGATCCTGGAGAACTGACGGATGGCCAAGAAGGGTGGATTCGAGAAGCGGTCCAAGGCGTCCGAGGAGATCCCGTCGTCGTCGCTGGCCGACATCGCGTTCCTGCTGCTGATCTTCTTCATGGTCAGCACGGTCTTCCCGTCCGACCGTGAGCGCCCGATCAACTGGCCCGAGGCCGGCGCGGCGCAGAAGACCGACGAGAAGAAGAAGAACATCCTGAACGTGTGGATCCAGAAGGACGGCAACCTCTATATCAACGACCAGCAATACCAGATGGACGAGGTGTCGCAGGTCGTGGCTCCGCTTTACGCCCAGTCCGAGCGCGCCCTGGTGATCTCGATCCGCGGCGATCGCGACACGCCCTATCACTACATGGACGCGCTCCAGAAGGAACTCGTGGCCGCCGGTGTCGTACGAGTGGTGTTCGCTACGAAGCTCGAGCAGCGGATGCAGAGGGAGAGACGATGAGCGCAGCTGAAGCCGTACCCTCGGTGGAAGCCCAGAAGACGGCGAACGAGCGCCTCAAGGACTCGTTCTCGACGTGGTTCTGGGGATCCATGGTCGTGGCGACGCTGATCCACTTCAGCGTGTTCGCCTTCTGGCCGGAGCTCACCGCGGAGGACATCTCGTACACTCCCGAGGAGCTGGAGGCGATCGAGCTCCCGCCGGAGATCGAGATCCCACCGCCACCCAAGTCCATCGCCCGTCCCGCGACGCCGGTGATCGCCGAGGCGAACATCGACGAGGACATCACGATCGCGCCGACGACCTTCGAGGAAAACCCGGTGGAGGACCTTCCTCCGCCACCGGAGGAGAAGGCGCAGGACCTCTCCGCGGCGCCCACGTTCACGCCGTTCACGGTGGCTCCGTCCATCCTGAACCGCGACGAGGTGGTGCGGGCCATGGAGCGCGAGTATCCGCCGCTGCTGCGTGACGCGGGCATCGGCGGCACCGTGAAGGTGTACTTCTTCATCGATGAGAACGGCCAGGTGCAGGACACGCGGATCGACCAGAGCTCGGGCCACCAGGCGCTGGACGAGGCCGCCCTCAAGGTCGCGAACATCTACCGGTTCTCACCGGCCCTCAACCGGGACAAGAAGGTTCCGGTGTGGGTTTCGTTCCCGATTACCTTCCAGGTCCGATAGCCGGAGCCCGGGAGTCTGCGTCCGTTCGAGGACCCCGCCGGAGCTCCGGCGGGGTCCTCTTCGTTTGTCCGCGAACCTCGCTCGTTTGTGATGGAGTCGACCGAATCACTAGTATTCTCAGCCATGTACCGCGAACGGCTGGCCGAGACGCTCCCGCGGGTCCTGGAACGGATCGCCGCGGCGGCCGAGGCTTCCGGGCGCGATGCCGCGGCCGTACGTCTGGTGGCCGTGACGAAGGGCCATCCGATGGAGGCGCTGGAAGCGGCGGTCGCGGCGGGTCTGCGCGACCTCGGTGAGAACCGCGTCGACGAGCTGGAGGAGAAGGTCGGGTGCCTGGGCCGTCACGCGGCGACCTGGCACATGATCGGCCACGTTCAGGGTCGCAAGGCGGCGCGAACGGTGGAGATCGCCGACCTCGTCCATTCGGTGGACACGCTCCGACTCGCGGAGCGGATCTCCCGTGCGGCGGAGGAGGCGGGCCGCCGCGTGCGCGTCCTGGCGCAGGTGAACGCGTCGGGGGAGGAGAGCAAGAGTGGGTTCGACGTGGCGGAGGCGGTTGAGCAGACGCTCCGCATGGCGGAGCTGCCCGGCCTGCGCGTGGACGGGCTGATGACGATGGCCCCGTTCGTCGACGACGAGGGAATCCTCTCCTCCGCCTTCCGCGTGCTTAGAGAAACGCTCGACGAGGTCCGCGCCTCGGACCCGAGGGTCGGACCGGAGCTGTCGATGGGCATGACCAACGATCTCGAGATCGCCGTTCGTGAGGGGAGCACCATGGTCCGGATCGGAACAGCACTCTTCGGGGAGAGACCGGCATCATGATCGACTTGACACCGCTGGACGTCCGCAAGAAGCGCGGCGACTTCAAGAAGATGCTCCGGGGCTACGACCCGCAGGAGGTGGACGTCTTTCTCGAGCTCGTCGCCGACCGCCTCGAGGATCTGGTGCGCGAGGTGCTCCAGCTCCGTGAGCGCGCCGACACGCTACAGAAGCAGGTCAGCTCGCAGACGGGGCGGGAGCACGCGGTGCAGGAGGCGCTGGTCACGGCCCAGGAGCTGCGCAAGGAGATCCGCGGCCAGGCCGAGCGGGAGGCCGAGCTCATCCTCCAGGGGGTGGAGGTCGAGGCCCGTCGGCAGCGCGCCGAGGCCGAAGCCGAGGTGCGGGCCGTCGTGCGGGACGCCGAGCGCAAGCTCGAGCAGGCGCGCGACGCGCTCGAGGACATGGAGCGCCGGCGCATCCGCTTCCTCCGGGCGTATCGACAGCTGCTGGAGCGCGAGATGGACGTGGTGGAGGTCGAGGAAGAGCGGGCTCCCCTCGAGGACCGGCCGATCGACCTCGACCTGGGCGGGGGGAGGTCCGTGGAGACCGAGACCGAGACCGAGACCGAGACCGGGATCGAGCTCGAGACGGAGGAGGCCGACGTCGGCCCCGAGGCCGAGCTGGTGTGGGAGCCGCTGGCCGAGGCGGACGAGGACGAGCTCGAGCCCATGCCTCCCCTGGACGTGCCGGTCGACGAGCTCGCGGCGCTCTACGAAGGGCTGGAAGAACCCCTGGACGATCTCGCCACGCGCCTGGGCGTGACGCGGCCGTCCGGTGCCGTCGGCGAGGCGAAGGACCCGACCGCCCCACCCCCCGGGCCGACCGGGTCGGCCGCGGGCGGCCAGAAGCGGCCGGAGGGCGAAGGAGGAGCGGGCGCCGATCCCGAGCGGGATCTGTTCTCTCCACCCGGATCAGCGAACCGCGACGAAGACTCCCGCTGGGGCTGAGAGAGAGCCGAGCATACCCATGCGCTATCCCGAGCTTCCCGACAGTCTCCTCGACGTGGAGGAGGAGACACTGGCCCGGTGGCGGGAGGAGGACCTCTTCCGCCGCACGCTGGAGGCCACCGCCGCCGGAGAGCCCTTCGTGTTCTACGAGGGCCCGCCAACCGCGAACGGACGACCCGGGCTGCACCACATCATCAGCAGGACGATCAAGGACCTGGTGTGCAGGCACCGCTCGCTCGAAGGACGGAGCGTGACGCGCATCGCCGGGTGGGACACCCACGGGCTGCCGGTCGAGATCGAGGCCGAGAAGAAGCTGGGCATCAGCGGGAAGCCCGAGATCGAAGCGCTGGGCATCGAGAAGTTCAACCAGGTGTGCCGTGACTCGGTCTTCACCTACAAGGAGGAGTGGGAGAACCTCTCGGAGCGCATCGGATACTGGCTCGAGTACTGGCGTCCCTACGTGACCTTCCACACCGAGTACATCGAATCGGTGTGGTGGGTCCTGAAGACGCTCGCGGACGACGGGCTCCTGTACCGCGGCCACAAGAGCGTCCCGTACTGCCCGCGCTGCGGCACCGCGCTGTCGTCGCACGAGGTGGCCCAGGGCTACAGGGACGTGGAGGATCCGTCGCTCACGTTCCTCGCCGAGATCCTCGCGGAGGACGGCGCCCCGGACCCGGACGGCCGGGCCTTCCTGGTGTGGACGACCACGCCGTGGACGGTGCCGTCGAACGTCGGCCTGGCGGTGAATCCGGGACTCGACTACGTGGAGGTCGCCCACGACGGTCGTCGCCTGATCGTGGCGGAGGCGCTCGGGGAGCGGATCTTCGGTGAGGACGCCGAAGTGGTGGCCCGTCACCGCGGGAAGGACCTGGCCGGCCTGCGTTATCGGCGGCCCCTAGACCTGGTGCCCGAGCCGACCGATCCGATGAACGCCTGGAGCGTCGTCGCGGAGGATTTCGTCAGCGCCGAGGAGGGCACCGGGATCGTGCACATGGCGCCCGCCTTCGGCGCCGACGACTACGCCGCCGGACAGCGTCACGGCCTGCCGATGCTCAACCCGCTGGACGAGGCGGGGCACTTCCAGGCCGACCTCCCCCTCGTCGGGGGAATGTTCGTGAAGGACGCGGATCCCCTCCTCGTGGAGCGCCTGCGCGAGCTCGGGCGGCTGTTCGACGTGGGGACCAGCGTGCACAGCTATCCGCACTGCTGGCGATGCGGCTCGCCGCTGCTCTACGTGGCCAGGGACTCATGGTTCGCGGCCACCTCCTCGCTCAAGGAGGAGATGCTCGCCAACAACGACCAGGTGTCGTGGTTCCCTCCCGAGGTGGGCGAGAAGCGTTTCGGAGAATGGCTGCGGGGCAACGTCGACTGGGCGCTCTCCCGGGACCGGTACTGGGGCACGCCGCTGCCCGCCTGGGTGTGCGAGCGCAACGCCGGGCACATCCGCTGGATCGGCTCCCTCGACGAGCTGGCCGAGGCCGCGGGAGGTCTCCCGGACGACTTCGACCCGCACCGACCCTACATCGACGAGATCGTGTGGGACTGCGCCGAGTGCGGCGGGCGGATGACGCGCACGCCCGAGGTCGTCGACGTCTGGTTCGACTCGGGCTCGATGCCCTACGCGCAGTGGCACTACCCCTTCGAGAACCGGGAGGAGTTCGAGAAGCACTTCCCCGCGGACTTCATCTGCGAGGGGCTCGACCAGACACGTGGCTGGTTCTACTCGCTGCTCGCGATCTCGACGATGCTCCATCGGGGACCGGCGTTCCGGAACGTGGTCGTCAACGACCTCATCCTCGACGCCGAGGGCCAGAAGATGTCCAAGTCCAAGGGCAATGCCGTGGACCCGTGGGACGCGCTGGCCGAGCATGGTGCGGACGCCATCCGCTGGTACCTCATCACCTCCTCGAACCCGTGGGTGCCGAAGCGGTACGATGCGGCCGGCGTGAAGGAGGCGGCACGCAAGTACTTCGACACGCTCTTCAACACCTACCGCTTCTTCGCCCTCTACGCGCGCGTCGAGGGGTGGGCGCCTTCGCCCGATGACCCGCCGCCGGCGGAGCGGCCGGTCATCGATCGCTGGCTGCTGTCGCGGCTCGACAGCCTGACCCTTGAGGTCATGGGGGAGCTGGACGGCTACCAGATCACCCGTGCGTACCGGGCGCTCGGCGACTTCGTGGTGGAGGACCTGTCGAACTGGTACGTCCGCAGGTGCCGGCCACGATTCTGGGGCAACACGGACCGACCCGATGCCCTCTCGGCCTTCCGCACCCTGTACGACGCGTTGCGCACGGTCACGCTGCTGGCTGCGCCGTGCGCTCCCTTCTCGTCCGACTGGATCCACCGCGCGCTTACCGAAGAGAGCGTGCACCTCCAACGTTATCCCGAGCGCCCGCCGGCTGGCGATGTGGCGCTCGAGGCGGACATGGAGGCGGCGCGCACGCTCGTGTCCCTGGGGCGCGCCGCCCGGGAGGAGGTCCAGATCCGCGTCCGCCAGCCTCTGCGTACGCTGCACGCCGTCGTACCGAACGGCAGGGCCCTCGACGGCGCGGTGCTCGCGCTCGTGCGTGACGAGCTCAACGTGAAGCGGGTCGACTTCCTCGCATCCGCGGAAGATCTGGTCACGCTGGTGGCGCGCCCGAACTTCCGGGAACTGGGTCCGCGGTTCGGCAAGAGCACGCAGCGGGCCGCCGACGCGATCCGCGCCCTCCCGCAGGATGCCCTTGCCTCGTGGCGCGACGGGGCCACCGTCGAGATCGAGGTCGAGGGTGAGGCGCACGCGCTCCGTCCGGAGGATCTCGAGGTCGTACAGGAGGCCTCGGGCGCGTGGATCGTGAAGGGGGAAGGGGCCTTCACGGTGGCGCTCGACCCCGCCGTGGACGACGAGCTGCGCGCAGAGGGGATCGCCCGCGAGCTGGTCAACCGCATCCAGCGGCTGCGCAAGGACGCCGGCCTCGAGATCACGGACCGCGTGGAGCTGGCGATCGCTGGCCCGGACGGCGTGCAGTCCGCGGCCCGGGCGTACGAGGACTTCATCGCCGGTGAGACGCTCGCGGTGGCGGTCTCGCACGGCGACGAGCGGGTGGGCGAGGGGTTCCCGCACGTCCGCGACGTGGACATAGACGGGATCCTCGCCCGCATCGCGCTCCGCCCGGCCGCGTCCTGAGCGCGGCGTCGGCCGGAGCGGATCCTCGCATGGGCGGCGCCGACCCCGCTTCGGACGCTCGAAGAGAGGTCGTCGTGGTGCGCGCAGGTGAGGCGGACCGCCTGGACCGCTTCCTCTCCGAGCGCCTCGACATGTCGCGCACGCGCGTCCAGGGGCTGATCGAGGACGGACACGTCGAGGTCGACGGCCGCGCGGCCCGGAAATCGGAGCGGGTGGAGGCGGGCGACCGCGTGACGGTGGCGATCCCACCTCCCGCCCCGGTCGACATCCCGGCGGAGGACCTTCCGCTGAGCGTCGTGTTCGAGGACGACCACCTGCTCGTCGTGGACAAGTCGGCCGGGATGGTGGTGCACCCCGCTCCGGGGCACAGGACCGGAACGCTGGTCAACGCGCTCCTGTTCCACGTCCGGGATCTCTCCGGCGTGGGCGGGCGGCTCCGGCCCGGGATCGTCCATCGGCTGGATCGAGAGACCTCCGGACTGTTGGTCGTGGCCAAGAGCGACCGCGCGCACAACGGACTGGCGGACGCGCTGCGTGCGCGCAGGATCAAGCGCCTGTATAGCGCCGCGTGCTGGGGACACCTGGCCGAGTCACCACTGACCGTGGACGCCCCCATCGGGAGGGATCCCGGGGATCGCAAGCGCATGGCGGTCGTCGAGGACGGACGGCGGGCGATCACGCGTGTACGCGTGCGCGAGCACTGGCTGCGGGCCGAGCTTCTGGACGTGGCGCTCCAGACGGGGCGGACCCACCAGATCCGCGTGCACATGGCCCACGTGGGCCACCCGGTCGTGGGCGACCGCGTGTACGGGGTCGGTTGGGAGCGGGGGATGGGTGGACCGGATCGCGCCTGGGCGCGAGAGTTGGCCCGGCGCACGCCTCGCCAGTTCCTGCACGCTGCCGAGCTGGCCTTCGACCACCCGATCACCGGACAGCCGCTGCGATTCCACGCCCCGCTGCCGCCGGATCTCGAAGCTGCGGCGGCGTGGGCCCGGGACGCGTCCCACACGGGGGGACAGCCGTGAGCCCCGGACGCCCGCACCCGGGCGTAAAGCGTTTGGCGACAGGGCTTTTCTTCCGGGGCCCCGTGGCCGATACTTAACCGCCCTTGATACCGAACCTTCTCCTGCGAGCTCCCGAAACACGGCGTTCATGACGGATCTCGATCCGAAGCTGACGTTCGATTCGTTCGTGGTGGGTCCGGCCAATCGGCTGGCCAGCGCCGCAGCGCGTCGCGCCGCAGATTCGCCGGGAACCAGCTACAACCCCCTCTTCGTCTATTCGGCGTCGGGGTTGGGCAAGTCGCACATCCTGATCGCCGTCGCCCACCACGCGCTCAAGGCGGACCCCGACTGCCGGGTCGAGTACATGGCGCTGGAAGGCTATCTCGAGGAGCTGGCCGCGGCGCTCGCGAGCGGCGCCCGGGAGGACTTCAAGGGCCGCTACCAGGGCCTGGACATCCTCCTGCTGGACGACGTGCAGTTCCTCACCGGCCAGAACGAGGCCCAGGAGATGCTGCTGAGGACGCTGGACCATCTCTCCACGGGAGGGAGCCAGATCGTCCTCGCTTCGGACCGCCCGCCCGCGGAGATCGACGGCCTCGATGCGCGCCTGCTCTCCCGGTTCTCGGGCGGGCTCATCGTGGACATCGGCGCGCCCGAGTACGAGACACGCGTGGCCATCATCCGGCGGAAGGCGGAGGAGAACGGGCAGACCCTCGCGCCGGGGGTCGCCGAGGCGCTCGCACGCTACCCGGTGAAGAACGTGCGTGAGCTGGGCGGCGCGCTCAACAAGATATTCGCGACCCAGGACCTCGAGGAGCGGCAGGTCTCCGTGGACGAGGTCTCCCGCCTTCTAGGCGGAGGGGACGTGCAGAAGACGACGGGTGCGCGCGACGAGTTCGGCCTCTTCCTCGAAGATCTCACGGGGGCGGTCGCCAAGAGCGTGGCGGCCCAGGAGGAGCCATGGCGTAAGGTCCTCCGGGAGACGGTGAACGCCGTCGAGCGGGAGGGCTTCTCGACGCAGCGGCTCCGGGCCTACCTGGGGAAGGGCGAGCCGGGGGGGTGGGAGAAGATCGTGGAGAAGTTCCGCGCCGACGTGCAGCGTCTGAGGGACATCGACAACGAGCTCGACCGCCTGGACAATCCCTGGCCCGAGGCGGCCCAGGGCCTGCTCAAGGATCCGGATCGCCTGGACGAGGCCGAGGCGCTTCTGACCTCCGTGCGGGAGCGTCAGCGACCGTTCCCCAAGCTGGGCGACGGCCCGGACCTCGAGACGCTCGAGGGGTTCTCGAAGATGGCGCTGAAGGCGGCGCAGCAGCTCGTGGCGGCCGAGAAGCCGCAGTACAACCCCCTCTACATCTGGTCCCATCCCTCCGAGCGAGCGCGCACGCTCCTCGGCGCCACCGGACGCACCTTCCAGGCCGCCGATCCCGAGGCCCGCATGGCCGTGACGTCGGTGAGCGAGTTCGCGGAGGACTTCATCCGCGCCCTGGGCGAGGGCGTGGCCGGCGCGTGGAGGGAGCGCTGGTGGACGTTGGACCTCCTTCTGGTGCACGGCGTCGAGGCGCTCTCGGATACGGAGCGCGCCCAGGACGAGTTCTTCCACCTCTTCGAGGCGCTCAAGCGGCGTGGAGCCCGCGTGTTGTTGGCCGCCGACCGGTCCCCGACCGGCATCGCCAAGATCGACGAGCGGCTGCGGTCCCGCTTCGAGGGCGGCCTGGTGCTGGAGGTCGACGCGGGCGAGGGCTCGGGCGAGCTCGAGCTGGTCGAGGCCGCGGAGCCGGCCGCTGCCCCCGGGCTCTGGGGCGACGAGCCACCGTCTGCGGCGAGTGAGCGCGTGGTGCCGCCGATCGACGAGATGGACGTCGGGGACCGGGCCGGGCTCTTCATCGACGCCTCGGAGGCCGCAGACGACGAAGCCGAGGTGGTGGTCGAGGTCGCGCCGGTGGCGTCGCCGTCCGATGACGCGGCCGTCCACGACGGCGGCGCCTGGTTTCCCTCGCCCGAGGTCGTGGTGCTCCACTGGCCCAGGGTAGAGGAGCTCCTGCAGGAGGAGTTCGAATAATGGCGATCGAAGGCAGCCTCCAGGACGTCAACCTCGCGGACATCTGCCAGCTCCTGGGGATGGGCCGCAAGACGGGATGCCTGAGCATCACCGATCGGTCCAACTTCGGTTACATCTACTTCGAGAACGGCCGGGTCATCTATGCCTCCGTGCTGAACCGGCCCGACCGCCTGGGCGAGCTCCTGGTCCGCAACCACGTGCTGACGCGCAAGGTCCTCTCGCAAGCCATGGAGCGACAGGCCGCGTCCCGGGGCAAGCGGCTCGGTGAGATCCTGGTCGAGATGGAGAGCATCGAGGAGGACAAGCTCCACCGCTACATCCAGATGCAGATCGAGGAGGCCGTCTACCACCTCTTCGGCTGGAACCAGGGATCGTTCCACTTCGACCCGGACCAGCGGCCCGACGAGGACGATCTCTTCCTGGTGGACATCAACATCGAGTCCCTCCTGATGGAGGGCGCCCGTCGCACGGACGAGTGGAGCCTGGTCGAGAAGAAGCTCCCGTCGTTCGACATCGTTCTCCAGCTCGACAAGAACCCGGAAGAGAGCGGCGAGGAGGTCGAGCTCTCCAAGGACCAGCGCAAGGTGCTGCCGTTCATCGACGGCGTGCGCACGGTCACCGAGATCATGAACGAGGCCGGGCTCGTGGAGTTCGACACCGGCAAGGCGCTCTACGGGCTCATCCAGGGCGGCTTCGTCAGCCGGGCGGGCGAGAAGTCGACCGTGGCGGAGACCGGCGGGGACCAGAAGCTGCAGGAGCATCTCAACCTGGGCGTCGCGTTCTACCGCTCCGGGATGATGGAGGACGCGGCCCGGGAGTTCGAGTCCGCCCTCGAGGTCGATCCCAACCAGGGGCGCGCCAACTTCATGCTCGGGCTCATGGCCTTCCGGAACGGACGCCTCGACGAGGCGCTGGAGCGTTTCGACGCCATGCCCGAAGGCGTGCGCCAATCCTACTCGGTCCAGCGCAACCGGGCCCTCGCGCTGGAGTTGCTGGGGCGCTACGAAGAGGCGCTCGGGGCCCTCGACCGGGCCCACGAGGTGCGCCCGGACGATCACGAGGTCCATCTCCTCAAGGGGATCGTGCACCTCAAGGCCCACCGTGCCTCCAAGGCGCTCGAGGCGCTGCGCGCGTACCGCACCTCCCCCAAGCTCAGGAAGCCCTCGGCGGTCTACTACGCGTACACGGTCCTCGCGTCGGCGGTGGCCGGGGACCTGGACTACGCGGTGGCGGTCGGCCGCGAGGGCCTCGGCCAATACCCGGAATCCGGTCCGATCCTTGTCAACACCGGAGCGGTGCTGGAGCGGCGCGGGGAGGTGGAAGCGGCGGAGGCGCTCTACAAGAGGGCGGTGGCCGTGAGCCCGGCACCACCGCAGGCGCACAAGAACCTGGGTGACCAGGCGTGGGCCCGCGGCGATCACGAGGCCGCGCGCGTCCAGTACGAGCGGGCCGTGAAACTGTCTCCCCGCCTGGGGGACGACGTCTACACGCGGCTCGGGACCCTCGCCTTCAAGGACAACGACCGGGACGTGGCGCTCCTCCTCTGGCGGCGGGCGCTCGATCTGAACCCGCAGAACGAGACGGTGCGCACGAACCTGGAGATGTTGCAGGGGGGGTGAGCGGTCTCCTCGAGGTCGCGGGCGGTCGGCGGTCGGCCGGTCGCGCCCCGTTCCCCGTCATCCTCCTCCCGCCGATCCTCGCCGCGCTCCTCGTGGCCCTGTCGGCGGCCGCGGTGCCGCTGGCGGCCCAGGTGCCGTCCCGCATCCCGCGGGTCCTCGACGGCGAGGTCTACCAGGAGACGCTGGGCGCGCGCGTGCGCGTCCTCCATGCGCCGGAGGACTCCGCCGCGGCGCGACGCGTGCTGGACTTCCTGGAGCTCCAGGCGCCCCTCCCCGGGCTTCCGGACACGCTACCGGACCACGTGACCGCCGCGCTCCCCCATTCCGCGCGAGCGTTCGACGCGCTGACCGGCGGGGGGGTGCCCGAGTGGCGCGCCGGCGTGGCGATCCCCGCGCTCGACCTCCTGGTGGTGCCGATCGGCGAGGGGCGGCCCCTGCTGGACCCCGAGGGGCGGCGCGTGCTCCGCCACGAGTGGGCGCACCTCGGTCTTCATCAGTACCTGGGCAACGTGCGCACCCCCCGTTGGTTCGACGAGGGGTACGCGCAGTACGCTTCGGGAGGATGGGACGCCACGGAGGCCTGGCGGTTGCGCATCCTGCTCGCCCTCGGCCGGACGCCGCCGCTGGACTCCCTGACACTCGTCTGGCCGAGAGACCGCCCCTCCGCGGAGGCGGCGTATCTCCTGGCGGCGAGCGCTGTGGACTACCTTCTGCAGGAAGGGGGGGAGCGGGCGCTCGAGATCTTCCTGGGGCGCTGGCGGGAGGGGGGCTCCTTCGAGACAGCGCTCCGCGGGACGTTCGGGGTCACCTCCAGCCAGCTCGAGGAGGACTGGCGCGGGTGGGTGAGATCGCGCTACGGGTGGTTCTTCGTATTGACCCGGTCCGCGGTCTTCTGGATGTTGTTGGCACTCGTCCTGCTCGTCATGGCCCGGAGCCGGCAGACCCGTGACCGGGAACGGCTGGCGCGCCTGAGAGCCGGCGAGGCGCCGGACCTGCCCGCCTTCTGGGACGGAGAGGAGCCCCGGGACGAAACCGAGACCCCTCCCCAGGGTGTAGAAGGACCACCATGAGCGAGCGAATCCTCATCGTCGACGACGATACCGACGCCCTGGAGGTCTATCGGACCCGGCTGGTCCACGGTGGCTACGACGTGGAGACGGCCGAGAGCGCCGAGCAGGCCCTCGCCCGGGTCGGATCGTTCACCCCGCAGCTCGTGGTCACCGACGTGCGCATGGACGGCATGAGCGGGCTCGAGTTGCTCGAGCGGCTGCGCGAGGACATGACCGGCGTCGATGTCGTGGTCATGACCGGCCACGAGGACATGGAGACCGCCGTCGCGGCCATGAAGGCCGGGGCCTTCGACTTCCTCGTGAAGCCGGTGGACCCGAAGGCGCTGCAGGCGCTCGCCGAGCGGTGCTTCCGTGAACGAGCGCTCGGCGAGGAGCACGGGGAGCCGGAGTCACCCGAGCCCGACGAAGAGCCCGAGGGGGAGCAAACGCAGGGCCTGGGCGGCCGCGGCCCGATCATCGGGAAGAACGCGCGCATGATCGAGATCTACAAGACGATCGGCGTGCTCAGCCGGAACCGCGCCACGGTGCTCGTGCGCGGCGAGACCGGAACCGGCAAGGAGCTCATCGCGCGGGCGATCCACGACCACTCCGCCCACGCCGAAGACCCCTTCATCGCCGTGAACTGTACGGCCCTGACCGATACGCTCCTCGAATCGGAGCTCTTCGGGCACGTGAAGGGCGCCTTCACGGGAGCCACGGTGGGGCGGAAGGGCTACTTCGAGCTCGCCGAGCGGGGAACGATCTTCCTGGACGAGATCGGGGACACCAGCCCGGAGTTCCAGACCAAGCTCCTGCGCGTGCTCCAGGAGCGCCGCTTCTACCCCGTGGGGGGCGAGGCGCACCGAACGACCGAGGCGCGCGTCATCGCCGCGACGCACCAGCCGCTGGAGGATCTGGTCCGCCAGGGCCGCTTCCGCGAGGACCTCTACTTCCGGCTCAAGGTGGTCGAGATCCGGGTGCCGCCGCTGCGCGAGCGCATGGACGACCTCGAGCCGCTGGCCGAGGCGCTGCTGGGCCGCATTCGCAAGGAGACGGGGCGCAACGTCCGTCGCATCTCCGACGAGGCGATGCGCAGCCTCCACGCGCACTCCTGGCCCGGAAACGTGCGCGAGCTGGACAACGCGCTCATGCGCGCCGCCATCCTCGCCCGCGGCACGATCATCGGGCCCGACCACCTGGTGCTCGGCGACGAGGGGGAGAACGTGGAGGACCTCACGCTCGCCTCGGCCGTGGAGCGCCACGTGCGCCGGATCCTGGAGCGGACGGGTGGAAACGAGACCGCGGCCGCGGACCTGCTCGGTATCACCGACGAGGAGCTCTCCGAGCACCTCGCACAGATCGACAAGGCGTGAGGCGCGGCCCACGCGTTGACCGCGTGCTCCCCCTCCGGTAGCATTCCACCGCCATGGCGAAGAAGACGACTCCGACCGAGACCGGCCAGCGCGCGGCGCTGCACTACACGCGCGTCAACGCCCTCCTCGCGGCCGCGGGGCTGGTGACGCTCACGCTGGGCTACTGGCTGCTGGCCCAGGGATCGATCACCGCCGCGCCGCTCCTGCTCGTGCTCGCGTACGTGGTTCTGCTGCCGCTGGCGATCATCTTGTAGCAGCCCCCGGACGCGCTCACGCGCCTCCGAACGCAATCAGGCCACTCCCTGCCGGATGCGCTGATACAGCAGGCGGGTCTCCTCCATGGGCTCGATTCCCAGCTCCTCCCGGAGCGCGCGTCGACATTCCTCGTAGTGCCGCAGCGCGGAGGGCCGGTCCCCGTTCGCGAGATGGCAGAGCATCACGCGGCGGTGGACGTGTTCGCGGACCCGATCGTGGCGAAGAAGGCGGGCGCCCCAGTTGATCGCCTCCCGCCATTCAGCCTGGTCGACGTGGTGCTCCATCAGCCGTTCCAGCGTGGTCAGATAGGCCAGCCGGAGACGCTCGCGGTCGGCCTGGCACCAGTCGGCATAGACGCCCTCCAGCAACTCCGCTCGGTACAGTGACGCGGCCCGAGCCAGCCGTGCAGCCAGCCCCGAGTCGGAAAGCGGCGTGTAGCTCGAGGGTCGGCGCAGGCACTCCTCAAACTCCTCGACGTCCACCCAGGCAGGGCCGCGGAGCTGCACGTGCCGCCCCTCGACGTGCAGGAACGACCCCCGGCCTCCGCCCGCCTTCTCCATGACGTTCCGCAGGCGCCACAGGGCGGTGCGGAGCGTCTTCCGGGCGTCGGCATCGCTCCGCTCCCCCCAAAGGGTCCCACAGAGGACGTCGCGATGGACCGGCCGGTCCCGGTGCAGAACCAGATAGGCGAACAGCCACGAGGCGTTCTGCGTGGGGAAGGGTGTCAGGACCTGGTCGATGCAGGCGACGTACAGGTCTCCGAACAGGCAGATCCTCAGCGGATACATGGCACCCGATGTCTGCGAGGTATCGCCGGGTGGGGAGACCTGTCCCCCTGGCATCCGGCGGCTCCGGTGCGACCGAGAGGAGAGGCTGGGGGGAGCCTACCTCGTGCGCCGAGCGTCCTTTCCCGGCGCCGGCGTCGCCCAAGGGGGGTGCAGGCGGCGCTCTTTCTGGACTAATGGGCGGCGGGCCGGTGGAACGCAAGCTCGTCGTAGTCTTCGTGACGCTCCGCCGACGTTGTCGCGACGGCCCGAGGGCGCTGTCGAGACACGCCCGAGACGCTGCGTCGCTAATGATGATCCTTCCAGTCGCCCCAGTCGCCGGATGCCACGGAGGCCACGTCATCCCCAACCGGAGCCGGACCATGCCCAGGAACGTGAAGACGAAGTGGACGAGCACCGAGAAGAACCCCGAGGAAGCGCAACTCAAGGCGCGTTGGAACGAGGAGGTGGAGAGCAGGAAGAGGGCTGTGTCGGAGGAGGCGAACGACAGCAAGCGCCGCAAGGACTCCATGGCGCCGCTGATCAAAGCAGCGGGCGCCAGCGAAAAGGAGTTGGACAAGCGGAGTCGTGAAGCGGAAAAGCGTGCGAAGGCAGCGGCGAAGGAGGCAGCGCGCGCCCTCGCCACTCCCCCGGTGGACTACGCCAAGCTCCACAAGCAGGACATCGCCCTGGCGAAGGAGATCGCGAAGAAGAGCGAGGGCCGAAACCCTAATCCGTCGTGGTACGGCTACATCTGGAGCTCGGCGTACGGCGGATGGTGGGGGAGTTGGAATGGAGAGTCCGAGGAGGTCCCCAATGCCACCATCACCGCGGGCGCGGACCGTTTCGACCCACGCGCCCAGTCCTGGGGCGAGGGGTGGTACGACAGCGACTTCAGCGAGATCCACGCCTACCTCGCCTTCCGGTTCAACTCACCGTCGTGGGGGCACCTGCACGTCTACGCATACCCGTGGGCGCACGGCTACTACAGCCTCTACTCGGACGACGACTGGTACAACAGCGTGTACGCACGGGCCGAGTTCGATACGTGGCTCGACCTGCACCAGAACTTCTGGCGCGGTCGCCAGTACACGCGCCGCTTCACGCTGGCCGGTCAGGAGCTCCACCCGACGCGTTCCGGTCGGATCGACAATCGCTACGGCCACGCCTACTTCACGGATGTGGGCGAAGGCGACACGGTAACCATACGGGTCGGCGCCCGCCTGTACTGTCGTGCCAAGGCGAGCGGATCGCACTCCATCCTCAACTTCCAGGCCGGTTCGGCGAACTACATCACGGTGCCATACGTGTACTGGTACCTCCACCACTAGAGGCAGCGACGAGCTCGACCCCCGCCGGCCGTTCGCCGTGGATTTCTTCCGGATCCTGATCCTGGAGGTGTGGGCTGCACTCCTGCGCGCCCTCTTCCTGCCGGTCGTATTCCTGGTCGCGACCTTGTTTCGGCTACTGCGACTGCTGGTCCGGTTGTGGGGCGCCCGCAGCTTCTATCCGGAGGAGAGTGATGACGGGTGTCCGCCCATCCCGGAGGCCCTCGTGCGCCGACCGGACCCGTGCATCTACAGCCAGAAGCTCCTGTTGGAGCAGGGACTTCCCGTCACCTGGAACAACCCGGACATCTGGATCGCCGCTGCCGCCGATCCGGCGGCGGTCATGCCGGATTCGTACCACCTGACGGAGGACACGGACTACCTCGTGACCGTTCGTGTCCACAACGCGTCGACCGACGCGGCACTCGGCGTGCGGGTGAGGCTGCGACACCGCTCGTGGGGGTTCAACGTTCCCGACCTCCAGCCCGTCGAGACGGATGGTGCGGGTCAGGAGGTCAGCCGCTTCGTCGACGTCGCTCCCATGGGGTCCAGTCTTACGGTCTTCCATTGGCACACCGACGCGCTGCCTCCGGGGGAGGTGAAGCACTACTGCCTGCAGGCTTCGCTGGAGCATCCCCTGGACGTGAACCCGGCGAACAACGTCGGGCAGGAGAACACGAACGTGTACGCCGCGAATCCCGGGCACGTAACGCCCGGTGAAGTCGTGGACGTCACGATTCCGTTGTTCAACCCCGACCGCTTCCGGCAAGCCGTTCGTTTCGAGGCGACGATGTACCGCGTGGACGACGCGAGAAGGCATGTGCTTCGGCTCGACCCGAACCCGGGCTATCGCCGATGGCACCTGGACGAGCGCATCGCGAACATCGTCCCGACGCTGCATCCGCATCCGCCCCCCACGAAGCCCGGCGACGAGGGGCCTTCCATGCGCTCGGTGCGTTCCTCTGCCAGCGGCTACCGCTTCTCTCTGAGGGCGCAGCGTCCGCTCGTCGCGGTCCGTACCCGGTACGTCGGCTTCGTGCCGGTGCGGGAGCGTCTGCGTGGGCTCGACGTCGCCCTGCCTGGGGGCATGCAGGTGCGAGCCGAAGGCCGGCCACTCGAGGAGGGTCTCGAATTGGAGGGGCGCGACACCGTCGGCGTTCGCTTCACGCTGACCGTTCCGGTGGGAGCCGGCCCCGGAGCGGTCTTCCCGATCAACCTCGTCGCGAAGAAGGCGAACGGGGTGCTCATCGGGGGCGTCACCCTGCTCCTCCGGGTGAAGGAGTAGAGGAGGGGCCATGCCCAGCAACCTCCAAACGTTCTCGACCTGCGCAGGCCCCGGAACGGCGGTCCCTCACGCGCGGATGGGCGGGCTGACGGGAACCGTGATCTCCGGCTGGACGACCTCGGACCTGAGCAAGGCGCTCACGCTTATCATCGGCGGCGGGCTGCTCGGCATCCTCGTGGCGACGTTCGGCTGGGCGGCCATCTGCTTCATCGGGCCGTTGGCGATCGTGGTCGCCGTCGAGATCAAGGACTGGTACTACCACCGCCGGCTCCTGTGCATCCGCGACCGCGATTGCGCGGTGGGTGAGGTAGTGGCCGAGCCCACCGCAGCGACGGACGGCGACAGGAAGCTCAACCTGTTGCTCAATCCTCTGCGGCGAGAGGATGTCCGGTCGGTCCTCGAGGACCACCTGAAGACGAATCAGGAGATGCTCACGCTCCCGGACCCCCAGGTCTTCCCGCCGGCCACGTTTCCGGCCGGTCCTCCGGCGTTCGACCTGTCGGACCTGAAGGGCTACATGGGCTCGCTCGACCCGGGCGACTCTCCCTCGTACGTGCACGACCAGATTACCATCGGGCTCGTCGATCGTCTGCTCTCCGTGCCGGGGCAAGCGACCTACGGTCGATTCTACCGCAAGGATGCGGCGCACATCCCGGATCCGGCCACGTGGGACTACATCCCCACGGATTTCGCGCCCGCGGACAACCCGACGTCAGACTGGTCACAGCCGTTCGCGCGGAGCAACTGGATCGGCACGAATGCGGTGGACCAGAAGGGCGGTCAGCCGCTCAACCCGATGTTCCGCTTCGATTCCGACCACCTGGTGCCCTACCTCCACACCGAGATCGAGGGACACAACATCCAGATATGGATGGACGACGTCATCACGGCCGCGACCGGTCTCACGCTCGGGTGCGCCCTCTGTGGTCCGCTCTGCGGGATCATCGCCGGAGCCCTCTTCTGGCTGTTCAAGAAGCTTCTCGACTGGCTCACCGGCAACGACGGCGATGCGGGGGAGCCCGACGTGGACTGGGCGAAGCCCGGCGAGGCCAGTCCCGTCCATGGCCGCTCGGGTGACATGGTGGCTGTGTACGGCAACTGGATCATGGACACGGAGCACGGGCAGTACTTCGAGATCCACCCGGTGCGGGCGTATTACGTGCTTTCATCGACCGCGTCCGGCGAATACCAGCCGAGCGAGAAGGACGCGGCCGAGGCGCAACGGCGGTGCAGCCTCATCCGGGAGGCGGAGGAGACCGACCGACCGCCCGAGATCGAGAAGAGCGAAGCGGCGCTGTTGGCGTGGGGGCTGGCGACGCGCTACGCCGGTGGCGGGCACGGCATGCCGCCCTCCTGACGACGGCCGGCGACCGTGTGGGTGAGCGTCTTTCTGGCCGCCTACGGTACCGTGCTCCTCACCGAGCTCATCGGCGACCGGTCGCTCTATACGATCGGAACGCTGTCCGCCCGCTTCGGAGTCGTGCCCGTATTCTGGGGCATCAGCGTCGCATTCATGCTGAAGATGCTCGCTGCCGTCTTGCTCGGGCACGTCCTCGGGCTTCTCCCGCAGTTCGTCGTCCGCGGCGTCGGGGCGACGACCCTACTCGCCGCCGCCCTCGCGGTGCACCGGCGCGGGCCGGACGGAGTTTCGTCGAATCCCCGCTCGGGGACGGCGACGTCACCTACCCTGATCGCTTTCCTGGCGATCTTCCTCACCGAGTGGGCGGACCCTGGGCAGCTCACTGCCGCGATGCTCTCCGCGCGGTACGCCGACCCGGTCACGGTATGGGCCGCCTCGACCGCGGCGCTCCTTACCAAGGGGCTCCTGGCCATCGGCCTCGGGCTGACGCTGCGCAGGTGGGTCGCGCCCGCGTTCCTTCGCACCGTGACGACCGCGCTGCTCGTGGTGATGGCCGTCATGATCGCCTCGGGGCTCTGAGGGAGGGAGGAAGCGGGTCGATACCGTCCCGACGGAATCGAGCCGGAGGCGAATCGACAAACGGAAAGCCAGCTGGGCAATTGTCGTAGATAACAATCGATACATGAAACGTATTAGCTCGAAACACCCTTTTCCTGGAAGGTTGCCCCATGGCCTCGAGATTCGTTCGGTACCTGTGCGCAGGGGGTTGCATCGCGGTGTTGTCGCAGTGTGGCGGGTCCGACGGTGGCCCCACCGGAATGCAGCAGCTGTCCATCCAGAAAGCCGCCAGCGTGAGCGGCGACGGTCAAACCGGAACGGTCGGCACCGCGCTTGGGGCGCCGTTGCGGGTCATCGTGACGCTGGGAGGGGCGCCGCAGCAGGGCACCTCCGTGACCTGGGCCGCCGCTGGAACGAGCGGCTCGGTCACACCGATCTCGTCGGTGACCGACGCGTCCGGCATCGCCACGACGATCTGGACGCTGGGTCAGGCAGCGGGGACGCAGACCGCTACCGCATCGCTCGCCGGGGCCTCCGGCTCGCCCGTGTCCTTCGCGGCCTCGGCTACGCCCGGGGCTGCCACGCAGCTCACCCTCTCCGCCGGCGACAACCAGTCGGGCACGCCCAACTCGGCGCTCCCGGGCCCGCTGACGGTGAGGGCGGGCGATCAGTTCGGGAACGGCGTCCAGGGAGTGGATGTCGCATGGGCTGTCCCCAACGGCGCGGCGACCGTGCAGCCGGCCAACTCCGTCACGGACGGGAGCGGCAACGCGCAGACGGTGGTGACGCTCGGCGGCGACGTCGGCCAGGTCACGATCACCGCCGCGAGCCCGGGCCTCACCGGCTCGCCCGTGACATTCCGTGCCGACGTCGCCTCGCTCCCGACGACCGCTTCGGTGGAGGTGGGCGACAACTTCTTCAAGAGCGTGCGCAACGGCAGCTCGAACGCCGCGGTCGACACCATCGCGGTGGGCGGAACCGTCACCTGGACGTGGTCGGGGTCGAACAGTCACAGCGTGTTGTCGACGGGATCCCCCAGCTTCACGAGCAGCGCCATCATGACGAGCGGAACGTACTCGTTCAAGTTCACCGCGGCCGGAACGTACACCTACGACTGCGCGGTCCACGGAGCCAGCATGACCGGAACCGTCGTCGTGAGGTGAGGTCTGAGGAAATCCGCCTACCAGCGGGCAGGTGCAGGGACTAAGTTACGCGTCGGTACCCACCGGGCGCTTAGCTCAGCTGGTCGAGAGCACCTGCCTTACAAGCAGGGGGTCGGCGGTTCGAATCCGTCAGCGCCCACTTGAAGTCGCCATGAGGTTGCCACCGGGTTGCCGTGAAGTCTGGC
>Ga0307423_1000360_pt1 | contig 30859 bp, 30 predicted proteins | sample SalMarWE160310MG_FD_202154 | JGI IMG/M metagenome (GOLD analysis project Ga0307423, IMG submission 202154) | Salt marsh sediment microbial communities from the Plum Island Ecosystem LTER, Massachusetts, United States - WE1603-10 | ecosystem: Environmental > Aquatic > Marine > Intertidal zone >... | reverse complement strand
TCAAAGCGCTGCTGAAAGCGGACGAAAAAACCGCTGTAATCGCAATAACCGGAATTGACCTCGGCAAAACCATAGGCGTCTTCTATCACATTCGAACATCCCAAAGCGGGATAGTCACCATAAAAGTAGAAGTTCCAAAAAAGAAACCCCGAATCAAAACAATAAACGACTTGATGCCTGGAGCGGCTTTTGACGAGCTGGAAGTCACCGACCTAGTGGGCGTGGTTTTTGAGGGGCATCCGAGTCCTGGTAGATTGGTTTTGCCCGACAACTGGCCCGACGGCGTTTATCCGCTGAGAAAAGACGCGAAACTTGACAACCTCCGATATAAACAGACGCCGCCGAACGAACCCGAATCAGGGAACGAAAATATTGTGAAGGTTATTGTGGGTCCTCAACATCCTGCACTGTTGGAGCCTGAAAAATTCGTGCTCAAAGTTGAAGGCGAAATCGTGAAGGATGTTGAGCCACGCATCGGCTACGTGCATAGAGGCGTAGAAAAGGCGGCTGAATCAAAAACCTACCTGCAGGACGTCTACCTTGTTGAGCGTATCTGCGGGATATGTAACGCGTGCCACGCTACGTGCTTCGTTGAATCGGTTGAGAAAATTCTGGGAACCGAAGTGCCTCCCAGAGCCCAGTACATACGCACCATACTCTTAGAGCTTAATAGGCTACACAGCCACCTGCTTACCTTAGGACACGCGGGACTTGAGATTGGCTTTGAGACCTTGTTCCAGTATTTCTGGCGCGACCGCGAGCCTATAATGGACATTACTGAAATCATATCTGGCAACAGGGTTATCTCGTCAGGCATGACCGTGGGCGGCGTGCGGCGCGACATTAACGAAGAAGACGTTCCCAAAATTAAAGGCATGTTAACCGACCTGAGAAAGAAACTGCCTTTCTACAAGAAAGTTTACGAAGAGGAGCCGTCGATAAAGATGCGCATGAAGGATGTGGGCACGCTAAAGAGAGAAGATGCTCTGAAATTATGCATTGTTGGACCAACTGCAAGAGGCTCTGGCGTAGATATTGACGTGCGAAAGGATGAGCCCTACGAAGCATACGGGGAAATCCCCTTCAAACTAATAACCTACGATGAGGGAGACACGTGGGCTCGGATGAACGTGCGAATGGACGAAGTCGAAGAATCGATTAACATAATCGAGTACGCTTTAGACAATCTGCCTGATGGTCCTTTCAGGGTCAGAGTTCCAAGGGTTGTGCCAGCTGGAGAAGCCGTAAACCGCGTTGAAGCCCCCCGAGGCGAACTCTTCTACTACCTCAAAAGCAACGGAACAGCATACCCCGAACGTGTGAAAGTGCGCACACCTACATTCGCCAACATTCCAGCGTTTCTGGCAACCGCTATTGGAAGCAACATCGCGGATGTCCCGCCGAACTTTGTGAGCTTAGATCCATGCTTCTCGTGCACTGACAGGTAGGACGAAGAAAAATGGTTTTGGACCTGTGGTTTTTTTTCCGTGTACTCGTCTTTCCTGGCTTCACATTCCTGTTTTTCTTTACCCTGTTCTGCGATTGGATAGAGAGAAAAATCGAAGCTAGGATGCAGAACCGCATGGGTCCCACGTTTACGGGTCCTGGGGGCATTCTTCAGCCCTTTGCTGATGTCGTGAAGCTTCTCACTAAAGAAGATATAGTTCCAAGCGGAGCAAAAAAAACCGTTTTTAGGATTGCACCTATCCTTTCGTTCTCAATTATAATTTTTGCTTTGTCCTTTTTACCAATTGATGGCGCAGCCATCATTCCTAACTCAAGCTTTTCTGGAGATTTGATTTTTGTCATGGCGTTGATTACTTTAGCTAACTTTTTCTTGTTTCTCTCTGGCTGGGCGTCTGCGAATCCCTACGGCGATATAGGCGCCGCAAGGGTTTTAACGCAGTTTCTCGGCTATGATGTTCCTTTGTTCCTTTTGGCGTTGGCACCTGCGTTTTTAGCTGGAAGCTTAACTATCGCAACTATAGCCTCAAGTCAGTATCTTCCATTCATCATTTTGGCGCCTTGGGCGTTCGTGTTGTTCATTATAACCCTTCAAGCGGAGCTGGAGAAAGACCCGTTTGACATTCCTCACGCAGAAAGCGAAGTGGTTGGCGGGTTAGAAACCGAGTTTTGCGGGGGCAAACTGGCTTTTCTGCGTCTCACTCGAGATACACAAATCGTTTTTGGAGCCGCCCTCGTTGTTGAACTGTTTTTGGGCGGACCGTACGGGCCAGTGTTTTTTGGTCCAGCCGCGGTTTGGTACTTCTTATGGTTCGTGCTTAAACTGTTAGCGGTCGTAGTACTCACCGAGTACTTAACGTGCTTGTTCGCGAGACTGCGCATTGACCAAGTGTTAACGGCCAACTGGAAGGTGCTGTTGCCTCTTTCCGTGCTGTCACTTACACTGACAATCGCAGTGGCTACTTGGATCTATCCTATGGTGACGTAACAATGGGTAAGAAAAGCGGAAAGAAAAGCAAATCGTCTGTAAGGCCTATGTTGAAGGCATTGGTGTCTAACCTCTTCAAGAAACCTGCCACTTGCCAGTATCCTTTTGTGAAGGCTGAGGTTCCTGAGGGCTTCCGAGGAAAGCAAGTGTATAATATTGACCTGTGTATCAGCTGTGGCTTATGCTCCAGAGACTGCCCAGCAAAAGCTATTGAAATGGTTGAGGTTAACGGTAAACGGCGACCTTTATTTCATTTGGACCAGTGTATCTTTTGTTATCAGTGTGCGGAGAGTTGCCCGAGAAAAGCCATATTGAGTTCAAAGATTTTTGAGTTGGCTACAACTGATAAATCGGCGTTGGTGGTGAAACCGGAAGAAAACGTCCAAAAAGTGGAAGGTGAACAGCAATGATTCTGGAAATTCTGTCTGTAGGCATAGTTGTATCCGCTTGTTTAGCGATTTTTCTTGACGAAGCAGTATACTCAGTTGTAGCCTTAGCAGGCACGTTCTTCTTTACTTCGTTGCTTTATGGGCTCAGCGGAGCCGTTTTTGTGGCTGTTTTCCAGTTTGCGGTGGGCGCTGGAACATTGGCGATTCTCTTTTTGTCTGGCGAAATGCTGAGCGAAAAACCGGAAAAGGTATCACAGAAAACTTTGGTTGCGCTTATTGTGGTTGGTGTGCTATTGTCGCTACCCGCGATTTTTCTTTCAGTTTCTACTCAAACGGGCGTTTTTTCAGGGGTTCCGTTTGCGGAAGCCTTATGGGATTTGAGGGCTGTGGACGTTGTTCTGCAAGGCTTCGTAATACTAAGTGTGACTTTTGGGATAGCTATAATTCTCCATGAAAAGAGGAAAGGTGGGAAGTAGTGGATTACGTTATCTTATCATTAATTCTGCTGGGAATTGGCATTTACGGTTTGTTAACAAAACGTCACTTGCTGAAAGTGTTCGTGTCAGTGGAGTTAATCGCGACAGCTGCCACAATAAACTTTGTCATGCTTGTGCCTTCTCTGGGGCAAGGTTTGGGCGAAGCCTTCTTGGTGTTGGCTTTCGCCACGGACACATGCGTGAGCGGCGTAATCCTGGCGTTGCTGGTGATTGTCAACAAGAAATATGGAACCAGCGACATCGGCGATTTAGTGAAAATTGAGGAAAACAAAAAAGAAGAAGAGGTTGAAGCGTAATGTTATCTGATGTTTCATCATGGCTTGTTTGGATACTTCCCCTAGTTTCAAGTTTGTTTGTGCCGTTAATCGCAAGATTCAGCGAAAAAGCAAGAAACTACTATGTCTTGACAATCAGCTCAGTCACCGCGGTCTTGGCATTCTCTTTGGTTCCTGCCCTTTTCGGCACCGAAGAAGCATTAACCGCGTCCACCTCTTGGATGCCGTCTATAGGCATAGACGCAGGTGTCTTCATTGACCCTCTCAGCGTCTTGTTCGCGGTTCTAGTTGCCTCCTTTGGTTTGATAATAGCTGTTTACTCTCAAAGCTACATGAAGGAAGAAAAAGGGTTAACGCGGTACTACTTTTTGCTTTTGCTGTTCATAGGCTCCATGATTGGCCTTGTCGTCTCAGACAACTTCCTTCAAATGTTCATCTTCTGGGAGATGGTCGGGCTTTGCTCTTACTCGCTGATTTCCTTCTGGTATAACCGCCCCGAATCAATCCGCGCAGGCGTCAAAGTTTTCTTGATGACGCGCATAGGCGACGTAAGCCTGCTAGGCGCCATTGGACTCATTTATGCCTACCTAGGCTCGTTTTCCTTCAGGTACACAATTGAGAACATAACGTCAATACCTCTTCCTATCCTCACCGCCATAGCGTTTCTGACGTTGGGCGGCGCTATAGCCAAGTCGGCGCAGCTTCCTTTGCATACATGGTTGTACAGCGCCATGGAAGCGCCTACATCAGTAAGTGCGTTGCTTCACGCAGCAACCATGGTGAAGGCAGGCATCTACTTGATTGCACGGCTAATCCTGATTTTAGGTCCCTTGGCTTTCACTATTCCCCTGTGGTTGCCTGCTGTGGCTTGGATTGGAGTTTTAACCGCGTTTGTTGGTGCAACGTTAGCTTTGTATACGCCTGACATCAAGGGAGTGCTTGCTTACTCAACTATTAGCCAGCTGGGTTTCATGATGGCGGCTTTAGGTGCTATCACGCTTCACTCGAATCTAGGCTGGTTCGCTAGTTTGTTCCATATGATGAGCCACGCCTTCTTTGAAGGCTTGGGCTTCCTCTTGGCGGGAGGCATAATTCACGCGCTTGGAACCCGAGACATGAGGTTGATGGGCGGCTTGAAGAAAGCCATGCCGATAACCTTCGCGTTGAGCCTCATAATGATTTTAACCACCAGTGGGTTGCCGCCTTTCGCTGCTTTTTTCAGCAAGGGCTTGATAATTACGAGTTTGACGGAAACGGGCAACATATTGCAGGTGGTTCTGATTTACATCACAACGGCTCTCACTTTCATGTACAGTCTTCGCTTCATGAAGCTTGTTTTCATGGGTGATGAGTCGGAGCACTTGAAGAGGTTGCATCCGCATGAAGCGCCAAAACTGATGCTTTATCCTGCTGCAGCCCTCGCTGTGTTGTGTGTCGCTTGGGGTTTCGTTGGACCTTGGCTGAGCAGTTTCATGCATGTCGAAGCGGAAGTGAGTTTGCTGGGTTCGTTTTTAAGCTTGGAAACGCCGATTTTCTTCGCGATTTTGGTGCCCGCTGGCTTAATTATATATCTAACTTACTATAAACAGTCAGAAGTCATGATGAAATTCAGAAGCAGCACTAACCCTATAATGACCGTGTTAAAGCACGGGTACTTCTTCGATGACGTTTACGGAAGAATCACAGGCAAAGGGATTATAACGTTCTCTGACGGTATGCGGCGTGCGAACGAAACCGTGATGGGTCACGTAGCGAAACCAGCACAGGGAATAGTTAATTTCGCGGGTCACCTGAAAAGACTTGAAGGCTTTTTCTCTGGCAGGATACCGCAGGCAATAGCTAACGTGATGGTTAGAATAGCCCACGGCGTTCAAAAATATCTTGACGTTTTAGCAGATGACCTGTTACGAGTGATTGCTCATCGAACACTGCACGGTGCAGAACAGATGAAGAAGGTGCCTTCCTCTTCTCTGCAGCATTACATAGCAGCGGCGTTGCTTGGGTTCATACTGATATTGCTTCTGATAATACTCACGGTGGGGCTTTAGAAAAATGGCGTACTCTCTCTTGTTAGTTTTCATCTTACCCGCGTTGGGCGTTCCGTTCGTTTACTTGGCTGGAAAAAAATCTTCACGTGCAGCCGCGTTTCTAGTGGCTTTAATTGCTCTGGCAAACATGGCGCTGCTTTTCACAACTATTCCCACGATTCTTAGCAGCCCAAGGCATGAGTATATTGAGCCTTACGAGTGGATTACAATCTTGGACTCTGACTTCACACTGTTTGTGGACGGCATAAGCGTGTCCTTGGCAATAATCACCACGGTTCTCATAGTTGTAGCTGCGCTCTTTTCGGTGAACTACATGGAAGGAAAGAAAAACCTGCCCGTGTACTACTCGCTTTTGACGCTGCTTTCGCTAGGCTTAGTAGGCGTCTTCATAACTTCCAATCTGCTGCTGTTTTATTTCTGTTGGGAGCTGATGCTTGTCCCCGCATACTTCATTATTGGTAATTGGGGCTACAGAGACGCGTATCGAGCCGCCTTCAAATTCTTCATATTCACACACGCAGGCGCAGTTTTCGTGCTCTTAGGCATAGGAGCCATTTACATGGTCACAGGTACCACCGACATGTTTGTCGCGCAAGCTGCCTTGGTGCAAAACATCCCCGAAATCGTCCCATGGATTCTCGTCTCTTTAACCGCTGGATTCGCCGTCAAAATGGCAGTGGTTCCCGTTCACATGTGGTTGCCAGACGCGCACTCCGAAGCCCCCTCCCCTATGTCAGCGCTTCTAAGCGGAGTCATCATCAGCGCTGGTGCTTACGCTATTCTGCGTTTGTCGTTGGGCATGGTTTTTCCAGCCGTTATGGACGCCTCGTTCGGGTCGTTCGGAATGGACTTCATGCATGGCTTGGCTGTTTTCGGGGTGCTTTCAGCCTTTTTCGGCTCGCTCATCGCGCTGGTTGAAACCGACATCAAACGGATAATAGCCTATTCCAGCATTGCCCACATGGGCTACGTAATGTTCGGGCTTTCGCTCTTCCCAACTTCAACTGTGGCAGGAGTCATAACAATCACAGCAGCCATCACTGGAACGGTGCTTCACCTCGTGAACCACGCCGTAAGCAAAGGCTTGCTCTTCCTTTCCGCAGGCGCCATTATGCATCAGACGGAAATCAGGGACATCCGTGAAATGGGCGGGCTCGCAGGGAAAATGCCGTTCACTGCGGTTGCGTCGTTTACAGCGGCGTTGAGCATAGCGGGGACTCCTCCGTTTGCGTGTTTCATCAGTGAGTTCCTGATTTTCGTGGGCGCGTTTGAAGTGATACAAAACGACGGCTTCTTCCTGTTGCCAACTGCTCTCATGCTTATAGCCACGGTGATCTCGCTTGCTTACTCGCTGCGATATTTGTCTCATGTTTTCTTGGGAAAGGAAAAACCTGAAGGTGAAAAGAAAATCGTAGATGTGCCCACCTGCATGAAGGTGGCTATGGGTGTCTTGGTGGTTTTTGTGATTGTTCTAGGCTTTTGGCCTAGGTTCTTTATTGACTTAATTAACACTGTACAGTTCCTTTGAGGCATGACTAGTTAATGGTTGAGATTTTAGACGTTGTTTTACCAATAATCAGTTTGGTCGTTTTCGCGGTTCTAACTATCCCAGTGTTTAGGGTAATCCGCAAAACCCAGCATCGAAACGCCTTGGCTGTAGTCTGGTTCTTAACCGCCTTCGCAGTGTCAGGCGCCGCCGTAGCCAACCTAACCTTGCAGTATTACAGTTTGGCGTCGCCGCCGTCCGCGCTGCCGTTCCTCAACATTCCGTTAGCGGACACGCCGACACCAGAGCTTGCCAGCGGCTTCCTGATAGACGGAATTTCAGTTTACATGGCAATAATGTTCGTCACTGTCAGCGCGGTTGTTGTAGTCTACAGCGTTTTCTACGTGGACTCAAGCAAGAGACCCTCAGAAAGGTACTTTGCCATTATGCTGCTTCTAACCGCATCCTTGATAGGCGCCGTGTTTTCAGGCGACCTCTTGACGCTGTTCATTTTCTGGGAAGCCGCGGCGGCAGGCTCCAGTTTCCTGATGATTTACAAGAAAGACCCTGAGTCACTGAATTCCACGCTGAAGTACCTGGTTATGATAATCATCGCTTCAGCCTTCATTGTCTTCGGTCTCTCAATAGTCTACGGCTTGACGGGCAGCCTGAACTTTTGGGCTGTACGCGACGCTCTGATGGTTTTACCTGACAAGACCCTGCTCATAATAGCTTTCATCCTGATAGCTACGGGCTACGCGATTGAGGCGGCGATTGTGCCTTTCCACTTCTGGATGCCTGACGCTTACGCTGCGGCGCCTTCCTCATCAGCGGCATTTCTCTCAGCGTTGATAGACCAAGGAAGCTACTACGTTCTCATACGCGTATTAATTTACATTTTAACCCCGCCGAGCGGAGGTAACCCTGGCGTGCTGAACTGGACGTTTATGCTGGCGGTCATGGCTGCGTTAACCATGATTGTGGGCAACTTGTTCGCTATGATTCAGGATAACGTGAAACGCATGATAGCGAACATTTGCGTGGCGGATGTCGGTTACAACCTCGTAGGGATAACCAGCGTAACTGCGTTGGGGGTAACAGGCAACCTTTACTTCTTCTTAATAGGCGGGATCACCACCGCGCTTTCTTTCATGGCGATAGGCGTTTTCAGCCGCTACGGCTTCAGAACGCTTGAAGACTTTTCTGGATTGGGCAGAAAAATGCCCTATGTGAGTTTTGCCTTGTTGATAGCTGGGCTTTCTTTTGCTGGGCTTCCGTTTCTAGGCGGCTTCATGGCGAAGTACTTGGTGTTTACCGCGGCAATAGAAGCTAACATGAGCTGGCTGGCGGTTGTAGGTGTCCTAACAAGCGTTCTCCAAGTCGCCTACATCTTGCGGTTGGTGAACTACATGTACGCCAAAGAACCCAAAGATGAAACCCCGATAAAAGAGCCGAAAAAAATGCTTATCCCAATTTTCATCCTCGTAGCAGCCATAATAATCCTCGGAACCCTCCCGCAGATAGTCTTCAACCTCATTGACCCCGTAGTGAACCAGTTAAACCAGATAATGCTCATACTCTGACACTGAAGAAAAGAAGCAAACCGAAAGCAAGAAAACAAGTTTTCTTCGCGAACAGCATTGCTCTTTCAGGGGAAAACTTGGGAATTGTTAGCTGTTAGGTTTTTCAGCTGGAGTTTTTCCTGTTTTGGTGCGCTGTTGTTTTTACGTCGTTCCCGTATGAACAGGAATCCTAACACGACCGCCACGATTGATAGGGCGCTTACCACAGGCAAGAAGAGGCTGTTTCCAGTGGAATAGGCAGGTTTGTCCTCAACTTCTAGTGCCTTCAGCATGCTGACTGCGTTGTCAACGTATCCTAGGCTTGCTTGAACTTTGGATTCGTTTAGAACGTTTTCGTAAAGCTCAACGTATCCCAGGTCCACTCCGCCCTCCTTTAGTGCTTGCAGTTCGTCTTCTTTTTGCACGAGAAGCGACTGGAACTCATCCATTTCCGCTGGAATCACTGTTACGTTGATTTCATCCAAAACTTCGCCTGGATCTGGGTCGTACAGTGTTACTAGGATATACTGCACGGGCGTGTCTTGTGTGACTGTTAAGGGAATCTTGCCGTACAGCTTCATGGTTAATTCGCCTTTCACCTGCTGGAAGTTTACCTCTGTTGAGTTAGGATTGAAGCTTCTAAGCTTGTAATCTTTTGAAACAAGTCTCCAGTACGCGTTTTCAAGAGTGGAGTTTATCAAGGAAGTCGCCGTCATCAGGCCAGTTGACATTTTTAAAATGGTGCTGGGTGAAGTAAAGGGCACATCAACCGTGAAGGTTACCGCCAACTCTAAGCCTCCAAATATTGGGGCCATCGATTTGCTTTCGTTTATAACGAAATCCCTTTCCACCATTAGCTGTCCCGTCTTCAAGTCTTCCACTCGGTAGCGCGTGAACCAGTCACCCTCTCTAGGCGCTCCTTGAACCGACACAACAGACCCAAGGGAAGCAGCAATTAAAACTAAGAGAATGCAGGTTGCTACGGCTTTCGTCTTCATTTTTCCCCCTTGTTGAGGTTTTCTGTACCAGCGTGGATATAACAGTTGTGCTTGAACCCTTTTTCAGGCTGTTAAATCCAATTCGTTTTCTATTAGCCGAAAAGCTTGGAAAAAGTGGCGCCGGGAATGGGATTCGAACCCATGCGGACCGTAAGATCCACGGGCTCTCAAGGCCCGCGCGTTATCCACTCTGCCATCCCGGCTCTTCTGTCTCATATTGGGCTTCTTGTTTATTTCTGTTTTCCGTCCCCAAAACGCTTGTCTTCAGTAAAGGTAATTAGCCGCCGAGTGGTTGGGCGTTTGCATGGGAAAAGACCTGACTGTTTCGATGAGTGCTGAGGTGCTGGATTCGATTTTTGAGGGGGCGCGGCGGCTTTACCCTAAGGAGACTTTTCTGCTTCTCCGCGGCAAGAAACACAAAGACGAGGTTCGCGTGTCAGACCTTATTGTTCCGCCTTTAGCTGTTTACGGTTACGGCTTTGCTCATCTTCCGTTTCACATGTTGCCCATGGATTTTTCCATAGTTGGCACCGTGCATTCTCACCCGTCAGGGAACATTAATCCCTCCAACGTGGACATCAACCACTTCTTCGGGCGCGTACTAATGATAGTAGGCTTCCCTTTCGCCAGTGCAGAGGACGTTGCCGTTTACGGTTCAAAAGGCGAAAAACTGCAGTTTCACGTTACAGACGAGTAAGCCTCTGTCAGCTTTGCTGGGCGCTGAATGCCCTGTAGGCGTCGATGAATTCTCTGGCGAACTTGTCAGCGTTTTTCTCTGTGCCCTTATGTTTTTTTTCTATTGAAGTGCGGAGATGATGGTAGAATTCGTGCAGTATGACGAAGGGGTTTCCCAGTATGTCGCTGTTACGCACCGAGATTGTAGCGTCTTTGGGCGTGTAGCAGCCGTAAGCCGTTGCCTTGTGACCTTTAGGCAAGCCTACCTTCAGTTTCGGCACGGTTACCTTATAGTTCTCCGCTAGCAGGTCAAGCGCTTTCCCCGCTTGCCCGTTCAGAATCAGCGCAACGATTAACGGTTTAAAATTGGCTTGCAACACGCCTCTCTCAACTGCTGTTTGTTTTAAGGCAGAAATGCGATAGCGAAAATAAAAAGGGTTTCCCGCGTGTTAGATGGCGTTGACGACTACAATGAGGTTGTTCAATACCGCAGACAATAGAAGCCCTGTCGCTGCGATGTACGCGACTCGGAGTATTATGCGAGCCCATTTGAACGACCGCGTGTTCTTGTCAGACGTTCCCAGCAGCGTTTTTTCTGCCTTGTAAAACAGCAAGCCCACCATCACGGTTGTGGAGAGCTTAATCACCGTGAACAGTAGCAGGCTTGTTTGAGTTATGTCCGCAAGGAACGGGTTGCCCTCAACCGCCCCAAAGAACGCTATCCCAACGACCGTTGTTAACCAGTCCATGGAGCCCATCAAGATAAGCGACAGGCTAGGAACTGCTCGGATTCTGAGCATACTCGCCTTCTCCTCTCCCTTCTCAACTATCCAGTATAGTGCAGTACTGATTTAAGTATTGAACTTCGACCCACGATATATTCTCAAATCGAACTAAACACGACAACAACCCCGCTCGGCACGGCTAAACGCGCAAAACCCATAAATAACCCGAACACCGAAACTTTGTCACCGCAAAAACAAACGTGGGCCGGTCGTCTAGCCTGGTTAGGACATCTGCTTGACGTGCAGAAGGTCGCCGGTCCGAATCCGGTCCGGCCCACCACAGACACTTATTACTCGTTTAAATCAACGTTTTTTTGTGGTGCTTCTGTTGTTCTTTAGTTTTTGCGTTTCTTGAAGTAGGTTAACAACCCCACGCCTACAACAGCCAGTGCGGCTGAGGTGACAATGGTGACTGTTGTTTCTTTGTATATGGGGTCGTTCTCTATGGCTTGGGGCATTGCAATCAACACTGTGTGTTTCGAGTGCTTGTACGTGAAATATAATTGCCACGAGTCGGTGAGGTCTGTCACGGTGTATTCAAGCTGATTAGCATCTAGGTACACGTTTAAAATGGTTGGATCAGACACTAATTCTTTGGAAATTACGAATCTAACGTAGCCTTCAGTTCCTGCTGAACCGCTTACAGTGAAAGATGCTTCATGTGAGGTTGAGTTGAAAGCAAACGCGGAAAGCGTAGAGTTTGACTCTACAAAACACTTTACTGCCTGCACCTTCTATAATGCTTATATTTTTGGTGTCATACGACTCCGCGAATTCAGTGTCACCAAGGTACTCTGCTTTTAAAGTGAATTCTCCCATTGCCGTTGGAATCCACGTTGCGGAGTAGAATCCCTCAACGTTTGTTGTTACCGAGGCAATCGGATGCCAAGTGGTCACTCCTGGCATAGAAACCGATAAGATAATTCTTGCATCGCCGATTGGATTATCTTTTGAGCTAAGGTTGCCAAATACATTTACCTTATAGCCAATCTGTTTGGCTTCAGCGTTAGTTGCCAAGGATACTGTTGTAGGAATTAGCTCATTATTATCGAAGTCGTCATCAATCACACTGCCGTTAGAACCAATTTCAGCTTTAACGCTGATATATTCTATTTTAAATGAACTCCAGCCCCAGTAGCCCCACTCATCCATCCATTGAGGAGTTTGCGGTACCCATGGGATTGGGGGATGACCCAACACAATAACATTCGGTCGCTGTTGAGACTTCGCCGTTGCAACAGATACGCCGTCAACGTGGAGGTTGTAAGTTCCATTGCTGTATGTCACTGTGTAAACATGTGAAGGTGAGCTAGGCTTGAAACCAGAAACACTAATCCTGTAAACCAGAGAGTTGAAAAATTCAACATAAATCATTGTGTTATCGGGACCTTGGTTGTGAGCCCACAACGTGACTATTTTGTTATGCCACGTATTATCGAGCGTTGGAATTCCACTCGCAATCATTATGCCGCAACCCGCGTCGCCTATACATGAATATGTTACTGCAAACTCGATTTCAAAATCGCCTGAAACAGGAAAAGGGTCAACCGCTGAATGTATGAATGGAAAGCTTGACCCGTTACTGGAAAGAAGCAAACATCCATCCGCCACTTCGACCGAACCACCATACGCTGGGTAGCCAGACATGTCCGTGTTTTCAGCAACAACCCATTTCTCAGGGTTCAAACCTGATTCTTCAAAATTCTCCACGAACACTGTGCCATCTGCTTCTCCTCGCCCTTTCGCTGAAAATGCGAGCGGCGATAGAAACATAAGCATCAACAGAAATATTATACACTTCCTGGAGGACAGCTTAAACGCATCAACCATTCCACGTTCGGCTCCTTCACACAACAATTTACCCTCAGCCCTCACACGATAAATGCGTTTTTGTCAAGGTTTCTTGACCAAACGGCTAAAAGTTAGTCAAGAATTCTTGACCACGACCATATTTGGATCCTAATAGTGGTTCGTTGCAGAAACCAGTAGGGGGTCTACCCGTATCGGCGCAGAAACCGCCCAAAAAATGTTGAAACATCACAGTGGATTCCATGCAGTTTAGTATATACAAGGGGGCTATAGAAAAAAATCACGTGCCAGTTCAGACCTCACTCGAAACACTCCAGACTAAAAGTAACAAAAAGTTATCAATTTGTTTTTTCAACGCTTCCCGCAAAAACTAACATGTATTTTTGATATTGATTCTCGCTTTGTGTTTTCCGAAACGCTTTTATTCGCGGAGCAACGTCTCATTCAAACAGGTTCGAAGCTACAATGACAAATAATCTTGGAAAAGAATGTTGGTCTTCGCAGTTCTTTAGCTTCGGCTATCAATTTTATTATTATTTTAACTAAGCCCAGACCTGACAAAAATTTTTGAACAAGGTTTCTGGGCGCAAGGATGGTTGAATTAATGAAGAATGAAATTTCCCGCAGAAAAATTGTGGTTAAATTCGGTGGTTCTAGCCTAGCAGACCACGAAAAACTAGCCAAAGCCGTAAACGCCGTATCCAAAGAAGCCAAAAAAGGCAACAGAATCGCCGTGGTAGTCTCCGCCATGGGCAAGACGACCGACATACTAATGAACACCATGAAAAACACCGCCAACGGAAAGCTCCAGAAACACGAACTAGATGACATCCTAGCCATGGGCGAACGCACAAGCGTACGAGTATTTGCCGCAGCACTAAGAACCAACAACGTGCAATCCTGCTACCTAGACCCACTAGACAACAGATGGCCAATAATAACCGACGCGGCATTCTCCAACGCCAACCCCATCCTCAACGAATGCACAACCAGAATCCAAAAACACATACTCCCCATGGTAGAAAACGGCACAGTACCCGTAATCGCTGGCTTCATAGGCAGAACCCTAGACGGAAAAATAACCACGCTTGGACGTGGCGGAAGCGACACCACCGCATTCATCTTAGCAGAAGCCCTGCAAGCAGACGAAGTCGCCTTAGTCACCGACGCTGACGGAATAATGTCAGGCGACCCAAAAATCGTAGCGAATCCCAAAACGCTTCCAGAAATCGACGTAAGCACTTTGGTGGGACTAGCCGATTCAGGAGCCAAATTTATCCACAGCAAAGCCCTAAAATACAAACCGCAATCCATCCCCGTCAAAGTCATAAACCACGCCAACGGCGACTTAAGCCAGAAAGGCACCTTAATCACAGGAGCTTTAGCAACCGAACTCGACGCGGAAATAGCACACAACTCACCCGTAGCGGAAATCACCATAGTCGGCAACCGAGTCTGCGAAAAACCCCAAATCATGCAGGACATAATGAAAACAGCAGCACAGACACAGCTGCTTGGCATGTCAATGAACGAAAACTCCGTCATCCTTTACGTGTCCCAGCAACAAAACACAGATAAACTCATCAACCAAATCCACAATATAACCTTAAACAACCCCGAAACCATAGCCATGGCAGTCAAAAAAGACCTGGCATTCCTGAAAACAAGCGGAGTTGGCCTAGAAGAAACCCACGGGCTAATCGGAAAAATATCCGAAAACCTAAGAGTCAACGAGATAAACATTTACGGCATACTAACCATCACATCAAGCATACTCCTCTTCGTAGAATGGAGCCAAAAAGAAAAAGCCCTACAACAAATCAAACGCTCCCTACGAGAACCATTAACAAAAAACAACGACAAAAAGAAGTGAAAAAAATGGAACAAGGCAAAAAACGACGACTAAAAAGAATCCTCCAAAAAGACAACCGCACCGTAATCGTCCCCATGGACCACGGCGTAAGCATGGGACCCATAAAAGGCATAACCAACCCCCAAAACATAATCGACCAACTACTCAAAGGCAGCGTTGACGCCGTAGTGCTAAACAAGGGCATAGCTAAACGGGTAGAACTCGACAACGCAGGATTAATCGTGCACCTGTCAGCCATATCCACCCTTACGCCTAACGCAAACAACAAAGTCCAAGTGTGCACCGTGCAAGAAGCCATACGCATCGGCGCAGACGCAGTCTCCGTACACATAAACGTAGGCGCACCCGAAGAAGACAAAATGCTCGAAACACTCGGCAAAGTCGCAGACAAATGCGACATCCACGGCATACCCCTTCTAGCCATGATGTACCCCCGAGGACCAAAAATCAAAAGCGAACACGACGCCGAAGTAGTCGCCCACGCAGCCAGACTAGGCGCAGAACTCGGCGCAGACATCATCAAAACAAACTACACAGGCGGCATCGAAACCTTCAAAACCGTCGTGGAAGGCTGCCCAGTACCAGTCATAATCGCAGGCGGACCAAAATGCAAAACCGATCAGGAAATCCTCCAAACTGCGTACGAATCCATAAAAGCTGGCGGATCAGGACTCTCCATCGGACGAAACGTGTTCCAACACAAAAACCCCGCACTCATGGTCAAAGCAATGTCAGCAATAGTCCACAAAGGCGCCACTGTCGAGCAAGCCCTCAAAATCCTAGGTGAAACCAGTTGAAGGAACTCTGGGTCGAAATAACAGCAAACACTTCATCCTCCCAAAAAGCCACACTGCAGAAGCTTGCCTCAGAAAACGCCGATTTCGTACTTGAAGACACAAGCGCACGCTCAGGAAAAGACGAAGTAACCGTGCTCACCAGTTTCGACGAGAAAACCCTCAAGCAACTAAAGCAGAACGACAAAAAAGTCGCCCTGAAAATAAGCATAAACGGCAAGGAAGACGAGAACACCGCCGTAAAAGCAGCCGAACAATCAGCCGACTACATAGTCATCAACTGCCTTGACTGGCGTGTAATCCCACTGGAAAACCTCATTGCGAGAACTCGCGGCAAAAGCAAGTTAATCGCTGAAGTCTCAAACGCTGAAGGCGCCAAACTGGTTCTGGAAACACTGGAATTAGGCACGGACGGCGTGCTGCTTCAAGCGTCAGACGCTGAAGAACTCAAGAAAACAATCGCCTTGGTCAAGAAGCAAACGCCCCAAATCAGGGTGGTTCCTGCAAAAGTCGCCGCTGTCAAACCGATAAGCACTGGCGCAAGAGTCTGCGTGGACACCTGCGACCTCATGGTGCCAGGCGAAGGGATGCTCATCGGAGTTCAAGCCGCTGGGTTCTTCCTCGTCGAGGCAGAAGTGCATGAGAACCCGTATGTGCAATCTCGCCCTTTCAGAGTTAACGCTGGCTCCCTCTCCATGTACACTTTGGCGTCCCAGCAGAAAACGCGATACTTGTCCGAGTTGAAGGCTGGCGACGAAGTTCTCATAGTTAACAGAGAGGGGAAAACTAGAGTTGGAACCGTTGGTAGAGTGAAAATCGAGCTTAGACCCTTAATACTTGTGGAAGCCGAAGCTGAAGGAAAGAAAATCAAGACTATACTGCAAAACGCGGAAACCATACGGCTCGTAACCCCGAAAGGGTCCAAACCAGTGACGGAGTTGAAGGCTGGCGACGAAGTTTTAGCCCACGTTACCGAGAGTGCAGGCAGACACTTCGGCGTAGCTGTGCCTGACGAAACGGTGATTGAACGTTGACCCATAGAATCTGCGTATCAGTTCTTCCCAAAACTGTGCCAGAAGCGCTTCTGCTAATCGAAAAAGCAGAGGATGCTCACGCAGATTTCATAGAGGTACGGCTTGACCGCCTCAAAGACTGTCTCGAAAATCATCGTGGATTAGCCGATTTGGCGGCTCATGGGAAGACGCCGAAAATTGCCACGGACAAGGCATCCCGAACCGAAACGGAGCACCAACAACTGCTGATAGCCGCAGCCAAAGGCGGCTTCGACTATGTTGATGTAGAATTATCCACGCCAAAGCTTGAAGCCTTAGTCAAGGAACTGAAGGCGCTAGGCGCTAAGCCAATCGTGTCTTTCCACAAATTTGACGGTTCTCTACGCGTTTCCGAGTTGAACAGCGTTCTTGAGCAGGAAATCGCCAGCGGAGCCGAAGTGTGCAAAATCGTGACAACCGCAGAACGAATAGAAGACAACCTCACTACGCTGAACTTCCTGTCAACAACATCAACTAAGGCGAAGGTTGTGTGTTTCTGCATGGGGGAGCTCGGCAAGATTTCCAGACTCTTATCGCCACTGTTCGGCGGCTTTTTCACCTTCGCTTCGCTTGAACGAGGAAACGAAACCGCCTCTGGGCAATTAACCATTCAGGAAATGAAAGCAGCCTACAAACTGTTGGGGTAAAAGCGATATGGGTATCTCGGGAAAAACACGCGTATGCGGAGTTATAGGCGATCCAATAGCGCACAGTCTAAGCCCGACTATCCAGAACGCAGCGTTTAACCATATGAAACTTGATTTTGTCTTCTTAGCGTTCAATGTAAAAACTGGTGAGTTGGAAAACGCGATGCGCGGCATGCGAGGTTTAGAAATTCACGGGTTAAACGTAACCATGCCCCATAAGAACGCGGTAATTCGCCATTTAGATGAGGTGGATTCAGCTGTCAAGTTTCTCGGTTCAGCCAACACCATTCTGAACGAGGATGGCAGGCTTTCAGGTTTTAACACCGACGGCGTTGGCGCGTTGAACGCCCTCAAAAAAAACGACGTTGACTTGGCCGAGAAGAAGGTGCTTTTGCTTGGGGCAGGTGGCGCGGCAAAAGCCATAGCGTTCTCTTTTGCTCAAGAAGCAGAGTCAATTTGCATTTTGAACAGGGCACCTGAAAAGGCGGCCGTGCTGGCAGATGCCTTAAACCGCGTGTTCGGCATGAAAGTCGTGGGAGGTGCACTTTCGCCAAACGCCGTGCAGAAGAGCTTGCAGGATGCTGACGTACTGGTTAACGCGACTTCGGTAGGTATGCACCCGCATGTTGACCAAAGCTTGGTGGTGCCTCAATGGTTAAAACCCGACTTGACGGTGATGGACATAGTCTACAACCCAGTGGCAACGAAGCTGGCGAAAGACGCCAAGGCAGCAGGCGCCAAAGTAATCAGCGGTGTGGAAATGCTGATTTATCAAGGTGCGGCATCCTTCAAAATCTGGACTGGCAAGTCGGCTCCCATAGAAGTTATGAGAAAAGCAGCGCTAACCAAACTTGGGGCAGGCGAACATAGGTGACTGGTAAAGGCGAGGCAATAGCTCATGGCGCGGCAACGATTGTGAACGCGATTGCATTGGGTAAAGGCGCGGCTTTCGGAGTTGACTTGTGGACGAAAGCTGAAGTTAAGTTAACGGATGAGCCAAGCGTAATCACGGGCGAAATCACCTCGGACCCAGCGGAAAGCACGGTTCTAATCGAAAAAACGGTTTCACGAGTTTTCAAGCACTTCAGCGTTGAGGAACACTTTGGCGCGAAGGTAAAAACTTGGTCTAACATCCCCGCCGCCCGAGGGCTCAAAAGCAGCAGCGTAGCGGCAAACGCCGTAGCACTCGCAACAGTCGCAGCTTTAGGAGAGACGCTTGACGACATGGAAGTAGTCAAACTCGGCGTTGACGCAGCTTTCGAAGCCAAAGTCACGGTAACTGGTGCTTTTGACGACGCTTGTGCATCATACTTCGGAGGCGCCGTAGTCACTGACAACCTGAAAAGGAAACTGCTGAACCGCGTCACCTTGCCTGACGACTTGACTGTTCTGTTTCATGTTCCACCCAAAAAGGCGTACACTGCCGATTCAGACGTTGACAGGCTCAGAACTGTTAAGCCGCTTGTTGTGGTCGCTTACAATGAAGCCGTGAAGGGCAATTTCTGGGCGGCTTTGTCACTTAACGGCGTAATCTACTCGTCAGCCTTAGGCTTTGACGCTTCGGTGGCTTTGGATGCGTTGGCAGCGGGCGCTGTAGCTGCTGGATTATGCGGAAAAGGTCCAGCCGTCACGGCAGTGGTTTCCAACGACAAAATTGACCATGTGAAGTCAGCGCTGCAACGACATGAAGGCGAAGTATTGCAGGCACGCTTGAATCACGAGAAAGCAAAGGTGCTCCGCCAATGACCGACGTTTTAGTCAGAAAAACCGATAGGACCGATAGGCTGACTGGCGAAGTCTGTGCGCCTCCGTCTAAGGCTTATACGCAGAGGATGCTGATAGCCGCCGCTCTTTCTCAGGGGACCTCCAAGATTTCTGGTCCTTTGTTCTCAGACGACACCGAAGCTGCGTTGCGTGCGGTCAAGGCTTTAGGCGCAAAAGTCACGGTTGCAGAAGACTGCTGGACGGTTGAAGGCGCCCAACCTCTCAAAGGGGCGCAGGAGCCAATAGACTGCGGCGAGTCGGGAGCTACCCTGCGGTTCATGATACCGGTAGCCGCGTTAGCGCCTGAACCCTCAGTTTTTGTTTTCGGGGAATCATTAGAACGGCGACCTCTTGACCCTTTGCTTGAAAGCCTCAAACAGCTCGGTGTCGAGATACATCATCAACGTCTCGGTTACAGAGCCGCCATTCGTGTCGAAGGCGGCGGCGTTTCTGGAGGAAAAACTGCCATGCGAGGAGACGTAAGCTCTCAGTTTGTCTCTGGGCTGATGTTCGCTTGTCCCATGGCACGGGCGGACACGGAGGTAACTTTAACTCCGCCTCTTGAGTCTAAAGGTTATGTTCAAATGACGCAAGCGGTTCTCGCTCAACATGGCGTAAAAGTGCATTTTTCAGAAGAGTTTGACCGCCTTCGTATCCCATCGAATCAAACATACACGTCATGCAGTCACAGAGTTCCAGGCGATTTTTCATCTGCCGCTTTCCTTTTAGCTGCTGCGGCTGTAACTCGCTCTAACGTAAGAGTCAAAAATCTTGATTATGCTGCGGTGCAGGGAGACAAGGCTATACTGGGAATTCTGAAGCGTATGGGTGTTAATGGCAAAGTATGTCCAGACCATGTTGAGATAGCGGGAAACGGCGGTTTGCTTGACGATGTGGATGTGGATGCGCGGGATATTCCTGATTTGGTTCCTGTCTGCGCAGCTCTTGCGTGTTATGCGAAAGGCACTTCTAAAATACATGATGCGCATAGACTTAGGTACAAGGAGTCGGATAGGCTGTTGTCGCTTCACCTTGAGTTGAAGAAGATGGGCGCCGAGATAGCTATGGATGAAGGCAGCTTGACCATTGAAGGTCCCTGCGCTTTGCACGGTGCTGTGATTGACCCGCATAATGACCACAGGATTGCCATGGCTTGCGCAGTTGCAGCTTTGGGCGCCAGCGGCGAGACGCGGATCAAAAACGCTGAGTGTGTTCGAAAATCTTATCCGATGTTCTTCAATGATTTACGTTTGTTAGGAGTGGATGTTGTTGGCGGGGAATTCGATAGGTAAAGAATTCGTGGTTACGTCTTTCGGAGAGAGCCACGGCAAATGCGTAGGCGTAGTCATCGACGGTTGCCCAGCGGGAGTGCCGTTTTCCGAAAAGGATGTGCAGCCCGAACTGGACAGGAGAATTCCAGCGCAGCCCCAGATTGTTTCTGGAAGAATCGAAAAAGACAAGGTGGAAATTCTTTCCGGAGTCTTCAATGGCTTCACCACAGGCGCACCCATAGCCATGATAGTGGCGAATAGGGAAGCGGACTCCAGCGCCTACGAAGACATAAAAGACCTCCCACGACCAGGACACTCTGATTACCCCGCCCGCGTAAAGTACGGCGGCTTCAATGACTACCGCGGCGGCGGAAGATTCTCTGGAAGAGTCACCGTAGCCCTGATAATGGCGGGCGCCGTCGCCAAAAAACTGCTCAGCGCATTCGATGTTGACCTGTTGGCTTACACTAAAGCCATAGGCAAAGTGAAACTGGACAAATCCCTTGGTCCTGAGGAAATCCGTAAACGAAGATACGAGACCTCTGTCAGATGCCCCGATGCTGTGTGCGCCAAAGCTATGGAAGAAGCAATTGTTGACGCTAAAAAAGAGGGTGACAGCTTAGGCGGCATAATCGAATGCCTTGTTTTTGGTGTGCCCGTGGGCGTTGGCGAGCCGTTGTTTGACGCGTTGGATGCTGACATCGCCAAGATTTTGATGGCTGTTCCAGCTGTTAAGGGCGTTGAGTTCGGCGCAGGCTTCGCGTCTGCGGAGTTGAAAGGCTCCGAAGATAACGACGCTTATCAAATGAAGAACGGCAAGGTTGTGGCTTTAACGAATAATGCTGGGGGCGTTTTAGGCGGCTTGTCTTCGGGTATGTCTATTGTTGTGCGGGTGGCTGTTAAGCCTACGTCGTCTATTGCGAAAGAGCAGCGCACCGTTAACCTGTCACGGCTGGCGGATGCCGATATAAAGGTGGGTGGAAGGCATGACCCCTGTGTGGTTCCTAAGGCAGTGCCCGTTGTGGAAACTACCGTGGCAATCACTCTTGCCGACCACATGATTCGCGCTGGTGTCATACCGAAAGTGTTGAAGGAGCGGAAATAAATGCAGGAAATCAAGCAGTTAAGAAAGAAAATCGACGAAGTGGACGAGCAGATTTTGCAGTCCCTAAGCGAAAGGGCAGAAATATGCCGGTCCATCGGCTTGGTCAAGGAAAAGCACGGGATTCCCATCCAGGATTACCCGAGAGAAAACGACGTTTACGTGCACATCAGGGAAAAAGCCGCGGAGCTGGGTCTCGATCCGTATCACTTGGAAGCGATTTACCGTCAGATAGTTAACATGTGCAGCGCCGTTCAAGGTTCAAAAAGTGAAAAATGAAACCATGCTGGAGCATTGAAAGAAATGTTGTATGAAATAAACGAGAAAGCTTTGAAGTTGGAAAGTGAAGGCAAAAAAATAATCAAGTTGAACATTGGCGACCCTGACTTGGAGACGCCTCCTGAGATAATTGAAGCCGCCTATGACGCGATGAAACGGGGAAAAACAAAGTATTCTTCTGCTTTTGGCGAGAAGAGCCTCCGTGAGAAGCTGGCGGGTATCCACAAGGTTTACAGCGATAACGTGGTTATCACGCCTGGTTCGAAGTGGGGAATTTTCTCTGTCATGTACTTGTTGCTGAAGGGCGGCGGTAACGTGGTGATTCCCACGCCTTACTGGACGGCGTACGGGTTGACGGCGAAGACTTTAGGTGCTGAAACACGGCTTGTGAAGACTGAGCTTGATTCCAACTGGAAAATTGACCTCAAAGCGATTGAAGACTCGATTGACAAGGACACGCGGATGATAATCTTGAACAACCCTAACAATCCTACGAGCAGTGTCATCGATGAAAAAGTGTTTAACGGTATAGTGCAGATAGCCAACGAGAAGGGCATTACGATTTTGTCTGATGAGGTTTATGCGGACATAAGTTTCGTTAAGACAAAAAGAATTCTCGAGTACGGTGGCGACCATATATTGGTCACGGGTTTTTCCAAAACGTTCACCATGACGGGATGGAGGCTTGGCTACGTAGTCGCCAACACTGAGATGGTTGAAAAAATCGCGAAGCTAAACCAGATAACCATCAGCAACGTGCCTGTTTTCATTCAAGAAGCCGCTTTGAAGGCGTTGGAGCTGGGAAACGAGATTAAAGAGAAAATCAGGCAGGTATATCAGGAAAGAGCAAAGATGGCTTCCGATTTTCTGTCCAAATCGTCACTGGAGTTTTCAGAACCCAGCGCCCCCTTCTACATGTTCCCTCGTAAACGCGGTTTGGATTCGGAAAAGTTCGCGTTTAAACTGCTTGACAATGGTGTTGCTGTTGCTCCTGGAACGGCGTTTGGCGATTACAGGGAGCACTTTAGGATTTCTTTAACTGCGCCCCGAGATTACCTTGCCATTGCGTTGAACAAGATTTGCGAGGCTGTTGAATGAGGACCGCGGTGCTTGGCGCGGGAAAAATGGGCGTCTGGTTCGTGAATTTCTGCAGGGAAAACGGCGAAGACGTTATCCTCGCGGACAGAAAAAAGGAGAAACTAGCAAGGTTAGGCAAAGAACTTGATGTTGAGACCGCTGATTTCGTGGACGCCGTCAAGAAAGCTGACAACGTCATTATATGCGTGTCGATTGACGCTTTTGAGGAGGTTGTTAAGAAAATCGCGCCTATCGTTCGTGAAGGGCAGACGGTTGTCGATATTTGTTCCATCAAAGAGCAGCCCGTGAAAATCATGCACCAGTATCTTGGGAAGGCTTTGGTTCTTGGCACCCATCCTGTTTTTGGTCCAGGCAGCCGCGGGGTCAAAAACAAGGCTTACATCCTAACGCCCACGAATGCCAAGGAAGAAGAGTTCGCTGGGAAATATAAGAAGTGGCTGGAAAAGGTGGGTGCACGCGTCTTCATCATGTCGCCTAAAAAGCATGATGAGTTAATGTCGATTGTCCTCGGGTTTCCCCATTTCTTAGGGTTGGTTGCCTGCGATACTCTGCTTGAACAGGCAGATTACCCCAAAACCAAAAAAGTGGCGGGCACAACCTACCAGATGCTGTTCACTTTAGCTGAAGCAACAGCCATGGAAAACCCTGAACTATTCGCCCGCCTCCAATTCAGTCTTCCAGAGATGGAGAAGCTTGAAAAACTGCTTATTGAAAAGGCACAAGAGTGGCTACAGTTGATCAAACAGAAAGACCCAGAGGCTGTTGCCACCAAGATGGCGACTTTGAAGTCGAAGCTTACGAAAGCAAGCCGCGACTACGAAAAATCATACGAAATCATGTACAAGATGCTAGAAGCTACTGAAAACTAACGTAGTTTAAGGTAAAGCGGCTTTGGGGTACGAACCCAAAATTTTCAGGAACGCCCCGCTTTTTTCAAGGGCTTTCAATGCTTCAGCGCAGTTTTCTTCAGTTCTGTGCCCTTCAAAATCGAGATAGAAATTGTATTCCCAAGCTTTCTGCTTTGTCGGTCTTGATTCGATTTTGGTGAGGTTTATGTTGCGTTTCGCAAATTCGCCCAAGGCGTGGTAGAGTGAGCCTGGCGTGTGTGTAGCGGCGAAGATTATGGAAGTTTTGTCTTTGCCTGTCTTTGGTGAGTCGTTTTTGGATATGACGAAGAATCTTGTGTAGTTTGTCGGGGTGTCTTCTATTTCTCTGGCGAGGATTTTCATGCCGTAGATTTCTGCTGCTTTTTCGCTGGCTACAGCAGCGGCGTCTTTAAGTCCTTTCTCTTTGAGCATTTTTACACTGCCTGCTGTGTCGTAGGTTGGAATCAAGTCGCTGCCTAAGCGTTCAAGAAAGCTGCGGCATTGAGCCAACGCTTGAGGATGCGAGTAAACGGTTTTCACCGCTTCCAAGTTTGTGCTGGGATTCGCTATGAGGCAGTGGGAGATTCTTATTATGACTTCGCCTGAGACTTTTAGATTGTGGGTTAGGAAAAGGTCGTAGGTTTGGTTGACGCTGCCTTCCAAGCTGTTTTCCACGGGGACGACGCCAACGGGCACTTCTTGTTTGTCTACACTTTCGAAGACTTCGGTGAGGTCTCTGCAGGGCTTAACTTCGGTCTGGTCTCCGAAAAACGTGTACACTGCACTTTCGCTGTATGCGCCCCGTTCTCCTTGGAAGGCTACTTTCACTCTTTCTTTCCCAGCTTCCTGTTTTTTATTAGACACTTGTTTATGCCGTTAATCATTGCATCAACGCTTGCCATTACTATGTCTTCTCGGGCTGCACGCGCCGAGACAATGTTGCCTTTCTCGTCTTCGACTTTTATGACCACTTCGGCGACGGCGTTCGAGCCGCCTGTGATGGCTTCGAGTCGGTACTCTTTCAGCCTGATTTGCTCCAGATTATTCGTCAACTTCTGAATGGCTTTCAGCACGGCATCAACGGGTCCAACGCCTGTTTCAGCTGCACTGTATTCTTGGCCATCTAAGACCAGCCTAACCGAGGCTGTGGGGATGACTTTTATGCCCGTCATAACCGCTAAGTCGCAGAGGTCAACGATTTTTTCTTCGCTGATGACTTCGCCCATGACCGCCGACGTTAACGCCAGCAAGTCCGCGTCCGTCACCATCTTGCCTTTGTCACCCAGGTCTTTGACCCGCTGTACAATTTCCTTCAGCTGTTCGTCGCTGGGGTGGATACCTATTTCTCCGAGTTCAGCTTTGATACCGCGGGTTCCAGCCAACTTACCCGCTACCAGCTTCCGTGTGCGTCCGACGGTTTCAGGTTTTATCGGCTCGAAAGTTAAGGGCTTAACCGTTACGCCACGGGTGTGGATGCCTGATTCGTGTGCGAAGGCGTTTTCGCCGACTATGGCTTTGTTTGCCTGCACCTGCAATCCAGTCAAAGCGGAGACCATTCGTGAAGTGCTGTACAATAACCGCGTGTTCACTCGCGTCTTTAGCTTGTAGAGCATATGCAACGACATCACGACTTCCTCTAGTGAGGCGTTTCCTGCGCGTTCGCCTAGCCCGTTTATGGTTGAGTGAACTTGGGTGGCGCCTGCTTCCACTGCTGCCAGAGAGTTGGCGACTGCCATGCCGAAGTCATCGTGACAGTGAACACTAATTGTCGTCTTCACAACTTTCGTCAGGTCTTCGATTAGTTTGCCCATGGTTCGGGGAATCATGATGCCGACGGTGTCTGGAACGTTCAGCCTGTCCATGCCTGCCTTCTCTGCGGCTTGGCAAATCTTCTTCAAGAAGGCTGGCTGCGTTCTGGTGGCGTCCATCGGGGAAAACTCGCAGACTAAACCGTGTTTTTTGACGTATTCGATGGAATCCACGGCGGCTGCGACCACCTCCTCAGGCGTCATGTTAACCGCGTACTTCATCTGCACAGGCGAGGTAGGGATGAACACGTGAATCGCTGGAACATCCGCTTCGATGGCGGCTTCGATGTCTTTCCTGTTGCAACGTGATAAAGCGATGATTTCGGTGTCCAGCTTTTGTCGGACAATTTCTTTGACGACTTTCTTCTCACCATATGAAGACGCGGGGAACCCAGCTTCAATTGAATCCACGCCCAACAGAGCCAGTTGTTTGGCTATCTCGACTTTGTCGTCAAAAGTCAAGGAAACACCTGGGCTTTGCTCGCCGTCTCGTAGGGTGGTGTCAAAAATTCGGATGTAACCTGAGCCTTTTGCTATCATGACATATTCAACCTTTCATTTGTGAAATCTCGGCGGCTATGGCTTCAGCCATGCCTATTGTCGTGGTTTTGCCGCCTAAGTCTGGAACCGTGTTGTGTGCTTGCAGCGTTTGGACTACGGCTTTTTCTATGGCGTTTGCTGCTTCTAAGCACTTTTGGTCGTTGTAGCGTTCGCCCAGCCAGTCTAGCATCATCTTGCCTGCTAGAATCATCGATAAGGGGTTTGCTGTGTGTTTGCCTACTCTGTTGGGGGCTGAACCGTGAATCGGCTCGAAAAGCGCAAAGGTGTCGCCTATGTTTGCGCCTGGCGCCATGCCTAAACCGCCGATAAGCTGTGCTGCCTCGTCTGACAGGATGTCGCCGAACATGTTGCATGTGCATAGCACGTCGAAGTCTTGGGGTTCCTTGATTAAGCGCATGGATGCGGCGTCAACGTATAGTTCGTTGAAGGCTATGTCGGGGTATTGTTTGGCGGTTTCGCGGCAGACGCTTGCGAATAAGCCGTCGGTGACGCGCATGACGTTGGCTTTGTGGATGGCTGTGACTTTCTTTTTGCCGTTGCGTCTTCTCGCGGTTTCGAAGGCTTTGCGGGCTATTCGCTGGCAGTTTCCGCGTGTTATGACTCTGAGGCAGACGGTTGTGTCGTCTCCTATGGTGAATTCTTGGCCTTTGTAAACGTCTTCGGTGTTTTCTCTGACGAAAAACATGTCAATGTCGGGTCGCGCCACTTCAACGGAGGGATAAGCCTTTATGGGGCGCAGGTTAGCGTAAAGGTCAAACATCAACCGTAGCCTTACGATGACATCTGCGGCGGTTTCGCCGACGGGTCCTTTCAGGCACGCGTGGGAATCCTTGATTTTCTGCACGCTATCTTCGGGCAGGGCTACGCCTCTCTTCTCGAAGCAAGTGTCGCCTGCCTCGGCTTCAACCATCTTCAGTTTTAAACCGAACTTTTGTTGGGCTGCGTCTAAGACTTTCATGGTGGCGTCGGTTAGTTCTGGTCCTATGCCGTCGCCTCTGATTACGGATATCATGTATTCTGTCATTTCTTCATACTCCTTCGTAAATACTCTATTAATCCTCCATCCGCCAGTATCTCCAAGATGAACGATGGCAGCTTGGCCACTTGGAAACTCTTGCCGTTGGTCACGTCTTGTATGGTGCCAGCTTCGAAGTCCACGGTTATATGGTCACCGTTGTCCACGGCGGCTGAAATTCCCTTGCACTCGATTACGGGTAAGCCGATGTTTATGGCGTTTCGGAAGAAAATGCGCGCAAACGACTCTGCCAACACGCATTTGACGCCTGAGTACTTCAGCGCTAAGGGTGCTTGTTCCCTGCTGGAGCCGCAACCGAAGTTCTTTCCGCCGACCACAACTATGCCTTTCTTGGCTTTCGCTGGGAAATCTGGGTCTAAGCCTTCCATGGCGTGCTTTGCCAAATCGTGCGGGTCAATCAGCACTAGGTATTTTCCTGGCAGAATCACGTCTGTGTCGATGTTGTCTCCGAATTTCACGGCGTTTCCTGTTACATTCATTTCTTTGCCTCCATTTGCTGCGGGTCGGTTATTTTTCCTGTTAACGCGGAAGCGGCTACAGTAGCTGGTGAAGCCAAGTAGACGTTTGCTTCTTTGCTGCCCATTCTGCCTATGAAGTTGCGGTTTGAAGTGCTCACGCATGTTTCGCCGGGGGCTAGTAAGCCTATGTGCCCGCCTAAGCATGGACCGCACGTTGAGCCGCACACTAAAGCGCCTGCGTTCGTGAAGATTTCTATTAAGCCTTCTTTTAGTGCTTGCATGTAGACTTCTTGTGATGCTGGGATAATCAGTGTTCTTACGCCGTCTTTGACTTGTTTGCCTTTCATGATTTCCGCGGCTAACCGCAAGTCTTCGATGCGTCCGTTGGTGCAGGAGCCGATGAAGGCTTGCTCCACTGTGATGTTGCTCATTTCTGAGGCGGGTTTCACGTTGTCTACCGACGATGGATAGGCTATTTGCGGCGTTAGGTCTGTGATGTCGATGTCTTCGGTTTTTTCGTATTTGGCGTCGGGGTCGCTTAGCAGCGTTTCGAATGAGGGCAGCATTTTGGTGGTTCTTCCTTCTAGGAATTGGCGGGTTTTTTCGTCGGGTTCTACGATGCCGTTTTTGGCGCCCATTTCCACGGTCATGTTGCACAGGGTCATTCTGCCTGCTATGCTCATGTCTCGTATGGTTGGGCCTCTGAACTCGGCGCTTTTGTATATTGCTCCGCCTGCGCCTAGTTTGCCGATTACGTGTAGGATTAGGTCTTTGGGTGTTACGTAGCGTTGGAATTGCCCTTCCACGTTTATTCTGATGGCTTCAGGTACTTTCAGCCAGATTTTTCCTGTGGCGAACACTGCGGCTGCTTCTGTGCTGCCTATGCCTGTGGCGAACGCGCCGAACGCGCCGTACGTGCAGGTGTGGGAGTCTGCGCCTACGATTACTGTGCCTGGTAGGACGTGTCCTTTTTCTGGCATGACTTGGTGGCAGATTCCGCCTTTGCCTATGTCGTAGATTTGGAGTTGTTGGTCGCGGGCGAATTTGCGCATGGTTTTGTGCAGTTCCGCCGCGGTGACGGATTCGGCTGGAATCTGGTGGTCTAGAATCACCACTACTTTTTTGTTGTCCCAAACTTTGGGTACGCCTATTTTTTTGAAGGCTTCTACGGCTAAAGGTCCTGTTAAGTCGTGAACCATTATCACGTCTACGTTGCCGTCCACGATTTCTCCGGGTTTCACCGTTGTTTTTCCGGATGCTTTAGCCAGGATTTTTTCTGTTATGTTCATGGTTTTTCCTCTTTTCAGTATGGTTAACTTGATTTTTGTGCTCCAAAAAGGGAGCGGGCGGGGAAGTTAAGGGTTTCCGCGTGGTTTTCGAGGTTTACTCGTCGATTTTGATTGACCGTACGCCTCTTGAGAGGGCTGTTATGCCTGTTCTTGCGAGTTCCATTATGCCGTATGTTCTCATGAGGTTAAGGAACGCGTCTATCTTGTCGGGGGTTCCAGTGATTTCTATGGTGAGGGCTTCGGGGGCGACATCTACGACTCTGCCTCGGAACACTTCTACGCAGTTGATTACGTCTGACCTGTGTCTTATGTCGGGAACGCTTACTTTGACGAGGGCTAACTCGCGGGTTACGATGTTTTCGGGTTCCAACTGGCTGACTTTCACGACGTCGATGAGTTTGTTCATTTGTTTGACTACTTGCTCTAAGGTTTTTTCGTCTCCTTTGACGGTTATGGTCATTCTGGAGAGGTCTTCTTGTTCGGTGGCTCCAACTGTGATGCTTTCGATGTTGAAGTCTCTTCGGCGGAACATGTTGGCGACGCTGTGCAGCACACCTGGTTTGTTCTCAACTAATGCGGCTATCACTCTGGTTTTTTCCATTTAGTAATCACCTATCTGCTCGTTTATTCCGCAGCCTGGAGGCACCATCGGCACCACGTCCTCCTCCAAGGAGATGGGCACGTCTATGACCGTGGTTACATCGGTTTTCAACGCGGTTTTCACGGCTTTCGCGAATTCTGGGATTGACTGGGCGCGTAAGCCTTGTGCGCCGTATGCCTCGGCTAGCTTGACGAAGTCAGGTACGCTGCCTAGTTTGACGGCTGAGTAGCGTCCCTTGAAGAACATGCGTTGCCACTGGGCGACCATGCCGAGCACCGAGTTGTTCAGCACTATGACTATGACTGGTATGTCTTCTGTGACGGAGGTGCCCAGTTCCTGTTCGGTCATTCTGAAGCTGCCGTCTCCTGCGATGTCCACGACGGGGCGGTCGGGGCAGGCGACTTTTGCGCCTATGGCAGCTGGAAAACCGAAGCCCATGGTTCCTAAACCTCCTGAGCTTATGAAGGTTCGCGGTTTCAACGCGTCGAAGTACAGTGCCGCCCACATCTGGTTCTGGCCGACTTCGGTTGTGGCTATGGCGTTCGCTGGCAACAGCTTCCGCAGCTCTTTCAGCAGAGTCTTCGGTGTGAGGTCTTTTGACCCTGCTTTGACTGGTGGGTTTAGCTGTTCTTTTGTTTCTTTGACGCGTTTCGTCCACGGCGTGTTTTTCTGTTTTTTCAGCTGTTTCGCCAGCTTTTCGTATAGTTCGGCTAGGGCTTTTTTGGCGTCTGCCACGATGGGTATGTCCACGTCTATGTTTTTGCCGATTTCGGCGGTGTCGATGTCTATGTGGATTTTCTTGGTTGGCGAGCAGAAGCTGCTTAGTTTGCCTGTGGCGCGGTCTGAGAATCTTGTGCCCACTGCCAACAGTACATCAGATTCGCATAGCAGCTTGTTGGCGGAGGGGTTTCCGTGCATGCCTATGCTGCCCAGAGACAGGGGGTGGGTTTCTGGGAAGGAGCCTTTGCCCATGAATGATGTGGCTACGGGCGCCATCAGCAGCTCTGCTACTTTTAGTAGTTCTGGGGCTGCGTCTGCGGTTACGACTCCGCCTCCTGCTAGTATGCAGGGTCTTTCGGCTTCCGCTAGGAGTTCTGCGGCTTTTCGGATTTGCAGGGGGTGGGGTTTGTCTGTAGGTTTGTATCCTCGGATATGGATGCCGTTTGAGAAGTCCATTTCTGCGACTTCTGTTTGCACGTTTTTGGGCAGGTCGATTAGGACTGGTCCTGGTCTGCCTGTGGTTGCTATGTAGAAGGCGGTTTTGACGGTTTTTGGGATTTCGGCGGCTGAGCGGGGCTGGAAGTTGTGTTTGGTGATTGGGGTGGTTATGCCGATTATGTCGGCTTCTTGGAAGGCGTCTCTGCCTATCATGTAGGATGTGTTT
>Ga0307423_1000359_pt1 | contig 30886 bp, 26 predicted proteins | sample SalMarWE160310MG_FD_202154 | JGI IMG/M metagenome (GOLD analysis project Ga0307423, IMG submission 202154) | Salt marsh sediment microbial communities from the Plum Island Ecosystem LTER, Massachusetts, United States - WE1603-10 | ecosystem: Environmental > Aquatic > Marine > Intertidal zone >... | reverse complement strand
TACAGACGAGAAATCACTCCGTTCGGAACAGCCTTTACCATCAGAAAATTCAGAGAAGACCCCTACTCAATCATAGACCTAATCAACATAGGAACTTTCTCAGAAGAAATGGCCGCCTACTTCTGGATGTGCCTCGAAAACAGGTCTTCAATAATGGTTCTAGGCGGAACAGCAGCAGGAAAAACCACCGCTCTAAACACATTAGCCTGCCTGATCAAGCCTGGAAGCAAAATCATCACTATTGAAGAAACGGCCGAACTTAACCTTCCTCATGACAACTGGGTTTCACTTATCGCCCGCCAAAGTTACGGATTAGGCGGAAGCGGCGTAGGCGAAGTGTCCCTTTTCGACCTTGTCAAGACTTCCATGCGGCACCGCCCCGACATAATGATTGTGGGCGAGGTCAGAGGCAATGAGGCATATGTTCTCTTCCAAGCTTTAGCCACAGGACACGGCGGCATGTGCACAATGCACGCTGAAAACTTGGATTCAGCAGTAAAACGGCTCACGCAGAAACCCATGGACATCTCTCCAGCGTATATTCCGTTGATGAACATTGTCATTCCAATACAGCGCGTTCACCTCGTGAAAAACAACGAGAAAAAAGCGTACAGACGAGTCATCACGGTCAACGAGATCGCAGATTACGAAGATTACAAAACACCTTGCAAATGGGACCCCGCCAAAGATGAGCATCCAATGGATTTCGACAAGAGCGCATTGTTAACCTCTATAGCCGAGCGCCAAGGTGTCACCAAAAAAGACTTGATAGATGAAATCGGCAGACGCAAAGATGTCCTGCATTGGATGCGAGAACGCAACATAAGAAGCTACAAAGATGTTGCCGCAATCGTCGCAGAATACTACGCCAGACCCAAACACATTTACAATAAAGTAGTCGCAGGGGAGGAGGTAAAAGCAGTTGCCGCTTCTAGAAACTCTTGAGGCTTGGTCGTTTCGCCTCTTCGGAGGCATAGCCCCTTACTTTCTAAAACACATTTACCAATTTAAGGACATGCTTGAAAGGGCACGTATCAAAATTTACCCTGAAACATACGTATCCCTCATGTTCTTCACCGCGTTATTAACGATTCCAGTGTCCGTAATATCACTGGTTTTTCTACTCGTATTCGGCTTCATGCCAATCATCTTCTTAATTCCCTTCCCATTCTACATCATGGTAGGATTCCTGATAATCCCCATGTCCAAAGCCAGCGACCGAGCATCTGGTTTAGAACGCGAGATGCCCTTCGCAGCCGCCTACATCAGCGTCATGGCATCCGGAGGCATCGCGCCTTACACAAGCTTCAAACGCTTGGCAGACGTTGAGCTGATGCCCGCTATGCGCGGAGAAGCCAGAGAAATAATAAAAGATGTGGAAATCTTTGGCAGAGACCCCCTCTCAGCTTTGGAACAAGCGGCAAAAAAGAACCCACTGGACATATTCAGAGACTTCCTCTCAGGCTACGCATCCACCGTAATCATCGGCGGCGACATCGGACACTTCCTTGAACGAAAGGCTGAGGAAATCTTCAAAACACGCGCTCTACGCGTCAAAGCTGCCGCAGAACGACTCGGCATGCTGCTGGAAACTTTCATCATTGTGATGGTCATGATGTCGCTGTGCTTCTACATCCTGTTCAGCGTCGACTCGATCTACAGCGTCGGCGTAACACTGTACTCCGGCATCATACTGTACACGTACTTGTTCACGCCTTTGCTGTCGTTAATGTTCATCTACTTGGCGCACAGCATGCAACCGAAGACACCTATTACAGACATGCGACCCTACAAGGTGTACGGAATCTGCGGCGTAATCGGCATACTCCTGTTCCTGCTGCTCACGAACTTCATGGGCGCTGTAATGATATTCAGCGGTATTGACGCCGTAATTGACCTACCCGTGGCAATCACGATAGCGTTGTTCGTTGCAACATTTCCAGCCGCTGTTGTGCACATGAAGATCTCGAAACAAAAATCAGGTATGGAACAGGGAATCACCAGTTTCCTGAGAGACCTAACTGAAGTCAGAAAAACTGGGCTGTCACCGGAAAAATGCATAGAAAGCTTGTCAAAACGCGAGTACGGCGTATTCAGCAAGGAACTTCGCAAAATAAGCTCAGAGATTTCCTGGGGTATCCCCGTTAAGAACGTTATCATGCAGTTCCTTAAGCGTACAAAGAGCTGGATGACTCAACTGGTCATGTTCCTTCTCGTTGAGACAATAGACGTCGGCGGAGGCACAATTGCAATGATTGAATCGCTTGCCAGGTTCAACAGTTTGACTCAGGACGTTGAAAAGGAGAAGCGAATGTCCGTGCGTCCGTACATAATGATGCCTTACTTGGCGTCAATCTTGCTTGTGGCAACGACCATCATGATGCTTAGTTTCACCACGGGCACGCTGGGTGTTAGCGCCATAGCGGGTGAGGCAGGGGCTCCACCGAAGGACTTCAGCGGAATGAAAATGATATTCTTAACGTCGGTAATCTTCCACAGCTACCTGATAGGTATAGTGGCTGGAAAGATCAGTGAGGAGTCCGTGGCCGCTGGGTTCAAGCACGCGTCAATACTGGTCGTCATTGCATGCGTAGCGGCTAAGGTTGTGCCTCTTTTCATAGCAATTTAGATGGCGAGGAGAAAAAACATGGGATACAGTCATTCGCGAAGTTTACGGAAAAATAAGCGAGCGGTTAGTCCAGCTATCTCCACGGTCATATTGACCGCCGCTGTCATAGTGATGATACTGGTGGCTATGGGGTTCGCCAACAACTTTTTGGACGCGCGGATGGCTGAGAACGAGTTCAGCACCAACAAGCAGTTCATGCTTACCACCGGGCTGCAAATCGACGACATCGCGTGGACTATTGGGCGTACGCAGACGGTTCGTTATTCAAGCCAATATGGGAACATGAAGTTTCAGTCGTTAGCGGTGAACTACACTTTCGAAGTTTACACTGGGGGCGCATGGGTACCAGTTTTCTCTAACGCGACAGGGATGGTCCTGTTCAACATACCCGTAGGTATATACTCGGTCAGCAACAACTACTTCGAACGTATAATGCCTTCGTCTAATGGTTCTTTCCTGCAGGAGGGGCCTTCCGCACCCGTGAGTCAGGTGTTCTGCGTTGAGAACTTGCCTATGAAAGAGGGAAACTACACCAGAATAGTTGTGGTTCCTTCCGTACGAATGTTAACCTCGACGATGACAGGGCCATATGGGCCGGGTTCAACAAATTACTACAAGTTTTATCTGCCTACTCTTGAACCGGGAAACCACCTCTATCGGTCTCAATCAATAACCATGACGGGCAGTGATATTATCAAAATAGCAAGAAGCGGGGTTGATAAAGTTCGAATTAACGCTACTTTTCCAAAGGCTGATTTAGGGTTTGATAATGGATTCTTCAATTTTGATCATCTTAGCGAAACTGTAACGCTGACTTCCGGTTCAGTTGTTGAGTTTTACGCTGGAAAAGTGATTGCGACGCTAGGGAAGGTTTAGACATCATGGAGGATGCAATATGGTACAGATAACAATCGAATACATGATCATGATTCCGATATTAATCATGCAGATTTTTCTCTTTCCCTTAACCGCTGGGTGGATCATGAACACGTGGACGGAGTCGCGCCAGACGCTTGCGTTGAAGGAAACGGCGAGTCACTTGGGTAGCTCTGTGCATCAGGTGTATTCCGCTTTAAATCATGAGTCGATATCCGCTGGTGCTGTCAGCATTAGCTTGGAGATTACGCCTTTCATAGAGGGCTACGTGTACACGGGGAATGCCTCTTTAAGCGATCCTGGGTCGAATTCTAGCCAGATTCTAGAAATTTCGCTCAGGTTTATAGGAGGTAGCATAGGGGCGACGACATCAGTTACGTTGGGGTCGAACGTGGCATGGGATTCGGATTCGGCGTTTGTGAGCAATTCAACTCACGCGAGCTTAATTGCCGACAAGTTGCCAAACGGTACGATTCTGATGTCTTTTGAAGGAGTCGACTAAACTTGGTGAGTTCAACAGTAGATCATATGATTGCAGTTACCGTTTTTCTAGCTGCAACTCTGCTTTTCATCGGTCTCTTTAATCAAACCATTCAGACAGCAGTTATTTATCAACGTCACAGAGCCACTGCAACCAAGGCCAGCGACTTAATTGACAACATGCTGCTGAGTCCTGGTATTCCAATAGATTGGGGGAAAGGCGATAGTTCTCCTACAGGTTTCGGTTTGCAAGACCCGGAGTTTACGCAGTATAAGATTAGTTCGTTTTCGCTTATGCGATTGAATTCTGCAAGTGGAACTTCGGTTAATTATTGGAAAGTTGGTTCGGATTACAGCAATATAACTGTTGGTTCTAAAAACTTTTTGCTTGTATCCCTAAACAGCATTCTTAATTATTCTACAGCATTGGATTTGCTTGGTATTGGAAACCAGTATGGCTTTCAACTTTCTTTCAATCCTGTAGTAACGGTTTCGGTTACACAAGAAAATGCTGATAATCCATTAAGCTTATCCTTGGATGTTTATGGAACTGGGTTTCCGTTAGTGAACGCTCAGGTCACATATTGTTTGATGACCGTTGCATTAAATGGGGCTGATGCTTTCCCTTCATACTCAACTTTTTATGGGAATGATACAACTGACAACCAGGGCTCAGTTACTCTGAGCTTTCCAGTCGATAGTACTGTAAGTTACGCGTTAATTGCTTACGCTCATCTCGGCGGTTTGGTTGGAGTGGGCTATCATGAACGCGTTTCTTCTGAAGATGCGTATGTGGTTCCTTTTGTTGACAACTTGTCTGAAGGCAGGATTTTAATGACACATAGCTATGATATTGAGTACGCTATCCCTCCGAGTGCTGAGTTGAAATATAACGCAACGTTTGTTTACTTGGCAGAAGATTTTTCGTTGCGTGAAATGCCTTTAGACAATTCTTATGGTCAAATTAACTCTAGTGATGTTGGGGTTTATGGGGTCATTGACATTCCTACTGATAATCCGGGAATTTTGATAACTACTTACAAGAGTGAAACTGGCGGCGGAATAGTCATGATGCCTTGGGGGGTTAGTGCCCTGGCTTTCCCCGTTGTTTTCGGGGGTGACTCGACTAAGCAGGAGTGGGTTGCCACAGACATGCGACAAGTTACAGTAGGTGGTATCGCGTACCAAGCGAAGATTGCGGTGTGGAGTTTAGAAGGTTATCAGGTGATAGGCTAAAATGATGCGTACAATTGAAGTCTTAATAGTGATAATCATCATCACGGGAGCTTTCATAGCCGCGTCTTTCTTTGCTGTTTTGCCCTGGCCCAGGCAGGTTTCGCCAGTGAACCTTCGGCGCCTATCGTTTACGACGTTACAGATGTTGGATTCAAACTATGATTTGAGTAAAGCCGCATTTGAAATTGACAACTCCACAATCTGGAGAGAACTGCAAGTCTCTCTTTCAGCTGCACTTCCGCCTAATGTCATATACAACCTTACCGTTTATGAAGTAGGTGGCAGTGCAGGTGGCGCTGAACTGTACCATAATTTAGCTACTATTTCAAACACGGAAAGTTTGGGTTCAACTTCAGACGCGTCTTCCTACATGACTGCTTCTTCAAACGTGACCTTTAACGTAATTCCTGAAAAAATAGGCGAACACAGCGGTGGAGGAACGTTGTACATATTAAATTGCAGTGATGCACCTGGCTGGTGGATTACAGGCTACACTGCACACAGCCTAGCGCAAGACCTGTACAATTTGCTGTCTCCGTATTTTTCAGATACAATAATGGTTCAGAGCACAACGGAACTTGGCGAAATATTGGATGGAAATCCACTTCACGGAGAAACTTTGCAAAACGCGGTGGTTGTAAACACATGTGGAGAAGCGGTACCTATCCCCTCAACCTACGCCGCCCAGTACTCAGGCAACTCGTACGCCGAGTACTGCTATCAAGTAGGCAAAAGAGTCAACCTGTACAACTGGACATGGACCAGCATAGTGGGGTGGCCCTTCTATTATGTCAGCAACACTAACGAATTCGCAGGTAGCCAAAACAGCTGGGGAATTTATGGAATGCAGCTAGTCAGCAACCCTGGTTTAAACGCGTTTCTTCAGGGGTTGGACAATCGGCCAACATACACTCCTGGCACTAGTTCAACAAGTAGTCCCGGCGTCGTATACTTATCAAGTGGTGTCATAGAAAGCAGCAACTACTATGGTATTTACCCATCGACATATCAAACGTCCACAAGAGCTTTATCAACTTCAATTATCGCTGATTATCACCTAGATGTAACAACTTATGTCTTTAATCCAGTCGGAGGGGCGATTCCAGCCGCCATATATCGGCATCGGGGCACGGTCGGTACGTATCAAGGCGCGTTTTACGCCATAGGTCTAACGCGAACGCCCGATATTAGGCTCACTGCTCTCGGTCTTTTGGCTGACTATAAGCCTAGACTTTACCGTTCTGAATACACAACTTATGGAACTTCAAGGCTTGTTGTTCTGCAACTCGGATTAGTGGGAGGCGCCTAAACTGAAATTGTTTAAAGTAAATCGAAAAGGCCAGTTTTCAATTATCGCCGCTATGCTTGTTGCTATAGTTCTGATCGCCGCAGTAATGACCACATATTCTGCTATTCGTTACAGCAACATTCAGGATCAACCTCAAGTGTTGAGTGCCATAGATGAAATAAATTTGGCGTTGAAACAGGTCGTAGGGTTCACGGTAGGCTATTATGGTTCAGTTTTGCAGATTACGGGCAACACGTCTTATGCTAGGCAATTAGCCTCGAATTACCTGCAAAGCGGCTTAAGTAACATTGGGGACATCAGGCCAGAATGGGGTGCCTCATTTAACGTCACTGCTTTAAACTTGAGAGCTGACTGGTTCTCAAACCAAAGTTACAGTTCTGGAAATCTGTCTATTAAATACGATTTGGCAGGTATAGGCTTGTACAACATGACTTACTCCGCCTCGTCCAGATTAGACGTGGAAATATTCAAATCCTCTCCCAGCCACGCATTTTTGAGCATAACTAAAGATGAGAGTGAGCCCCTAGTTAACTTGGCAAGGGAAAACATGCAGTTCTATCATTACCTTAACTCTACCTCAACATGGGAACTTGTGCCTCCGAGTGCTGAGCCAGTAACTTATGCAAACGGCACTTACATACTTAATTTTCCCGCTGGAGTAGACCCCGATTCTTACGTCATAAAAATTGAAGATCAAAGAGGAATAATAGTTGTAGCTTCATCTTTCAGTAGCTATACTGCCGCGTTGACACGGAACAGTACTTACGCCAGCGCAGATTGCGTGGACACGGACGATTCAAACGTGGACTTTTCTGCAGACAAGGGCTCACAGTCGAACTTTACTGCTCAACAGTCCGCGCCAGACTCGATCTATGACACTTTGACTGAAGCGAATAATGGTGGCGGCTTATCAACTGTAACTTTAATTAACGCTGAGTCTTTTGAGGGAGCGTGGTCTCCTTCCGGGTGGACTAAAACTGGTTACTGGAGTCAGTCAACAAGTCAACATCACGGAAGTGGGAGTTATTCAGCATATTTCGACGGTGGTTCATATCGATCTGGATACTTGACCACTCCGACTTTAGATTGTTCCGATGCAAATGCGCTAATCGTGGACTTCTGGTATTATGATGCAGGTTGCGAATCAAACGAATTCTGGCTTGATTTTTACGATGGATCAAGCTGGAATAAGATTTACGATTTGGGGGGGACATCATCTGAAAATCAATGGCTACACTTTCAATACACCTTTACTGGAAGCCCATACCTCCAATACTTTAGGTCAGATTTTAAAATGCGCTTTTCGGCTAATACGAATCGAGGCAATGATAATGCCTACGTTGATGTCGTAACTGTGCAAAAACAAGTAGATGGCACTAGTTATCAGTTGGACCTTGAAGAACAATGGACAAACGTGAACTATACCGATCCTAATCAAAATCTTTGCATCAAAGTGGGTTCATTAGGCTCTGAACCCTTATTGGTTGACGTGTGGAACAGCGGGACATGGGTTAACGTTGCTTCGCTCACTGGACTAGTCACCGGCTGGAAAAACGTGTCCGTAACTCCATACATAACATCATCAACGTTCACAATCAGATTCAGAGGAAGCAGCGATGGCTTAGATTCAATTCAGGATTCTTGGAATATAGACTCTGTGCTGCTGGCGCCTCAGCCTGACCTTAGTTTCCTGTTAGCACAAGAGGAGTCAACAATTGTTGTGGAATGGTTACAGAACGGTACTATGCGATGGCTAGGACAGAACTTAGAATTAATTACAAACGCGAAGCCGATTCCCCCCATCGCCGTTAAAGGTATTCACATGAACCAAACCATAAACGGCGTGGAGCAGGAAGTGCCTTTCCAAGTTGAGGATTGGGCGTCGGAATATAGGATTCCGCTGGGATTAACAAGCAACATGACGGTTTTCGGCAATAGGGAGATGATTGTTTTCCTCTTAGACTCCGCTGTATCAGACTTTACGTTATGGTGGGATGGAAGCGATGAAGCGGTTCAAACACCCTTAGCTTATACACCTCAATACTTCACGGGAGATGACCCTGATCATAATAGCCTAACCAACGGCGTAATATCTCTCCAAATTGGAAGTTTCAGCGTAACCTCAACAGTCTTCGGTAGCAGCCCCACCACTTCGAGCACAGCAAACTTCATGCGCATAAATGGCGAAAACAGCGCTTATGGCGCCGGAGCCGCATACGTTGTGCATCACGGCGTGATTAGAGACATCGTGCAGCAAGAAGCAGAATGGTCTGGCGGCGCCCAGGATTGCCCCAATATCTACGCAAATATCGTGATTACCCTACCCGCCAAAACAACCTATTATACGTATCAACTACGATTGATGTTCATAGACTCAACGCAGCCCAGAGCAATCACAGACCTATGCCCCATCAGACTATCATCAACCCTAGGCAGTTCGCCGCAGGTGCAAACCGAAGACGGAACCTCAGGCGGCTTTCCAGTAGTAGCAACTGGTACAGGCGTATTTTCAAATGACACAGTCGGGGACTGGACTCCACACCACTGGAGCCAACTTATCTCGGGCGGCGGCACAAGAGGCACTGGAATAATGTTCACTGACAACTTTAACCAGCAACTTTACGTATTTGACTCCATAGCAGGGGCATCTACAGGTGCGCTTAGTGCTACTAGCACATCGTTAATTGAACTATTGCCCGTGAAGTTGCATCAGGTTGATTTCACTAATGCAATGGACGTAATTTGGCGTGGCGCCGTAGTAACGTTTGACAACACCGCTCCGATCTATCAAGCCAGCGACCAAAGTGGATTGTGGATACTTGCCGAGTACCCGCCAGCGGTCATGGTGACGGCGAACAGCTAAACCGCTACCCAACCGAAAAATCTTCCTAAAATTCAACCTATAAAAAGAGGGGCTGTAAACTGTTCCAAGCATTAGAGCCAAAACTTCAGCACCCACAGCTCAAACGCCAAACAAACTGTTCAGTTTCCGAATTACCAGAAATGTTGATTCCGAATTCATACAAGTTAAATAGAAAATAATTACTCACCTAAAACAAATAAAGGATGAAGAAAATGTCGATCAAAAAATTCTTGAACTCCAAAAAAGCCATATCACCCATACTTGCCACGTTGCTTCTCATAGTCATAGCTGTAGCAGCCATAGTCGTCACCTACGCGTGGATAACCACGTACATGGGCAGCGCCACTCAGCAAGCAGGAGTAGTACTCTACAACGAAAACGTTCGCTTCGACACCGACGCCACCGAAGTAACGGTGGGCAACTCAGGAACCAGCGACACAAGAATCGTGAGAGTGTGGCTAGGCGACTCATCTGGAAACATGACCGACGTCACCAGTGACACGGACATAACCGGTTCAGGCATGCTTCTCCCTGCAGGCGGAACAGCCACCATAACCATTGACTGGCCAAACGATGTGGACGGCGCTTGGCAACCGGGAGCAAACTACTACTTCAGGATAGTCCCTAACCCTGGACAATTCTTGGAATTTCCAGAGCAAGCCCCGCAATAACCACTTTCCTCTTTCCAAAACCGCCGCCGAAGCCTAAACAAAATTTTATTAGCCTAATCTTTGAATCACTAAACCTACACTTGGAAACTCGAGGCGACCGAACCTGCAAACAGTCTTTATAGCCGCGAATGTTACCCTGTCATTAGTTATTCTTCTCTATGCGTCGTGGCGCGACTACAAAACCAGAGAAGTAAGCAACCGCGTTTGGGCTGTATACGCGCCCATAGCGCTCTTCCTGTCCCTTGCTGAACTGCTTCTTTACGACCCGTCCAAACTGCCTTTGTTCGGACTAAGCTTCGGCGTAACTGTCGCCATCGCGTTTGCCCTGTTCTATTCTGGCGGATTCGGAGGAGCTGACTCCAAGGCTTTAATGTGCATCGCTTTGGCTTTGCCCTTCTCCACGGAAGCGTTGTTCAAGCCTCTCATTGCTTCTGGGATTTCTCCTATTTCGCAGGTTCTTTTCCCGTTAACGATTTTCAGCAACGCCGTTTTGTTTGCGGCGGCAAGCGGCATCTACATGCTTTTCCACAACATCGTCTGGAACGCGAGGCATGGCCGAAAAATCTTTGAAGGCACCCTTGCAGCCGAGTCTTTGGGAAAGAAAATTTTGGTTTTAATAACTGGCTACAAAGTTCCCCTCGCCAAGTTACAGGAGAAATGGCATGTTTATCCGATGGAAGACGTGGCTGATGATGGCGGAAACCCGCCTAAACGAAAGCTTGTTGTGGTGCCCAGGGATGAAGGAAGAAGTGAAATAGTTGGACGCCTTTCCAGCGCGGTTGAAAACGGAAAAATTAATGATTATGTGTGGGCGACGCCAGGGTTGCCCATGCTTATTTTTGTAACGGCAGGCTTGATTGTCTCCGTGTTTTTCGGGGACATTGTCTGGTTACTGGTTAGCTTTATTCTCGGCTAAACTCGGTAACTTTTGTGTTCCAAGTTTTTGCTGCGTTTCGAATAAGAAATTGAAGCGGCTAAAGTTAGAACCGAGCCGAAACCAACAAACATTATGCCGTATGCTCTGTATGGGTAGCTGCCTAAAACAGCACTAAGGGTAACTCCCTCACTGACCTGTCGGTAAGAGTAGAAAAAGGCGCTTACGGCAAACAGCATGATCGCGGCCAACAGTAAACACATTTCAACTTTGAACTTCGAATCGTTCTCCCCCTATGTAATAGCCCAGTTTATAACGACAAAGGTTATTTTAGCTTTGCGGAAAATAAGTGTTAAAGGTGTCCTCCAGTGTTGCGAACAGAATGCAAGAATGAACTGTTGGATTTTCTTAAACAATACCCTGAAAAACGCAGCGTCGTAGTTATGCCTGACTTTTTTTACGACCGCCTGATAAGTTTGGACTGTGATGTGGCTCGTTTTTCCTCTGCGATCGCGGATATAACTGAGAGGAAAGGCGGCAGCATAGACGGGGTTAAGCAAACCGACATTCGAGGTGGAAACGCGATTAACACTGCATCCGCCTTATCCGCGTTAGGCGTGGGCGTGACTCCGATTATTTGCACGAACAAGCTGGGTCTTCAACGGATACAATTCTATCTTGAAAAATATCATGTTGATTTTTCGCATGTTAAAATAGTGGAGAAGGCATCCATGACAACGGCGTTGGAACTAAAGACCGAAGATGGCAAGGCCAACGTTATGCTGAGAGATTTAGGTGCGCTGGCGGATTTTGGCCCTTCAGACCTGACTGACCGCGATTACAAGCTTATTGAAAACGCGGATTACATTTGCCTTTTCAACTGGGCGGGAACGAGAAAATACGGGACCAAGTTGGCTGAAAACGTTTTTGGCAGGGTAAAAACTCGCGGGAAGGGCAAGACTTACTATGACACAGCAGACCCAACTCCAAGCAGCGGGAGGGTCGCCGAGCTTATGCAGGCTGTTCTGAAAACCAGCAACGTGGACGTTTTAAGCTTAAACGAGAACGAGGCGGTCTGCTACGCTTCACTGTTAAGTGACGAAATAAGCAAGCAACGGGGGAAAAAGCGTTTTGACGAGTTGGCAATGGACGCCGCCCGAGTTTTGGCTAAGAATTTGCCTGCGAGAATTGACTTACACACCACGGTTTTCTCGGCTACGTTCAGGGAGAAAAGTGAGGTTGTTGTTCCCGCCTTTAAAGTTGAAGCGTCAAGGGCAACGGGTGCAGGTGACTCTTGGAACGCTGGAAACATTCTAGCCGACGCGAACGCTCTTTCAGACGAGTGCCGATTAACCTTGGCGAACGCGGTTGCCGCCTACTACCTGTCCGACCCTGCGGGTGCGCATCCGACCCGACTGGAACTGGCTAAGTTCATTGAGAAAGTATCTGAAGCCGAGCACTCATTCGGGTGATGGTTGAAGGTGAATCATTAAAAGCGGAAAGCGACATAATGGACTGAAGGAACCAGTGGTTGAGGAATGGAAGGAATGAAAGCCGTGGTCTTAGCTGCGGGAGAAGGCGTGAGGCTCCAGCCGATAACGGCGACTAGGCCGAAGCACTTGATAAAAGTGGGTGGGAAACCGATTCTTGAGTACTGCTTGGACGCCTTGAAAGCTTCTGGCGTAACTGATGCCGTCATTGTCACGCATTACATGGGCGATGCCATCCGCCAATTTTTCAGCGACGGCGCGCAGATGGGCTTGAAAATTTCGTATGTGGAGCAGGCTGAGATGCTTGGAACCGGCAATGCGGTGAGTGTGGTTGAGCCGTATGTGGATGGTGATTTCGTTCTTGTTTACGGTGATTTGTTGTTTGCCCCTGAGGCTGTGGCTCACGTGGTTCAATTGTTTGAAGCGGAAAAACCTGGTGCTGTTATGGCTGTGGTTCCCGTGGAAAGACCAGGAAGCTACGGCATCGTGGAAATTGCAGCTGGGAACGCAGTTAAGCGCATTGTGGAAAAGCCGGGTTCGGGTGAGGCGTCTTCGAATTTGGCTAATGCAGGCTTATATGTGTTCTCCAACGAAATTTTTGATAAGCTAAAGCAGACTAAGGTTTCTGTCCGCGGCGAATGGGAGCTAACTGACGCCGTCTCTCTGCTTGTCAAAGATGAAAAGACGGTTTTGGCTGCTGAAATTTCGAAAGGTGACTGGCTTGACATTGGAAGGCCCTGGGACCTGTTGGAGGCGAACGATTGGGCGCTGAAGCGGATGGAACATAAGGTTTACGGGACAGTGGAGAACGGGGCGCACTTGATAGGTCCAGTTACGGTGGCGGAGACAGCGCGAATCCGTTCTGGAGCGTACATTGAAGGCCCAACCTTTATCGATGAGGGCAGCGACATCGGACCTAACTGTTTCATTCGCCCGTACACAAGCATAGGGAAAAACGTTCGCGTTGGGAACGCCTGCGAAATCAAGAACTGCATAATTATGGATGGGAGCCATGTGGGCCACCTCTCCTATGTGGGCGACAGCATACTGTGCGAAGGCTGCAACTTGGCGGCGGGCACCATTACCGCTAACCTCCGTCTGGACGATGGGTCGGTGAAGATGCTTGTGAAGGGCGAGGTTGTTGATACTGGACGAAGGAAGCTTGGGGCGATTCTGGGGGATAACGTGAAGACGGGGATAAACGCGCTTTTGATGCCTGGCGTGAAGGTGGGCGCAAACAGCTGGGTTGGAGCAAACTTCACGGTTCACAGGGACTTGCCGGCTAACACTGTTGTGTTGCTGAAGCAGGATGAAGACAAACGCGAAAAAAGCAAAGAATAACGGCACGAAGGAACCGATTCGGTTATTTTAGGTTGCTGAGCTGGGTGACCGCCAACGGCACCAGCATTTCATCTTCGTTCAGCCCGCCATGATGGCCGTGAAGGCTGAATTTTCTGCCCTTAAAATGTTCAAACCACACCGTTTCTTTTCCATGGGGCAGAATCAATAGGTTTCCCACCCTGTCAAAAAACTCGCTTCCCACGTCGCCTAAGCCAAACAACCCGTTTTTTATAGCCTCCTTAGTTTCAACGACCTGCGCTTTCACGCCGATTTTCTGCGTCAGCAACTTCCGCGTTTCCACCAGCTTGTCTTCTTTGACGTGCAGAAACACGTCTCGCGGGCTTCCAGTGGGCAAAATCCGTTTGCCACCGTTGCCGCACTGCAGGTTTTCTACTACTTCGGGGAACCAGTTCAGGTACGTAGTATCTTTGGGAACAATGTCAACTCCGCCGTGGTCCGCAGTCACCAAAACGAGCGTTTCCCTCGCCGTTTTCTGGTCGATTTTCTCCACCAGCTCCTTGTTCAACAAGTAAGATATCACCGAAAGCTCCGTGGAGTATTCGTAGCTTTGTGGACCGTACTCGTGAGCTATCGTATCCAAGTTTCCTAAATGCACAAAAAAGTAGGCTGGTCCTTCGGTTTTTTCCAGGTTTTTCCGTAAATTCACAATCAAATCTGACGACTTCAAAGACGGCACAATCGTGCTTCCATCAAAAAGAATTTTGGAACAAGCAGTGTACGCGTCTGAAATGTAAACGTGCGCGAACGTTTTGACGCCTGCTTCTCCTAAAGTGGCTTGAATGGTTTTTCCCTTAAACAGAATGTTCGGGTTGAATCCTCTCTCCAAAAGCTCGTTTCGACTCTTGGACCCTAACGGTTCAAAACGTAACGTGTTAACTATCATACCGACCTCTTTAAGGTAAATGAAGCACTCGAAAAGCCCGTGTTCCTGAGGAGTCAAACCCGTGTTCAAAGTTGTAAGCGCGTTAGTGGTCTGTGAAGGAAAAACGCTTGTTAACGGAAGCACCTCGCCTTTTTCAGCAAGGTCAGCCAAAAACCTGTTTTCCCTATGATACCGTAGAAACTGGTTATATCCGAAGCCGTCTAAAACAAAAAGCACAACTTTGTTAACTTCTCCACCAACGCCCTTGCCGACTTCAAGTGGAAGCTTTCTCTTGTTTTTAACGCCGAACAAGCCAAGTATGGTTCCTGGAATATTTGAAATGCAGTTTTCCTCGTAGCATGGATAAACAAAATCTCCGTCCCCGCATTGCTTCCTGATAGAATCTGCGCCTTCGGCATGTATCATAGAAATCACTTGAGCGTTATGAACGACAACAAGTGAACGCCTAGCTATAAAGACCTTCGCATTTTAACTCAGCGTTTTCACGTGTCATCCCCCAGACTGAACATGGCCCTTCATGAACCGTTCCATCTGGAATGGCTCACCGTGCCCATGATAAACCATACCTATTTTCAGCTGCTTCAGCTTTTCAACACCGGCATCAAACGGGGTAGGTCAGTATTGACGCTGAAACCGCGCAATGGCATGTTGAAAACAGCGCTGCAGATTCTATGCAGTTCAGTATTTATAGAGGGGGTATAAACTGCGCCGAGCGATAGAGCACAGCTAGTTTTATCAGTTAAATACGCACATAGATTCGTGGTTATTATGATATCTATTATTGGTGCGGGAAAAGTAGGTGCTTCTGCAGCGTTTGAAATTTTAAGGTACCGAATCAGTGACGTAACTCTCATTGACATCGCTGAGGACTTGGCGAAAGGTGAAGCGTTGGATATGATGCAAGCGGCTCCAGCTATCGAGTTTGACGGAAAAATCCGCGGAACCAGCGACTACCGCATGATGCAGGGTAGCGAACTCGTCATCGTGATTGCGGGTCAAGGGCGAAAGCCAGGCATGACACGCATCGACCTTATGAACAACAACGCCCGAATAATCCGCAGCATCGTGAAAGAAGTCGCTAAACACGCGCCGGACTGCAAACTCATGATAGTAACCAACCCCGTTGACATCATGACCTACATCGCACGCCGAGAATCCGTGTTGCCCTCAAACCGCGTGTTCGGCATGGGCAACATCCTTGACACCCTGCGCTTCCGCAGCTCCATCGCCCAAGAACTCAGCGTCTCCAGACAAGACGTAAACGCCCTTGTCATCGGCGAACACGGAGACAGCATGGTCCCACTAGTCGAATACGCAAGCGTCACAGGCATCCCCATCACCACCCTCATGACAAAGGAGCAAATCGACAGGGTCGTGCAGCGAACCATCAATTCAGGCGCAGATGTCATAAAACTCAAAGGCAGCACAATATACGCGCCGGCAGCAGTCATCGCCATGATGGCAGACGCCGTGGTCCAAGGCAGAAACCGCGTGATGAGCGTCTCAACCTGCCCCAGCGGCGAATACGGCTGCTCAGACTACTCCATCGGAGTCCCAGTCGTGTTGGGAAAAAACGGCGTGGAAAAAATCGTGGAACTCAAGCTGTCACCCGAATCTAAGCAGCGTTTCGAAAAATCCGTCGCCAAAATCAAAGCCGCAATAGCGGCACTGAAGACGTAGACTCTAAACTTTTATTAGCTGACAACCCAACTAGCCGCTTCTAGAGGTACGTGCAGTGCTGGTTGCTGGGGTTGACGAAGCAGGACGTGGCTGCGTAATCGGACCATTAGTCATAGCAGGCTTCATGATTGCAGAAGCGAACCTGTCGGTTTTAGCCCAGTTAGGCGTGAAAGACTCAAAACTTCTGTCGCCAAAAAAACGCGAAGCCCTATCCAAGGAAATCACGCGCGTAGCGGAGAAACATTACGTCGTGAAACTGGCGCCAAGTGAAATCGACCGCGCCGTGGAAAGCAAAAGGAAGTTGCACAAGCTGAATAGGCTGGAAGCGCAAACCATGGCCCAAATAATAAACACGTTAAAGCCAGACCAAGCGTTTGTGGATGCTGCAGACGTGCTTGAAGACCGCTTCAAACATCACATCCAAGAAGGCTTAACCGTCAAGGCACAAATCACTTCAAGACACAAAGCTGACAGGATTTACCCTGTTGTCTCAGCTGCGTCCATCATAGCGAAGGTGGAACGCGACAGCGAAATCGCAGTTTTGAAAGGCGCTTACGGCGACTTCGGCAGCGGATACTTAACAGACCAGAAAACCATGCTTTTCCTGAGGCAATGGATGCAAACGCACGACGAATATCCTGACTGCATAAGAAAATCCTGGAAACCCGCCAAACAAGTCAAAAACGAAAAAGGCACCGTGCAAAAGAAACTCAGCTAAGCAAAGTTAACCAAAGCCTCTTCAGAAGCCATCGCAGACAACTCATCCAAGCAAAGAGACTGGACATCCATGCTTGAAAACCTCGGTTTTTCGGTGATTAAAACTGGACGCGCACGAATCACATCGCAAACGCTCACGATCTCCTCGGTTCTTTTGTCCAAGTTTCTTTCGTCGCTCATCGCAATGGCGCCTACAATAGGATCTTTGCCGTTTGGAACGTTCATGATGAAATCGAAGGGAGCTCTATAAACAGGAGACATATCGCAGAAAGCAAACTTCCTGAAAACCTTCTGAAGAAGAACTTTTCCCGTGATGGTGCGTTTGGCTTTCATAAGGAGACATTGGCGTTGTTTCAGAGTGCGTTTAAGAATGTTTACCGGCTTCGCCACCGGAACCCCCAACGTTTCCGCTAGCTTGTAGGCTGAGTTCACCGACGCTTTCGCCATGCCTCTTTCGTAGCCGTAAAGCGTTCTGCGGGAAACCCCTATCATCACGGCGAGTTTGCCGATTGAAAGACCCAACTCTTTTCTTCTTTTCTCCACCAGTTCGCCGTCGACTTCAACGGAGTAACCGCCTGGACCAGCGTAAATCAACGGGTTCGCCGTTTGAAGCGCGATGTTCCTGATGCTTTTCTCGGTTACCACGAAAACCCCGTTTCGCGAGTACGCCGTGTCATCTTCCAGCGGCTTGCCGTGGGTTTGCTGGCTGATTATGAGGGAAGCAGCGGAAAGTCTGCCAGCGATAACCTTCAGCTCTCGAGCGCATTGAGGGGAAAAATTGTCCACGTCAGAGTTCACTTTCAACAGAATAGCCGTGTCATCTTTTCTTGCCGCGAAGTCAAAGCAGCTTGGGCGTGAACAGCAAATTTGGGAAACCTGAAAACCAGATTCTTTCAACGCAACCCCGAGGTGGACCGCGTTTTCTATCTCCCAATGATTCATCTGCTGTCACTGCCTAGTATCCACTGCACTGAAAAATATAAACAATACTTTTTCCACAGGAATATAATTGGCACAAGTCGGCTTATAGCAGATGAAAAACCGGAAAATAATGCTGGAAATAGCTTCTCGGTGTAGTCTATACCCCTATATATACTGAATTGCATGATACTGGTTTCTGCATGCCATTGGTTGCGGAAAACGCCAATAGGGACCTACCCCTCTATAGTTTCTGCATGCTATTTCTATTAGGATCCAAATAGGCGGCAAATATGCGGTTGCCACTATTACTTTGGGTGAGTAGCGCCCTGGTATGTGGTGACCCATGGAACAGTTCATAAAGAACCAACCTCTTGAGTTCAGATTGGAGGAAACGACCGTGAACAAGCGGCTTATCGCAAAGGCGTCAATTTCCATCAATGCGCCTACCGCTAAAGTGTGGAACGCCGCTCACTAATCCTGATGTAATCAAGCGGTACATGTTCGGAACAACCGTTATTTCAAATTGGCTAAAAGGCAGTCCAATCGTTTGGAAAGGAGCGTGGCAAGGAAAACCATACGAGGATAAAGGCGCCATTCTCAAACTGAAGCCCGAACGTTTGATTCAATACAGCCATTTCAGCCCTCTTTCAGGCAAGCCAGACCTGCCAGAAAACTACCACACCGTAACAACAGAGCTTGCAAGTGATGGCGCGTCAACTACCGTTTCGCTCTCTCAAGACAACAACGAAACCGAACAGGAACGAAAGCATTCAGAAGAGAACTGGAAAATGATGCTTGACGCGTTGTAACAACTTTTAGAAAAATAGTTTACAAGGTTTTGGTGCTACGGGCAGGATTCGAACCTGCGAACCCCTACGGGAAAGGATTTCCCATCCGGGCGCCTTGGGTCAAAACGTCGATCTTGAGTCCTTCACCTTTGACCTGGCTTGGTTACCGTAGCATACAAACCTAACAGAATTTGCCGTTCTTTCTTATTAATCATTTCCCGCGGCTAAGCCTTTGCGCTACTCGCGGTACTTCTTAATGTAGACTACTGCGCCGACCGCGGCTAAGGCTCCGCCAACTCCGCCGCCAATGAACACTCCGTTCTGTGCCAGAAAAGACGGTTCCTCCACCTTAACCATCACAACCCCGCTTTCAGAGGGGTAGACGGTTTGGTTTCCTGCGAATACGGCTTGCACTGTCCAGGTTCCGACGGCGTCTGGCTTAAGGCTTGCGGTGAAAGTTCCGTTAGCAAGCGCCGTGCAGGTCACCTGCTCTGTTGAGTTTACGGAGATGAACGTGACGGTGACGGGTGCGCCGGCGGCTTCCGCGGAAACGGTTCCCGTGGCGGTTATGTTTTCGCCCAGAGTCACGGTCATGCGCGTGGCGTTAAAATCGGTTATCGTTGACGGGTACTTCACGGTGAAGTTGCCTGCGGCTGCCAGCTGGTTCTTTATGGTGTCCGTGGCTTGAACCGTGTACTCTACCATGCTGCCTGCTTCTTGCATGGGAATCGTGGCGTTGCACGTCATGTTGCTGATCGCCATTCCGACTGTTTCAAAGGTTTTCCAGGCGTCGTTCGTGTACCTTAGCGTGGCGTTCTCCAGTTCCGTCGTGTTCGTGACGTAAGCGATCAGGGTTTCATTTGCTGGGGTGACGCGTTGCGGAAAAGTCAACGGTGACAGGACGCCGCCGAACGTGGTTTTAACCAGAAAATCCACCGTGCCCTTGCCGACCTCGCCCATCAAAACCAGGTGGTAAGTGTTCTTGCCCTCAAACGGCTGAGTGTAATTTAGGAACATGTCTTGCCCATTGTACTCGCAGCTCGCGTAAGCCACGCCGCGGTACTCCTCGCTTTCAAGGTTGTAGCCGCCCACGGTGCTTAGGTTGCCGTAAAGCCCCATCTCCCACGGCAGCGAAACGTTGTTCACGATGGATGATTCCGCGTTGCTTATCAAGTAAAGCCTAGCCTCGTACATGTCCAGCGTGTCAGGTACGCGCACCCACAGCTCTATCTGCGGGCTGTCGGTCATGAACTCGTAAGCCCAGCTGGTGCTGAACGCTGGAGTATCCGCGATTTTTCCCGTCACCGCGTGCGTGTACCACTTGTCACATTCAATGTTCTCGATTATCATGAAAGTTGCCTGTTCTGCGCCGTTGCTCTCCCGCGCGTCGTTCACTATCACGAACGTGTAGTTGCCCGTGCTGGCGGGAACAAAAAACGCGTCGTCAACCGTGGTTCCCAAGTGTTCAGGAAGCCCAGCCGCTTCGGTGTGCATGCTCTCTAACGCGCCTTGCGGGTTATAGACGTAGATGTCATAGTCCGTCTTAGGCTCAGGTCCAGTGTGCACCCAGGCGCCGTAGCAATAGGCGTGGTAGCTGTGGTCAGCCTCTAACGGGCAGACAACCGTCCAGTTCTTGCCGATTGGCACTTGAGACTCGTTAAAGTAAACCGGGAACATGGGCTTTTCGACGTAAGTCGAGTTGCCCAGCCAATCGGTGTGAACGTACCGCTGGTACTCAGGAAAAGCCGATGGACCACTTTGTGCGTCAACCCTAAAACTCAGAGTCATAAGTAGAAGCGCTGTGACTGCCGCGGCTGCGAACAGCTTTTGCATGTTTTTTGCTGATGAGGCTGCCTTCAAGGTGGACACTGATTACGCCTTTTGTTTGTGCTTATGCATATCTGTTATGAAATCTGACTCTGAATTCAAAATCCGAATCCAAACAAAACCCAGACACCAAAAATGTAAAAGCCCCTCCACACGTATAACACAAGGAACACCCCATGCAAACCAGACACAAAATAATCCTCGCCAACAGCCAACACATGCCAGAACTCCCAGACTCAAGCATCCACCTAATTGTCACCTCACCACCCTACCCCATGATAAAAATGTGGGACACCCACTTCGCCGCGGTGAACCCTCAAATCGCCACGCTCCAGCAGAAACTAGAAGCCGACGGCAACGAGGAAACCGTAACCAAAATCTACGACGCCATGCACGCAACCCTCGCAGAAACCTGGCGCGAAGCCCACCGCGTGCTCATCGAAGGCGGCATCGCATGCCTAAACATAGGTGACGCCACCCGCACCGTAAACGGCAGCTTCCGCCTCTTCCCCAACCACTCCCGAATCATTGAACACTGCGAAAAAACAGGCTTCACCACCCTGCCCTACATCCTCTGGAAGAAGCCAACCACCAAACCAAAATACAAAGGAAAAGGCGCATTCCTCGGCTCAGGCTTCCTCCCCCCCAACGCTTACGTCACCTTAGACTGCGAATTCATCCTCATCTTCAGAAAAGGAAAACTTAGACAGTTCCCGCCCAAAGACCAAACTCGATACGAAAGCGCCTTCACCAAGAAACAACGCGACGAATGGTTCACGCAAATCTGGGACATAACCGGCACACGCCAAACAATAAGCCAGCACGAAAGAAGAACCGCCGCCTACCCCGACGAAATCGCCAACAGGCTCATCAGAATGTTCAGCGTGAAAGGCGACACCGTGCTCGACCCCTTCTTAGGCTCAGGCACCACAATTAAGCTCGCGATGCAAAACAACCGAAACAGCGTAGGATACGAAACAGACAAAACTTTACTTCCACTGATCCAAAAGAAAACAGCCCCGGCGTCAACAGCATGCAATCTGGAAATCATAAAACGCGAAAGCGATTGTCAGCAAACGAAACGCTTGCTATAGAGCGCGACGATTCATTCTCCATTCAGGTTTTGCGGGGCACACGCAACTCAAAAAAGTTATTAGCACGCAACAACTCTAAAAGTTTAGAAAAACCCTGATTTGTGGGCGCGTAGACATAAAAAAGTTTATTAGTGAGCTAGGTAGCATGTGTTTGTGCTCTTTAAAAAAGATAGGTTACCCTTTTTCGAGTTGGTCAATCCAACATCGGAGGAAACGAAAAATTTGGAAAAAACCCGCATCAGAAAAATCCACATTCACATTTACAAATTTAAGCTTGCGGGAGAATGGTAAAATTGACTGAATTTCAAAAAGAAGACATCCACATTTTATTGAAAACTTTCTTTGAAGAGAAAGGCTTAGTAAGGCAACACCTCGACTCCTACAACGAATTCATAGACCATGGACTACAAGAAGTCGTTGACGAAGTCGGAGAAATCGCCATCGAAGTCCCCGAAAACCCCTACAAAGTAAAACTTGGACAAATCTGGGTGATAGACCCTCAATCACGCATCACAGGACCCTACGCCACTGAAGTAGACGGCACCAAACACGAAATCTACCCCATGGAAGGCAGACTTCGAAACTTAACTTACGCGGCTCCCGTAGCCCTTGAAATGACGCCCGTGATAGACGGCAGAGAACAGGACACAGAACTCGTTTACATCGGAAACATCCCCGTCATGCTCAAGTCAAAACTCTGCTTCCTGTCCCAGCTTTCAAACGACGAACTCATCGCCGCAGGAGAAGACCCTGACGACGCAGGCGGCTACTTCGTGGTAAACGGCTCCGAACGAGTCATAGTCGCCATGGAAGACCTCGCGCCCAACCGCGTCATCGTCGACTTAGACGAGAAAGGAACCTCACCCGTCTATCAAGCTAAAATCTTCTCAACAACCGTAGGCTTCAGAGCCAGAATCGAGCTGAAACTGAAGTCAGACGACGCCATCTACGTCACCATGCCCGGAGTCCCCACCGAAATCCCCTTCGTAGTTATAATGCGCGCGTTAGACGTTGAAAAAGACAAAGACATCGCCGAATCAGTCTCCCTAGACAAGGACCTCCAAAGCCTACTGGGCGCTTCATTTGAAAAAGCCATAGGCGTAGACACCCCCGCCGACGCCATGCTGTTCATCGGAAACCGCGTGGCCCACGGGCAGGTTGAAGAGTACCGCCTGCAAAAGGCTGAAACAGCCCTCGACAAAAACTTCCTTCCGCATCTCGGCAGAAGCAGCGGCAACAGGAAGGAAAAAGCCATATTCCTAGGCGAAATGGCTTTCAGAGTTCTCCAACTGAAACTTGGAAGAAGAAAACCCGACGACAAAGACCACTTCAAGAACAAACGTCTACGGCTCGGAGGACCCCTGCTGGCAGACCTCTTCCGCGTCTCCTTCAGAAACTTAACCCGCGACATAAAATACCAGCTTGAACGCATAGGCGTAAAAGGCCCCATAATAACCGTGTCCGCGGCAGTCCGCCCAGGCATAATAACCGAAAGATTCCAGCACGCCCTTGCAACTGGAAATTGGGGAAGAGGCAGAGTCGGCATCACCCAGCTCTTGGACCGAACAAACTACATATCCACGCTCAGCCACCTGCGGAGGCTTCAGTCACCCTTAAGCAGAAGCCAACCTAACTTCGAAGCCCGAGACCTGCACCCGACGCATTGGGGACGATTATGTCCTAACGAGACCCCTGAAGGTTCCAACTGTGGTCTGGTCAAGAATCTAGCGTTGTCCGCGTCAATCTCCGTGGGCGTGAACCCTGAGAGAATTAAGCAACTGGTTTTTGAAATGGGCACGGTTCCAGCTTATGAAGCTGGCGCAGACCTGCGAACTTCTGGGGCTAAAGTTTTCGTTGACGGCAACATAATCGGATACTGCGCTTCACCTTCCGAAATGGTTAACACGTTCCGAGAAAAACGGAGAGCAGGCGAAATATCAACCGAAGTTAACATAACATACTTTTCGAAAGAGCAATCCCAGATGGAAGAAGTAAGCGTTAACTGCGACGAAGGAAGAGTCCGGCGTCCACTCATAATCGTTGAAAACGGCGTTCCGAAGCTTCAGCCTACACACATGGAAAAAATAGCTCTCGGCGAATGGACATGGGAAGACCTTGTCAAAAACGGTTTGGTCGAATATTTAGACGCTGAAGAAGAAGAAAACGCGTATCTCGCGGTGTCACTTGACGCTGTCTCGCCTCAGCACACGCACGCTGAAATCGCGACCTACACGATTCTCGGAATATGCGCGTCAACCATACCCTACCCTGAACATAACCAGTCACCTCGCAACTCATACCAAGCAGCCATGGCTAAGCAGGCGCTCGGAGTTTACGGCACAAACTTCCATCACCGTGTAGATTCAAGGTCGCATGTGCTGCATTACCCACAAGTGCCCTTGGTTGAAACAGAATTAATGGAAGTCATCGGCTACAAGCAGCGCCCCACAGGACAAAACTGCGTTGTCGCCGTGCTCAGCTTCGAAGGCTACAACATGGAAGACGCCTTAATCTTCAACAAGGCCTCAATTGAACGGGGTTTAGCCCGCTCCACATTCTACCGAATGTATGAGGCTGAATGCCGCCAGTACTTGGGCGGGTTGAAAGACAAATTCACAGTTCCGGAACCTGGAACCCGAGGATACCGCGGCGAACAGTACTACCGTCTTCTTGAACCCGACGGCATAATAAGTTTGGAATCTGCCGTGGTAGGCGGAGACGTTCTGATCGGAAGAATAAGCCCCCCTAGATTCCTCGAAGAATACAAGGAGTTTGAAGTTAAAGGCCCCTCAATGCGCGACACATCCGTGGACATGCGCCCCTCCGAAACAGGCGTCGTTGACGGAATTTTCGTAACCGAATCCGGAGAAGGAAGCAAACTCGTAAAAGTCAGAGTCCGCGACCAACGCATTCCAGAGCTAGGTGACAAGTTCGCCTCTCGCCACGGACAAAAAGGCGTCATAGGCTTAATTGTGCCACAGGAAGACATGCCCTTCACAGACGAAGGCATTGTTCCAGACATAGTGATTAATCCTCACGCTATACCTTCAAGAATGACCATAGGACAATTCATCGAGTCCCTCGCGGGAAAAGCTGCAGCTGCAAGAGGAAAACCAGCAGACGGCACCCCATTCGCAAATGAAGGACCTGTTGAAATCAGGAAAAACCTCGTGAAATACGGTTTCAGCCACACCGGAAGCGAAGTTTTCTACAACGGCACGACAGGCGAAAAATTCGTTGCTGATATCTTCGTGGGCATTGTTTACTACCAGAAACTGCATCACATGGTCGCTGACAAAATGCACGCCAGAGCCCGAGGTCAAGTGCAGATGCTGACGCGGCAGCCAACTGAAGGCAGAGCCCGAGGCGGAGGCTTAAGGTTCGGTGAAATGGAACGCGACTGCCTCATAGGTCACGGCGCAGCCATGTTGCTCAGGGACAGGTTGCTTGAGGAGTCTGACAAGTACACGCTGTACATCTGTGAAAACTGCGGTCAAATCGCGTATTTTGACATGAAGCAGCGGAAGTATGTGTGTAAAGTCTGCGATGAAAAAGCTAGGATTTCCCCTGTGATTGTTTCTTACGCGTTTAAACTGTTGCTTCAAGAACTGCAGAGTTTGTGTATTAAGCCAAAATTAACCTTGAAGGAGAAAGCATAATGTCTTCAGAAGAACTTATTCATAAGGTAGTTGACGCGATCTCTTTCGGTTTGATTTCGCCTCAGGACCTGCGCAAGCAGTCAGTCGTAGAAATTCAGACGCCCGACACTTACGATGAAGACGGCGCACCCATCACCGCAGGGTTAATGGACGGTCGGCTGGGAACATTGGAACCTAGGCAGAGATGCAAAACCTGTGGGAACACGGCGATTCGATGCCCAGGCCATTTTGGGCATATCGAGCTTGCGGTGCCCATAGTACACATTGAATTCACAAAGATCATTCATGACCTGTTGAAGGCAACCTGCCGCAGCTGCGGTCGGGTACTTCTGGCAGATGAGAAAGCGAAGAAGGTTCGAGAGCGAATTGAACGATACAAGAAGTTGTTAGGCGCGATACCTGACGCGGTGTATAAGACCATTATGCAGGAAATTAAAGCCAAGCAGTGTCCGCATTGCGCGTCTAACCAGTATAAGATTACTTTTGAAAAACCAACAAAGTTCATTGAGCAAACTGAAGCAGGTTCTGAACCGTTAACGCCCAGCATGATCCGGGAACGGCTGGAGCGTATTTCAGACGAGGACTTGGAGATTTTAGGTTTTAACCCGACGGCGGCGAGGCCTGAATGGATGGTTTTGCAGGTTTTGCCTGTGCCTCCGGTTTACGTTCGCCCCTCCATAACGTTGGAGTCGGGAATCCGCTCTGAAGACGACTTGACCCATAAGCTTGTAGACATTATACGCATTAACCAGCGGCTTAAGGAGAACATGGAAGCAGGCGCGCCTACGCTTATCATTCAAGACTTGTCTGAGCTTCTGCAGTATCACGTTACCACGTACTTTAATAATGAAGCCTCTGGAATACCGCCGGCAAGGCATCGTTCAGGAAGAGCGTTGAAAACGCTGTCGCAGAGGTTGAAAGGCAAAGAAGGCCGTTTCAGAAGCAACCTTTCAGGAAAAAGAGTTGACTTCTCCGCGCGCACAGTTATTTCTCCAGACCCGAACCTTGACATAAACGAGGTCGGAGTTCCGAAAGACGTTGCCATGCGGTTGTCTGTCCCTGAAAAAGTCACTGAATGGAACATTGAAGAACTGAAGAAGCTGGTTATCAACGGGCCTGAACAGTATCCTGGCGCTCTTTACATTATCCGTCCTGATGGAAAACGCATAAGACTTGAGTTCGTGGTTGACAGGGAGAAAATCGCTGAAGCCGTAGAGCTTGGTTTCGTTGTGGAGCGGCATCTCAAAAACGGTGACATAGCCATATTCAATCGTCAACCGTCACTTCACCGCATGTCCATCATGGCGCATTACGTGCGAGTTTTGCCCTACAAGACCTTCCGTTTGCACCTGTGCGTTTGTCCCCCTTACAACGCGGATTTTGACGGTGACGAAATGAACCTGCACGTGCCCCAAAGCGAGGAAGCGCGAACTGAAGCCCTGCTGCTTATGCAGGTGCAGGACCAGATACTTTCACCTAGGTTTGGCGGTCCCATAATCGGTGCCATACGCGACTTCATCACGGGCGCGTACTATTTCACTCGAAGAGCAAACCTCATGCCTAAAGACGAGGTTAGCCGGCTGCTCACGTCAACAGGATACGTTGGGGAACTTCCCGAACCCACAGTTAAAGAACCTCAGCCGTTGTGGTCGGGCAAACAGATTTTCAGCCTTTTCCTGCCGAAGACGCTGAATTACGTGTTGAAGGCTAACCTTTGTCAGGGATGCACCAAATGTGAAGAAGAAGACTGCAAGTACGATGCTTACGTTGTTGTTAAAAACGGTGAACTCGTTTCCGGTATCATAGACCGCCGTTCCATAGGTTCGGAGCAGTCCGAAAGCCTACTCCACAGGATAATCAAGGATTACGGGACCCAAGCAGGCCGCGAATTCCTAAACAAGATTACGAGGCTGCTGAAGCTTTTCATAACCATGCGGGGTTTCAGTTACACTTACGACCAGCTTGTTTTGTCGCCTAGGGCTGAGCAGCGGATTAAGAAGACGATGGAGCGAATCCAAAAGAAGATAGATGAGCACATAGAAAACTTCCGCAACGGAACTTTGCCGCGGTTGCCAGGGCAAACACTTGAAGAGTCCTTTGAAATCTACGTTATGCACGAGTTGGCTACTGCCAGAGACGAAGCAGGAAAAATTGCAGATCAGGATTTCACCATAGAGAACGCGGGTATCGTTATGACGCGGACTGGCGCCAGAGGTTCAAGCCTCAACATCGGTCAGATGGCAGCGTGTGTTGGGCAGCAGTCGGTGCGTGGCAAAAGAATATTGCGAGGGTACGTTGGAAGGGCTTTGCCGCATTTTGTTGAAGGTGACCCTAGCCCGAGAGCAAGGGGTTTCGTTTACAATTCTTATCAGAGCGGTTTGGACGCCATTGAATTCTTCTTCCACGCTATGGGTGGCAGGGAAGGCTTGGTGGACACTGCGGTGAGGACGCAGCAGAGCGGTTACATGCAGCGCAGGCTCATTAACGCTTTGGAGCACATCCGCTTGGAGTATGACGGCACCGTTAGAGATTCAGGTGGAGACATAATTCAGTTCATGTACGGCGAAGACGGCGTGGACCCTGCCAAGAGCGACCACGGTCAAGCAGTGAACGTTACCCGACTAATCAATCAGATAAAAATCGGCGAAGAAAAAGGCAAGGTTGCAACAGCGGATTTCATCAAGACGCAGTTAGCCACGGTTGAGGAGCAGCTTACACCCATACTTATGGAGCAGCTTAAACATGATTTGGCGAAAGCCAACTTCACCGAGGCTGGCGTTAAAAAGGCTGTTGAGCTCACGGCTGAACAGTACAAGAAGGCTTTGAGCGAGCCAGGTGAAGCCGTGGGCATAGTTGCTGCCCAATCAATCGGTGAGCCGGGCACGCAGATGACTCTCAGGACTTTCCACTACGCTGGAGTCAAGGAGCAAAACGTAACTTTAGGCTTGCCACGGCTGATTGAGATTGTTGACGCCCGCCGGATTCCTTCCACGCCGATTATGACGATTTACTTGACAGGGAAGTACAAGAAAAGCAAAGAAGGCGCAGTGGAGCTTGCACGCAACATCATTTACACGAGTTTGGAGGATATAGCCTCGGCGATTTACGAGGACCCGGTGCTTGAGGAAATAGTGGTTGAGCTGAACAAGTCCATGATGGAGGACCGTGCGATAACCATGGAGGAGCTTCCGGATAGGTTGCAGATGCAAAACGCCGACGTGACGGTGAAGGAAGATACGGTGCAGATTAAGCCTAAGAAGCTTGAAAACATGAAGAAAATCCTCAGCAAGATTCCTGGGTTCCACGTTAAAGGTGTGCCTGACATAAAGCGGGTGCTGGTCACTGAAGAACACGGGGAGTGGGTTATCCGAACAGACGGGTCAAACCTGTCCAAGGTCTTAGAGGTCACTGGCGTGGACACTTCAAGAACGACCACAAACAACGTTCACGAGATAGCTAAAACGCTGGGGATAGAAGCTGCAAGAAACGCCCTTGTCAACGAGGCGAAAGGCGTCTTGGAGGATCAGGGCTTGGACGTGGATGTGCGGCACGTGATGCTTGTGGCGGACATGATGACGACAACGGGCGAAGTGCAGCAGATCGGCAGGCACGGAATCAGCGGCAAGAAGGCAAGTGTTCTGGCGCGGGCGGCGTTTGAGATTACGGTTCCGAACATTGTGGAGGCAGCCGTGAAGGGCGAGAGCGACCCGTTGGAGGGTGTAACGGAAAACGTTATTGTTGGGCAGTCGATTCCGATTGGCACGGGTTTGGTGGAGTTGTACATGTCCACTTTTGAGAAGCAGGAGAAGAAAGGGGGAAAAACTGAAACATGATTGACGTGGATAAGGCGTTAGCGACGGTTGTGAAAACAGGCAAGGTGGCTTTCGGGTCTAACGTGGCTTTGCAGAACGCTAAGACTGGGAAGGCTAAGATGATTGTTTTAGCCGCTAACTGTCCAAAAGACATAAAAGAGCAAATAGAATATTATGGTAAAATCTCTAAGGTTCCCATCATGACGTATAAAGGTGCTGCAATAGATTTAGCGACTGTCTGCAACAAGTTATTTGTTATTTCGGCATTAAGTATAAGAGAAACGGGTGACTCTGAGATTCTTAAAGTCATTGAAGAAAGCGAGACCGAAGAGACCAGTGGAGGAATTGAGTGACTACAGGCATAAAAATCACCTGCGATGAAATGCGTTATATCGCGTTGTTTGAAAGCGTCAGCGGCGCCAGCGTCAAAGACTGCATAATCGACGAGGGACAGGAACGGGCAATATTCATCGTGAATCAGGGGCAAGTGGGGGTTGCCATAGGGAAAGGCGGCAGGAACATCCACACGCTTGAAAGGATGACCGGCAAGAAACACGAGATAATCGAGTATTCGGAAGACCCCGTGCAGTTCATAAAGAACGCCCTGAAACCCGCGGCCGTCAGAGAAGTCCGCATAACCGAGCGGATGGACGGGAAAAAGATGGCGGTCGTAACGGTTAACCCGAAGGACAAGGGCGTCGCTATAGGCAAGAACGGCAAAAACGCGGAACGCCTGCGCTTTTTAGCAAAACGGTACTTCGACATTCAGAACGTCAGCATCACCTAAGCGCTTCTTTTAGGCGGATAGGCGAATTAAACGTCGCTGACAAGTGTTTGAAGTACGCCGTATCTTATGCGTGACGGCAAATAACCGAAAACGCTAAGGTCTAGTTTAACGTATTGTTTTATGGTGCTGTAGTGAAGAAAACAGCCTTAATCCTAATATTAGTCTTGTCTCTCTTGTTCTCAATGATGTCAGTAGTAAGGTCAATGCAAGTCGATTATACCCAATTCGAAGGCTTGCCCTATGACCCACCCATAGTCACTATGGCATCTCCTTCTCAAAACACAACATACAGTGTTCCAGACATCCCCCTTAATGTTACAGTGCAAATAAGAAGCACCATCTACGCTGGCAATATAGAGAGAATAAAATGGCTCAACTACAGTTTAGATGGGCAGACTCCTATTCCAATGACGATAATCATGCCTTCAAATTTAACTCCGCCTTACAATGTAATGGAAACGAAGTTCTTGCTAGTTTATACAATGGAAGCCATAACCTCACAATCTTTGGAGAGACATTTGTCGGTGGTTTAAACGGTCACTTCAACGAAACCGTTTCTTTCACAGTAAATACATCAAACACGCCGACAGCAACGCCTTTTCCAGCTTCACTTCTGTTTGTGGCTTCAGTGGGAATTGCCATCGCAGCCATAGGTTTATTTGTTTACATCAAGAAACGCAAACACTAACATTAAATAGCGGAGTTGAGTGCACCAACAGTTTAATATTCTCAAAACGCCCATGCTTTACAAGGGGATTACTCTCGAGAAACCTTAAGTGGGCTCTGCTATTGCTCATAACAATACTGGTTTTTCAGAGTGCAATCACCGTTCACGCAAAATCGTTATGGAGAAGCCACGTTATTGACCCCTATGGAAAAGATGGCTCAATCGCTTTGGATTCTCAGGACAACCCACACATAAGCTTCC
>Ga0307423_1000357_pt1 | contig 30927 bp, 26 predicted proteins | sample SalMarWE160310MG_FD_202154 | JGI IMG/M metagenome (GOLD analysis project Ga0307423, IMG submission 202154) | Salt marsh sediment microbial communities from the Plum Island Ecosystem LTER, Massachusetts, United States - WE1603-10 | ecosystem: Environmental > Aquatic > Marine > Intertidal zone >... | reverse complement strand
CAAAATAGATTCCTATCTGATGGTTGATAAAATATTTCAGGAATCAGTGGGCAAAATTATATTAGTGAATGATTCAATTTTAACATTACAAACTAAAAGTGATTTTAGTGAATCATTGCTTCAATATTTTTTAAAGAAACTTTATCTTTATAAAGAAAAAGTTATTGCTATTTTATCAGCCAATCTGGAGGATATCAAAGAATTACTTACAAACATTCCAGTTGTAGAAAATCAATTCCCAAATATTTATAATTTTGGACGTTACTCAACACGCGAGCTGTTAGAAATTGCTCTAAATATCTGCCAGAAAAAAAATTATAAGTTGGATGAAGGAGCATGGCAGCAAATGCTAGATATATTGGCCGAACTTAGAAAAGAAAAAAACAGAAATTTTTATAATGCAAGAACAATAAAAGACATTCTTAATAAAGCCATTTCTAATCAAGAAGAGCGAATAATATCCATCAAACATCCGAAAGACAGCGACTTGATGACAATAAAATTCGAAGATTTCAGAGGATTATTGCCAATAGAGGATTGATTAAAGTTGCAATCTCGAAATAATTACTGTTATTATTGCCTTCAACATTAAAAAAATTTTTATGCTTAATTTAATAAACATTACAAAAAAGTTTGGAACATTTACGGCTGTCAATAATGTAAACCTGAGTGTCAAAGCAGGAGAATTCTTCGGATTTCTTGGTCAGAATGGTGCTGGTAAAACTACAACAATAAAAATGATAACAGGTTTATATACTCCTACAGAAGGACAAATCTTAATCAACAATATTGATATTTACAAAGATCCCATAAAAGCAAAATCTCTTATTGGGTATGTCCCAGATCAGCCATTTTTATATGAAAAACTTACAGGTCGTGAGTTTCTTTATTTCAGTGGGGGGCTTTATTCAATCGATAAAAAATCTCTTACATTTAAAATTGAAAAAATTATTGACACGCTTCAAATTGGAACTTGGGTTGATAAGCGAACTGAAGAATATTCACAAGGAATGAAGCAAAGAATAACAATTGCCTCAGCCTTACTGCATGATCCTAAACTCTTAGTTATTGACGAGCCAATGATTGGGCTTGACCCACAAAGTGCAGTAGTTGTTAAAAATGTATTAAAAGAATTTGCCAACAACGGATCAGCTATTTTTATGTCAACACACAGCTTAAATGTTGCAGAAGAAATTTGTACCCGAATCGGAATTATTAAAGATGGTAAAATGATATTTGAAGATAAAAAAGGAGTTGTTGAAACCATAAAAGGATCAGATCACCAGAATTTAGAATCAGTATTCCTACACTTAACTAGATAATGAAAGACGTTCTTAATATACTGTATTATAAAATTATTCTATTCCTAAAAGTTGATTCACACTTCAGTTTTTTAAGTATACTAAAAAGCGTTGGCTCAGGAATTGTTTATCTAGTTTTTGCGTACGGCTGTTATTTCCTAACCTTTCATACGATTGATTATCTTTTAGTCAGTGTACAGATTGGATCTTTTCTGTTACATAGATTTATACTTGTTGTTCTATTTATTTTTTTTATTACGATAAACGTTGGAAATATAGTTGTCTCATATTCAACTCTTTATAAATCTCAAGAAGTAAGCTATCTAATAACAAAACCACTTTCATTCACAAAGTTATTTTTAATAAAATTTTTAGATAACTTCTTTTATAGCTCGACTACACTCCTTCTAATGATTACTTCAGTATTAATTGGTTATGCAGATTATTTTAATCTTAGCTGGACGTTTTATCCTATCGCTTTACTATTTCTAATTTTACCTTTTATGTTTACAGCAGGATCTTTGGGTGTAGTTATTTTACTTATTATTTTAAAACTATCCTCAAAGTTTGGAATCAGATTAGTGCTAGTTGGAATATCTTTGCTCTATTTTTCAGGAGTAATTGCCTTTTATTTTATAAGTAGTCCTATGGATTTAATCCAAAATGTATTTAACTATTACCCAAACATTAATCAATACTTTGGATTTCTTGAAAATGGGCTAATCAGATTTTTACCAAACTATTGGATTGCAGACTCGCTGTATTGGATTTCAGAAGATAAATTTTACAGAGCAATCCCTTATATCTATGCTAATATTTCTTGTTCAATAGCTTTTTTTGCAATTGCACTTTACTTAGCTAAAAAATGGTACTATCAAACCTGGTTGACTTCACTGAACATCACTTCAGAACTTCGGATTAAGAATAGATTCAGCAATAAATTTTTTCGATTTGATAAAAAATCAATACTAAATTCTTTCGATGAATCGATTGTCAAAAGAGAGTTTTGGTTATTTTTTAGAGAGCCTAGTCAATGGGCACATTTTCTTGTAATGATCTTTTTGATTACTGTTTTTATTTCTAGTGTGTCTGGGATTAATACCATAGTACTGAATGAATATAATGAGTATTTAAAGACTGTTATTTATTTAGTTATAACATTGTTTAATGTTTTTTTAGTCGCTTCCCTTTCACTTCGTTTTGTTTTCCCTTTAATTAGTTTAGAGGGCGATTCTCTTTGGAAAATAAGAAGTGCCCCAATTAATTATAATCAATTTTTATTAAAGCGATTGGTTATTTATTTCTCTATAATTTTTTTTATTGGCCAGCTGATTAGTTTTTTTTCAAACCATCAATTTCCCGTACAGCTATCCACAATCGCTCAAATTAATAACGCCGTAATTTCAATTTCACTTGTAAGCATGAATTTTGGAATGGGTGGAATTTTTGCAAACTTCAAAGAAAAAAACGCAATCAGGTTAGCCTCTTCACAAGGAGCCTCGATTACATTTTTATTTACTTTATTTTATTTAATTCTTTTAATTGTTATTCTTTTTTTACCTGTTTATAATTTTTTCCAATTATATACAAGAGGCATTCACTCTCCAATATCAAATCTTTTAGCCACAACTTGGATATTATTTGCTCTGTCTTTGTTAATTAGTTTTATATCAATACGAGTTGGTTTAAGATCATTTCAAAAAGATATTTGAATCTTTATTGATTTTTATAGAATTGGTAAAGAGGATTGCTTATTGCCGAACAAAAAAATTTTAGCTATAGGCCCAGTTTTTATTAATATCATTAGCAAAAGTTTTTTGATCAATTTTTTTTACAAGTTCATTTTTTTCAACGATTACTGCAGTAAGTTTGTTGCCACCGTAGGCAGTTGTATCAATATAAAGAACTTTTGATGCCTCATCGAAAAATACTTCTTTGCGATGTGTGTGCCCAACAATTTGAAGTTTGCCTATATTTAATAATGCCCCGCGAGTCCAGATAATACTATCTTGTTCAAATAAATCATCTTGTAGAATCTTTTCTAATTTAGAAGGATTGCTCAGAAAATCATCTGGAAATTTATCTTTTAGGTGAATAGAAATTCCAGCGTGAGAAATAAAACAATCCTCTGAGTTAATGAATAAAGGGGCAGACTTTATTAGATCTAAATGTTCATTCATTTGATCAAATTTATCTTTATAAGAAGCCAGAGTGGTCTCGGCACCATTAAATCTCCACGATCTTCCCATAAGACTAGCTGGATCACGTATACTTGCAAAAAACATAAAATCGTGGTTGCCTGGAGTAAAAACTATTTTTTCAGAAATAACATACTCAAAAACTTCATAACTATGATTTCCACGATCGACTAAATCTCCCACACAATAAATTGGTATATCAGGATATTCTTCTCTTATCTTTTCAACTAAACTTTGAAGAGTATAAAAACAACCGTGTACATCGCCTATTACTGCAATCATATAAACTTATATGTAAAATTTTTCTTTGGCATATTTAGTCAATTCATCTCTAAATTTTGGATGAGCAATTGATATCAACGCTTTGGCTCTTTCTTGCAGGGTTTTCCCCCAAAGATCTACTGCACCATATTCAGTAACAATGTAATCAACATCACCTCTTGAGGTCACAACACCTGCACCGGGTTTAAGTGTAGGCACAATACGAGTAATGGTATCATTTTTAGTTGTAGATGGTATTGCAATTATCGGTTTGCCTCCCTCAGACTTTGAAGCACCGCGAATAAAATCTACTTGTCCGCCAATACCTGAGTATAATTTTGTACCAATAGAATCAGCACAAACCTGCCCGGTGAGATCGACTTCTAATGCAGAATTGATAGCAACCATTTTATTGTTTTTTGAAATAATAAACGGATCGTTTACATATTCCTGGGGATGAAATTCAAAAATGGGATTATTATCTATAAAATCGTAAACTCTTTTTGTCCCGAGAACAAAGCCGGCAATAATTTTTCCTGGATGTAAAGTTTTCTTTTCACCGTTGATTACTCCTGCTTCAACAAGATCGATAATACCGTCAGAAAACATTTCAGTATGAATGCCCAGATCTTTTTTATCATATAAATATTTCATAACAGAATCTGGAATTGCACCTATCCCCATTTGCAATGTAGATCCATCTTCAATTAAATGGGCAACATTTTTCCCAATTTTATCAAATACTGCAAGAACTTCTGGAGTGGTATTAGGATCAACCTGCGGAAGCTCTTTTATTTCTTCATCACATTCTACGATGTATGTAATTTTATTTATGTGAATAAAACTGTCACCATGTGTTCTTGGCATATACTTGTTAACTTGTGCAATAATAATTTTTGATTTTTCAGCTGGAGTTTTTATTGTTCCAACATCAACGCCATAACTGCAAAAACCATGTTCATCGGGCAGTGAAACATTTAATAAAGCAACATCTGTTGTAATTCTACCAAGCTTAAATAATAACGGAACATCTGATAAGAATATTGGGATAAATTCTGATCTACCTTCATTAACTGCTTTTCTTGCATTTGCACCTATGAAAAATGCTTTATGCTTAAAATGTTTTTCCATACCTGGTTGTAAATATGGCAGATCACCGACAATAAGAATGTGATAAAGAGTTACATTCTCAAGTTCATCTTTTCTACGTACCATAGCTCTAATTAATTCTGAAGGTGCGGCACAACCGGGTTGAATAATAACATGGTAGCCGGATTTTATGTGTTTAACAGCCTCATCAGAGCTAACTAATTTTTGATTATAAATCCTTAATAGATTTGTTGGGATAGGATTTTTTATTGGTATTTCTTCTGTAGCAGTCATAAATTTATCATTTCTAAAGCATTATTATCAAAAAAAGTTAAGCCTTAATTTTTTAATTAGTAGAAAAAATATGAAGCCTTCTGTACTCCACATTAAAAGTATTGGCTATCGATTCATTACAACAATATCCATTATAAGTACAAACACCTTTCTGTAATCCAAAATCTCCCAATAAAGCGTTAGACAGACCATTTTCAGCGATATCCTGAATATAACCAAGCGATGCATTATTTAAGCCATAACTTGCTGTTCGTGACACCAGTGACGGCATATTTGGGACGCAGTAATGAATAACATCATGCATCACATAAACGGGATCAGATTGAGTTGTGATTCTGCTTGTTTCAACGCAGCCTCCCTGATCGATAGAAACATCAACAATAACTGAACCTTTTTTCATCCCTTTAACCATATCCTCGGTTACCAGATGCGGTGCTTTTTCTCCTTTAATTAAAACTGCACCAATAAGAACATCAGCGAACTTTACACCTCTGGAAATTGTGTATGGATTCGCCATAACAGTAGTAACTTTAATTCTAAAATTCTGGTCTATTTTGCGAAGCCTAGTTAAATCTTTATCAATAACAATTACCTGTGCTCCCCTCCCTAATGCAGCACGCGCGGCTGTAGTTCCAACAACACCTGCACCTAAAATTACAACTGCTGCCGGGGCAACTCCAGTAATTCCGCCGAGCAAGATACCTCTTCCGCCGCTGCTAAAGCTTTCAAGTTGTCTCTCTGCAACCTGAATTGCAAGCTGACCTGCAATTTCACTCATTGAATGGAGCACCGGAAGTCTTTCTTCATCCTCAATAAGTTCATAACCTATAGCTGTAACTTTCTTCTTTAAAAGTTGCTCAATTATTTTTTTCTTACCAACCGCAAGATGAAGAAAAGAGAATATGATTTGATTTTCCTGCAGAAAATCTGCTTCTTCTTCAGAAAGAGGGGCTACTTTTACAATAACCTCTGCTCTTGCAAAGGCCTCCTCGTGTGAGTATACAATTTGCGCTCCGGTTTCACGATATTCCTCATCAGTAAAATGGCTTCCAAGTCCGGAACCACTTTCTATATAAACAATATGACCTGCTCTCACTAATGCATCTACTCCTGCAGGAGCTAATGCAACTCGTTTTTCCTCATAAAGAGTTTCTTTTGGTATTCCAAATCTCATTTAAATCTTCTCTTTTTATTATTTTAAAATTACCAATGGTAAAGATGAATATCAATTAATAATTCTTTTCTAAATCGGGGTTATTGCTTTCTCCCCGGAAAGAACTGCAATAACATTTCTTGCTGCAAGAATTGACATATTATTGCGGGCTTCTGTAGTAGCACTACCGATATGTGGAAGTAGTACAACATTATTAAGATCGTAAAGATCCTTTTTAATTTTGGGCTCATTTTCATAAACATCAAATCCAGCGGCAAATATCTTTTTATCCTTAAGAAGTGAAATCAAGATTTTTTCATCAACTATTTCACCACGAGCAGTGTTTATTAATATTGCGGATTTTTTTAATAGATGAAGTTTAGATTCATTTAAAAGATTGTAAGTATTTTTATTAAGTGGAAGATGAATTGATATGATATCAGATTTTTTAAGCAAATTATTTAATGATTCCCTTTTAGCTCTCAGCTTCTTCTCAATTTCTGAGTTTTGAATATCTGAGTAATAAATAATTTTACAGCCAAAAGCGAATGCTCTCTTGGCAACTGCTGTCCCAATTCTTCCTGCTCCAAGAATTCCGAAATACTTATCACGCAATTCCATTCCTAGAAAAAGCTTAGGTTTCCACCCTTTAAACTTTTTACTTCGCATAAATTTTTCTGCTTCTGGAATTCTTCTTGCACAGGTAAGCACTAAAGACATTGCTAAATCGGCAGTGGAATCTGTTAATACATCCGGAGTATTTGTAATGATAATACCTTTACTTTTTGCATAATCAATATCTATATTGTTAAATCCAACTGCGTAATTTGCAATAACTTTACACTTTTTCATTTTATCTATTGCTTCTTTATCAATCTTTTCTGTTAATAAAGCGATCAAACCATCGCAGTCCTTTATTCTGTTTAGAAATTCTTTACGTGGAATTGGATGATCTTCTTTAAAGACATCAACTTCAAATCCTTTTTTCTTTAGAAGTTCAATCCCTGCCTCAGGAATTTCTCTTGTTATAAATATTTTCATAGTTCTTCTGAATAATTTTTTAATATATCACCGGCCTTTTACTTCAAAAAATGAATTAAAGACGTTGAAGCGCTAGTTAGTTTTATTGATTTAAGTAAACAACCTTCTCAATTTTTTAAATATTTTAATTACTAATAAACCGAAAAAAGTAGTAGTTAATCCCAATAAGAAAGCAAGCCAAACACCCAATGTTGGTGATAAGTTAAAATAGATTAATAAATAACAAACGATTGTAGTAATGATTATACCAATTATTGCACTTAATGGAGTTGATTCTCCAAATAATTTCTGACGAGGTTCAGCTTGAAATTTGATTTTGACCCCAATACAATCACAAGAAACAGTGACAAAAGGAAAATTTGCAAGTTCATTTACAATAAGAAGAGTAAATTCAATTGTATCACCACGATTAATGACTGGGACAAGATAATCCCTAAATGAAAGAATATTTTTTACATTTTCCTCTTTATCATTAGATAATAGTTTGGAGTATCTATCAGTGAAATCGACATTTTTTCCACTAGATTTATTCATACCTTGAGACGTTATAATAATACTGTTCGGATCACAAGTCAGATTGAATTCAATATTTGACAAATCTCTATTAGTATCATTAATGATTTTAACTGTTGAAAAGTAAAGACTCTTTACTGGAATGCTGTTATGTAAAACTTCTATAGAACCGATTCCAGGTAAGTTTGAAGAAATTGCAATATGCTGATAAAAAACAGAATATCGTAAAACTGAAATTCTATTTATAAATTTCTTCCAAAGATGCATTAATAATGCACCTGCAATAAATGTTACTATGTAATTGTATATTGAATTCATAATAAAACTAACTATTCCTTATACTGATTATATTTGTTAAATAGAGACAGCAGTCGCATAATTCTCACCCAAACAAAAGCTTAACAATAAACAATGCACCAAGCATTCCTGCAATATCAGCTAATAAACCGGCAGGAACCGCGTGGCGTGTACTTTTTATATTTACAGCACCAAAGTAAACTGCCAACACATAAAAAGTAGTTTCAGAACTGCCAAAAAATGTTGAGACTAATATCCCGATAAAAGAATCCGGGCCGTGAACAGCCATAATTTCTGCCATTACACCTAAAGAGCCGCTTCCGGACAGTGGGCGCATCAGAGCCATTGGGAGGGCTTCTGCGGGCATTCCAATCGGGTCTGTAACAACTCTTAACACAGGAATAAGCCAATTATCCATCGCTCCGCCTGCTCTAAAAATTGCAATGGCAACTAACATTGCAACTAAGTACGGAATTATCCTAACTGCAATGCTAAAACCTTCTTTGGCGCCTTCAACAAACTGCTCATAAACTTTAACTTTTTTGATTGCACCATATCCAATAAATACAAAAATTAGAAAAGGAATTGCTAATGTTGATACTATTGTAATTAAATCTCTAAAAAATGTAGGAGGAATAAAACTAAAAAGTGATCCGATTGATTTAGAAAATCCTGACGCAAATGTTAGCGTAATAATTGCAACAAGTGAAATAATGGTAATTAAAAATCTAACGTTATTTTTTAGCCAAAGACCAAAAGCATTTTTTTGAATTGGAAATTTTTCCAGAAGTTTTGCCGCTGTAATTCCAGTTATAGTTGCACAAGTAGAACCAAATAAAGATGTTGCAATAATAATTGTTGGATCGGCACTGCCTGCAGCGGCACGAACTGCAATTGCTGTAGCGGGAATGAATGTCATTCCTGCAGTGTTAATTGCTAAAAATGTTACCATTGAATTCGTTGCGGTCCCTTTATTCGGATTTAACTTATCTAGCTCTTCCATCGCTTTTAATCCAAAAGGAGTGGCGGCATTTCCCAAACCAAGCATATTAGCAGAAATGTTCATCACCATTGCTCCAATTGCAGGATGATCATGCGGAACTTCGGGGAACAATCTTTTTGTGATTGGTCTTAATACATTTGCTATAATTTTTATCAATCCAGCATCTTCAGCAACTTTCATCACCCCAAGCCAAAGAGCCATAATCCCTATTAAACCCAAAGCAATTTCAACAGCGGTTTTTGATATGTTAATAGCATCATTGGTTACTTTCTTCATTGCAAGAAAACTAATCTTCTCGAAATATACATTTGCAAGATACGATACGGAATCAACTTTAGAACTTATTACAGCTTTTGCAAGAAGATCATCCTCTTTACCTGAGGCACCGGCCATCGTTCTTAAAAATTCAGGAGCAGATGAACCAACTGTGAGATACAAAGCAATCGATTTTTTATCTGGTGAGTACGAAGCTACTCCATTAATTACAACTTCGGATTTTTCTTTAGCATTGCAGAATTGATTATAATTTTGGGGTGAGATTTTTACTTCAGCATTAAATGTATTTTTAGTACCAGTGCTAGTTTTTTGTATGACTACATTTAATGGAACATTATTCTTGTATGTATTTTGGGATATGTCCGATACATCAATGAAAACTGCAGAGGCTATTCCAAGGAAAATGAGGGCTAACCAAACATAATTTAACAAGCACAACTCCTTGGTTTATGATGAGATATAATTTATTTGCTGGAAATTAAATTCCCTCTTCAATCACCGATTTAATCTCTTTTGAATCAAGAATTATTGGTTTAAGATTTTCACTTATTTTATAAGCTTCTGTTTTTTCTGTGCGAGAATATTTTTGTCTATACAGCTCGATGACTTGATCAATAAGCTTAACGTCATCTACTTCCATTATCTCTCCGTTAACTGTAATATTTGAAAGTCTGTAAGTAATATTTTTGGCTATTATGTTAACTTTTTCACTTTTGAAAACTGTAAAACTTCCTGCCGAGCCGTATTTAATACGCTCAAAATTCTCATCTGTGTTATCCAAAAACGTATAAATATTTTTATCAAGATAGACAAAATTGCAAGCAAGCTGCATCAATTTTTCATTATCCAAATGTATACAAAGTACTCCAGTTACTGACTCCTGAATTAATCTCTCTATTTCTTTGATGTCTCTAATTTGTGTTGTTTTCTTTTTCATTTTAATACTTTTATTTGTTAATCCCCTAGTTAATTATACATTCTTTTGTGAATGCGGAATAAGTGCACATCTTACAATGAGCATAATTTTTTTCTTTGTTTCTATTTCGTAAAGAATCAATTATTGATTTAATTTCTTTTTGAAGCATTATTATCTCTTTGTCATCATAAAAAATACTAACAGGTCGATCAGGGTGTTTGATAAAAAGCAGATTGCCCTCATAAAAATCAAATCCTTTAAATAATTTAGTCGCAATATATAAATAAAATTTCAATTGCATTAAATAATATTCAGCTCGTTTTTCAACATCTTTGGCATTAATATCGTCTGTTTTGTAATCAAAAATAATGAGTTTTTTGCCGTCAAATATTATTTTATCAATTATCCCGTGTAGAAAATATTCATCTTCTTTAGCATAAATTTCAAATTCATTTTTATAATCTTTATAAGATTTAATTCTCTTATAAGTTGAGGATTCAAAGTAATTTGATAGATCTATTTTAATCTTTTCAAAAGGATAATCAATAATTCCGGAATTATCTTCTTCAGATTTGCCTTCTGCATTTAGATCACTTTTCAGATTATCTATTGGAATTTCCTTTTCAAGTATACTGTGTATTAATTTTCCATAATCAGCTGAATTAAAATTAATCGTTTCATTTTGTTCGGTGCTAAATTCAATATTTTCATCTTCTTCAGAATAATTTTTTTGAATATTTGATATATCACGATCAACTAACATTTTATTATAACTTAATTCATCTGCTTTTAATTTGGCAAAACCAATCTCATATGTTAAGAAATATTTTAATGGACATTGCGAATAGATTGATACTTTGGAAGCTGAAATAATTTCACCTTTTTCGGCTGCAGTAAATTTCTTGATATCAAATTTATAGTCTTTAGAGAGTGGTGGAATTTCCCTCACAGGAGATTCTAAAGAATCTAGTTCTGAAATAATAGGAATTGCAAATTCAATTTTTTCACTTTTGGTTTTATATGCTCCATTACTTTCAATTAAATAATCTAAATTATCTTTGATGACGATTTCATCACCATCAAATTTATCATTAAGACCTAAGCTCAAAAGTGAGATAAAAGAATCTTTGCTGAATGATTTCCCTTCTTCGGTAGAAGCACTGATGTAAAGCTCATCTTTTGCTCTAGTTACTGCAACATATAAAAGACGTTTAAGCTCTGCTAAATTTTTCCTACTTTCAAGATAATTGTGAATTGAAATAATTGGAGCACTTTCGTATTCTTCAAAATAGTTGTCATCAATAGGAAGCTTAGCCAAAAGACCAAACTTTTTATCAACCTTTATCTGACCTGATTTCAATGAACTGGATAAACCAGTCTCGGCAGTTTTATAAATAAATACTATTGGAAATTCTAATCCTTTTGATTGATGAATCGTCATTAATTGAACAGCATCTTTATTTGCAGAGAAGGATGCCTGAGCCTCATCTTGCAACCCTGAAATTGAATCCTTCAAATGGTTGATGAAGTCATATAAATTTCTAAAACCTTTTGAATTAAAATTCCGGGTAATGGAAATTAATTTATCAAGATTAGCTAATTCTTGTGTTCCATCTAACCGTGAGGTTAACACTGCGAGATAATTTTGATCAGCTATAAGTTTTTTTAAAAGTTGCGGTAGTTCTATTGAACTGCTTAATTTAATATTTTCTTCAAGAATAGTTAATATATTTTGAAACTCCTTTTTATTATTTACATAAGATTTAAATTTTCTCCAAAATCCGCTCCCCTTTTGAAGAGATATCTCATATAATTTTGAATCAGAGATTGAAAAGAATGGAGATCTTAATATTCCAACTAATGCTGTGCTATTATTTTCATCTGCTAGAAATGAAAGATAATTAAATAGATCACTGATGGTTTGACGTTGATAAAATCCGCGCCCACCAACAATTGCGTAAGGAATATCCCTTTTTAGAAAAGATTTTTCTAATTCATCAAAGTTTTTTCTTTTGCGAAAAAGTATGCATATATCTTTCCAGGAATAAATCCCATCTTTCTGAATTTTCAATATTTTATTGGCCACAAGATCAGATTCTTCAACTATTTCATCAGAATTATTAATTCTAGGCATTAATAATTCGATATTTCCATTAACGTTATCGGATCTCGCGCACACTAACTCTGTATTTAGAACTTCGCCATATAGTACATCGGGATTTGAGAATAATTTTTTAAAGACAAGGTTAGTGAAAGTACAAACGGCAGGAGTCATTCTAAAACTGTCTGGTAAACTGAGCAAATTTTCATCACCAGATTCTGTTTTAATGTTGTCCTTTGTAAGATTAAATATTTCTATCTCAGCATCACGAAACTTATAGATACTTTGTTTTTCATCACCTACTATAAATAATTCTCCGCTTTTCAAATAATCCAGAATTGGTAGAAATATTTGATACTGAATTTCATTTGTGTCCTGATATTCATCTACCATTATAAACTTGAATTTTCCTACAAGTGCTCTTTGAACGTCATGATTTTCTAATAAAATTTTTGTGTGTAGAAGAATATCTTCAAAATCGACAAAGCCTTCTGCTTTCTTTTTATTCTCATATATCATTAATGCTTGATCAAAAAAATCCAGAACACTCAAACTAAATTTTGCAAGACTTAGTTCTATCTTTTTGTGAACTGCAGATAGTTCAAATTTGGATAAATCTGACATCATTTCTTCAGTAATAGAAATTTCCTCAGAAAGCGATTCATTCAAATCCGTTTTTAGATAGCCTTTTTTCCGGATACTAACATTTTTTGTAAAAGCAATAGATTTAATTTGACTTATTCCATAAAGAATCGAGACAATATCATTTTTAGTTTGAAGCTCTCCTATTAAATGTGAAATATCAATGGCTGCTTGATTATTACGATCATTTTCTAGTACAACCGAGTTTATCTCACTTATACTTTTTAGGAATATATTTTTATTTCTCTCCCAGATAAGTAAAAAATATTCATTGAATATTTTTGAGAAATATTCTTGAATATGTTTTTCATCATTATTATAAATATTTTCTTTTACAACAAAAACATTTTTGCGGTTTTTGATCAATCGTACAATTTCTGTTTCAAATTTTGATTTAGAGGAGAATATTCTGATAAGATATTTAATGTCCTCTATAATAAGTTTATCATCAAAAGCTGATCTAATCATTTCCTCAACAGAAATTTCTATTAACTCATTTGATAGGTTTTCGTCGATTGGAACAAAACGCGCATCAAGTTGTGCCTCGACAGGAAACTGTTTAAGAATATCTATACAAAATGAATGAATTGTTGAAATATTAGCAGATACAAGTTGTCGTCTAATTTTTTCAAGTTTTTTCTTTTCAACAATTTTTTTAGATATTTTAATTTTTTCCTCAATAAGTAATGATATCTTATAATATAGTTCGCTTGCAGCTTTTTCTGTAAAAGTAATGGCCGCAACATTTGATACTTCAACTTTTTCTTTTAAGAGTATATCTAGATATTTTCTTGCAAGTACAAATGTTTTTCCAGAACCAGCATTTGCAGTAAGTGCTAAGTGGCCTTCACTAATTAAGGCTTTTTGTTGATGAGGAGTAAGTTCACTCATTGCTGGATATCGTTTGGCTTTTGATAAATAGGAATGGTTATCTTAAAAGCAGTACCTGTAGTTGAGGATGAGTCAAGTTTAATTTCGCCATTTATACTTTCCAGGAATCTTTTAGCTAAACTTAAACCTAAACCCATACCTTGTTTTTTAGTAGTAAAATTTTCATCAAATATTTTTTCTCTATCAGATATTTCAATTCCATCACCATTGTCACTAAATAACATTTGATAGCTGTTCCCTTGTCGAGTTAAATCGATTGTGATTTCAGTAGCACCAGCCTGAATTGAATTTCTAATCAAATTAATTAACATCCTTCTTAACTGACTTACATCAGCTTCTATTTCAGCTTTAGATAGTTCCGTATTAATTTTGATTGATGTTTTTTCATGAACAAACATATTTACAGTATCATTCAGTGAAGTAATCAAATCAACTAGCTCGATATTTAGACTCGGCATTTTAGCAAATCTTGAAAATTCTGATGCAATTTGATTTAAGTTATCAATTTGATTTAAAACTGTTTGTGATACTTTTTCAAATAACTTATCAAAATCGTGACTTTTATCTTTATATGATATTATCAATTGCTGCAATGCAAGCTTCATTGGTGTTAACGGATTTTTAATTTCGTGTGCAACCTGCTTTGCCATTTCCTTCCATGCAGCTTCTCTTTCCATTTCAGCAAGTTCTATTTGGTTTTTCTTTAATTCAGAAGTCATTGAATTAAAACCATCTAGTAACTCCTTAATTTCACCTCGCTCATTATGATCAATTTTAATATTAAGATCACCCTTCCCAATTGCTTCTGCAGCCTTTGTTAATCTTTGGATTGGTTGAGAAATCTTATTAGCAAAAAAAGTGCTGATGATAATAATTATAATTACAGCAAATGAATATATTCCGAAGATAACTACATTAATTTCAATGGTGGATGAAGAAATTTTAATCCTATTAAAAGCATCATTTACGGATAATATATAATCTTGTCCACCAAGAGTTATGTATTTGTAATAATTATCATATTTAAAGTTATCGACGCTTTCGGAAATCATATATTCTTTATATCGCAGATAATTTAAATAATAGTAAATTTTGGCGTTTAGTTTTCTATTAAAAAATCCAATGCGATTGTAAAGATCCTGAGAATTATAAATCTGATCTGTACTACTATAAATTGCAAATGATATTCCTAATTGTTTTGATGCATTTTGACTAGCTTTAATAATGTCGCTGTTTTTATTTGTTTGCAGTTGTGATTTTAAATGTTTTTCTAGGTAATCTGATCTTTGACTCAACTCATTAAATATTCCTTCTTTTCCACGTTCATTTACTACTTGTGAGTTATAGATGGCCAGTATAACGACAGGAATTATTGAAATAAAAAGAAAAGATAATAATAGTTTACTTTTAAATGTAGAACTTAATTTGCCCAATCTACTTAGAACAATAATAAAGAATGCTAATACTATGAAGAGTGAATGCACAATAAAAATTTTAAAGAAATTGAAAAGATCCCATGAAAATGCCCGCTCGGCCACAGAGACAGTTGTAATCATTTCATCTTTACCCGAAAATCCCTTTAGTAAATATGTTTCATACGTTTCACCTTCAAAATTTAACTTCAGCCAAGTATCAACAAAGTTTGAATCTACTTGTGTTTGAATAATTTGTTTGATTTGATCCCGAGAAGGATATATATCACCATAAACATGAGCTAATTTTGAATCAATAAATTGAAATATCTTTAACTGTTTAGCATCTATAACACGATTGAAAATTGAAAGATCAGATTTTATAAAATCAGGGGTGTCGCTCGCACCAATAGATTCAATATCAAAGCTTGCAAAAGCTGTTATATAACCCTTTGTTATTTCCCTCTCTTTTAACTTAATAATCCCTTCAAAATAACTGTTAGCTTCATCTTCTTTTGATCTGAGCTCAACTATATTTGGTTCACTATCATCCTTAACATATTTAAATATTTCTTTATCGGGATTTAACCCAACTTGATATCCCCCCAATATGTTTTGAGTTCTATCATAAAATCGAATGCCTGAATTCATTGATTCTCTTTGCATCGAACTTCTGCTCCAAATACTAAATGCTAGCGCATCAAAGTTCTCATATTTATTGCCAAGACTTTGCAAAATATTTCTTTTAGCTATGGCATTATGTAATGTTTCGTCAATCATAAAGTTTAAAAAATTCTCATCAGCTCTATTAATTTCAATTGCTGTAGTTTTTAGTGATTCCCTTTCCAACTTTGTATTAAAATAGTTTAATAGTGTAATTGAAATTAATGAGCCAATCAAAAGTGCAAACAAGTAGCCATACACGGAGTTTTTAATTTTAATTATGATCTGATAGTGGAGCAGATAAATAAGTATTAAAAATACTGATAAAAAGAATGGTGTAATTAAAGGATCATTACTAATATAAAACGAAAGGAAAACAATAACGGTTATAACAAGAAAAATTAATGATAATTTAATCTTATTTACTTTTGCTTCTTCAACCAAAAGATATTTTGAGATCAGATTAATCAGTCCAACTATAACCAATACTATGGCAAATCCAAGTAATAAAATATTTAGATTCATCACTAAAGAAGGCAAATCAGGCAAGATATTCGGTTCTTTGAAGTAACGAATTGTGGAATCAAAAATTACACTTCGAATCGCTGCACTCATTCCTCTTATTAAAAGAAAAATTAAAATGCTATATACAACTGATAATATTAAACGAAATAATTTACTTTTAGATTTCCTGTCAGAAAGAAAATATTGTCTTGAGTACTTGAAAAACTGAATAGCGAGAATGACTACCAATATTGTTGTAGTTAATAATTCAAGAGGTGATTTAACAATTCCCCAAGCAAATGCTGAAGAGAAAAAAGATGGATCAGTTAATGAACTGGCAATTAATTTTGAAGGTAATCCAATAAAAAATAATATACTCCTTAATAATGATAGATAAATCAGCCATAAAAAAAATTTTAATGTTTTAGATTCTAATTTCTTAAAATCACCTCTCAATCCAAGCCCAGCAAAAAGTATTGCTAAAAAGATTAATAAGGACTGAATTTTGGATGATTCATCTTTAATATTATTAACGGCACTAGTGAGTGATGGTTTGGTAAACGTGACTACACCGATTTTTTTATCTTTGTTGTTAGTCAGTTCAAAGGAATATTTTCTTCCATCTTTAGTTGTTTCAGCATAAGGTGAATAATCAACTTCAAACTCATTTTGATATTCCGTCGATATTTCATTAGCAAAACTTATTTGTTTATAATATTGATTTGCTAATTCATATTTTTTTTCAATAGGTCTGGAAACTGTAAGATAGAAAATATCATTTTGAATATGGACTGTATCAACTATCGTTAAAAATGTAAGGAGGTAATTGGAAAGGAAATAAGTTTCGCCCAATGGAAAATTTAAGGGGAATAGTTCGTTCTGATTTATTGCTAATAATTGATTCCAGGCAATTAATTTTCCATTAGGTGCAAAAATTTCGATTGAGTAGTTATCAAATTTTTCGTGATTAACGAGTTTAACTAATTCTTTATAAGATTCATTTTCTGGCTGGAGCGTTATTCTTAAATCCCTGCGAATATTTTTTATCTTTAATAGTAAATCGTCTTGTTTAAGGATATAATCTTTCCTAACTGATTCTTCTAGAAATGACATTCTTTTTGTTAGCTGGGTATTCCAATTATCTATCGTATCGTCAATAATCTTTTCTGTAATTATTCCCGATATACCAATGATTATTAAAACAAAAAAGACGATAGAGAAAAACTTTCTATCGCCTTTAAACTTTTCAATGAATTTCTTAAGCATTAATTAATTGTTAATTGAGTAATATTCCAATTATTCCCTATTTTTTTTAGCGAAATATAAACCTGTGCACTGTTTCTTTTTCCTCTAAAGTCATAATTGTATTTACCCGTTGCATACGAACTATTTTTATCATTTCTTATATGATCAAATCGAAAAGATGTAACTTTATAAACTTTAAAAAAATCTTCTAAAACATAAAACGCCTGATTTGAACTATAATAACCATTTATTCCATTTGAAAAACTGAAATAAGTTTGTTGACCGAAATATTTTGAAATTCCAGCTACATTAGCCTCTTTAATACCTGTTTCGATATCACGAAAAATTTCTGAATCAATTTGTTTTTTTTTATCCGATTCTGAAATAGATTTTAGACTTGATTGTTGAGAAAAGGAAACTGTTGAAATTAGAATTAAAGTAAATATGTAAATTATTTTTTTCATCATTAATATAAATTTGTCGTGAACCTTAATTTGATACTACATCTCATACAGGTTCACGACAAAATTAATAAAAACACTACTATCTAGCTAATCTTTCTTTGTTTAAAACTCTGGACGATCTATCCTTAATAGATGGTTTCAACTGAGTTTCTCCTTGAACAAGTTGGAATGCCCAATCAAAAACTATTCTGTCGGGAGTACTATTTGTAACTCTTACTTTAGCATAATGATTATCAAATGTCCATATTACATATGTATGCCCTATAATTGCAATTGCATCTTTTGTGGGGGACCAGCCACTAGTAGGGGCGTAAGGAATATCATATATATCATATGTTGGGCCCATATCTTGAATGTCAGTGTCATCCCAGACATCTAAATAAAATGTACCCTGGTAATTTTCAAAGAAAAAATCCACATATTGAGTATCATCATAAGGAACGACACTATAATCAAAAAAAGAAAATCCACTGGTATTAGGGAAATTTCTATAATCAAAAATTGTTCGGTTAAATCCTTCGGGTCTTGGAGTCGAGTACACCACGTCATTACTTAATTCGCTCTCATTTCCATTGAAATCATAAGCAGCAATACCATAATAATATGTATCTCCGTTAACAGCACCATCATCTATAAAATGGGTATTTTTTGTAGAGCCAATAAGGGTATATTTTCCATTGTATGTATAGGAATAATAAACATTATACCCAGCTACGTCAGATTCTCGGTTTGCATTCCAATATATGTCAACTACATTATCTCCGTTTACCACTTGAACTCCAGTAGGAGGTGCTGGAGGAGTGTAGTCATTATAATAAGAATCGTTTACTCCACAAGAACTGAATAAAAAGGCGATTGTGAAGAGGGTTGTGGTTAAAAGTATCTTTTTCATTTCATTTTCCTCGCTAAATTTACATTTAGTGAATGCCAAAATGGATGCCACAAAATATCTTTGATTTTGCTTTCTTTATTAAGCGATATATTAAATATTGTACAGATTTATGAACAATTTGCTATTCATTAAACGACAGAAAAGACTATATTTCTGTGAATTGTCCTTCAAAAAACATTTTTTTCTTGTTAATTACACCTACATATTTTCCTGTTAGAAGCTTTTTATCAAAGGGTGTATTTATTGATTTACTCAAAAATTTTGATTTATCAACTGTCCAAATTAAATCTATATCTAATATAGTTAAGTTTGCTAATTCGCCGATTTCAATTTTCGGCATAGGAAGATTTAATATTTTTCTAGGATTGATAGATAATTTTTCAATTAAAGATTCTAGAGAAAGTACCTTTTTATGATATAATTCAGTTAAAGTCAATCCAACCTGTGTCTCCAGTCCAATTATTCCATTTGGTGCATACTCAAATTCCATTTCCTTTTCTTCAATTGAATGTGGAGCATGATCAGAAGCAATGCAATCGATTGTACCGTCTTTTAATCCAGAAATAATTTCATCAACATCAGATTTAGTTCTTAAGGGTGGATTCATTTTTACATTTGGATCATAAGTTTTAACAGCATCATCGGTTAATACAAAATGATGCGGAGTAACCTCAGCAGTAACTTTTATTCCTCTTCTCTTTGCTTCACGAACCATCTCAACTGATCTCTTAGTACTGATATGAGCAATATGAACTTTTGCATTCGTGTATTCAGCCATCAAAATATCTCTCATTACGATCAAATCCTCTGCAACCGAAGGAATAGGAGTTAGACCTAGCAAAGTAGAATTTAAACTTTCGTTCATTGAGCCACCTGCAAGCGTTTCATCCTCACAATGTTCAATTATTGGAAGATCTAACATCTTTGCATATTCAAGTGACCTCTTTAGAATTGATGAAGTTTTTATTGCCACTCCATCATCTGAAAAAGCAACAACTCCCGCATCCTTTAATTCTGCCATTGGTGAAAGAACCTCACCCTTTCTTCCAACAGACGCTGCTCCAACTGGATAAACATCGACCAAATGATTTGCCGCTTCTTTTTTGATGAAAGAAACTACTTCAGCAGAATCTATTGCAGGTTCTGTATTTGGCATACAGGCAATTCCTGTAAAGCCACCATTGGCTGCGCTGTTGCATCCAGTTACAACAGTTTCTTCATCTTCTCTGCCTGGTTCACGGAGATGAACATGCATATCAAACAGACCAGGCACTACATATTTTCCATCAAGCTCAAACACTTTACAATCTTTTAATTCCTTCTCGTCAATTTTTCCAATTTGCTTTATAATTCCATCCTCAATCAAAATATTTGTATTAGCTTGATTTAATTTTTGATGCGGATTAAGAAGATTTACATTTTTTAATAATAATTTCATTTTTAACTCTTTAGTTTAGTGTCCCAAGTAAATAAAGGACTGCCATTCGTATTGCCACCCCGTTTGTTACTTGTTGTAGTATTATTTGCGAATTTCCATCAGCCACATCTGAAGAAAGCTCTACTCCCCTATTTATAGGGCCTGGATGAAGAATAAGAATATCTTTACCATTTTTTTCTAATCTTTGTTTATCAATACCAAAATAACGAGAATATTCTCTGATTGATGGAAAATATTCTCTTGCTTTTCGTTCGAGTTGGATTCTTAATACATTTAGTACATCATTCTCTTGAATAGCTTCATCAATATCATGTATAACTTCAACTCCGAGTTCATTAAGATATCTTGGAATCATTGTGGATGGACCGCAAACCGAAACTTTTACTCCCATCGTCTTTAATCCATAAATATTTGAAAGTGCAACACGACTATGTGCCACATCTCCAACGATGCAAATTTTGAGTCCAGCAATTTTTCCTAATTTCTCTCGAATTGAATACATATCTAACAGAGCTTGAGTAGGATGTTCGTGAATTCCATCACCAGCATTAATAACATTGGCCTCTGATATCTTTGTTAACATAAGCGGAACACCGGCAGCTGAATGTCTGACAACAATCATATCAACTTTCATAGCTTCAATGTTTTTAACGGTATCTTTTAGTGATTCACCTTTACTAACACTACTTCCTGAGATTCCAAAGTTTATTGAGTCTGCTGATAGTCGTTTTTCTGCAAGTTCAAATGAAATTCTGGTTCTTGTTGAGCTTTCATAAAATAGATTAACTACTGTTTTACCCTGAAGTGTGGGAACTTTCTTGATTGGTCTTTCAAGAATTTCTCTGAAAGTTGTAGCTGTATCTAAAATTAATTGGATGTCCTCTTTGGGAACATCTTTCAATCCTAACAAATGTCTGTTTGATAAAGCCATATTTTTTATTTCTCTTCTGATTTGGCGATATAGATGGCATCTTCACCATCGTGCTCTTTCATTTTTACTTTAATTTCTTCATCTTGTGATGTAGGAATATTCTTTCCAACATAATCAGCTCGAATTGGCAGTTCGCGATGACCTCTATCAATTAAAATGCAAAGTTGAATCGAACTAGGCCTTCCCATATCCATTACTGCATTTAGAGCTGAGCGAACTGTTCGGCCAGTGAATAAAACATCATCAACCAGAATTATATCTTTCTCATTAATATCAAATGTAATGTTTGAGACAGAAACTTCAGGTTGTTTTAATCTTGTTCTGAAGTCATCACGATAAAGAGTTACATCAAGAACTCCAAAGGGTAGATCAACATTATCAATCTGTTTTATTTTCTTGGCAATTCGTTTAGCTAAAAACTCGCCTCTGGTTCTCATTCCCATTAAGACAAGATTGTGTGAACCTTTATTTTTTTCAAGAATTTCGTGCGCAATTCTTGTAAGGATTCGGTCTAATCCTTCTGCATCAATTATTTGTGATTTAACATCCATATACAAAAAAGCCTCATCGGATTAATTATCCTCAGAGGTCCATTTAACTTTAGTATTATTTGATTTTTCATCCTTTTCCATCTCACTGGATAGATTTAAAGGTAAACTTTATTTACATCAAACTTACGTGTATTAATTTTTAAAGTAAAGATAAAATCAGCTTTGTTTAAAATTATTTTTATATTTGATAAGTAATTAAACCCTTTTTCAGGATATAGCCCGGAATCGGGATAAACTCCGCCAGGTTAGGGTTTCTTGCTAAATTGGAGAATCTAAAGTTTCATTGACAACTTCAAGTTTTTTCGGGGTGTAGCGCAGCCCGGTTAGCGCGCTTCGTTCGGGACGAAGAGGTCGGGAGTTCGAATCTCCCCACCCCGACAAAATTTTTTTATACAATGATAATATCCATTTCTCTCCACTTAAAGATTATCTTCTAAAGAACAACCCCAATAGCCGATTATCAAAATACAACACAAAAAGGACCATAGATATCTAACAACACCCTGTTTACAAATTTCTTAATACTTTTGTTTTTCTTAAAATTATTATCCAATTTTTAATACAAAGAGTGATTTTTTATGAAAACGAACAAAATTTCTAAATTTTATCCCATTCTCATAGATCTTCAAAAATTTCCGTGTTTGGTAATTGGAGGCGGCCAGGTTGCTTTAAGAAAAGTACAATCCCTAATATTATATAACGTTAAAATAACAGTACTTTCTCCTAAAATTTGTAAATCGCTTAAAGAATTAATCAAAGCAAATAAAATAAAAATTATCCTTAAACCATATTCAAAAGAATACATTAAAAATTATAAAATAATTTTTTGTGCTACGGATAATCCGAAAATTAGCGAACAAGTTCATAATGATTGTGAGCAGCAGAATATTTTACTGAATGTGGCAGATGTACCCAACCTGTGTGATTTCATTTTACCCGCAGTTGTTAAAAGAAAAAATCTGACAATTTCGGTCTCCTCGCAGGGGCGAGCTCCTTTTTTCGCCAAAGAAATTAGAAAAAAACTAGATCATATTTTCCCATCATATTATGAAGACATAATAGATCTAGCAGGAAATTTCAGATCTATTTTAATGAATAGTAAAAAATATAATTCTCCTAAAATAAAAGAGACGGCTTTTATAAAATTTTTTATGATTGACTGGAAGAAGGTATTAAATACGGAGGGGAAGAAAAAAGCAAATGAATATATGCTTTATCTTTTAAATGATTTATAGCGATAAACAATTATGATAAAAAAAATAGGAAAAGTATTTTTAATTGGAGCCGGACCCGGTGATGTAGGATTGATAACGATTAAGGCTATGGAAAAACTTAAAATAGCGGATGTTGTGGTCTATGATAGATTAATCAATGAAGAACTATTGTCATTCTGTAAAAAAGATTGTGAATTAATTTTTGTTGGAAAAGAATCCGGGTATCATCATATAGAGCAGGATCGTATAATTGATATTTTACTGAGTAAATCTAAGGCTGGACTGAATGTAGTACGATTGAAAGGTGGAAATCCTTGTATTTTTGGAAGAGGTTCAGAGGAAGCTATAGAATTAAAAAAAGCAGGCATCAAGTATGAGATAATCCCGGGTATTACTTCCGGTATTGCTGCACCAATTTATAGTGGGATTCCAATAACTCACAGAGGACTTACAACACAATGCATCTTTGTTACTGCACACGAATGCCCGGATAAACCTGACACACAGGTTGAATGGGAAAAATTGGCACAATTAAAAAATACTTCCTTAATAATTTATATGGGTGCTTCCAGAATCGGAGCTATCACTGCAAAACTGATGGAGTGCGGGATGAATCCTGCAACTCCTGCTGCGGCAATTGAGAATGGAACTTTACCAATTCAAAGAACAATAACCGCACGGCTTGATAACATAGCTGTTGAATTTAAGAAGCAAGAATTTCATGCCCCTGTTATAATTATGATAAGTGAAACAATTACCTTAAGAGATAAAATTTCGTGGTTTGAGAAATAGTCTACGCTTGGTAAAGGAATTATTATTCTGATATAGAAACACAGTACATGCTAATCGTAAACTATAATATCGCAAAATAAATTTTCAGAAGAATTAGAGTATTAATTTTAACGAATTTGTTAGTAAATTAACTTAATCATTATTTTATTATTAATAATTAAACACAAATTATATGGATATTATATATGATCTTTTAAGGTTTGTACACGTTATCAGTTTTGTTTTTATGTGTGTTCTACTATTTAATCTGATTGTGGCAAACGAACGTGTAATGCTGGGTATATCATTTAATTTTGAAGCTGATAGCCACTTGGAGAATATAATAAAGAATGGCTTTAATTGGTGTTATATTTTCCAAGCAACTACTTTAATAACAGGTTTGTTATTACTTCTACTTGGGAATATTGGAATAGAGGCATTATGGACCGATTGGATTGTTATTACAAAGACAATAATATTAATTGTTTTGATGGGTACAGTTTCTTACGTGCATTTCAAATTGCAACCGAAGATTGAGTCGTTCCTCGCTGTTATTAAAACTGATCACGAAGTGCCGGGTACAATTTTTCTTAAATTAAAACCGTATCGGATTCTTAGAAAATGGATAACTGCATTCTACCTTTTCCTGGTAATTTCAGCTATTATTTTAGGAATACAAGTTTACGCACCTTTTAATCCAATTCTTACAGTTTGTTTAGTTGGAATATCTGGATTATTCTCTTTAACTGCTGATAAGATTCTACTCCGATTTGGCTGGATTTAATTTAGACATTAATGTTTTGGTGGGTAGCTTATTCTAGGTTTCAAACGGAATTACAAAAGTCTTAACTTCTTTTACTCCATCAATATTTTTTAAGAGTTTGGCGAAATCTTGTGAAAGTTTTTTTTCAACTGCTAAAGACGATTCCAGACTTACAAGAACTACACCATCTTTACTTTTAACATTAGCTTCCGGAAATTTATTTACTATTAGAGAATAAGCGGTAGCTGCAATTAGCATATCCTTTAACTTTTTTTGAGTTTCGATAGTTGTTTTAAAACAAGTACGCCTAGCAAAATTGTATAATATTTCAACAGTATCATCTACCCTTAGATTATCGATATGTAAAATAATGTCATACAATTCAGGAGCTTTGGTATCTATACCGTAAAGGAACATACTCCATTTACTTCTTTGCTCATCAATTTTATTCAAAATCTGACGAGCTTTTTCTTCAGAAACATTCTCTCTATTCATTACTACCTTAATTCTAAAATTAATATCGGCAGTAATTCGAACCTTTAAAATATTTGGAAGCTCCCTTGTAAAAAACTGTCCCGCCAGACCATGATATATGACATTATCTCTTTGAATACTCTCTAAGAATGCTTTGCGAATAAAGGCAATATATTTTTTCTTTCCATGCTTTAAGCGATCAAAAATAGAAGGGGCATCCTGAATCGCTCCAAGAAGTTTCACTTCAGGGACATTAAAATCTTTTGAAGCTTTTAAAAGTATTTCTCTTGAAATGCATTCATATCCTAATTTCTGTGATAGTTTTTCAGCAATTTCTTTTCCTCTGCTATAAGAACCTCTGGATATTGTTATAATACCCATTCAAACCTCCTAGTAAACAATGATCTAATAAAAAGAATTTTACAATACATTTAAGACTCCTGAAATGCGCCTTTCGAATAAGCCTTTGCAGCCTCGAGCCATTCTTGTATCTTTTTTTGTGATTCCGGTGTAGTTTGAAAACATGGTCGTTTAGCTAGCTTATAAATAAAATCTACCGCACCATCTACTTGCAAACAATCAATATGTAAAACAACGTCATATAATTCTGTGGTGTTTGTATCAATGCCATAAAGGTATGTGCTCCATTTCATTCTTTCGACATCAATCTTGTACAATTGCTTGCGTGCTTTATCTTCTGAGATGTTTTCCCGCTCCATTAAAACCTTAACTCTAAAGTCCATGTTTGCAATAATTCTTACTTTTAGAATGTTCGGAATATCTTTAGTAAAAAAGTGACCTGCAAATCCATGATACACAATATTATCTTTCTGTATATGTTCAAGAAAAGCTTCACGAATAAAAGCAACATATCTTCTTTTTCCATCTTTTATATGATCAAAAATAGAAGGGGCATCTTCAATTGCGTGAACAAGTTTTACTTCTGATATGTTAAATTCTTTAGAAGCTTCTAAAAGTACTTCTCGGGAAATACATTCATAACCTAATTTTTGAGCCAGTTTTTCAGCAACCTCTATTCCTCTGCTATAAGATCCTCTGGAAATAGTTATTATACCCATTTGAACCTCCTTCGTATTAGCTTAATCACCATAAAAGTCTATAAAAATACTGTTATTATAAAAATTTAATTTTTTTTCTAAATAAGCAAAAGTATCGCACGCGTCACGTATAATAGTCTTTCTATTATTTTATTTGAATACTTAAATTATATCAAAATTTTTATCGGAACATTTTTTTAAATAACTAAATTTAAATATTAGACCATTTACTAAGTTTTCAAAAGAGTTTTCTTTTCAGATTAAAAAACAAAATTATTTTTGAATATAAAATTAATAATGAAATATTATTAAATTAAAAATTAAGAAAATCTGTATATGCAATATACGATATTATGATGAGCCGTGATAAAATAAGACCTAAAATATTAATTTATAAAATGCAATATATACCCATTAACAATATTTGACTTAGTATTAAAATTTGCTATCTCAACTGGGTGTGATATATTGATTTGATTGAAGATGGATAACAACATAACGATTACAAATTTGCCAATGAGTTTGATATTATTTTAATATTTAATAAAGTTTATTAGCCATGAAATATTATTATTATGACTCATAAGCAAAAAACGGTTTTATTTTCTTTTCTCACTGAACATCAAAAAATTTCTTATCCAATAATTAGTAAAAGCAGTAATCCTGGGATTAAAAAAAAATTTTCTACTTCTTACAGTACACCAATAGAAAGAAAAATTGTTTCCACAATTTTCAAAATAATCTTGGATTTAAATAATATAAGACGCATAAAAAAAATGAACTCCCTACTCCAAAACGGAAAGCTCAAATAATTTTTCCAAAAAACATAAATAATGTTACGATTACAAAATAGATATTCAAATTTTATATTCTTTGTTATTATTGGCATAATTTGGATAATAGGAACTTCCAATGTTTTTGCTGCTGAAGTAATTACTTCTCAGAAAGGAAATGAAATACATTCCTGGTGGTTTTATCCACTTATACTGTTAATACTCTCATTTGTACTTGGAGTATTTGCAGTTCTAGCTGGTGTTGGCGGAGGCGTTCTTTATGTTCCAATCGTGAGTGGTTTTTTGCCTTTTCATCTGGATTTTGTGAGAGGAGCTGGTTTAATAGTTGCGCTAGCAGGAGCACTTGCAGCCGGACCCGGTTTACTTCGAAAAGGATTTGCAAATCTTAGGTTGGCAATTCCATTGGCACTGATTGCATCAACCTGTTCAATAGCTGGTGCAATGATTGGTCTTGCACTACCCACCCATATTATTCAAACTATGCTTGGTGCAACAATACTTGGCATTGTTGTAATAATGATTATAGCCAAGAAATCCGTCTTCCCTGAGGTACCAAAACCAGATCGTTTATCCCAGACTTTAGGAATATTCGGTATATATTGTGAACCAACAATCAATAAAGATATTAATTGGCAGATTCATAGAACACCTATTGGACTTGCATTGTTTGTAATAATTGGTTTTATGGCAGGTATGTTCGGTCTTGGTGCTGGATGGGCAAATGTGCCGGTTTTAAACCTTGTGATGGGTGCACCGATAAAAATCTCTGTAGCAACCAGTAAATTTCTCCTATCAATAACAGACACATCTGCCGCCTGGGTCTATATGAACAATGGCGCTGTATTACCATTAATGGTTGTTCCTTCAGTTGTAGGAATAATGCTAGGTTCTTTTGTTGGTGTAAGAATACTTGGAGTGACAAAACCAAGTGTAATTAGGATTTTGGTAATTATTGTTCTCGGTATTGCTGGTACTAAAGCATTATTAAAAGGATTAGGAATTGGATAACAAAGTGAGCCAAAATAACTTGTGTACATCCGAAGAACAAGTTCTTTATGCAAAGATACTTAATGTAGGTATGTTAACGGGGCTTACGTGTCTTGTTATTACATTCATCTTATACTGTATTGGTTTTGCAAAACCTTTGATTCCGTTAGAGAAAATACAATCATACTGGGTTATGCCTGTGCATGAGTATCTCGAAAAAAGCGGTATACAAACTGGTTGGGCTTGGTTCGGAAACCTAAAATATGGAGATATGCTTACATTTCTTCCAATAGCATTTTTATCTTTACTCACAATAATCTGCTACCTGGCTATTATCCCGAGATTAACCCGTAAAAAAGATACTGCTTATGTTGTGTTTGCTATAATTGAAATAATTGTATTAATTGTTGCTGCCTCAGGGATACTGGGTACCAGCGGACATTAATAATAAGATATAATTTTATAAGTATTTACTTTTTACTAAATAACGAAATTATAACTCTAGAGATAGTTCTAATGAGTTTTTTAGGAGAGCTTTACAATAGATTAAAAGTAGTACCCTATAAAGAAAATTTAACTTAAATTTCTTGGAATTAGAAAAATGTATTCCAAGAAAGAAAAAATATTTATTCAGACAAGGTTTAAACATGAATACCGATCCGTCTGAAATCAACGGTCCTTCAAATTTCACCTTCGAGCTAGCTGAAAAAGCGAAAAAGGCTCTGCTCGAAAGACCAAAATTTACCATCAGGTTACGAATAATTTTAGTATTTCTAATAACATTCGCTCTTTCCTGTGGTATTATCATCTCAGCTATGCTTTTTATTTCTAATTTAGCCAAACAACAGGAGTTTTTGGAAAAAGCAGTTGATTTTGAATTTGAAATTCAGCAGGCCCGACGTTATGAAAAAGATTATTTTTTGTATGGAACAAATCTTTACGACGCTCTAAATAATGTTCACAGTGCAGAAAATATGAAGAATAGTCTTGAAGATAAATTGCGTTTAATTGTAAGCGAACAGGAATATAAAGAATTGACATATAACCTTAATCGGTATAAAGAATTATTGGAGAAATTGCAATCTTTCTCATCAAGCTCTGATTCGTTACAGCGAAAAGAACGTTTTTCGGTTGAATCGGAAATTAGAAATCATGGTGCTGCAATTTTGGTTAGTGCCTCAGATGCGATTGAGCAGGAACGATTAAAAATGCATACTTGGTTAAATACCTCAATGATAATTGCTATAGCAGCTTTGCTTTTTATTCTAATTGTTGGAATTATTCTGACATCATATGTCTCTCAACAAATCAATAGATCATATAGCCGATTTGAAGATTACACTAAGCGTATTGCTAAGGGTGATTTCTCTTTCATCTCTCCGGCTCGTAAATACCGTGATGAATTTACAAATCTAGCTATAGCAATAAACGGCATGTTGCTCGAATTGAAAAATAGAGAAGAACAATTACTTCAGTCTCGTAAAATGGCAGCTGTTGGTACTCTAACCGCTGGTATAGCGCATGAGCTAAATAACCCCTTGAATAACATCAGTCTTATTACTGAATCAATGATTGATGAGTATGACCAATGGGACAAGGATCAAAAGATAAAAATGCTCAAGGATATTTTTACTCAGGTTGAAAGGGCTGGTGCAACAGTTGCAAACCTTTTGGACTTTACAAGAAGAGATAAGTCATTTTTTAACCATATATATATTAATGATGTATTAAATAAAACTCTCAATTTTGTATCGAATGAAATTCATATAAATAAAATTCAGCTTAAAAAAGAATTAGGATTAAATCTTCCTGAAATTAAAGGCAGTCAGCACAATCTTCAGCAGGTCTTTCTAAATATATTTTTAAATGCTATTCAAGCTATGCCAGACGGAGGCATCCTTTCAGTGAAAAGTTACGTTGAAAATAACAGCATCAGGATTGATATAAGTGATACCGGTATCGGGATATCCCAGGAAAATATGGAAAAAATATTTGATCCTTTTTTTACGACCAAAAAAGTAGGAGAAGGTACTGGTCTCGGGCTTTCAGTAAGTTATGGTATTATAAAACAACATCATGGTCAAATACTTGTTGAAAGCAAATTAGGTAGCGGCAGTTTGTTTACAATAAAACTTCCAATATCAGTGGGTGAAAATTGAAACAGTTTTTTAAAGTTAATAATCGAAAATATAATCTTTATAAAGTGAATTGATTTTACATCAGAAGAACAAACGCAAATAAGGAGAATTTAATGGACAGGTTGATTGAAGTTTTAGTATTGGATGACGAAGCTATTGTATGCGAACGTCTTAAAGATTATCTTGAAAGAAAAGAAATATCTGTAGAAATATTTACTGAGTCGCAAAAAGCACTTGAAAGACTCAAAGAAAAAACTTTTGATGTTATAATTACTGACGTGAAAATGCAAGGTCCTACCGGCATAGATGTTTTAACTATTGTTAAAAAAGAGTCTTACAAATCAGAAGTCATTGTCATAACCGGTTATAGTTCAATAGAAACATTACGTCAAGCAGAATATATTGGCGCATTTGAATTTATTGCAAAGCCTTTTCAAATGTCTGAGATCTATCATTTAGTGAAGAAGGCAGCAAAGAAGGTGCGGAACTGATCATTGTAAGGGAAATAGAAAATGAGCGACAAAATAAAAGTATTGTTACTGGATGATGAACCGATTGTTATTGAAAGAGTAAAATCATCGTTGGAAATTTCAGGATATTATGTTGATTCTTTTGTTTCAAGTAAGGATGCAATAGATAAACTGAAAAAAGT